>Ga0068855_100008732_pt1 | contig 12251 bp, 6 predicted proteins | sample KBSCornC52_FD_66592 | JGI IMG/M metagenome (GOLD analysis project Ga0068855, IMG submission 66592) | Corn rhizosphere microbial communities from Kellogg Biological Station, Michigan, USA - KBS Corn C5-2 | ecosystem: Host-associated > Plants > Roots > Rhizosphere > Soil ...
GTGCGAGGTGAAGGAGGGCAAGAACGCGGGCAAGGAGCGGCTGACCGCTTTTCTTGTCGAGCGCGGCACGCCTGGCTTTACTGTGGGCAAGGAGGAGCACAAGCTCGGCATTCGCGGCAGTTCTACGTGTCCGCTGATTCTGGCGGACTGCAAGATTCCTGCGTCGAACTTGCTGGGCGAGGTGGGCAAAGGGCACCATATTGCGTTCAACATTCTGAACGTCGGACGCTACAAACTGGGCAATGCCGCGGTAGGAGCGGCTCGCATGTCGCTGGGGCGCGGCATCGCTTATGCCAAAGAACGCAAGGCGTTCGGCAAGTCGATCTCGGAGTTCGGAATGATACAGGAGAAGCTGGCCGATTCGGCTGTCGGTGTTTTTGTCGGCGAGGCGCTGAGTTATCGTACCGTCGGGATGATCGACGACGCGCTTCGGCAGGTGGATAAGCACGACACGGCGGCGATTCAGCGCGCCATCGAGGAGTATGCCGTAGAGTGCTCGATCTGTAAGGTGTGGGACTCGGAGATGCTGGACCGCGTGGTGGACGAGACGCTGCAAATCTACGCGGGCTATGGCTATGTGGAAGAGTATCCGGCGGAGCGCGCCTACCGCGATTCGCGCATCAACCGGATATTTGAGGGTACGAACGAGATCAACCGGTTGATTATTACGGGCCGTTTGATAAAAGCCGCGATGGAGGGCAAGCTCGCGCTGATGCCTGCGATTAAGCAGTTGATGGATGAGGTGATGTCCGGGCCGGGCGAGAAAGTGGAACGTGAAGGGCCGCTAGCCGATGAGTTCGCGTTGCTGGCCAATGCGAAGAAGCTGACGCTGTTTGCCGCCGGCACGGCCACGCAGAAGTATATGCAGAAGCTGGCGGACGAGCAGGAGATCATGGGCGCAATTGCCGACATGATTATTCAGGTCTACGCAATGGAGTCGGCGATACTGCGCGCGGCGAAGATGGCTGGTGGCGCTTCATCCATCCCCGTTGTCATGGCGCGGATCTATGCGGACGAGGCTATGTCGGTGGTCGAGCTGGCGGCGCGGAAGGTTGTTGCCGCCGTGGCGGAAGGCGACGCGCTGCGTACTCAGGTTACGATTCTTCGGCGTCTGGCCAAGCACGATGGGGTGGACACCATTGCCTTGCGCAGGCAGGTGGCGCAGCACGTCATCGCGGCGGGTAAGTATGCGCTTTGATGCGTTACAAAAATCGAATATGTTCCGAAGGTGTAGGCGCAACCTTTTGCTGCAACGTCTGTCTAAGCAGGTGGGTCTCCATGCCCAATTTTCAGTGTGTGGAGATTGAGGCCACAACGAAACGCTCTGATAAGTTAAGGTAAATATGATGCGCAGCCGCCTGCTCTCTCTCCCCATACTCCCCATTGCGCTCTTTGCTGTCTTCACGCCACTGGGTCGTGCCGCCGTTGTCAGGAACCGTATCACCTCTGCAATTACCGGCAACAGCCGGGCGACGCTGGAACATTCGGTCCCTGCACGGGCGCGGCGTTCGACCGACCTTGGGGCAGCCTCTGCCGATCGCACGCTCACGGACCTGTCTCTGCGCTTCAGCATGACGCAGGAGCAGCAGGCCGACCTGACACAACTTCTAAGCGACCAGTTGAATCCGAGTTCGCCGGAGTATCACAAGTGGCTTACGCCGGAGCAATTCGGCGCGCGCTTCGGTCTCAGCGCGGCTGACATCGACAAGGTTTCAAGCTGGCTGACCGATCAGGGATTTAAAGTCACAGGCCGAGCGCGGAGTTCGACCTTTATTACTTTTACGGGCACGGTGGCGCAGGCTGACAAGGCATTTGGGACCAGCATCCACAGGCTGTCATACAACGGCGAGCAGCACATCTCCAACATGACCGACCCGGCGGTGCCTTCGGCGATTGCGAATGTGCTGACGACTGTCACCGGACTCAACGACTTCAAGGCGAGGCCGCGCGGTCTATCGAAGCGGGCGAAGCTCAATCCGGACTACACCTATACGAGCGGCGGCACAACGAGCCACTACATTGCTCCGGGCGATTTTTACACCATCTACAATATGAATTCGCTGCTCGGCAGCTCGATCAATGGCAGCGGCATCACCATTGCGGTGATGGGGCAGACTGCGCTGCTTCCGGCGCAGGTTGCAGCCTTCCGCACCGCTGCCGGGCTGCCGGCCACCAACGTTCCGGCGACCCAGCTTTACGGCTCGAATCCTGGCGTCGTCCCGGGAGATATTGACGAGGCTTCGCTGGACGTCGAGTGGTCCGGCGCGACGGCGCCATCCGCAAAGATACTCTTTGTATATTCGACTGACATCTTCAACGGCTCGCTGACACAGGCGATCGACAATAATCTGGCGCCGATCGTCAGCATTAGCTATGGCTTGTGCGAGAGCCTGATTAATACCAGCTACAACATCAACAGCATCAATCAGCTTTTGCAGCAGGCCAACGCGCAGGGCATGACCGTCATCAGCGCGGCGGGGGACGCCGGGGCCACGGACTGCGACTCCGCCGGACTTGCCACCGGCGGGCTGGCCGTCGATTTTCCGTCGAGTTCGCCGTTTGCGACCTCGGCCGGCGGCACGATGTTTACCGGCGATGTCAGCAACTCCGGCGCGTACTGGAACTCGAGCAACAGCAGCAATGGCACGAACCAATACACAAGCTCGGCGAAGAGCTATATCCCCGAGAAGCCGTGGAACGAGACCGACTCCAGCAGCGGCTTGAATGCGGGCGGTGCGGGCGGAGGCGGCGCCAGCGCCTATTTTGCAAAACCTGCCTGGCAGGTGGGCACCGGCGTTCCCAACGACGGGTCGCGCGATCTTCCGGACTTTTCACTCAACTCCGGGGCCCTGCACGATGGCTATATCGTGTGCAGCCAGAGCGACTGCACCAACGGGTTTCAGGACAGCAAGAACAACATTGACGTATTCGGCGGCACCTCCGTTGCCGCGCCTACGTTTGCCGGAATGCTGGCCATGGTCGAGCAAAAACTTGGCGGCGGCAGACTGGGCAACATTGGGCCGAATCTCTATGGCCTGGCGAATGTAGCGAATGTCTTCCACGACATTACCTCCGGCAACAACTCCGTGTATTGCATTCAGGGCACGCCGAACTGCTCCAACGGCGGCCCCATCGGATTCAATGCCGGCGTCGGCTATGACCAGGCCAGCGGTCTGGGCAGCGTGGATGCGGCCAATCTCGTCAACAACTGGTCCGCGGGTGTGCCCACGGGCACAGGGAGCACGATTGGCACGATGCTCTCTACCACGGCCCTCAACGCAACCGGCGCGTTGTGCGGCATCAGCTCGGGCAGCCTGCCGCTCAACGTTACGGTGGCCAGCGGAGGATCATCGAGCGCGACGCCTACTGGGACCGTACAGTTCTATGTGGACAGCAATATAGTTGGTGCGCCGGTACCGCTTGTGGGCGGCAAGGCCAGCTACACGCTCAACACGTCCGGCATGTCTTCGGGTCAGCACAACGTCAGCGTCGTGTATTCAGGCGATGCAACCTTTGCGGGATCGAAGGGTTCGCTTTTGGCCAACTCGAGCAACACGGGCCTCGTCTCGCCGATTGATGTCGTCTCGACCACTTCGCCGGACTTCTCGATTACGCCCTGCACCGCGTCGAACAACGTGGCGAGCGGGGCCGCTGCTTCCGCCGTTGTGCTGACGATCAAGCCAACCGATGGCTTTACAGGATCGGTGAAGCTAACGGCCAGCTCCGATACGGGCGACCTACTGGGCTATGCGTTCTCGGTCAATCCTGTTGCGATCAACTCTTCGAGCTCGGCCACGACATCGTTTGTTCTGACCGCGACTGTTACGACGACGTCGGGAGCGATGAAGAAGCCGGCGGCTCCGTTCGGCCATCGGCCCTCCAGCGGGACTCCGTGGTATGTGGGGGGATCGGGCGCGACGCTTGCCTGCCTGGTACTCTTCGTGATGCCGCGCCGCAGGCGCTGGGGAGCGCTCTTCGCCGTGTTGCTGTCGGTCGCGGCCTTTGGCGCAATCGGCTGCGGCACAAACAGCGTCACCGATACTGGCGGCACCGGCGGCGGTGGGATCACCTCAAAGGCTCAGCCGGGAATATATAACATCACCGTCACGGCCACATCGGGAACGCTTGTACATAGCGTTGTTCTTACCTACAACGTTCAGTAAGGCGTTCCGGGAAGGATGGCGAAGATGCTCAGTACGGGTCCGCGTGGGCGGGCCAATTAGTCGCTGATGCATCCATCACCTTTAATATATCTCGCAATTCATTGATATTATATGGTTTGGCGTGAAGAAGTCTGCCAGGGTCGATGCGAAGCTCAGGCGAAGTATTCCCATATCAGGCAAATCCCTCTTTAGCGCCAGCGAACGTCGATAAGTTTGATTGACGGCTGGGTGCGGTCAAGTGAGAATCATCTCTGCACAAGAAGAAGTGGTTGTCTCTTTTTGCTTTTTTGAGTTGTTGGGATTGTCCTGATGCCTTGGTTCCGGAATGGTTTTCCGTCCTGTTTTTTTGCTGTCTGCCTGTTCTTTGCGGGGACCGGTTCTGTTGTCGCGCAGTTGCCACTGCCCGTGCCGCGCGTGCGGGTTGTCCGTGCTGTCGATGACTCGCACCTGAAGGCGCTCACCGGCAACACTCACCCGCTGGCGAGGCCGGAGTTCGACCAGGGGGCGCTCGGCGATGCCGCTACGCTGGGGCATATCGTTCTGGTGCTTCAGCGCGGGCCTGAGCAGGAGATCGCGCTCGAGCGTCTGGTTGATCAGCAGCAGGACAAATCGTCGCCCAGCTATCATCAGTGGCTTACGCCTCAGAGCTTTGGCGCGGCCTTTGGACCTTCCGACGGCGATCTTTCTGCTGTCACTTCGTGGCTTGCCGGTCATGGTTTTTCGAACATCCATGTCAATGCCGCGCGCACCTTTGTTGAATTCGATGGGACGGCGGGCACGGTACGGGCTGCCTTTCACACTACGATGCATCGTTATCGGGTGCAGGGAGCTGAGCACTTTGCCAACGCCTCTGACCCGGAGATTCCCGAGGCGCTTGCGCCGGTGATTGCGGGAATCGCTTCACTCAATAATTTTCCCCGCAAGGCAGCCAATCATAAGGTTGGCAACTTCCGGCGCGATGCGCAGACCAACACGATTACGAGACTGCCGGAGGCGGCGGCGCGGCTTCAGGCGGGAACATCGAGCCAGCCGGGCTACACCTTCACCAGCGGCAGCAATACGTTTTACGGTCTGACGCCTTACGACTTCGCCACGATCTACAACGTGCTTCCGCTTTGGAACGCGAGTGCGCCAATTGACGGAACCGGCGAGACGATTGCCATTGCCGGCCAGACCGATATCAACGCTGCCGACTTCGTGAACTTCCGCAGACTCTTCAATCTTCCGTTAGGGAATACAGCGACGCCGACGGGGACGCAGTATCTGAACATCATCTACAACGGGCCGAATCCGGGAGTTAACTCTGATGAGGGCGAAGCTGATATTGACACGCAGTGGACCGGGGCCGTGGCGAAGGGCGCGACGATCGATTATGTGGTTTCGGAGGGAACGGAGGTCACGCAGGGCACGGATCTGTCCGCAATCTATATTGTGGACAACGACCTTGCTCCGATACTGAGCTACAGCTATGGGCAGTGTGAGCTTTTCCTGGGCACGGCAGGCAACGCATTCTACAACACTCTCTGGCAGCAGGCTGCCGCCGAAGGGATTACGGTGCTGCTGGCCAGCGGCGACTCGGGTTCGGCGGGATGCGACAACTCGGGAGCAAACTACGCAGTCGGCGGGCTGGGCGTCAACGGACTTGGAAGCACGCCGTACAACGTTGCCGTCGGTGGTACGGATTTCTACATGCCGAAGGGAGGAACAGGGTACTGGAGCCACACAAACAGCCCGTCCACGGAGGCTTCGGCGCTGGGATACATTCCGGAGGCGCCGTGGAATGAAAGCTGTACCAATCCAGCGTTTGCCACGACGAGCGTGTTTTACAACGAGACACCGGACCAGGTGTGCAATAACGTCACGACGTCGAGTGACGGCTTCCTCACGGTGGTGGGCGGCGGCGGGGGCGCGAGCAACTGCACCCACTCGGATGGACGGTCGCCAGGCAGTTGCAGCGGCGGCTATCGCAAACCGGCGTGGCAGACGGGCAAGGGCGTCCCCGCAGATGGGCTGCGCGATGTGCCCGATGTCTCGCTCTTTGCCAGCGCAGGATTCTTCGGAGCCTTCTACATCGTTTGTCAGCAAAGCGGCAACCCGGATGGCCGGCCTTGCAGTCTCAGCGCGCCTTCTTATGACTTCGCAGGTTATGGAGGGACCTCGGTTGCCGCGCCTGGGTTTGCAGGGATGATGGCGCTCGTCGATCAAAAGACCGGAAGCAGGCAGGGCAATGCGAATTACGTGCTCTACAACCTTGCCAGCCGGCAGGTGCGGTCTGCCATGCCCTGCGATGCAGCTACGGGCACGCCTTACTCCGGCTGCGTGTTCAACGATGTGACCACGGGAACTATCGCCATGCCTTGCCTGAGAGGGAGCACCAACTGCGTCACCAGCTCGACGAACCGCTATGGCATTCTCTCGGGATGGAGGGGCGCGGCTGGATACGATCTGGCGACAGGGCTTGGCAGCGTCAATGCGGCCAATCTAGTGAATGACTGGAGCAATGCTGCTTTCGCCGCTTCATCGACGACGCTCGTGCTCGCGCCGGCGAACGTTGTGCATGGAAGCCCGATCTCCGCCACAGTCAATGTGAGTTCGACAGCGGGGACACCTACGGGCAGCGTCTCGATCAATGCGCTGGCTGCGAATGGCCAGGTCGCAAGCGGAACGCTGAACAACGGCGTTTACACAGCCTCTGTTGCGGGCTTCCCGGGCGGTACATATTCGGTGAGCGCCCACTACGCGGGCGACGGGACCTATGCCGCCAGCGACTCGAACCCTGTCTCCCTGACGGTAACGCCGGAGGCAAGCACGACCGGGCTTCAGACGCTTCTCTATAACTTCACCACCGGCACAACGACAAATGTTGCGTCGCAGACCTATGGCAGCATGATGCTTCTGCGGGCTGATGTTGCAGGCCTCTCGGGACAGGGAACCGCGACCGGCGATGTGACCCTGACGGACAATGGTGTCGTGCTCGACGGAGGCATGTTCCGGCTGAACTCGAACGGCTACACCGAAGACCAGACCACGCTGCTGGCTCCAGGTACTCATGTGCTTCGGGCGTCGTACTCGGGCGACAACAGCTTCAACCCCAGCCAGTCACCTGCCCTTAGGCTTGTCATCACCAAGGCGCCGACCGCGACGGCGATTCTCACCAGCCCCTCTTCAGTCTCGGCGAGCGCAGTCTTTCAGCTAACGGCGAAGCTCTCGCCGGGAGGTGGCAGGCTTGGACTTCCGCCGACGGGAACGCTCACGGTAAGCGCGGACGACGCGGTGCTGGGCACGGCCGCAGTTGCTCAACAGGCTGGGAGCGTGACGATTACGGTTTCGGCGAACCAGCTTGATGCCGGGGAGAACCAACTGACCGTCAGCTACTCCGGCGACGCAAATTATCTTGGCTCGACCTCGTTGCCGGTCCAGATCGACGTTCAGGGAACGACGCTCGCTGCATCAGCCACGACCCTGACCGTCAGTCCATCTACCGTGGCGCCTGGCACGACCGTCCTGCTAACGTCTGTGGTGACGCCGGGCAATGCTCCCATACCTACGGGCATCGTCAGCTATCTGGCGGACGGGCAGCCCTTCGGCAGCACACAGGTGCTTGCGGCGGGCAAGTCAGTTGAAGTAGTCAACGTGAATGGTCTTGCACCAGGCAGGCATAGCATCACGGCCGTCTATTCGGGAGACTCGCAGCATCAGGCATCCATCTCCGCGCCAGCCGTGCTTACAGTTTCCAATTCGGCGATCCCGAGCGCGACCTCGATCGCCGTCTCGGCGGCGACGGTGGAGCAGGGAACGACGATCACGATTACGTCTACGACCACGTCATCCACGTCTGTCACTGGCTCGTCCGGCCTGCTGCTCGATGGCAACCTGTATGGCCAGCCTGTTGCGATGGTCAACGCCACAGCGACGTTTTCCCTCACCACGAGCACGCTTCAGCCCGGCTCGCACACTTTGCAGGTGAGGTATCTGGGCGACACGGCGCATCTTTCCAGCACCTCGGCTGTGGCTTCGCTGATGGTAGTTGCTCCCGTGGGCAGCTTCAGCCTCTCCACTTCAACGCCGACAGTAAGCGTCTCTACCGGCGCGGCTTCCGGTGCCATCACGCTGACCGCAACTCCCTCCGGCGGTTTCCACTCGACCATCACATTCGCCTGTACCGGCGGCCTGCCTGCCGGGGAGACATGTCTATTTACTCCACCCACGTTGACGCTTAGCGGAAGCAGTGCGGAGACGGCGTCTCTGGTCATCGCTCCTGCCGCATCAAACATACAGAGCCACAGTCACGCGTCGTCGAGCCTGTTCCCTGCCGGAAGCGGTATCGCTCTTGCCGGTTTGTGCCTGCTGTTTCTGCCGAATCGCCGCCGGCTGGGTACGCTGACGCTATTTCTTGCGTTTGTTGTCTTGGGCGTCATTTCGGGTTGCGGCTCGGGCGGGATCGCTCCTGTTGGGAGCGCGCCCAGTAGTTCTCCGGCAAGCGGGACATATGCCGTGATTGTCGCCGCAACAGGCGGCTCGACCATTCAAACCGCGACCATCAACCTGACACTTCGTTGAGAAGTCTCGATGAAGCGGGCCTTAAGTGTGGCCTTCGCCCGTCGTTGCTTCCCCGGGCGTCACCTCTCCCATTGCCACGCGTATGAGATGGTCCTGCGCGCCGAATGGCTCGCCCGTCCGGGGAGCACGCACGTACTCTCCGTCAGGAGAAAGCAGGCGCGCTTTTGTATTGTCGGCCAGATAGGCATTCAGAATCTCCTCGCGCAGACGCTTGACCAGGTCGGGCTGCGTTACCGGGAAGACGACCTCGCACCGCTCCACCAGATTTCTGGGCATCCAATCCGCGCTTCCGCAGTAGACCTCGCTTTTGCCGGAGTTGGCAAACCAGAAGATGCGGCTGTGCTCCAGAAAACGCCCCACGATGCTCCGCACGCGGATGCGCTCGCTCAATCCCTTGACGCCCGGCCTGAGCGAGCACATGCCGCGAACGATAAGGTCGATCTCGACGCCCGCCTGCGACGCCGCATAAAGGGCCTCGATCGTTCGTGTATCGATCAGCGCATTCATCTTGGCGACAATCGCGGCCGGACGCCCGGCCTTTGCGTGTGCAGCCTCGCGCTCAATGAGCGCAATGATCCGGTCGGCAAGCGTGAGAGGCGCCACCAGCAGCGGAGCATACGATTCGCCTACCGTCTCTGCCGTCAGGTAGTTGAAGACCTTCTGCACGGCCTCGGTCATCTTTGGCTGCGCGGTCAGCAGGCTGATGTCGGTATAAAACCGCGCGGTCACAGGGTTATAGTTGCCCGTGCCCAGGTGAGCATATCGCCGCACCGCGCCGTCGGGGTCGCGCCGCACCAGCAGCGCGAGCTTGCAATGCGTCTTGAACCCGAGGATGCCGTGATAGACGCCAACGCCGGCGTCTTCGAGCTCGCGCGCCCAGCGGATGTTCGAGTCTTCGTCGAAGCGCGCCATCAGCTCGACAACGACAGTCACGTCCTTGCTCTGCGCCGCCTCAATCAACGCGCGGAAGATGGGTGAGTCCTTGCTGGTGCGGTAGAGCGTCTGCTTAATCGAGATGACATTGGGGTCCGCAGCGCCCGCTTCGATGAAGTCCTCGACGGCCTTGTACGAGTCGAACGGATGATGCAGCATTACGTCCCGCTTCCGCAGCTCGTCGAAGATGTCGGCCGACTTCGGGCTCAGCCGGAACTCCCTCCCTGCGAACGCCGGATACTTCAGCTCAGGCCGCTTCACCTCCGCGTACAGGTTCATCAGGCGCGAGAGGTTTACCGGGCCATCCGTGCGGAAGACCTGCCAGGGCTCCAGCTCGAAGTTCATTCGCAGCCGTTCAACGATCTCTTCGATGGCCGAGGCTTCAATCTCCATGCGCACGGCATCGCCTTTGCGCCGGTTGTGCAGCTCCTCGCGGACGCTCTCGAGCACTGATCTCGATTCCTCTTCCTGCATGTACAGGTTGCTGTTTCGCGTGACGCGAAATGCCGACCGGGCGAGGATTTCGTATCCACGGTACATTCGCTCGACCTGCGACTCGATCAGTTCATGCAGCAGGATGAAGTTGCTGTATCCCGGTTCGCCCGGCAGCCGTACCAGCCGGGGCAGAGAGCGCGGCACCGTGACGACGCCCAGCACAGGCGCCGCGCGCTTCCCCTTGCGTTTGAGCCGAAGCAGCAGCGCCAGGCAGAGTGCCTTGTTCAATACGCGCGGGAAGGGATGCGACGGGTCGATCGTCACCGGAGTCAGCAGCGGGTCAATCTCGCTCTCATAAAACTCCAGCGCTTTGCTGCGGGCTTCATCCGTGAGTTCATTCCATTGCAGGATACGGATCTTTTCCGCAAGCATCGCCGGCAGCAACTGTTCGTTCCAGCAGCGGTATTGCGCATCAACAAAGCTTGTGAGCCACACACGCAACTGGTCCAGCCGTTCCTGTGGACGCATTCCGCCTTCATCGGGCGGCTGCGCAACTTTGTAGCTGTCTTCGATTCGCTGCAGGATGCCCGCCACGCGGATCTCCACGAACTCGTCCAGATTGCTTGCGGTGATGGCGAGGAACTTCACTCGCTCGATCAGCGGGTTCGTGGCGTCCTCGGCCTCTTCGAGCACTCTCTGGTTGAAGCGCAGCCACGACTCATCGCGGTTAAAGAAGAGCGTTTCCGCCGGTCTGGCTACTATCTTCTTCACACGAACGGTCTTTCGGGCTCTCGGCCTGGCAACAGTCATAGAGAACTATGAGATTACCGCACTCTCCTTGCGCTGAGTATGAACGCCCGGTAAACGGGTATCTACTGTGTGACTTCTCCGGCTTCATACGCAAATAAATTTCAAACCCATAAAATATCCGGCCATCTTGTCCGTCTTGATGAGTAGATGACGCAGATGCCAGGCAGCGATTGGACCATCACCGAGCAGGACCAGCTCATCTCAGAGGCCGTCGAGAGGGATAAGCCGAGGCTGCGCAGCTTCATCCGCAAGCACGTCGCCGATACAGGCGAGGCAGAGGACATTCTGCAGGATGTCTTCTACGAGCTGATCGAAGCCTATCGCATGATGAAGCCGGTCGAGCATGTAACGGCATGGCTGTTTCGTGTGGCAAGAAACCGCATCATCGACGTGTTTCGCAGAAAGAGGCCGGACTCGCTTAGCGCGCCAGTTACGGAGGATGAAGAAGATGGAACGCTCGAGGACCTTCTGCCTTCTGCCGATGCGGGCCCGGAGGCCGCCTACGCCAGAACGCTGCTTTTGGAGTCACTGGAAGATGCCATCGAAGAGTTGCCTGCGGCGCAGCGGGAGGTATTTATCTCCCATGAACTGATGGGCAGAAGCTTCAAGGAGATCGCAGCCGAGACTGGCGTGAGCGTCAACACGCTGCTCTCGCGCAAACACTACGCCGTGCTCTATCTGCGCCAGCGGCTGCGATCAATCTACGAAAACTATGGAAAGCAGTAAGGAGTTCACCATGAACCAACGCCGTCTGTTCAAAGGAATCAAAATCGTCCTCTTCATCGCCGTGGCCGCCGTTGTGCTGGGCTTCGTGGTCAGGGGCCTGTGGAATGTCCTGATTCCGCCCATCTTCGGATGGCACGTCATCACCTTCTGGCAGGCGCTCGGTCTGCTGGTTTTGAGCAAGATTCTCTTCGGAGGCTTTCATCGCCATGTAGGCGGACGGAACAACTGGAGGTATCGCATGAAGGAGCGATGGGAGCAGATGACGCCGGAGCAGCGCGAACAGTTCCGCAAAGGAATGCGCTGCCACCGCGGCCCCTTTGCACCGCCCGCGGAGCCTCAGCCATGAGCGGCGGCGAGGAGGTCCCCAACATGCCGGGCCAGTTCCACGAGCAGGGAGGCCGTGGCGAAGCACACCTGCATGGGCACAAGCGTCCGCCAGCCAGCGCGAACCCGGCCCGCGTCGAAGAGCCTGAGAGAGAAAACGTTCGTCTGCAACTGCTGGTCGCGGAGCTGCTGATGAAGAACCAGCAACTCCGCAAATCAGATTGATATACGGCTACTGGCGATTATGCCAGTGCATGTTCCAGCCGAGATACTTGGTGGCTGCCTCGAAAACAGGCGCCG
>Ga0068855_100008733_pt1 | contig 12250 bp, 8 predicted proteins | sample KBSCornC52_FD_66592 | JGI IMG/M metagenome (GOLD analysis project Ga0068855, IMG submission 66592) | Corn rhizosphere microbial communities from Kellogg Biological Station, Michigan, USA - KBS Corn C5-2 | ecosystem: Host-associated > Plants > Roots > Rhizosphere > Soil ...
CACAAAACTTTTTCCCGTAATGTGGGTTGCAATATTAACCTGGCTTCAAAAAGCAGGTTGTCGGCTTCTGTAGCATGCCTGAAAAGATAATCGTCTATCTGCTTTATTTCATTCAAGGAAGTCCTCATACGTCAACGATTTTTCTTTTACGGTGTCTCTTATTTTTTCAAGGCATTTATATTTCTGAACCGTGGCCGACCGGGTGCCTGAAAAACCAAAAAGACCCGATATTTTATGTAAAGGCAGTTTGTCGTAATAAAAGGCACGCAACAGTTCCATGCATTTTTGTCCGGCCGTATTTAATAATTCCATGAGCTTTTCCGTAGACGAAGCCGGATCATTTTCTGTGGCTGCAATGCCTTCCAGAGAATCATCGAGTGATGCATGCCGCTGTTTGCTATTGTTTTTTCTGGCCCACAAATGTTTTGCGATGCCGAGCAGATAAGCTTTTTCGCTGTGTTGCAGTTCTACAGGAGCAGTGGTGAGTTTTTCATAATAAATAACCAGCGCATCCTGAAAAACGTCTTTCGCTTCTTCAAATGATCCACCCATGCTGCTCACATATCGCGCCACCAGTGGAAATGCCTTTTGATAGAGATCCATAAAAAAGGCTTTCCGTTCCGCGGCCACATCTTCTGTTACCATCATTTCAGCCATACTAAACGCTTTATTAATAAGTGCAGGTTTGAAGGCAAATATCACCCAAAAGTTAAAAAAAAAGTCCGGAAGAAACATGTTGTGTTTTTTCTTCCGGACCTGCGGACTTTTCCGACTTTCGAACTTTACATATAGAATTCCCACTTCACTTTGGCTGCCTGTGGGTTATCCCAATTTTTTAAGATATCTCCAACCTGTTTGCGATAGTCGTCGCCGGTCATTTTTTTACCTTTTTTAGGCAGCGTAAGGTCTTTATCAGTTACCTCTATCGTTTGCAGTTTGGTAGCGTACCAGGTGGTGTGTAAACGGGGCACGGCGAGACCCAGGATCATACCTGGTAAGCCGGTAAAAGTTTCAGGGCCGCCGCTGGGAATAATTTCGTCTGAATAAAAGGCAATCACAACAATGGAGTCCATTATTTTGCCTACTGCTTTCCGGCAATCGAACCCCGCAATTTTTCTTATTTCAGGTGTAATACGCCATTCAATTTTGCGCAAGGAATCACTTACCGTATACACATCATTAAAAATGTTTCTTTGAACGATGGTAGTGCCGCTGTCAAGATTTGTGCGAACTGTATTTTCAGATGGGAATACCGACCAGAACTTGTTCTGTTTAATTTCGGGATCGCGTCCCTGTTGAAAGAACGTGTTACCATTTTTGAAGGTAAGGTCGAAATAGTAGGTTACGAATTTTGAAAAGTTTTTCTTTCTCTCTTCATCAAAAATATCGCTCTCGTCCATAAACGAATACTGGTTTGTTTTGCGCTCGTATTCAATTTTGCCCTGCGTTATAAAGATCTGTTGAGCCTTAAGGATATTACCAAGCAGTAATAAGGCGATCAGAGAAGATGTTATTTTTAGGAACATACGTTTAATTTATAATTATTTCTGATTTCGGCATTTAGAGATTTTGAGATGTCTTTCATTTTATTGTTTTCACTAAATCCCAAAATTTCTAAATCTCCCAATCATCGGCTACCACTCTTTAGGTTTGCCATTTTTATTAAAATTCCAGATGAACGATACCATAAAATACCTTCTAAGGGTTTCATAGGTGCGTTCAGAAATAAAGTTGCTGTTGATATTTCTGTTGAAGCCGATATTCTGGTCCAGAATGTCGTATGCAGCAAAGCGTATACGGCCTGCATCAGCTTTTAAAATTTTCCGGTCGATACGGGCATTCCAGCGAATGGAGTTATTGTTTTTGTCGAACACGCTGGTTTTTTGCCGGAAATTAAGATTGGCAGAGGTGTTTATTTCAAATTTCCAGGGAAGGAAAACGTTTCCTTCAATCCAGTGCTCCTGCGTCCAGTAACGTGTAACTACATCAGGTCGCAGCGAAGTTTTAGAAATATTGCGATTGAAGCTGGTTGACGCCCATATAGAGAATTTCTTTTCTTTTTCGTAATAGAAATTGGGCCCTCCGCCAAATGTATAGCTGTCGTTTACGTTCTTCTGATCATCGATGTAATTGGTATTATGATTGGTATTTCCTCTCAGTGTCAGCCCTGTGCTAAAATTCCATTTTTTGATTTTTTTCCAGTAGCCAACCCAGCCATTTGAACGGTAATTTCCATCTACGTTGATGGGCATATACACTTTACGGCCGGTAGTAACATCGAGCCTGTTAAGCGATGAGAAATCGTTTTGGATAAGAGTAAAGTTGATATTGGCGTAAATATTTCTTTCTGACAGAAACTTATAATTATTGAAGCCAAGCGCGAAATTGTGGCGGAACGCCTGTTTCAGATCGGGGTTACCGGTTCTGATATTCAATTGGTCGCTAATGTCTTTTATCGGCTGGATCTGATCGATGGAGGGAGCCTGCGTATTACCGTTGTAATTAAACCGCAGGTTGCCATTGGGCCCCATATTCAACGTCAGGTTGGCCTGCGGATAAAAATTAGTAAACCCGTAATTAGTGCTTGAATCGCCTTTCAGGTCCTTACGGGTATAGTCGGCATGCGAAACGTTCATGCCAAACGATACCGTGATGTGCTTCGGTCTTGCATAACGATAAGCAATGCCGCCATTGTGCGTTAACACATTAAAGCTGTAGTCATTGCTTAATGAGTCGATCATGTTTTCGTATTTGCCTGCTGCATTTACTTTTTCCAGCGTAGTGATCTTTGACTGCCGGTTATTAATATCCAGACTGTAATTGAATTCAAGCAGCGATCTTTTCGAAAGCGGTTCGGTATAGGTAACCTTTGAGTTAAAAAGGGAACTACGGTTTTCGATCAGTTTTTGCTGATCAAGTAATTTGACACTGTCTACCGATCCGTTTTTATAGTAGTTATTATCTGAAGAGTATATGCCGTTTGATGTGTTTTCAGTATAGTTCTGTCTGGCGGCAATTGAGATGGTTCTTCCGACCTTTTTAAATTTTTGTTTCCAAAGCAGCGTTGAATTAAAGTTTTTATTATCGCCGGTTGAAATCACGTCGCGGCCGATACTGCTAAGGCGTTGGTTAAAACGATCGAATGATTCCTGTTCGTAATGGCTTTTGTTGAGTGTGGTGCCTTTTGATCCCTGTGCAGTTATTTTTACTGAAGAAAGGGAATCTATCTGGGTTTCGTAAATAGTATTTATTCTGTGGCGCTCACGACTGCGGTAACTGTTGCCATTATCATTTACATTTAATGTTACACTATCGGGCAGCAGATACTGGCTTTGGGTATAACCTTGTGCTTCGGTATTCAGTTTGTTGTACTGATACCCTGAGTTCAGCGATATTTTGTCGTCGTTCCATTTATTTGCGTAAAGTGCACCGGCGGCCCATCCTTTGGGTAAACCCTCTCCCCAGTAATTGCCGCCGCCGAATTCATCATCGTTATTGTTGATAGAGATCCAGTTTCCGCCCGATTCATCGGTACCCATATTTACCCCGTCGCCGCTTCCGTAATTCATTCCTTCCTGCCAGTCCAAACCCGTTTTACCGGTATTCGACATAATACCATAGGCGGAAAATTTTCGTTTCCCCTTAAAAGCATTTAGCATCAGGTTATTATTCCAGTACTTATTACCATCTGAACCCAATTCCAGCTTTCCGAAATATCCTTTCTTCCGGTCTTCTTTCAGTTTCAGGTTCAGTGTTTTTGTTTTCTGGCCGTCATCGATGCCGGTAAATGTCGCCTGATCGCTTTTTTTATCAAATGTCTGCACTTTGTCTATGGCGTCGGCGGTAAACCCGCGGGTAACGATCGTAGGGTCGTCGCTAAAAAATTCTTCGCCGTCAACCAGTACTTTTTGTACCTGTTCGCCCTGGGCCGTTATTTTACCGTCTTTATCAACCTGAATGCCGGGTAATTTTTTTAAAAGGTCTTCAACGGTAGCGCCGGGCGGTAGTTTAAAGCTATCAGCCACATATTCAGTGGTGTCGCCTTTTATGCGGATAGCCCCGAGTTTATGCTCTACTACCACGGCCTGCAGTAACTGGCTTTTTAAAGTCATCCTGATATTTCCCAGGTCAACGGTAGACGTCCCCGTCACGTCTACCCGGTCGAAATAATCAGCATAGGCCGGGTGCGAAACCATAACAATAAATTTACCGGGGGATAATTTTTGCAGTGTAAAATTACCGGCTTTGTCGCTGCGGGTAAAGGAAACCAGCACCGAATCGGTGGGCCGTAATAAAGCAATGACCGAATTGGAAAGGTTTCTTTTTTCCGATGTGTCAATTACTGTACCTTTAATATCAGCGCGTTGGGAAAAAACATGCACGGTAAATGCAAGTAACAGGACAAGAAATGCAGATAGTTTTTTCATGAGAGAAAAGGCATAAAGGCGTATAAACCTTTTTATTAAAATGATGAATACGGTTGAATTCCTTTATTGCCCTTCTGGTAGGAACGAATATCTGAATAAGAGCACGCAAAAGTGCAAATCACTTTCTTAATTTAACGTTAAAAGGACACATAAAGGCATCAAGGCACCCTTCGACTACGCTCAGGGGTAAAAACTAACGAAGCAAAACCAGAAAATAACAACCAAGAATTAAGAACAGCAATGGAAATGATGAAAAAATACGAAGAGATCAATTTTGTGGACAGCACCAAACCTGTATGGAATTATTCATTTTTTACGGAAGAGGATGTACGCAATTTTCAATACGGTACGCATTACCGGTTGTATGAGTTGTTTGGATCGCACGAAATAGAAGTATTGGGAAGAAAAGGATATTATTTTGCCGTTTGGGCGCCCAATGCTACTTATTTGTCGGTGATCGGCAACTTTAATGACTGGAACCCCGAGAGCCATCCGCTGTTTGTGCGACTGGATAAGTCGGGTATCTGGGAAGGCTTTATTCCCGACCTTGGGAAAGGAGAAGTTTACAAATATCATATCGACGGATTTAATGGCGGCCGTACCGATAAAGGCGATCCTTATGCTAATTTCTGGGAAAAAAGACCCAACACGGCGTCTATAACCTGGAACCTCGATTATACATGGAAAGATGGTGAATGGATGAATAACCGCGGCCGGCATAATTCACTGGAGGCTCCATGGAGTGTTTATGAAGTTCATCTGGCCAGCTGGATGCGCCCCAATAAATATGACGAAGAATCATATAATTCCTACGACCAGATCCGTGAATTGCTGGTGCCCTACGTAAAAGAAATGGGTTTTACCCATGTGGAGTTTATGCCGGTAATGGAACATCCTTTTGACGGCAGTTGGGGCTATCAGGGAACCGGTTATTTTGCACCTACTTCACGTTTTGGTGATCCGCAAAGTTTTATGGAGCTGATCAATGCTTTTCATGAAGCAGGTATCGGCGTTATTCTCGACTGGGTGCCTTCGCATTTTCCCTACGATGCCCATGGATTGTTTATGTTCGACGGGGCCCATACCTACGAATATGCCGATATGCGTAAAGGGTTTCATCCCGACTGGAACAGCTACGTATTTAATTACAGAAGGGGAGAGGTGAAGTCGTTCCTGATCAGCAGCGCCCGCTTCTGGTTTGAAAAGTTTCATGTAGATGGCATGAGGGTAGACGCAGTAAGCTCGATGCTGAAACTGAATTATTCGCGTACCCACGGCCAGTGGGAGCCTAATGAATATGGTGGCGACGGCAATATTGAAGCCATGTCGTTTATTAAAGAACTAAATGAAACCATTTACCGCGATTTTCCTGATGTGCAAAGCATTGCCGAAGAAGCTACCGACTGGCCCGGTGTATCACGGCCTACCTTTCAGAACGGTTTAGGGTTTGGCATGAAATGGATGATGGGCTGGATGCATGATACGCTGGACTATTTCAAAATGGACCCTATTTATCGCCGGCATTATCAGAATAAATTTTCGTTCAGTATGATGTATTATTACGACGAAAATTTTTTACTGCCGCTAAGTCATGATGAAGTGGTACACGGAAAAAGCCCCATGATCTTTAAAATGCCGGGCGATGAGTGGCAGAAGTTTGCCAACCTGCGCGCATTATACACGTATATGTTTACTCATCCCGGAGGGAAACTCTTATTTATGGGCGATGAGTTTGGCGATACAAACGAATGGAATTACAAAAGCGAACTGCAATGGGACCTGTTAAAATTTGATCCGCATCGCCTGCTGAAAAATTGTGTGCGCGATCTGAACCATTTATTACGCAATGAGCCGGCGATGTATGAAAATCAATTCAATATTTACGGGTTTGAATGGGTTGATCTGAACCATCCTGCCGAATGCGTGATCGCGTATAGGCGCAAGGGGAAAAAACCTGAAGATGACCTGCTCATCATTCTGAACCTCACCCCGGTAGTACGGCATGACTGGAAGATCTACACGCACGGAAAAACACAGTGGCGCGAGATCTTTAACAGCGATTCCAAAAATTATTGGGGAACAGGTGATATATTTAATCCTGAAATATCAACAACCCCTGTGAACAAAAACGAGGGCATGTACGAAATAAATATTCACCTGCCGCCGTTGGGAGCAATTGTTCTAAAATAAATCACAAGAACCAAAGGGAAATTACAAGAACCAAGATCACAAGAACCAAAGAAAGAATACAAAGAACCATTTAAAATTTGATATTTATTTGGAACTTGATATTTGTATTTTCGAATTTATTTGGAACTTGATTTTTGTATTTTGGAATTTAATATTGATATCCATGAAGAACGTAATGATCCTCGCAGTATGTGGGTTTATTTCCACGTTTGCTTTTTCACAAAGTGATAGTTCTGATTTTTATTATCAGAAAGGACTGACCGAAAAACAAGCCCGCCGTTTCCGCGAGGCAGAGAAAAACTTTTCCAAAGCCAGTCAGTTTGCACCATCCAACACCAATGTGCTTGTTGAATGGGGGCAATCGCTGATGGAGCAAAACCGGTACACCGAGGCTAAAGACAAATTTACCAAAGCATACCAGGCCGATAACAAAAATCCGGTAGTCATCGAAAAGCTGGCTATGCTGTCGCTCAATACCCACCAATGGAATGACGCCATTACCTACGCCAAAAAAATGCAGGAATTAAAGATCGGTAAGTCGGCCGGCTACATTATGGCCAAAGCCTACTATGAGCAGGAAAACTATGGCGAATGCCTGAAGTACTGCGAACTGGCCTTTAAAGAAGATCCTGCACGCGCTGAGATACCATATATCGCCGGGCGCAGCCTGGTTGAAATGAGCAACTATAAAAAAGCAGCCGGCTGCTACGAGCAGGCCATTGAGCGGGACAGTACAAAACCGACCTGGATGTATGAAGCTGCGCTGGTTTATTATGCTATTCCCGACGATAAGAAAGCTATTTTCTGGTTTGAAAAAGCTGCCGCTAAAGGTTATCCGCGGAGCAACGATTACATTGAAAACCTCGCAAATGCGTACCTGAATATTAAAAATTACGAAAAGGGTATTGCTCTGATGCAGGAAGTGCTGCAAAAAAAGCCGTCCGACCAGGAATTACTCTACAATATTGCCGATGCCTATTATAAGATTGGCAAATACCAGGACGCGATCGATTACTGGGATAAAATATTGACTGCAGATAAGCAAAATGCCAATGCGCTGTATATGATCGGACTGGCGTATCAAAAGAAGGGTGAAAAAGAAAAAGGCGAACAGCTTTGCGAAAAAGCTATCCAGATGGATCCTTCATTAAAGAATTTGAAACAGGAGAAGAAGGATCCGGGGGGAATGTAGTTCAATAGACAATTGGCAATGAGCAACACGCAGTCGTTGCTTGCTAATTGTTTATTGCCAATTGCCTATTGATTCTTACATACGCTCCGGAACTTTTATACCCAATATCGCCATCGACGATTTTATTACATTTACCGTCATCTGGCATAACTGTAACCGCAATTCTTTCTTTTCGGGCGTTTCGGCCGTTAATACTCTTAATTCGGTTAGAAATGAATTAAAGGTTTGCGCCAGTTTGAATGCATAACCGGCAACAACCGACGGGTTCATTTCTTCGCAGGCCTGCGCCAGAATAACCGGATATTTTTCCAGTTCCAGCACCATCTTTTTTTCTGCCGGCAACAAATCTTTTACAAGACTGGCAATCGGTTGATTGGCGGGCTTTTCTTTTCTCAGTATCGACTGTGTTCGTGCATAGGTGTATTGCACAAAAGGTCCGGTAAATCCGTGAAAATCGATTGATTCTTCCGGATTAAATACCATTCGTTTTTTCGGATCAACGCGAATCAGGAAGAACTTCAGAGCTCCCAGTCCCAGCGTATCATACAATTCTTTTAATTCTTCATCATTAAAATCCTGCACTTTTCCTAATTCGGCTGTTCTTTCTCCGGCTATTTGCATCATTTCATCAATGATATCATCTGCATCCACCACAGTGCCTTCGCGGGTTTTCATTCTTCCGGTGGGTAGTTCAACCATGCCATAACTCAAGTGGAAAATGCCATCGGCTGAAGGCAGACCCAGTTTCTGACAAATGAGTTTCAGCACTTTAAAATGATAGTTCTGTTCGTCGCCCACCACATAAATGCTCAGGTCGCTGTCGAATTCTTTTTGTTTCAGTTCTGCCAGTCCGATGTCCTGAGTAATGTAAACAGAGGTACCATCACGGCGCTGAACGATCTTTTCATCCAGTCCGTCAGCGGTAAGGTCGATCCATACGCTGCCGTCATCTTTTCTGAAGAATACTTTCCTTTTCAAACCTTCTTCCACCAGGTCTTTACCCAGCAGATAGGTTTCACTTTCGTAATATATTTTATCGAAATCGCTGCCAATACGTTTATAGGTTACATCAAATCCTTTGTACACCCAGCTGTTCATGGTACGCCACAGTTCAACCACATCGGGTTTGCCGGCTTCCCAGTCAACCAGCATTTGCTGGGCTGCTTTCATGATGGGAGCTTCTTTTTCCAGTTCTTCTTTCAAAGGAGCCTCGCTCATCAGCTTTTCTGCTTTTTCAGGAGTTTGTCCCTGTGCTATCAGTTCCGCCAGCTTTTTTTCCTTAATGGGCACCATCTGTTTTTTCAATTCGGTGCCAAACAGCACGTAATAATCGCCCACCAGGTGATCGCCTTTGATACCGGTGCTTTCGGGCGTAGCGCCATTGCCAAACAGTTGCCAGGCGATCATGCTTTTGCAGATATGAATGCCCCGGTCGTTCGCAATACAGGTTTTAGCCACTTCGTAGCCATTAGCCTTATAAATTTCAGCTACGCTCCAGCCCAGAAAATTATTACGCAAATGCCCCAGGTGCAGGGGCTTGTTCGTGTTAGGAGAAGAGTATTCAACCATTACCCGTTTGCCATTTCTTACATGGCGGCCATAATCGGGGTTATTATATTGTTGCTGCAGAAACTGCAACCACCAGCTATCGTTTACCTGCAGGTTTAAAAAGCCCTTGATCACGTTGAAACCGGAGAAAAGAGAGGTGTTTTCTTCAACCAGTGTGCGGCCCAGCTCATTTCCCAGGGCCTCGGGTTGCTTTTTAAGCGTTTTTACAAGAGCGAAAAGTACTACGGTATAATCTCCCTCAAACTCGGGTTTGGTTTCACTAACCGTAATAGAGGCCGGACCTATATCTGCCTGGTATAGTTTCTTAATCTGTTCACTAACAGCCGACTGAATAACGGGGACAATTGCCATGCTTCCAATTTGAGCCAGCAAAAATAAGACTAAGAGGGTATAAGAGAAAAAAAGAGAAAAAAGAGGCTTTACATTTGATCTTTACAAGTGAAATTGAGCAATCTCTTTATCTCTTTTGCTCTTATACCCTCTTAGCAACAAAAAAGCCACCCGGTCAGAGCAGCTCTTTGTTAGTTGATTTAGGGGTTAAACTGTTCCCAAATATGTGTGTTTTTAGGATATGAAAAGCAATTGTTAATTTTTTTTGACTTGCATCAAATCCAAACTAAGCAAAAACTCACAAAATCGCTGTTCGGGCCTTTGTTTGCAAACAACCGTTCGCCTGGCGGAAATTGACAAAATATCGCCTTTAACAAGATGGCGTGCCGCCATAACCGATATTGAATTAACTTTGTGGTGCACTAAATTCAGATTGTGAAGAACCTGATAATCGGCGTTATTGATTTTTTTTATCCACCTTTCCGAAGATTCATGCCTTTGCAAACCTTTCGGTATGCGGCCTGCGGAGGGGGCAATACTCTGCTTGACATTTTTCTATACTACATAAGCTATCATTTTCTTTACAGAGAGCAGGACGTTCATACTCCCATTGTTACTATCAGTCCGCATATTGCCGCTTTATTAACCGGTTTGGCCATTACTTTTCCGGTGGGTTTTTATCTTAGCCGTACCATTGTGTTTGCCGGCTCAACCCTGCGCGGCCGGATCCAGTTATTTCGTTATTTGGTACTGGTAACCATTTGTATTTTTCTCAACTATATTTTCATTAAGCTTTTTGTGGAACAGTGTCATATTTATCCCACAGTTTCCAAAATACTCACTACGTTCATTGTAGTAACCTTCAGTTTTGTTACCCAGAAGAATTTCACTTTTAAGGTAGAAAGCTCGGGAGTGGTTAAATAGTACGCTCTTAGCCCCGCAGCCACGTTAAAAAGTCGCCTGCGCGTGCTTTACTTACAACCAGTATTTCAGGTGTATCAGTTTTCATTTTGATGACCAGTTTTCTGGCAAAGAATTTTTCAACGGAATGAATAGCATGCCTGTTTATAAGAAATTGCCTGTTGGCGCGGTAAAACAGGCCTGCATCTGCGGCTGATCCTATTTCATCAATACCCTGACTTACATGATAAGAAAGCCCATTGATCAATTTGATAGTTATGATCCCTTCATCATAATGAAAGTATGCTATGTCTGCATACAAAACCGGAATGATCTTTTCTTTCTGATGTATCAGTATCGACTTGTTTTGAGCAGGTAATAATTCACGGATCAGTTTACCCAGGTCGGGGTATAGATTCGTTGTGTGTTGGGTTGCAAACAGGTTTTTCAAATTATCCAGTTTTGCCAACGCTCTTTCGAGTTTTTGTTTATCTACCGGTTTCAGCAAATAATCAATGCTGTTCGTTTCAAAAGATTTGATCGCATATTCATCATAGGCGGTGCAGAAAATAACCGGGCAGCTGATCCTGATCTTTTCAAAGATGTCGAAACAAACCGCGTCTGCCAGCTGAATATCGGTAAAGATCAAACCGGGCATATTGTCTTTTTCTACAGTGTGAAACCATTCGATGGCGTCGGCCGCTGATGGAATAATAGCCGCAATTTCCCATTGAGGTCTTATCTGTAAAACCAGCGATTGTAATTCCAATGCGGCTTTCCTTTCGTCTTCTATAATAAGTACGTTCATGACAAAAATGGAATTTCAACTTTAAATGCAGATACAGTACGGGTGATCGAAATATCGCGGCCACCTGCCAGCCGGTATCGTTTGGAGAGATTCTGCAAACCGGTACCCGAAGCCGTTTCCATGGTATGTCGTGGCCTGAGATCATTCTCTACCACCAGCATCCCCGGCTGATCGTAAATGTCGATCGAAAGGGGATTACGATACGAAACCGAATTATGTTTAATAGCATTTTCTACCAGTAATTGTAGCGAAAAAGGCAGAATTACCTCGTGTAAATTGCCAGGGTTGATGGCTATTTTTATATTGATCCCTTCTTCGAATCTTGTCTTGATAATATACATGTAAGATTGTATAAAGAACAGTTCATCTTCTACCTTCACCTCTTTTTTCTCCTGATAACGGAGCACATACCGGTATACGTCACTCAGCTTAAGAATGTATTCCTTTACAGCTGCCTCATGCGACAACGACGACAGGGTATTTAATGCATTGAAGAGGAAATGCGGACTGATATGCTGTTTAAGCGACGACAATTGCGCCTGCAGGTTTTCCTGTTTAAGATATTCGTTTTCCTGCTTCGATTGCCGAAGCACCAACTGCATACGGTAATAGAATACCACAAAATAGGTTAACGCGCTGATGATGCCGGCCCGGAACACGCGAATGGAAACAAACTGACTACGCGTACGAGCCAGCATTTTACCACCACTATTGACAGGAATGAAACTGGTAATGTGGAATGCCCAGGTTATACAGGCAATGATAAAAACGCTTAGCAGAATACTCAATACCGGTTTTATAAAAGGGTGTGAGAGAAAACCGCTTGTAACCCTG
>Ga0068855_100008737_pt1 | contig 12248 bp, 10 predicted proteins | sample KBSCornC52_FD_66592 | JGI IMG/M metagenome (GOLD analysis project Ga0068855, IMG submission 66592) | Corn rhizosphere microbial communities from Kellogg Biological Station, Michigan, USA - KBS Corn C5-2 | ecosystem: Host-associated > Plants > Roots > Rhizosphere > Soil ...
CGAGGCAAAGGCGTCCGCCGAACGCGCGGCTCGCGAAGCCGAAGAACGCCGCTTGCGCGCAGAGGAAGAGGCGCGACGCGCCGAGGAGCAGCGCCGCAAAGAAGAGGCCGCGCGGCTCGAGGCCATTCGTCAGGGCGAGATCGAAAAGGCGCGCGCCGAAACCGAGCACCGCGCCCGGATGGAAGCACTCGCCGCGCAGCAAGCGCACGAGCAACAAATCGCCGCGCTCAACAGCGATCAAGGCAAGAAACGGCTGAAGCTCGTGGTGGGCGTCATTTCCGCCGTGCTCGTGATCGGCGGCATTGCGACCGGCGTGGTGCTTTCGAACAACGCCAAAGAGCAGCGCGTGAAGGAAGCCCTGGCCGCGGCGCAGCAAGCCGAGACGCAAAAGCAACTCGACGCGCTGAAGTCTCAGTACGATGAAGCGCAGAAGCACCAAGAGGAGCTCGAGCGACAACGCGACAGCGCAAAGGACGAAGCCACGCGCGCGCGACTCGAGGCCGAGCTCTCCAAGGCCAAGAAAGACGTGCAAGCCGCCGGTGCGGCAGTTCAGCGGACCGGCGGTGGCGGTGCAGCCAAATCGGGCGGCGGCGCGGCCAAACCGTGCAGTTGCCCGCCGGGCGATCCGTTGTGCTCGTGTCTGTGAGCGGCGCGCGCCATCCGGCGCGCGACAAGCTCGCCTTCGCGCTCGACTTCGCTACGCTCGCAGAAGCGGAGCAGGGCGCCGCACGTGTGACGGATGCCGTCGGCGTGCTCAAAGTGGGGCTCGAGCTCTTCGTCAGCGAGGGCCCGCGCGCGGTCGAGCTCGGGCGAAAGCTCGGCTGCCACATCTTTCTCGATCTCAAGCTGCACGACATTCCCGAGACGGTCGAACGCGCGGTGGCCGCAGCCGCCGCGCACGGCGTGCGCTACTTGACGCTGCACGCTTCAGGCGGGCCGAAGATGCTAGCAGCCGCGGCGCGCCGCGCCGAGCGCGAAAACACGGGCCTCACGCTGCTCGCCATCACGGTCCTCACCTCGCTCGACGCCGCCGATCTGGATGCGGTGGGTGTGAGCGCTTCACCCGCCGATCACGCCCTGCGCCTTGCGCGACTCGCCCATGGCCAAGGCATTCCGGGCATGGTCTGCTCTGCGCTCGAGGTGGGCGCGCTGCGCGAAGCGCTCGGCCCGAACGCAGTCTTGGTCACGCCGGGCATTCGACCTCAGATCCAAGACAACGGCACTGACGACCAAAAGCGGACCGGCACCCCGAGCAGCGCCATTCGCGCCGGTTCGAGCTTGCTGGTCGTTGGCCGACCCATTCGTGACGCTTCCGACCCAGCCGCGGCTGCGCGCGCCATCAGCGATGAGATCCAGCGTGCGTCGACGTTGGCCTGAGCGCGCCCCGCGGGTCGCGGAACGGCCACCCGGGACCGAGGGGCTACGACTGATCGCCGGATTGCAGCCAGTCCGGGAAGCCATTCGCGTGCATCGCGCCGGGCTGCGCCGCGTCGCCATCGAGGAAAAGCCGAGCCCCACGTTGGACGCGCTCGCGCGCTTTGCGACGGATCAGGGCGTGTCCGAGGTCGTGCGCGCATCGCGAGCGGATCTCGAGCGCTGGACGGACGCAGCGCAGCACCAAGGTGCGGCCGCATGGGGCCCCGAGCTGGTGCTCACCCCGCTCGAAGAGTTGCTGGAAGATCCCGAGCTCTTGGCGCTCGCTCTCGATGGCATCCAAGACCCGCAGAACTTCGGTGCGGTGATTCGGTCGGCCGTGGGGGTGGCGAACGCCGCGGTGATTTGGGGCGAGCATTCCTCCGCGCCACTCAGCCCGGCGACCGGGCGCGCCTCGGCCGGGGCCATCGAGCACGCGCGGCTGTGTCGTGTGCCGTCGCTGGTCGGAGCCCTCAATCTCGCGCGCGAGCGCGGCATGAACGTGATCGGCCTGGACGCCCACGCCCCCCAACGCGTGGGTGAACTGACACTCACGGGCCCAACCCTGCTCGTCGTCGGCAATGAGCACGAGGGCATGGGTCGCGGTGTCCGGCGTGCCTGCACCGCGGTCGGCCGCCTGACCGCGAGTGGACGCATCGACTCACTCAACGCCTCGGTGGCCGCTGCGTTAGCATTGCATGAAGCTGTGACTGTGCGTTTGAAATCCACGAGTTAGAGTGCGTTGCTTCAGATTGTACCTGAGCTAATCCAGCGTACTCTGAACATCCGAACAGCTAAACCTCGCCGTCGCTCTATTCAATGGAATGCGATGTAGCTCAAGGTGCGCTCACGGAAATTCCAGTCATCCCGATCAGTTGCGCACCTGCTCTGCAGTCCATGCGCGAACAAATGGCATCGGGGATCATCCTTCACATGAAGGGTCGGATCACGGCAGCGCCAAGGCCCTGCGAAACGCGGCTTTCGCGGCTTGAATCTCGGCCGATGTCGTCGTCTCGCCCAAGCTGATCCGCACCGCTGCGCGTGCGCGTTCACGACCGAGCATGGCGGTGATGATCGACGAGGGCTCGGTGGTGCCGGCGCTGCAGGCGCTGCCACTCGAGATGCACACTCCAATCAGATCCAACGCGGCGACGAGCTCGTCTCCGGAGCGGCCCGAGAAAGACAGGTTCGAAACATGGGGCAACCGCTGGCACTCCCCGCCGTTGATCAGCGCGCAATCCGAAAGCTCCGACTCGAGCTCGTCCCGAAGTGGCGCGAGCGCCCGATAACGCTCCGGCCCGCCGACAGCCCGCTCCAGTGCCGCCAAGAAGCCGGCCGCGGCAACCGGATCGACCGTACCTGGCCGGAGCCCGCGCTCTTGGCTGCCGCCGAGCAACACCGGTTTGGGCGCGCTGCGGCCGCGGAACGCGAGGGCCCCGACGCCTTTGGGACCGCGGATCTTGTGCGCCGCGAGCGCGACGCTGTCGGCGAAGCGCCAGAGCTCCGGGGCCATTTTGCCCAAGGCTTGCACTGCATCCACGTGGAGCAACGCGCCAAACTCGTGCGCTGCAAGCGCCACCTCCTCAAGCGGCTGCATCACACCGGTTTCGTGATTGGCCGCCATGAGCGCCGCCACCGAGCCTCGCGGCAAGCGCTGGAGTGCCGCCCGATAGGACTCGGGTTCGACCCGCCCCGTCGCCGGCACCTCCACCCATTGCACGGGGATCCCGCGGGCCTCGAGCTCCTCGGCCACTCGGGTCACCGAGGGATGCTCGAGGCGGCTCAAGGCAATGCCCGGCGCGCGACTCAGAGCCAGGTTGTTGGCCTCGGTACCGCCCGAGGTGAACAGCACATCGCGTGGGTGGACCGCGCAAATATCCGCGATTTTCTCGCGCGTGTCTTCGACGAGCGCCCGCGCGCGCCGGCCGAGACGGTGGGTGCTCGCCGGGTTCGCCCAAGCCTCAGCGCCCGCGCGCGCCATGGCCGCGAGGACATCCGGATGGGGCGGCGTCGTCGCGTTCCAATCGAGGTAGATGACCTCCTCACTCATGCCGGACGTGACGGGGGCTCGCTGCCGGAGTTGGCGCGCGGTGGCAGCACGAAATAGAAGGCCGCACCGTTCAGGCGCACCCCGACGATCTCCTCGACCCCCGGCGACACGAGCCGAACGTCACCGCCATGGCCGAGCGCCACACCGCGGACGACCGCCAAGCCAACCCCCGTTCCACCGAACGAGCGGGTCGGCGAGCCATCCACCTGGTAGAACGGCTCGAACAGCCGCGACGCCTTTTCCGGAGGCACGCCCGGACCGGTGTCGGCGATGCACAGCTCGAGGTGACCCGATGGCAGGAGCCGCGCGCGCACCCCAACCGTGCCGCCGTCTGGCGTGAATTTCGCTGCATTGTCTAGCATTTGATCGACAGCCCGGCCGAGGCGTTCGACATCGCCATAGCCGACCAGGGTGCCGCGCTTGGGCAGATCGGCCACGAGGCGGAGCCGGCCGTCATTGAGGCCGGGCTGACGCGCGATCGCCGTGCGAACGAGCTCGGTGAGGTCGAATTCGCGCTGGGCAAAGCGCATGCGTCCGGTTTCGAGCGCGGTCACGTCCAGCAGATTGTCGATTAGTCGTCGCAAACGCTGCACGCAGTCGGACATCGCGCGCAGCGCCTTGACCTGCGGGGTTTCGAGGTCGCCGAGCTCGCCATCGATCAGCAGCTTCAAATAGCCGACGATCGGCGTCATGGGCGTCGCAAGCTCATGCGAGATGTTGCGATAAAACTCCTTTTTTGCCTGATCGGCGCCGAGCAAGCGCTGGTTTGCCGCTGAAAGCTCGGCAATTTTTTCCTCGAGGTGCGACACGATGCGCTGACTTTGCAGGCGCAGGTGCTGTCCGGTGGCATCCGGAGACGTGCTCTCGCGACGCCCGTCCAGGTACCCGCGCAGCTTGTCGGCGAACGAGCGAGCGTCGATTGGCTTTTGCAGAAAGCCGTCGCAACCGACCGCCAGGCTCGTATCGCGGTCGCCTTCCGCTGTGATCGCCACGATCGGTACGCCCCGAAGCTTCGGCTCGGAGCGCAAACGCAGAGTGACCTCATAGCCGTCCAGACCCGGAATCGCGATGTCGACCAGCACCAAGTCGGGGCGATGTTCGAGCGCTAGGCGGATGCCTTCGAGCCCGTCGGCAGCATCCATGACCTCGAAACCGGCCGGAGCGAGCAGCTTTCGCACCAAAAGTCGATTTGCGGGATCGTCCTCGATATGGAGGATTTTCGGCATCACCTCGGGACTATGAGGCCGCTCCGCGGCCTACGGCAAGCAAACGCAGGAGCTGCGCTGGCCGGACGGCGGCTTTGTTGGTCAAGACACCAAAGTTTTTGCCGTTCAACCGTCGGCCAACCACGGTAACCCTTGAATCCGGCAAGGGACCGCAATTAGCTAGCGCCCGCATGTCAGCCCGTGACTCTTTTTGCTTTGGTCTTCTGGTTCTTACTGCCTCCGCGTGCACGAGCCTTACGGAACCCGGGTCCGGGCCTCCGCCTCCGCAGCAAGAGCGGGCGGCGCTGCCGACACCTGCGCCGACACCCGCTCCCACTCCGGCCCCACCTCCCCCTCCCGCCGCAGACGCGGGCGGCGAGCAGATCGCCGCGTCGCATATCTTGATCGCGTACCAAGGCGCGCTGCGCGCGGCACCAACCGTCAAGCGCAGCAAAGAAGAGGCGCAGAAGCTTGCCGCCACCGTGGCGACGCGAGCCAAGGGCGGAGCAAACTTCGGCGACCTGGCCGTAAAGTACTCCGATGATCCGAGCGCCAAGAACGGCCAGGGCAGCCTTGGCAAGTTCTCTCGGCAGCAGATGGTAAAGCCCTTCGCAGACGCAGCATTTGCACTCAAGCCTGGTGAAGTCAGCGGCATCGTCGAGACGCCCTTCGGGTTTCACGTGATCAAGCGAACGGAGTGACCTTGGTGCCGGAAGACGCGAAGAAAAAGCGGATCCTGATTGCCGAAGACGACCCGTCGATTTGCGCGATGGTGGCCAAAGTTTTGTCCCAACATTACGAGGTGGTGGTGACGACCGACGGCAGATCCGCACTCGCTCGCGCAGCCGAAACGCCCACCCCGGATCTGCTGCTGCTCGACGTGATGATGCCCGGGCTCGACGGGCACGGCGTTGCAGCTGCAGTGCGCAAGTTACCGGGGCTCAAAACCATCCCCATCATTTTTCTGACCGCCAAAACAGGCCCGGCCGAAGTCATCAAAGGCATTCAGTCCGGCGCTCGGCACTACATCACCAAGCCGTTCAAGATCGACGACCTGCTGCTGCGAGTAAAAAAGGTTCTCGGCCCTTGAAGGTCCGGGAAGCGTCCCCGAAATCGGACCGCGCGGAAGCCGTCTTGCCGACGTTGACGGCTTACGGAGCGGCCGTTTTCTGCGGATTTTTGTATTTTCTCGCCTTCCCCGGCATCGACATTTGGCCGCTTTCGTTCGTTGCGCTCGTGCCGCTGATCGTGGCCCTGCGCGGCCAAACACCGCGGCGCGCATTCGGGCTCGGCTGGACCGCGGGCTTTACGATGACGATGTGCGGCTTTTACTGGCTGCTCGACATGCTGAAGACATTCAGCGGCTTTCCAACTCCGCTGTGCTTCCTATTCATGGCCATTCTGTGCGGCTATCAGGCTGGCAGGATCGGCTTGTGCGGCCTGCTCAGCGCGCGCGCCGAACGGCGCGGTTGGTCGCCTGCGCTCGCTTTCAGTCTGGCCTTCGCCGCGAGCGAGCTCGTCTATCCGTTGCTTTTCCCCTGGTATTACGGAGCGACGGTGCACCAGGTGCCGGCGCTCGCCCAAGTTGCCGAGCTGGGTGGTCCGATCGCGGTCGCGCTGACGCTGGTCGCCGCGAATCTCGCCTTTGCGGAGCCGATCGTTGCCTGGCTTCGGAAACAACGCGTCGATTTGAAGCGCTCCGCGGCTTACGCCGCAATCGTGGCTGCTTCCGCGCTGTACGGCGCTGTTCGTATTCCCCAGGTCGATGCCAAGACCCGCGCGGCACCCAAAGGCCGAGTCGGCCTCGTGCAAGCGAACATGAGCCTCGAGGGCAAGCGGCTCGACCAAAGAGAAGGCCTACTCCGGCACCTTCGCTTGACTCAAGAGCTGCAACGCGGCGGGCCCCTCGATCTCGTGGTGTGGAGCGAGACCTCCGTGATGGGCGCCGTGAACGAGCAGAACGCCAGCTTCGAGCTCGCGCGCCGCTTCACGAGTCGCCTCGGGATCCCGGCTCTTTTCGGCGGCGTGCTCGTGCGCGAGGTGAAGGATGAGCGCGAATACGTGCTCTTCAATTCGGCGCTTCTCACCGACCGCAGCGGGCGGCTCGTCGGTCGTTATGACAAGCAATTTCTGCTGGCATTCGGCGAATACTTACCGTTCGGTGACACCTTTCCGATCCTCTACAATTGGTCACCGAACTCCGGCAAATTCACGCCCGGCTCGACGCTGGATCCACTCCCCCTCGCTGGGCGAGATATCGCGACATTCATTTGCTACGAGGACATCAGCCCCGGCTTCGTGAATTCAATCGTGAGGCGTGGCTCGCCGCAGCTGCTCGCCAATCTGACGAACGACGCTTGGTTCGGCGACACGACGGAGCCTTGGATCCACTTGGCGCTGTCGCAGTTTCGAGCCATCGAGCACCGTCGTTTTTTCGTGCGCTCGACCAACAGCGGGATCAGCGCGTTCGTCGATCCGGTGGGTCGCATCACTCAGCACAGCGAGCCCTTCAAGCAGCAGGCGCTCGCCGAAAACATCGCCTGGCTCAGCGCCAGCACGCCGTACGAGCTGTGGGGTGACGTGCCCTGGTGGGCGGTCAGCCTAGCGATCGTAGTAATGGGTTTCGTTTCTCTGCGTCGCGCGCTTCCAACCCGGGCGGATACCACGGGCACTCTCACTGTGGCTGACTTGTCGCAGGCTCGAACCCCCGACAAATTAGCTAATCAATCCGATGCCTTCCGGGCTAGCTCCCGAGCCTGGTTCCGACGCTCTCAATCGGAGCTCAGCGGCAGCGAATAACCGCGCCCGAGCTAACGTATATCTAGTTAGCGCGCCAAGATGGCCGCTTGCTTTCCTGTGTCAGGCGAAGGATGAAACTATCCTGGCACTCATATCGGGAGATGAAGATGCAACAGACTAAGTCTTATTGGCGCGTGGTGGCGGTAGCGGGTGTGGTGGGCGCGTTCGCCGTGTCGGCATGCGTGGTGACGACGAGCACTGACGATAATACGGCCGGCTCGTCCGGCACTGGCGCGACCGCCGGCACCTCCTCCGGTGGCTCGGCGACGACCGGTGGCACCAGCAGCGGTGGCAGCTCGGGCTCCACCAGCATCGCGGGCACGAGCAGCGGCGGCACTGGCGGTGCGGGCGCGGGCGGGACTCCGTTTCAATGCGATCCGCCGGACGGCAAGCCCGTCGGTACTCCCGCCGTCTGTGCCAGCACAGGCAACAAATGCACCACCTGCACCTTCACGAATTGCAAGACCGAATGCGGCGACTGCTTTGCGACGAGCCCGGGCAATCAGTGCGGGTACGGCGGCCCCACCGGCGACAACAGCGGCGAATTCGCGTGCATCCAGCAATGCGTCATCGACGCGACCAACGACGGCGGTGTACCGGACGACACCACCGTGGGCACTTGCACGAACAACTGCATTACGCCGAAGGACAGCGCGGGGCAGAAGTGTTCGGCCGTGATCGGCGCCCAAACCAGTGACTTCGTCGGCTGCCTGCGCGAATTCTGTCAGCAGGATTGCTTCGGCGGCTGAGCCAAGGCGACCCCAAGATCGGACGGCACCGGGCTTCGGCCGCGGTGCCGTCTCGTTTTGTGACCGAAAATAACCAGAGCCGGATTCACTTCGGGGAGTGATTTTTCGAGCCCGAAGCGGGCGATGACGGATTCCCTGTGTTACGGTTGCCGCCGCATGATGGTCGTCGGTTGCGCTGGTTTCGCGGTACCCGCGACTCGCTATTTCAAAGAATACCTTTTTGTCGAGGTGCAGGAGACTCACCTCGCCGTCCCCGGCCCGGGGACCGTTCGGCGTTGGCGCCGCGAGGCGCCTCCCGGCTTCGAGTTCGCGTTGCTCGGCCCGCGCGAGATCGGCCAGGAGGGCTTTCGCGACGGCAAGGTGATCGAGACTGCGTTGCGCACCCTCGGTGAGGTGGCCAAGGAGCTGGCGGCGCGTACCGCCATCTTCGTGGCCCCCCCAGATTTTCCGCATTCACGCGCGAACCGAACCGCACTCCGCGATTTTCTGAAGAACGTGCGAAAGCAGTTCGATACCATCGTGTTCGAGCCCGGCCCAGCCTGGAATCCGGAGGAGGCCGATGATCTGGCAGAAGAGACGCAAACCCTCTCCGCGCGTGATCCGCTGCACCACGGCCTCTCCAAACGCAAGGTGGCGTACTACCGCTTGCCTGGCCCTGCCGGACACAAGTCCCGCTACGAAGATCCGGCAATTGAGAAGCTTGCCGAAATTGCGCAGAGCGGTGGGGAGCAGCAGTCTACCTACGTCTTCACCAACGTGGATATGTTCGCCGATGCGAAGCGCTTCAAGCGCGCGGTCGCGACGACATAACGTCGAAGTTTCAAGAGGTTGAGCTCGAAGAGCTCAACCAAAGCTGCGGCCTTGGCGGAGGCTTCCCTCACGGCGCTTCATCGTTCGGCTCGGGGATGCCCAGTGCGATGCGTGCTGCGGCCCGGCCGGCGCGCTCGGCGGCTGAGCGGAGCGCTTGGTCGAAACTGGCGCTGTCAGCGCGCGGATCCGCGTCGCCGGTCACCGCGACTGCGCGTCGCACGTCACCCGTATCGAGCTCCGCCTCGCGGCCTTCGGCCGTCAAGACACGGCCGCGGACAACCACAGCCACGCCCATCCCGCCCGCCACGGGCACGCCAGCTTGCACGTGAATCCCGCGCGACACCTCGTCCACGCGCAGCACGTCCAAAGCTAGACGAGGAAACGAATCGCCCGCCGCGAGGCGGCCGGCGCGGGCGAGCTCGGAGCGAGCGCCGCCCACTGCCGCCTGCGCGGCCAGCGGCTCGGGGATCAGCACCTGGCCAACGCCCACCGAAATGGAAGACGCGGCCGACGGCGCGTAGAGCGGTTGATAACCGCACGCGCCGAGCGCGCTGAGGTTCGCCCACAGCCCGACATGGGCAAAAAACCTGAACCAAAGACGCAACTTAGGACGCAAGTTTCACGGGAAACAACAGCATATCCACACCGCTACGCTCGTTCAGCGGGCCGGTGTAAGGGCTCGTGAACAGCGACGATTTCCTGACGCTGCTTCCGGCGCCAGTTTTAACGCCGAAGGCAGCTCAGGAGCAAATTCGCGGCGAAGGATCCTCAGCTGACGATGAAGTTCAGGATCTTCGCTGGCACGTAAACCAGCTTGCGGATCGTCTTTCCGTCTAGGAATTTCGCCACGTTGGGATCGGCCAACGCGGCCTCCCGTGCGATTTCCTCACTGGCATCGCGCGCCAGCTCGGCCCGGCCGCGCACCTTTCCGTTCACTTGAACCGCGATTTCGACAACGTCGTCGACGCACAGCGCCGGGTCGAAGCTCGGCCACACCGCATGGGCGATGGATGGCGCGTGCCCCAGGCGCTCCCAGAGCTCCTCGGCCAAATGCGGCGCGAACGGCGAGAGACACAGGACCAGCTTCTCGACGGCTTCGCGCGGCGGTTGCTCGAGCGCGTTCAGGTGGTTCACGAGCTTCATCATCGTGCTGACTGCGGTATTGAGGCGCAGCCCGACGATGTCATCGCCCACCTTCTTCACGGTGCGATGCACGAGCTTCGCGGTCTCGGCGTCGAGCGCGGCCGACGACAGCGGTCGCGCGGCAATGTTGTCGATGCGATCGAGGAAGCGCCGAACCCCTTGAATACCGCTCGATTGCCAGGGCTTCGCCTGTTCGAGCGGGCCCATGAACATTTCATACAGACGCAGGCTGTCGGCGCCGAATTCCTCGACCACCGCGTCGGGGCTGACCGAGTTGCCCCTGGATTTGGCCATTTTCTCGGCAATGCTGGCGAGCTTTACGCCATGCTCGCGATGAAATGGCTTTCCGTCGCGAATTTCGGTCTCGGCCAGCGAGGCCCAACGCTCTTGCACGAGCTCGGCGGTGGCGCTGAAACGCAGTTGGCCCTCGTCGTCGGCCGCGACATCGGGATCGTCGCCCGGTAGGGCGCGCACGAGCTGCCCTTTGGCGTCCACCACGGCGTACCAGCGATACGCCATGCCCAAAATGATGCCTTGATGCACGAGCTTCAGGAACGGCTCGGGATCTTTGACCACGCCGATGTCGAACAGCACCTTGTGCCAAAAGCGGGCGTAGAGCAGGTGCAACACCGCGTGCTCGGCGCCACCTACGTACAGGTCGACCGGCATCCAAGCGTCGTAGGCGGCGGGTGAACACAGCGCCTGGTCGTTATTCGGGTCGAGAAAGCGCAGGTAGTACCAACACGAGCCTGCCCATTGCGGCATGGTGTTGGTCTCACGCGCGAACCACTTTCCGTCCTTCTGGAAGAAGCGCCAATCGGTAGCGCGCACGAGCGGGCCCTGCGGGTCGCCGGGCCGGTAATCGTCGAGCTGGGGAAGCAGGAGTGGGAGCTCGCGCTCATCGACGGGGATCGGCGTTTTGTAGTCGATTTCGTAAGCGTCTCCGCGGCGCGGATCGCCCGCCGTGTGCACCGGGAAATAGATCGGGATCGGCTCGCCCCAGTAGCGCTGGCGGCTGAATACCCAATCGCGGAGCTTGTAGTTGACGCGCCGCCGGCCAATGCCCTCCGCCTCCAGAAAAGCGATCACGTTGGCCTTGGCCTGGCTCGTGGGCTGACCGTCAAAACGGCCCGAACGCACGGCAATGCCATCGTCGCTGAACGGTGCTTCGACCTGCTCGCTGAGCGTGCCGTCTTTGCTCACGACCTGCACAATCGGCAACCCGAACTTCTTGGCAAACTCGAAGTCGCGCTCGTCGTGCGCCGGCACGGCCATGATCGCGCCGGTTCCGTAGGCGCCGAGCACGTAATCGGCGGTGTAAATCGGGATTTCATGGCCAGTGAGCGGATTGACCGCGTGCGCGCCCACGAAAATGCCGGTTTTTTCTTTGTTGAGCGCCGTGCGCTCCATGTCGCTCTTGCGCGCGGCCGCCTGCACGTAGGCGCTGACTGCGGCGCGTTGCTCGCTGCCGGCGATCGCGACCGTCAGCGGGTGATCCGGCGCAATGACCATGTACGTGGCACCGAACAACGTATCGGGCCGTGTCGTGTAGACGGTCAGCTTCTCGGTGCGACCGACCAACGGAAAATCGACCTCCGCACCCTCGCTGCGGCCGATCCAATCGCGCTGCTTTTGCTTCGTCTCCGGCCAATCGAGCGGCTCGAGCTCGCTCGCCAAGCGATCCGCGTACGCGGTGATGCGCAGCTGCCACTGGCGCAGCGGCTGACGCACGACTGGGAAATTGCCGCGCTCGCTGCGCCCGTCGATCACTTCTTCGTTGGCCAGAACCGTGCCCAAATCGGGGCACCAATTGACGGGAATTTCCGCCTGAAAGGCCAGCCCGCGCCGGAAAAGCTGCAGAAAAATCCACTGCGTCCAGCGAAAGTACCCAGGGTCGGTCGTATTGATCTCGCGCGACCAATCATACGAAAAGCCGAGCGCGGTCAGCTGCCGCTTGAAGGTCGCGATATTCCGGGCGGTGGTGCTCGCGGGTGGCGTGCCGGTGTCTATCGCGTGTTGCTCCGCCGGCAGCCCATAGGCGTCCCAGCCCATCGGGTGGAGCACGTCGAAGCCGTTCAT
>Ga0068855_100008739_pt1 | contig 12247 bp, 14 predicted proteins | sample KBSCornC52_FD_66592 | JGI IMG/M metagenome (GOLD analysis project Ga0068855, IMG submission 66592) | Corn rhizosphere microbial communities from Kellogg Biological Station, Michigan, USA - KBS Corn C5-2 | ecosystem: Host-associated > Plants > Roots > Rhizosphere > Soil ...
GCGTGAGTACGTTATCGCCCAACGGGGTGCGCAGCGTCAGCAAACGGCCATGCTGCATGAGGCCACGGTTGATTGCGTCGAAGATGTCGCTGTATCTCAAACTCCCCGAATCTGTCGGTCCGAGTGCCATCTGTTCTTGTCCTTGTCTCTCAGGTTCGACCGTCACGATTCTGAGATAACAGACGGTCCGTCGTAGCGACATTCATCGCTCAGACGATTTTATCCGGAACAAGGCGAAATCATGACAGTTATACGTTTGCGCAGTGACAATTTGACGATCATTGACGCAAAACTTCGTCAGACGGGGGCCTCTTGTCGATGATGGCACGCGTTTTCTTTCATTTTCATTTATTTTAAATTTCTATTTAATTTCATTCCGCCCTCCCGCCTGACGCCTATGAGATCGCCACCGACCGAGCGATCAACGGTTCCACAATCTCGAACCCGCGCATCTGCGACAGCCATCTGCGGGGAATTCCTTCAACAGCGAACTTGATACCCGCCCAGCCGCACGCGACCGCCGCTGTTGTATCTGTATCGTGGCCGAACAGGATCGCCGTTCGGGCTACGTCCTCGAACGATTGCTCTTCCATTGCCCGTTTGGCGGACCAGATCGTGTCCAGCATGTAGCCGGTGCCACACGGTTGATTCGTCTCCGGGAAACGTCTCAGCACGTCCAGTTCAACCAGAAATGCCTTTCGTTCTGCTTGATCAGGCCAGGCACTGTAAACCTCTTCGAGACGCTCATCGGCCCATGTCCAAGCATCGGCCAACCGCTCCAAGTATCCGCGTGCGACAAGGCAGTAGAACGCGCAAGCAACCAACGAACGTGGATGTGCGTGCGTCGGCAACGACTGAAGGTGGGCGTCCCGAACAAGGTGATCATCGGGACCTCTGTGCCAAAGTGCCAATGGCAAGGTTCGCATCAAACTGCCATTGCCGTTATCTCGTTCGAATGTTCCCCCGGCTTCGCGAGGTGACACTCCGTCGCGAAGCCGCCCTATGGCGGTGGCCGTCTGAATGCCGCAGTCGAACACGTCGCCATCAACGGCCATGTACCCATCGTCAAGCCAGCGCACCAATCTGTCGGAGAAGTCGGTCAGCGAGAATCGACCACGTTCCAGAAGGCTGGCGAGTAGACACAGCGCCTGTGCCCCGTCATCGGACCATGTGCCGACACGCACGCCCGCGTGAGAACGTCGGAATCCCAGTGGCGGCGTCATTTCGATCTGGTCGCGGGATGGAAGCAGGTTTGGCGTTTTGAATTCGTATGGAACCCCGAGTGCGTCACCGCAAAGCAAACCAATCAGGCCGCCGATTCGAGCGTCCGCAAATGGGCGCAGTCCGAGATACCCTTCATTATTGTTCATCTGATCCCCGTGGACATGTCACTGTACCGGACCCGCGTCCAACACCGGGCCACTAAAGAGAAAAACCGCCCTCAGGCTTTCACCATCAGGCGGTTCTCCGTTGATGCCGAGATTCGGCATCAGCTGATCGCATCTCGGTACCGCTACATTGCAGATAGTCTCTGGATTCGGACTTGGGTCACATTCAGCAGGCATGCCGCATCGTCGCATGCGTTGCGCGCTTTCAACCACTGGCGCTGATCATCTTTCAGGCCAACTAGATCGTTCGTTTTCGCGCGTGCGGCGGAATAAGCGGCGTTCAGCCGGCGATCCGCGTCGGCTGTTTCAGGCGTCGAACAGATCAGCTTCTCGATCTTTGACACAGCTTGACCGCAGTCGAAGCTCGCCTGAATCACCGGGGTGGCAGACGGGGAATTTCCGGCAGTCTCGACGCCAGACGCTGCATTCGCTCCGCCTGTGTCGGCACTCTCAGGAGTTGACGCGCCAGCCCGTTGATTGTCAGCCGTCTCCACGGTCGATTGAACTCGCGTCGCCATATTGGCCGCATCTGCACCCTTGCCAGTAGAGGCGACAGTTGCCCCCGGGGATGCAACCGATGCCCCATGTCCTATTGCTGCCCCCGTGATGGTTGCCACCGACGACTCTGCGTCAGCATGATGTACTGAACCACCGTCGATTCGATGAATGCCGTAAAGAACCGCCGCCAAAAGGCACGCAGCTCCAGCAAACGCGACGGCAACCATGAAGAAGGGCGGCCCCATTTCAAGCTTCATCTCCTGCGCGTACAGATCGGTCATGCTGGACGCGATGATCATGTCGGGCTTCATGTCATGCCGAACGGCAGCCCCAAAGGCGAATGCACGCATGCCGATCCACGGAAACGCGAGCGCAAATACGAGACTGACGACCCCGTATTTCAGTCCCAGCAATCCAACCGCAAAGAAAGCCACGACGCAGAATATCGCAGCCCCGACAAAACCGACGATCCAACCGATCACCTTTGCATCTCTTTTATCGCGCGCCTCAGCCTTCTGGGCCGCTGCGGCTGCCCGCGCAGTTGCCAAGGCGGCGGCGAAGTCAGCCCCGCAGTGCTTGCACCGAATGGCCTCGTCTTGTATGGATTCATAGCAGTATGGGCATTTCTTCATATTGGACTCCCCGGATTGTTGTGATTCCCCGGATAGACGCTCGCGTAACGACAGCAGTTTGCAGGGCGTCACTGAATAAGGTACATGTACCGTAGTGGTGGCCGCATCATATCCGAATGATTCGGTAGATGCCAAACCTCAGCAGCCACCGCCAAGACCCCGTACTCGTCGCTCTCGGACACGCGATCCGCCGCATTCGCAAAGAACGCGACATGTCGCAGGAACAACTCGCGCTGTCCGCCGAAGTCGATATGAGCTATCTAGGGCGAGTGGAGCGCGGCGATAACAATGTCGCCGTTCTCAGGCTGAAGCGTATTGCCGATGCACTCGGAATGACGATGACGGAACTGATGAGTGAAGCGGGGCTATGAGGCAGTCACCGGCTGTGCCGATGCTAATGACTCGCGTACTCGCATGATCGTCTGCCGACTGGTCTGCATATCTCGGGCAATCTGCGCGATAGCGACGCCGGACTTCAGTTGATCCAGGACGGTCGCACGCTGTGCCTCAGTCAGTGCTGATGGACGCCCAAACGTCTTACCCTCAGCCTTTGCTCGCCGAAGCCCAGACTGGGTGCGTTCGATGAGAAGGTCACGTTCGAATTCGGCAACGGCGCTAATCACACCCATCGTCATCTTCCCTGCTGCACTGGTGAGGTCTACACCACCAAGGGCGAGACAGTGAACGCGCACCCCGATAGATGCCAGTCTTTCGACCGTTGCCCTCACGTCCATCGCGTTGCGGCCAAGCCGGTCGAGCTTTGTGACGATAAGCACATCCGAGTCTTCCAGTCGATCTACCAGCTTCGCGAATGCCTTCCGTTCGAATGCCGGAACGGACCCGCTAATCGTTTCGCTGATGACTCGTTGCTTCGCTACTGCAAATCCGGCCGCTTCGATTTCTTGTACTTGATTGTCCGTCGTCTGGTCGGCGGTTGATACCCGGCAGTACGCGAAGATTCTTGTCATTAACACCTCAATATGTCCGAAAAGGGAGTACGAATCATACCGCCTGTACGAAATATTTGCAAGCTAACTTTCGGACACGGTGAAGCTGGGAAGTCCGAAACCGGTCGATTTCGGACAGTGACGCATTTGCGAAAGCCGCTTCGGCGATTTCCGTGGCTTCCGTTCAGTGCCACGGTAGTCAAGGATAGAATTGGCAAACCACTTCTACGCGGCAACCACATGAAACTGACTCCGGCACGTGAAGTCTATGAAAAGCTGCGTGCGCGCGACCCACTCAAGGACTTTTTCAGCCTGTGGGACGATGTGCGTCCGTCTGACGTAGAAACACTCCGTCATGTACTGAATACGGCAACGCGCGAAGAAGACATCCAGCAGTTCTTGCAAAAGAATCCTTCGCTCTTGATCCAGCATTTAGGGGGTGGCCACGGACGCTGGATCATCCCGAAACAACGACTCGGTAGCGAGCACGTCACAGACTTCATGATTGCCGATTGCGACTCGATGGGCTTTCATTGGACTGCGGTGGAACTCGAAAGCCCGCTGGCAACCATGTTCACCAAGGCCGGTAACCCTTCTGCGACGCTGAATCACGCCATCCGCCAAATTCGAGACTGGCGCATATGGCTCTCCCGGAACCAAAACTACGCGGCGCGACCGCGCAGTGAAGACGGGCTCGGCCTTACCGATATCGACGCAGAGGTGCCTGGACTGATCCTGATGGGGCGTCGCGCAACCGAATCCGAAGACACCAGACACATGCGTCGTCAGATCAGTCGTGAGTCGAAAATCGAAATTCACACGTTCGATTTTCTACTCGATGCTTTGACTGGGCGTTTGGCGAGCCTCGACGAACGTAGAAACTGGGATGCTGCTACCTAGAAAGGAATGTCATCATCCATTTCATCCAAATATCGATCAACCGCATCAAGTCTATTCGAAAGATTGGCAATGATAATGTTTTGTTTTTCCCTTGACACCGATCGAAACATCTCGATGAATTTGCGCAGATGATCTTCTACGGAAAATTTAATTTTGGTGCGATATTTCACACCGCCCTTAATGAAACAAAGCAACACGACGCTTGAATTCGGCACGCCCTTCTCAAGCATTACCTTTTTGTAAGTGCCTTCGAGATTATTTAATACAGTAGGCGCATCAGTGTAATATTTTGCGCTTGTCTCGATGCCAATGAGAACATCGCTCAGTTTCTGAGAGAAATCCTGATAAATCTGACGCTCGAAATAATCAAAAGTTGAACCCGAAAAATCTGCCGTCAATACAGCGTTGCGAACTTCTGCGAATGATGATATTCGATTGCCCGGCTCAATCTTGCACATACTATCAAGCAGATCACCATGCTTGAACACTTCAATACTCATATCAGATATGATTTTCTCGAAAAGTTTTCCGACAAAATATACTTCCGTACGAAAATCGTAGATCGAATTTTTGAACTCAGCTGGCAGATCACACCACCAACTTAAAGAAACGCTTTTCTCAAAATCAGATGGCACGCTGGCGCGCTTCCCGAAACCAAAATCAATGATTTTAACGACACCTTGTTCGGTTACAAGGATGTTATCTTCTCGGATATCTCGATGCAATACACCATTTTCCTCAAGATATGCAAATCCATCGATCGTTTGCTCGAATATCCGATTAATGTCTTCCGGCGAAAACAAAAGATGGGTCCCAACATCCGCGCCCTTGATATACTCCATCAAAATATAGCCCAAGTGCCTATCAGGGTACAGGTAGTAGTTAAACACCCGCACCACGTTTGGATGGCTTACCTGATGCAAGAGTTTGATTTCTCGCACGAACGCATCGAAAAGCTTCGCGGCTAAAGCTTGCTGGGAAGGCTCATACTTCTTGCAGGCAAAATATTCATTAATCACACTATCAAAAAGCAACACCGTATTGCCGGTCGCTCCTTGTCCGAGACGCCTCTCAAGCACGAAGTCTTTCTGTCGCAAAAACTTGACTAGCTGATTGTCCATGTAGGAGTCCCTCTTTCCGCAACTGGTGAGGCGCACCGAGTTTCTGACGGTGTGATTATCCGACTTTTTGCTTCCGCTTGGATTTTCTCCAATATCCAATAAAAAAGCAGCCGGTAGATGCCGCGACCACAGCGGCCCGAATGAGATCGGCTACTTCCCACCAGACTTTGGCATCAGCACTGTGGTTGCGTTGACATGTGCTGAAAGGCCATCAAGGTCGGGAAATAGATATGATCGATCGATACCGTAATCTTCCAAATGAGCCACAATTTCCGGCTTCAATGCAGAAGGGATGTCCAGCCGGATCAGATTGGGGTAGGCCGCAGCTACACGCGATTGCTTGACCTCAATCGGGTGTGCAGCATCGCAGTGCACAGTGAACACCCCTCTCTGGTTAATGATGCGGGGGAATGTCGCCTTTGGAAGGTAGCCAAAGACCCCCTTTCTGTCTTTCAGGGAGTCGTGGGTGTTATCGTCGGTCAGAATCAAATCGCACATCTCGTACATCCAGACTGCACCGTCCGTGTCGGCTCGATCGGAACACGCAAAGTAGCACGCAACCAGTGGATTCCTTGACCAATCAAGGAGACGGGTCGCAAGACCGTGATGTTGCGCGAGCGCGAGTTGTTCCAAGTAGGTCGACGACAACGACGTGTATGCAACCGCGCTTTTTGTCCAGGCATAGAATCGTCCAAGATCGCGGTTATTCGGTAGATAGAACTCAGGACGTCCCGCCTTTGGAAGCAACGCCCAACTCGACTGCGCATGCCCCCTGAATAGCCATCCCACGCCGCCGTCGCTTCTGAACCCGCGAAAGACCTTGTGAAGCATATCCACATCGGTCAACTTGAGTATCCCGTATTCCATGTTCTTTGAGTAGTTGTTGGTCGAATTCCCCGATGCTGAAATTCTCGCAGATAACGCGCGTGATGGGTTGGTGTGTCGTCCGAGGTCGGTCGCCGTTGCGGGCGTCCGAAAGGCACCCGTCAAGCATCGTTGTTTCGCGACCGAAAAAGTAACTGATTCGCCATGTCATAGCCGTGCGGTCACGATAAGATCGTGCCGACCACTACAGCAGGGAAGACCATGACCGACAAGACACTCGAACAGTTCGACCATGCGATGCGCGGCATCTACGACGCCGCACGAAAACTGAAGCCGCCATACCACGCCACCTACTTCCTGCGTATGGTGGGCGAACACGGCGGCAAGGAGACTGCGAACCGACTGCTGGCAACGAACAAGCCATCGGAAGGATTCACTGAACTCTTTCTCCGTGGACCGGAAAACCTCCGTCTGAGCGTCGAATATCTTGTCCTTCAGAAGCCGTGGCGCGATCTGTTCACGGAAGAACAGCTTGCGGTCGCGAGGAAGCGATTGATAGAGGTTGAATGCCCATTGCCAGTGGACGAGCGAGGCTGATCTCCGGTCGGTAATCAAATGACCTACAGATATTTCCTTGATGGCGTGGTCCATCCCGAACGGGCGCAGATTCCTGATCACCACATCGCCCCTAAGTTCAAGCACGTCGTATCCGGGGTTGATGCGAAAGCTGACATTCGGATTCTCATGAATCAGGTGGCTATATGGGTCGAGACGGAAGTCGAGTGGAATGCCTTGGACCTGCGCAATGCAGTCAGGTACATGGTCCAGCTGGAAATGGACATTGTGGGCTTCCTTCTCGGCCACACCTATGATGTGGAAATACGGCGGGCCATCTGCCCGGAAGTCGGTCTCGATGTCGTTTTCGGCATCGACGTTCCTTGCATCGGCGAACTGCATCAGGGAGTCGATCTGCATGCCCGAATTGCAGCCATGCGTCCTAAGCTGCGCGGCGAACCGGGAGTCTTCCTTCATCGGTGCTTACGCGACCTTATCACCGCGATGAAGGAACCGGACGATGTTGCCTTTCACTGCTACCGGGCCGTCGAATCGCTTCGCCACCATTGCATCGCTACTCGATCACTGGACCCGAAGGACAAGACAACTCAGTGGAAGACACTGCGCGAGATTGCCGGGTGTGATGAATCGGCGACGAGGCTACTGGAAAAAGCAGCGCAGGCCCCACGCCACGGAGAACCCCAAGTCGTTCCTGAGGCAGATGCGGTCAAGCTCCTGACGACAGCATGGGCTGTTGCGGACGGCTACATCCTCAACTGCTGACGCCTACCACTCGCCGCTTGTTCAACATCGTGACTTAGACATCAAGTATCGCGCCGCATCGTGGCGCTCCCCGATGCTCCATGAGGGCTGATGGCAATCGTGCCTGGGTGGACGGAATAGGCTGCGTCGTGATATAATATTCGCCTCGATTTCGTACACCAGCACTGGTGCGCCAAGTTGACCCGCCTGTTGTTCTACGACTGCGATTCCTCCGCAGTTTCCGAAGCTCCCCTCTTGTTGTTTGATCGTCCTAGCACGGATGCGTCTGCTGGACTTGCGCTTCGCGATTGCCACGATCATGTCATTGATCCGCAATCACTGGCAGGTCATGGATTGCGTGACATCGAGCTGCACACGCACCGAGGCCGCAGGCCGCGATGAGTGCAAGCAAATCGATGCAGAGGAATTCAACCGGACCTCATCAATTCGTTGAAGTAGGAAGCAATCGGACAGCTGCACGTCACATCGACCAGTTCGACGTGATGGTCTGAGCGCAGCGAGGACCAGCAACGTGTTCGGACGCGTAGCGGACGAACTATTTCATTCACCAATGAAGTTCTACGTTGCCATTAATTTTGATTGCATGAAGTTGTTGCAGTTGATGTCAGGTCGAAGTTTGCCGATCACCAATGATGTGAGATGAGATCAATCTAGACCCATCAGGACAATGAAGTGCAGGTGACAAACGGGAAATCAATCGATCTTCGTTTGTTATTCGGCGAGGTGTGAACTCGACGGCGCGTTGTGCCGGCGATTCATACGGAGGCCGCAGGCCGACGTTGCTTGTCGATGAGATGTGACCGGATGAGATTCGATCTTGACCAATGAAGACAAGGAACAGGTAGGGAATCAGTCTGCCTTCATTCGTCACTTTGACCAGTTCATGAACTCGACGGCACGAAGTGACGGCGATTCATACGGAGGCCGCAGGCCGAAGTTCTTTACTCATCAATCAGATACAAGTCCGGCGACAACCAGTCCGAATCAGGTCTTCATCTATGAATGAATTGTTCGTCCGCTACGCGTCCGAACAGCTTTGCCAACCCTCGCTGCGCTCGGGTCGCCACGCTAACTGGTCTCCTTGAATAAATAAGACATACCAAGAACCTCACATCGACGACAGGCAGTCATTCTTCGTTGATGTATATGTATTACATGAAAATCCCGCAAAGCCTTGCTGGATAAGGATTTTCGATTTCAAAAGATGCGGTAAAACCGCAGTTTTTCAGAACACCCTGCTCGGAATTTAGAGCCGAAGCAGTGACTTCACCCCTAAGACCTACCTTGAATGCACGAGTCCGTTCGCTGTTCCGCAGCCAGCAATACCGTATAAACCCAGATGAACAATAGCATTAGTGAACTAAAAGCACTGTCAGAAGCCGCCGCAAACACTGTTTTCGATCCTGACATCATCATGTATCCACACCTCTTCGTCAAACGCACATATGGCGACGACGAATTTGGATCGTATGATGAAAAATGTTTATGTTCTGTCGAACCATATATCGTCCCAGAAAAATTCACTGACAAAGATTTCATATTACCGGTTTCTCGCAATTCAATACCATCCAACCTAAAAATATTCTCTGGCATCCACAGAACCGTCCCTAATTCAAGGTTGAAAGCTGTAGGTTGGAAAAGGAATAAAAAATCAGACACGATTACCGTGGTTGAACCGGATGAGTGGATCGACCTCGATACGGGAGAAATCCTGACAAAGGCGATGGCACGAAAGCGTGGCGCGATACCACCCCCCTCGATTTCGTTGCGGACGATCACAACACAAGTAGTTTTTCGTCAATGCCCACCAAGTAAGCGTGATTTTCTGAGTTATATTTTAAAACTTCGCAGCAGCCGAGGTGGACTTGTGGTCGATCTGAAATCCGTCCTCGACAAGTGGATTGATTACAAGCACCCCAACATCGATTCATCGGACAGATCACGCAAGCGGAATTCATTAGAGAAATTCCTGTATGACTATGCCATTATGTCGAACAATCAGATTTTTACGCAGGAACTGCAGGTCATGGCAAATACAACCAAGACTGACTTGGTACGCGAGGCCGCCCGTTTCGTCAATGTACTGCCGGTAAAAGGAAAACCGGGTTGCGGCATCTGCCCGAGTCAACGCCCAGACTGAAATGGACAGCCACCCACATAGTTGCACCACAACGTCAAGCAATCGACCGCGACTGGAAGACGCGTCGCTACAGTCGGAGGCGCAACAGTGGGCTGATCCATTGAAGCACTGACATTGTGGATCGCAAAAAGCACCCGCGACAGCCACCATACAATTGGCACCAGGCACACCGTGTAACACCATACCGATCAAGGCCACGGCGCGGCTCGATCCAGCGTCAATTGTGCAACGTGACGGTATTGACATGGTAGACGGGTGTTACCACGAATGAGTGTTTCCGACGATCATGGCGGATACTATGATTGTATTATCAACGTCGAACATCGATCACGGTGGGTGTGCCGTAACAGCCCATCGGCATGGTTAGCACCAATGCCGCCAACCGTTGTACAGTGGTTGGTGGGTCGCAACCGCACTTGGCGCAACCGTTGATCGACTGAAATAACTAGTGATTCATAGCAAGCCACGCGCGGGGAACGAATGCACTGCACTCAATGTGGAACGACCGTACCGGTCAATGCAAATTTTTGCGCAAAGTGTGGTGCACCATTGAATCACACCATTTCAGAAACTCCCGTTGTTATTGGCAGCAACCCAACAGTTAAGCGTCCACATACCGTTTGGCTCATCATTCTCGGTGTATTTCTCGTCCTTGCGTATGCGGCAGTTCTGGTCCCGGCCATTTTCGGGCAAAAGCCGCTTTCTCAACTTGCGCCGGGATGTATGTTCTGGACCGGCTTGTTTTTTTGGTTATGGTGGAAACGACACGGACGGAAGGGATGGCACGGTGCCCTTATTGGCGCAGTGGTGGGTTACTTAATCTACTTCTCGGCAGCGGTTATCTACTATCATTCTCTGGCATCGAGCGCCGCTCGTTAGGTCCCGCCCAAACGACCCGCCGAACGAGGCTGCCGTCGCGACCGTAGCCGATGGTACAGTGAACCGAATGCCGATACCCCAACTCTCGCCTAAACGCTTCGAGTTTCTCCAAGTCGTATTGGGGACTTACGTTCGATGAACCTTTCTTCATTTCAACAACAAGAAGATTAGATTTGTTGTGCCCTCGCTTGTGGACCACAATGTCCGGGAAAACAGTGACAGCATCAATGTCGTCATCTCGGACTTCTCGTCCTGACAACGCGAGACGTTTCACATCAAAACCATCTCGGTTGTACTCGCAGTCAACATCGAAATTGGGGAATCGGCTTGTCAAGTGCATCGCAAGCCGGTGGCTGATACTTCGTTCGCTTGCGTCCACACGCAATAGATATTCGTCTAATTGGCAAAGAGAATCAATTGCACTTTCGAACAGCTTTCTGCATTCGATTTCATCCATGGACTTGGCACTCCCGATACAGGGGAAAACTCCTACGGGTGCTACTGCTGACCGACGCGCTACGGTAAGAGGTGGTGTAAGATCACTCCCGGAATATCGGTTATTTTCGACATGTCGCCCCTCGCGCGCACAGGCCTCTTTTTGTGGCGATCTCATTTGCCAACATCGTTGCTGCTTCAAGCGAGTCTGAAAGCGGATTCGATTTGCAATAATTCGTCACCCAAAGTGCAAGCGAAGTGAGGTCAGTATTAGCAAGAATGTCCACGTCGAGTGAAACAGCCTCGCCCGATAGAAACCCAGCCACCCATTCATCCTCGACAATCGTGCGCCAGCCTTTTCTGTTGGTGTGATCTTCCACCCATTTTCCGCAAGGAATCGCCCCGATCTGATTCACAGCAAGCGCACTGGCAGAAGTGGCCATCATCACAACCGATACAAGAATGGATCGAGCTATGCTGTTCATTGGGTCGGTCTCCGTGGCATTCTTTGCTCCACAGCAGTAGCTCACACGAGACACCGCTTGCAAATCAGGGCAAGTCCGAGGGCCCGCCGCCGAAGCGATGAATGGCTATGAAGCTGTCCTTGCGGTTACATCGGCAACCACATTACCTTTATCAGTAGCAGTTGCTGGTTGCGGTCTCACAGCAACGGATGGATGACAATCATTTTGGGGGACACGGCATTGCTGGGATGAGCCGGCGCGCCACCACAATATTGTGATCTCCGGCCTGCACGTCGGTACAGTCACAGGCATCAAGGCTTACGCAAGGCCGATGCAGCATGCTTCAGCGCACGCCAAAGGACTCGACACACGCATGAAAGATACGCAATCACGTTGCGACTCACACTTCCGTTCATCGGCTTCGATCGCGTAAACTTGCGGCGCAGTGTGATCGAGACCGCTGTCCCAAATCCGTCCCACTGCTGTCCCACTTTATCAACGGAGTGGGACAAGATCGAATGAGTCACCATCAGTAAGCCTTTGATTTAAAAGGCCGTGCAGGTCGGGCTGCTGACCGTGTACGACATGTGCAAGGCGGTCGATCGGGGGATGGTGATCACCGAGGTGAGCGTGAGGGAGAAGCGTGGCGGGAAGTCGGGGGACTGGAAGGCGGAGGACAC
>Ga0068855_100008741_pt1 | contig 12246 bp, 25 predicted proteins | sample KBSCornC52_FD_66592 | JGI IMG/M metagenome (GOLD analysis project Ga0068855, IMG submission 66592) | Corn rhizosphere microbial communities from Kellogg Biological Station, Michigan, USA - KBS Corn C5-2 | ecosystem: Host-associated > Plants > Roots > Rhizosphere > Soil ...
TATGCTCTGTGTCATCATCACTTAGACTCCGCGCGACAGAGATGTTGACTTAGAATGTTGACTAAGAAGCGTCCCATGTTGACATAGAACAGGTCCCCGGCCTAAGTTGCGGACCGGGGACCTGTAGAAGCTGTGTGATGATAACTTAGAGGGGGTTACTTCCCTCCCAAAGCGTTATCGAGAACGCGGTGGAGGTACACAAAGACGAAGCCGCCGACGACAGCAGACCCGATCAGAGCCGCCCAACCATGCACAGTCTTAGGCACTGTCCACTCAGGATCGCTGTCTGACAACTTAGGACGAGGAAGCGGGGGAACCATGATGCACCTTTCTATATGGAATATTGACATAGAAGCCAAAAACCCTTGTGGTGTAAGGGTTTCATGGCAGTGTAGCTCGAAAAGCAGGACCGAGATTGTTTAGAATGTTGTTTCCGAGGTCTGTACGCGCCTGTAGTAGCTTCGCATCAGTGATGTTTAGCTTGCCTATCGCATAGTCATACAGGTTGTAGTCGTTAATAGCCTCTATCAGAGCGTCGAACGCCTGCACGCTTGCATTAGACCAGTTAGAAGGAGGATAGATCACGAGTAAACGAACCTCAGTCCAGTGATCCTACAGCTAGGAGTACCCGACTCCTGTGTAGAGAAATAAGGGTTAAGACCGATATTACTTGACTCCTGTACAGGCCACACTGTTCGACTGTCTGTCAACACTGCACCAGCAGCACCGACGCCAGGAATGATCTGCATAGTGACAGAGCCATTAGGCAGAATAGTGATTATGAACTGGTCCCATTGCAAAGCGTTCGGTAGAGGTATGCCAGAGTCGAAGGCCAACATTCCGCCGATGCGCGGGCATATCTGAAAGAAGTAGTTGTTACCGTGCTGCCCGTTAATGCCTAGCACAGCTACCGTAGGCCCGTTGTTGACTGTGTAGCCTAAGACACCACCCGCGTAGGTAGGGTTCTGTCCATATGCCCATATGAAACCCTGTGATGGTGACATAGAGGCAATACCGTTATTGGCAAAGAATCCACTTATAGTCAACGTCTGTTTGCCACTGAGCGGTGCTACCCGCGGCATATTGGGCCATGTTATAGAACCATTACCTCCTACCGTTGTGGCGACATAGGCAGGACGACTGAGTAGCTGTCCATAACTAAAACCATTCAACGATGGAGGGAACTGTTCTCCACTAATAGCAGGCCAGAAGCCTTCGTCGCGGAACAAGTAGAAAGGGTTAAGCGCTGTAGCAGGGTTAGAGAATCCCATTGTCTTAGTGACTATCCCTCTATCAGACCGTAGATAGCGCACGTCATAGAGTCGCCCGCGCTGCCACCAGTCCAGCTAAAGAACAGTGTCTCACCTGGGTACAGACGAATAGGGTTCGGATACTCGGCAACATCGAAGCTTGCTGAGTTAGTACCGTCCAGGTAGTTAACGCCTGTCGCGCTGAGTCCTTTGTAGACCTTTAACACTGCGCTAGAGCTAGTGCTAGGACCGCTCGCACTGAAACGTTCTACTTTGTGTGTCTGTCCAGCAGGTATAGGACCGTAAGTGTCATGTCCGTTGCCACTACTGTCTAACTGACATGAGGCTACGTCCTGTAATGGTGACTCAGGCACGAAAAACCCTTGTATTCATTGGGTTTTGGACTCCTGTCAACATGGAATAGGGTCGAAGTAGCGATGCAGGTTAGTCTCAAACTGCACGCGAGCCTTAGTGGCATCATCGTAAGCCTGTCTCTCTGCATCGGTCGCTGTCGCTGGCAGTGGAGCGCGTGGAGCACTGAGGATAGGTTCCCACAGTGCTAGTTCTCCGGCGCGTGTCGTGTTGAAAGTCTCGCATGTTGACTTAGCCAGTCTGTGCGAATCGCGTTGTGCGTTATCGGTACGGATCAGTGCAATACCGAGCAACACAGAGAGGGTAATGTCAAACGCCAGAGAGATAGCGAGAGGCAGAAGCAGACGCCAGTTACGGTGACTCAGTTCAACACTGTCACTAAGCAGAACACCTAGCTTAGTGTCTACGTCTTCCTGAGACTGTCCACTTGCGTCTGTAGGCTCTCCACTTGCTCCTGACACTGAGTCTTCTCCTCCTCTAGCTTCTCCACGCGACGATAGAGCACATCTAGTTGCTTGCTTTGCTCGCGCCGTATCGCACGACTCTCGGCCCATAGTGTCTCAGCCTCAGAGGTACGAATGTTTCCGCTGTGTCTACGCCTAACAACTAACACAGTGCTCACAGCAGTGATAGCAGACGCGACGACAGTAAGGAGTAGTTCCAGAGTGGTAGTCACTAGAAGTCTTCACCATCAGCATCTTTTACTGTCTGCGCACGGTAACGCTGTCGCGCTTGGCGCGCCTGATCAGACGTAGGCTTCGATCCTCTGTCAATCTCTCTGTCTCTACTCGCTGACTTACCCTTAGTGACTGCACCAGCAAGTATCTTGCCACCGGGCGTAACTGTCCCCACAACGCCTGTAACAGTAGAGCTACGAGCAAGCAACAGAACCACGCCAAGTCCAGCGACGGATACGCCGCCCATGATGAGGAAAGTTCCAAGGATCTTTTCGAGGGCGCGCCTATGAAAAAGACAACCACCACCAACAGGACCGAGACTAGGAAGACTCAGGATGCAATCATCCTTGACAGACGATGCAGCAGTAGTCATAGAGGCCGGTGCAAAGCCTGTAGTGGCGTTAGGTATCAGAGGATTGACAGTAGGAGAACCGAGCGCGCCAGGCGCAGTAGCACCACCGAGAAGTTGACTAACGCTGTCTGTAGCTTCTGGCAGAAACTTGTAGTAACGACCGTTGTTGTAGTCAGCCTGCCAGTCGCCAAAGTACTTGCCACCACCACTCATCTTGTATGCAGCAGCAGCGTTGGCGTTAGGGTCCAGTAGTGACTCAGGCTGTCCGTACTGTGTTATGCGCGACTGTCGCAAGTCGCCATAGTAGTTAATCTGCCAGATGCCCCAAGAGTCATCCTTCGTAGCATCACTGTAGTTGTGTGCTTGTGTGTTACCTTCCGACTCTGCAAGGCCTAGCGCAGTGATCGTAGTTAACGCCTGACCACGAAACCCTGCGTTGTATGCTGCCTGCGCGACAGTCAGCCCGCGCTGTGACATGCAGTCTCCTTGTCAAGTAGGGACAGTGACAGCACGACCACTGCCACTGTCCCTACAGCCTGTGTCACTACCGTTCCCCGTTGTTCCACGTACCTGGGTCGGTAGGGTCATACATGAACAGGTTACGTCCACTAGGACGAAGCGCAGGTGTGTTGAACCTATGAATCGTCCCTCTGCGCCACTGACCAGCAGGCACAGTGGACGTTGCGTAGCCTGTGTACTGCTGAACGTCGAAACGTCGATCATCGACAGGCCTAGTCATCACACCTGACATGTCAGAGCGTGTGACAACATGCCTACCGCTGTCTGTGGAGTTAGCCACTAAAAGACCTTGTGGAAAACCCACTTGCCAGCAACATACATGCCGATGAGTGTGAAGCCAAAGAAGATAAGGCCAACCACTGTTAGTATCCTCCTTCGATACGTCGTGCTATGTCTTGCTCTGTCGCTATACGCACCATCTCTATGTGCGCAGAACGAACAACTGTGTTGGTACGGTACTGATCCCAGGCCATGAAGGCCAGCGCTCCTACTGCCATGCATGACATACACAGAGCAGCAATGCTTAGCTCCTTGTCCACTAGTACCGTCCTGCGCTAATCACAGTGCCAGGAGCAGTATCGGGGTGAGGATGCCAGCCACCATCGCCAGGATCGAGAGGATTAACCTCTGTCACTGTCGTCGCGTCCTTCCTCATCTGAGTGATGGTATGAACAAGCGCTAGCTGTGAGTTTGGATCAGGCACCTTGTCCCATGTTGCGCGTGTGGCTACTTGGTCGTCACGAAACTTGGAAGTGACGCCAGGAAAGGCCACAGTGTTTAGACGTTCCATGTCTTTCTCCTATGCAGGATCGTAGTGAACGCCAATGACCTGTCCCTGTGCATAGATTGGAGTAGCAACCATTCCAGCCGGTGCAGGACCCAAGCTAGGCATATTCAACACAGGCTGTGAAGGAAGTTGATTCAGAAGGTTTGTAGCCTCAGAACTACTACCTCCATAGCTGAATGGATTACCACCAAGCAGACCAGCAACCACAGAGGAAGTATCGCCAGGCACAGGGTTAGCCACAGGAACAGCAGCGTTCACACTGGGATTACCGATGAGTGGTCTGAGTGATGGTGGCAGCAGTGCAGCAGGTGTGTTAGCCGCCGGTGGAGTAGGAGCAGGAGCACTAACAGGACTCGTAGTCTCTCCACTAGGGATACTGACAGGGACCTTTGTTGACTGAGGATCAGTGGTGACAGGACCAACACCACTGAAACCACCACCACCACCACCACTAAAGCCACTGCCAGGATCGAACGGCAACGGTCCTGTACCGACAGCACTGCCACTGTTACTACTGGACGCTGCCTTGTAGCGCTTATAGAAGACATACAGAACACCAAGTAGAACGCCGCCACCTATCCACTTAGCAGCGGGAGGAAGGTTCTTAATGCTCTGTGTGACCGAGCCATGACCTCTAGGAGCATCTGACGTAGGAGCGTCTGGCATGGTCTACCTTCCTGGGAATCTCTGGAACGCACGCGGCCACACAGCCTGAGTCCTTGCACCAAGACGCGGACCAGACATTGCACTAGTGGCGGCACGAATAACGTTCACTGCTGGTACAGGCAATGGATTACGCCTACGGATAGCCATACCGACACCTGCATCAGCCACAGGTCCCATGTTGTCTGCGTACGCGACGTACTGATCAGGGAGGATCGCGTCAGGAGCACAGTTACTAGGCTGTGTCTTAGGGTCGAAGCTAATAGGTGGCGCCCATGTTCTTGTAGGAGCAGGCGTAGACACTGGAACGAGTCCCATAGCTCCTGAGCGCTTCACCAGACCGAACGATGATGCTACAGGATTAGTGGTACTCGTAGGAGTGAACGCACCTAGCCCTACTGTGGGAAGGTCAAGAACGCGATAACGCATTAGCTAGGCTGACCAAGCAGTGCGTTGTACGAAGGCTTAGCAATGGTAGCGATACCATTACTAGCTGCCTGCGTTCCCTCTGGATGAATCAGAATGTCAGCAATGATGATGCCAAAGATAAGCGCACCAACACCACTCGCGAATGAAGTCACACGCATTAGGCCGGTGTTCCTTTCTTGCCTGTCTTAGTGACGTCCTGCTTAGCAGTCGTCTCAGTCTTTATCTTCTTGTGCGTAGGGTCCTTTGGGTCCCACAAGTTAAGTCCTGTGGCTATCACAATCCCCCAACCTAGAGCACTACCTATCTTTGGCTGACGGATAGAGACTAAGGAGAACGCACCGAAGATGACAAAGGTTGCCAGTAGCTCAGATGGCAGAGGTGGTCTTTTGTCCTTAACCACACTGCGCCAGGACATAATCCCAATCTCTGCCATCCAAGGCCAAGCTACTGTGTTCATCTTGTTCCTGTCGCCGGTGGAGTGGAAGGGAAACGCCCACTAGGCGGCGGAGGTACAGAGGGTCCTGTAGGTGACTGTGGAAGGAATGGTGACTGTACGCCACCATTGTTAAACGTGCCAGGATCAGGAGACGCAGGAGACGCTGAGTCACCATTGCCCCACTGCTTAATCAGCGCGTCCACCTTCGCTACACGCGATGGCATGATGAGGTCTGCAAAACCAATACCCTGACCTTGGGTCATGGCGTAGCCAAACCATCCCAGTGCGTACCCTGTCCAGATGATGCCTAGAGGAATGAGAATCATCCCTTAGTGATCCTCTCAGCCGCCACTCTTGCCAGGAAGTCCCTTGACGCGATGATAGGCATAGACGCCAATCACACCTACAGCAACTCCCATCCAGAACTGACCTGAACGCATTAGAAGACTCCTACCTTGTGAGCGATGAGTAGACAGAGAAAAGTGATGATGATTAGAAGCGCAAGAAGCCAGTTGAGGCTCATGCTGGCAACGAATGTCTGATGACAAGCAGCAGCGCGAGCGCTCCTACACCTGTCCACAGAGCAACGCCAAAAGGATCGTTAGGAGTACAAGCACTGAGTCCACTAGGGCTACCGCTCATAGTGGACCCAGTACCAAACCCTGCCTCGGTCGCTGACTGTGGTGTAGTGCTAGACGTATAGCCATTGCCAGCACTTGCCATGATTCCGAGATTCAGGCCTGCCATAGTGACTAAGCCTTCTGCTCAGTGCCAGTGGTTGTCACAGGAGGATGATTGGGAACGCCTTGGTCCGCGCCTTGACGGTATCGAGCCAGTTCGGCCTGCATCTCCTGCATCTGAGCCTGCATCTCAGCGATAGCGTCAGGCTGTGGAGCATTGAGCGTAGGATGCTCAGCGTCCTTACCAGTCTGATCAAGAAGCCACTGCTTGAACGCAGCGAACTGCTTAGTCAACTCGCTTTGACTGATGGCAACGTTAGTGCCAGGACGGAAGCCACACTTCCAGCAGTGTTCGTAAATCCAGTGAGGATCACCGAACTTGTCTGTACCGTGCGGACTGTCATGTGACATAGCGCCACAGGAAGGACAAGGGCTGAGCAGTTCCCAAGGCTTCACTGTGACGTCTGGACTGTCAGTAGTCACAGTGGGAGAACTGGCAGGAGTGATGGGATAGGTAGAGAGGTCTGTCACTGTCTATCTCCTTAGATTTCCGGCAGGCCTTGGAGCAGCGAACCAGCAGGCACGACCTGTCCACAGATGGCTTCAAGCGTTGCAGGCGCGTTAGAGATGGTCCCCCAAGGAGAACATTCAACCTGAACGAGTGTGCCAGGGTTAGTAGACAGGAAGGACTCTCCTGTATCGAGCAGACCAAGGTTGATCTGTGACATTGAGGTACGGCGCGAGATAGCGATAACGCCAGTATCACGCGTGTTAGCAGGGTTAGTCACTGTGTAGTTGTGAGTAAACCCGTACTGAATCTCCATGTCATCTTGGAACGTGTCAAAGCGACTGTCGATCAGAGGAACGCCGTCGATGTACACGCGGAAGCGCGTTCCGTATGCGTCGATGCGTGCTCCTGTGCTGTCGCGCAACACAAGAATGATGGTATGGAGGAAGCCACCGAGACGCGGCAAGGTGACAGTGGTTGTAGACACAGAGGGAATAGTGGGATTGCAGTTCTGCATGACCCACTGACACGTAGTACCAAGGCCAGGAGGCTCGATAGCAGTTCCCTCTGGCAACCAGTAGAAGTCAGCGTCAAGATCCAGTTCCAGTGCAGGAACAGTGGTGTTAGGTGCAACACCGTAGACAGCAGACGCCGCGGCCAACTGGAAGGACAGCGTAGGAAGCAGCGAAGCGTTAGCCATAGAGATAAGGCCATACGCCTTCGCAAACTCCAAAGGAAGCGCAGTGGCAAAAGAGAAGTTACCACTAGAGCTAACGCCTGTAGCGACAGGTGAGAACGTCGGCAGGTTGGTCGGATCAGCAGTCATCAGCAGACCGAACTGAGATGAGTACTTAGGAACGAGATACAACATCTCGTAGCCAGGACCCACGATCAGAGGCGTACCGAACGCATCACGCAGAGTCACCAGTGCGACAGCCGACCAAGGAGCATCAGCAGTCTTAGTGACTGTGGTAGTGCCAACGCCACCAGTAGCAGCAACGCGCAGACGAAGCCTAGACACATAGCCAGGCACGGCAACGAGAGGCTGTGTGATCAGCGCACCGTAAGCCTGTGCAGTGACGACGTACTGTGAACGTCGGCCAGGCTGTGAGTGACGAATGAAGGGACCACCAGCAGGCTCTACTGTGGTCTGTGGCTGTGCGCGACCTGCTTCCTGTGCAGGCGCGATCTGTGTACCAGTAGCAGGCATTAGGTCACGATCCTTGTAGCTCCAGCCGCAACGCGGCTAACTGAACTGGCGTCTGTGTCACTGCTTACGCGTGCGGCCCACATCTTTGCCAGTCCTAGAACTGGATGGGCGAGCAGCACGACAAGCACTGTCATGTCGAACATGCGCTTTGTCGGCAACGTTCCTCCTGTGTGAATAACGAGACGCCGGCCGTCTCGTAACCTCGCGATTCTCCCACACAGGACCCACTGTCAACTACGAGTTGACACAGACTTTTCGGATCGTCAACTAAGGTTACAGCGCTGACTCTCTTAGTAACTGTCTTACTCGTTCGTGCGATAGTCCTAGAGCTACGCCTATAGCACGAAGACTAAAGCCCTCCTCTCTGAGTCTATGACACGCGAGAACGCGAGCTAGATAGAGGTTGTCACGCTCTATTAGCTCGCGTTCTCTCTGAGTGAATGTTGACTCAGGAATGTGGAACGACACTCTTAGCCTGACTGTCGAGGAACGTTTGCAGTTGTGCCATCAGAGGATGGTTCGCAATAGCAGCGTCCACAAGGCCTGTGACCTCTGCCTCTGTCAACGTTGACTGAGGATCAGCCTTGTTCGGCACCATGAAGACACCGACCAGCGACACCAAACCGAGATTGACAGCAGTGAGGATGCCTACGGTAGTGAACTGGTTGTTTGCCGACGTATAGCTAGTGATGAGTCCACCGATCACAGCAATGATGGCAGACAGAATGGCCTTCGCGTACTTAGTCATGCTTTCCTGTGACCTCCTGAGTGACCCTTAGTCAATACACACTTGCCACCACTGCGCGTCTGTTCGCCACAAGCAGAGCCATACATGAAGCCTGCTTGTCGCTTCTTAGTGACGTTCCTACGCTTTGCTTTAGCCATTGTCTAGCTCCTTATACCAGCGCTCGTTACCGTACTTCTGCCTGTCCTTCTCCAACAGTTCTCTGTAGCTGTCTGGCGTACAGCCGACGCGTTCAGCCAGTGTTAGTGGCCTGTCATGTGTGGCACGCCTGCGCGTACTGCGTGGTGCAGGACGTAGCTGTAGTTCCTCATCGCTGGCATGTTTCATCGCATCACCTTCTGTAGAGGTCCGTAAGCCTGTGTGTCTATGTCGCCACTGCTCTCGTAGTAGTAGATAGCCATAAAGCGCAGCACGTCGAAGATAGCCATTACACCTTCTTTGCTCTAGTCACTATGACTGGTTCTCTAGGATCACGACTAAAGATCAGCACAGAGAACCTTTCCAGTCCGCGTACCATACCGCGCACTTCGCCTGTAGGCCTGCCACTCATCTCAGCGAGCCTGTCCACTGTGTCTCTATCGCGTGTGTAGAGCACGATGAACCAAGTACTCATTTCACTAGCGCTACGTGGAACGTTTGCGGGACGCTGAAAGGACATGACCATAGAGACGCCGCGTGATCGAGCAGCAATGAGGTTGCGTTCCACACTTGCAGTGAGGTTCATTAGCCGACGATCAGCGACAATCTGCAACTCGTCAATGTAGACAGTCCAGCCTTGTTCGTTGAACGCATCACGCAGGACCATCGCTATCTGCTGACGTAGCTTAGGCAGGTCTTCCGTAGTGGACACGTTGCTACCGATGATTAGGCGTGCTGGTCTACCTTCCTCTATGTCTTTGCGTACCTCCTTCGTAGGAGGCCAGCTAGTACGTACAAAGCCTGCCTTCTCCAATGATGACAGAGTGTCGTCACCACCTTTAGGATCGAGCGCTACAACGTACTTACGCTGTGGGAGGATACCGACCATCAGTGTTGTCTTGCCTGTACCAGTAGGTCCGACAAGCGCTATGTGTTCACCTGGCATCCACTTAGTACGGAACCACGGCAGAAACTCGTCTTCCCATTTCAGAGAGACGATATTTAGGTCACTCATCGAACACTGCTCGATACTGTCTAGCAACATTGACGGGAGAGAACATCTCGCGAGCTAGCTGATAGCCAGCGACACGCATGTCTCTACGGAACTGTTCGTAAGGCTTCTGAGTCAACATCTTCAAAGCCTCATACCATTCAGCCTGTGTATTGACTACATAGCCGCCGCCCATGCGCCACAGCCGCCGATACTCAGCAGTGCTAGTCACCACGAACGGGACGCCTGATGCCATCAGTGCCATACCAGTAGTGACAGAGCGAGACTCGTTGAAATCGCCAGGCTCCATCGGCAGAACAGCTACGTCTATCTCAGCGAGACTGCGCGGCAGGTCACTGATCGTCACCCAAGGACGCGTAACGATAGGCACAGGGAACGGACTGAGTATGTCAGCTACCATCACAGGCTCGTTTTGCAGGCTTCCTAGATGCCAGAACTGCACACTGTCACCACAGTTCTCTAGCGCGGCCCTGAGAGGATCAGCGATGGAGTACAGGTCACGACCTCTGTAGTCCACAGTGCCCAACCAACCTAGACGCAGAGGCTCGCGTTCAGTTCTGGCAGTCACAGGGTACGCAGCAGCGTCGATACCACTACGGCAGACGAAGCAGTCCTTAACGTTAGTGTTCATCAGCACAGCAGAACGCAGAGCGTCGGTAGCGACTATGACACCATTGCAGACCTCCATGTCTGTCTGCCACGCCTCTAGCTCAGATGGTGACATAGAACCGTGTGCGGGATTGTGCGCAGGAAGGTTCCAAGGGTCATCATCCAAGTCAAAGAACACACGCTGACCGTGTGTCCTAGCGTCAAGGATCATGTCCTTACAGGCTAGGTACTTGCCATCAGGACCGTTCATACGCCTAGCCACGATCACATCAGGTGAACGTATGAAACGAACATGTTTATTCAGGCCTGTTAGCTGTCTGTCACTACGCTGTATCAGTACGTGCGACACGTCCACTGTGTAACCAAGCACACGCAGTCCCTTAGCAGGGACGATGGAACGGTAGAGGCTAGAGGCTGAGTCACCATGCTCTGTGATGAACAACACACGCGGCTTCATCCGTACCGTCTCCCGATGTAGAAACAGAGCGTACCTACTACCCACGATTGAATGACAGCCTGCCAGCGTGGTACGAGTGTCTTCAATCCTCCCACCGCCAATCACGCTGAAATACGAGTAGCTGAGAGGAACAGGACCGAGGATTGCGCTGTGTCCTTGTCTCGTCTTGTGGACGGTAACTAAGGAAGTCAAAGCGTGCGCGTAGGCCAAAGCCTTGTGGCTCTACCACTCTCTCCACTGTCTTTGTCTGCCATCTGATCTTGCTAGACACCACTTGATCCTGCACCTTCACTAGCAACATCAGATCAGAGACACGCGCACACTCAGCCGCACCATCGGCTATCAGTTGCATACGTTTCTGCCATGTTGCCGGAACGTTCACACCGTACCGTTCGTCTATGTCATCATCGGGAGCGCCGTTCAACTTATACGGAGGATCGTAGACAACAGCAGTGAACGAACGATCCTCGAACACCAGCGAACGGAAGTCCATTCCTCCTGGGAAGGACGGTGACTTAGAAGGATTCAGGTCTATCCCTATCAGCGTCTCAGGTGACCACTCTGTCCAGAAGTTGCCATAGCCATAGGTCACATCGAGCGTGAGGTAACCAGCAGACAAGAAGCCTAAGCGAGCACAGTCGGCAATCAGATGACCGTTCGTCTTCCACTTGTCGATAGCAAGCACAGGATTCTCTCCTGTCTCCATGACTTCCTCTGTGATCATGGCTCTGTCTCTGTGTTCGGCGGTTCTTGTGGCACTTGCAGAATCGACATAAGCACTGCGCTAACTGGGTCGTCGTCGGGACCAAGGCCTAGCGCTTCGTTGAGTCCCTTCATTGACTGTGCTGCGCGCTTCGCTTTGGCGTCCTTCTTCTTAATGACAGGTGCCATCTCAATGAGTACTTCTGAGACAACATCGCGAAGGATGCCTTCGATCGCGCCGCCAATCTCAGGCTTACGCTCGTATGCACCGATCAGCACTGGGAACATGATGAGCGCTCCCAGTCCTTCTAGCTTGTCAGCCTCTTTAATGAAAGGCTGTACGAGTGTGTCTAGCCAGGTGTCCTTAATCAGTTGGTCGATACGTTCTCCTGCTAGTGGCGCTTCAAACTGCAACACACGACCGACGCCAGGATCAGTACCACTGCGCTCTAGAGCCATGCCTACACCGCCCCAGGCCAGAGCGATTAGCTGTGACGCTGAGGTTCGAGGTCCGCTGCGCTTAGCCTTTGGTGTCTTCTCAGAGGGTCCTGAGTCAACTTTCTCTGAGTCAACATCGTATAGGCCTGACTCTGTAGGTTGCTTCTCTGCTGAGTCATCATCATCATACAGAGACTCGTCCTCTGTCACTATCGCTCCGTCAAGGATACTCACTTGTCATTCCCCCACAGCGCACGCGTCA
>Ga0068855_100008743_pt1 | contig 12245 bp, 10 predicted proteins | sample KBSCornC52_FD_66592 | JGI IMG/M metagenome (GOLD analysis project Ga0068855, IMG submission 66592) | Corn rhizosphere microbial communities from Kellogg Biological Station, Michigan, USA - KBS Corn C5-2 | ecosystem: Host-associated > Plants > Roots > Rhizosphere > Soil ...
CCGCGCGGCACCATGACGACGTCGTGGTCCTCGACGGCCAGCGATTCGTCGAGCGAGCGATCGTCGGTGTAGACGCGCTGGAACGCGAATCCCTGCGCAGGCTTCAGCCGGTGGTAGTACGTTTCCTCGAGCGAGCTTTCCTGCGGCAGGTTGTCGGTGTCGTGCTTGTGCGGCGGATAGCTCGACGAATGGCCGCTCGGCGTGCGCACCTCGACGACGAGCAGGTGGGCGGCAGGCTCGGTCTGCGGCAGGATGTCGCAGACGAAACGCTCGTTGAGCCCGCTGCCGCGCGCCGTGCGCTTCATCTGCGACGGCTCGATCAGCCGCGCCTTGTCGTGGCCGCCGCCCGGCGCGCTCGCGACGGCAACCTCGGCGGCCGTGCGCGCGCTTACCGACACGCCGGCGCCGTCCGGCAGGTAGACCGCATACGGCGCGCCGTCGTCGAACACGCTGCGCCGCTCGCCGATGTCCGCCCAGCGCGAGCCGCGCTGCGCGACCGTCACGACACCGCTCAGCACGACGATGCACAGCTCGTCGTCCGGTCGGTCGATCGGCATCGCGTCGCCCGCGGCGAGGCGGTGCGCCGAGAATCCGACGTAGCGCCAGCCTGCGGACTGCGGCGTGACGTCGACGATGTCGCGGCCTTCACGGCGCGCCTTGACGAGCAGGCTCATGGAATGTCCTTTCGAATGCTCAGCCGAGCGGCCCGCTGCCGTTGCGCACGAGCTTCGCCAGATGACGATAGCCCATTTCGGCGTAGCGATAGGCGGGTGCGACGACCGGATCCTGCTCCGCCTCGACGACGAGCCAGCCCTGGTAGGCATTGCGCCGCAGGATGTCGACCAGCGCGCGGAAGTCGACGGTCCCGTCGCCCGGCACGGTGAACGCGCCGTTGATCACCGCTTCGAGGAAGCTCCAGTTGCGGTTGCGCGCCATTCGCATCACGTCCGGGCGCGCATCCTTGCAATGCACGTGGCAGACGCGACGCACGTGCTTCTCGAGCATCGCGACCGGATCGCCGCCCGCGAACGTCGCGTGGCCGCTGTCGAACAGCAGCCCGACCTCGTCGCCGGCAGTCTCCATGAAGCGATCGACGTCGGCGGGTGACTCGACGTACGCGCCCATGTGATGGTGATAGGCGAGGCGCACGCCGTGGTCGAGCGTGTACTGCGCGAACGCCGTCACGCGCTCGCCGTAGTCTCGCCACTGCATCGCGCGCGCGAAGCGGGGGCGCTTGTACAGCGGTACGCGCGCACCCTGGATGCTGTCGGCGACTTCGCCGTAGACCAAGACCTTCGCGCCGCATTCGGCGAGCAGCGCAAGGTGGGGGCCGACGCTGGCGATCTCCTCGTCGACGCTGCGGCGGGCGAGCCGGCCCGAGTACCAGCCCGACACCAGCGCCAGCCCGTGCGGCGCGAGAACGTCGCGCAATGCCGCCGGCTCGCGCGGAAACTTGTTGCCGAGCTCGAAGCCCTGATAGCCGATCGCGGCACCTTCCGACAGCGCCGTGTCGAGCGGCGTCTCGCCGCCGAGCGACGGCAGGTCGTCGTTGCTCCACGAGATCGGATTGATGCCGATGCGCACGTCGAAGCCGGGTGTCATCTGCCACTCGCCGTCACGTAGTGTCGAGGGCGCGCTCATGGATGCTGCTCGTTGCGGTCCTGCTCGTACTTCTCGCGCGCCGCGCGAACCTTCTCGCGCGGCGACACTTCGGGCACGGCGACGTCCCACCACCAGCCACCCTCGTCCGTCGTCCGGTTCGGATCGGTCTCGATGCCGATGACGTACGTGCGATCCGCCGCGCGCGCTCGCCCGAGCGCTGCTTCGAGCTCGACGATGCTCGCGACGTTCTCGCCGCGCGCGCCGAGTGCCACCGCATGCGCGGCGAAGTCGACCGTCGGCGCCTGCGGCGTCACGCGGATGCAGTCCTCGAGCAGGTTGTTGAACGGCGCACCGCCGCACGCCTGCTGCAATCGGTTGATGCAGCCGAAGCCGTGGTTGTCGAGCACGACGACGATGAGCTTCATCCCGAGCATCACCGACGTCGCGAGCTCCGAGTTCAGCATCAGGTAGCTGCCGTCACCGATCATCACGATGACGTCGCGGTCGGGTTGCGCCATCTTCACGCCGAGGCCACCGGCAATCTCGTAACCCATGCACGAGTAGCCGTATTCCATGTGGTAGCCGCCGGGTGTCGACGTGCGCCACAGTTTGTGCAGCTCCGCAGGCAGCGTGCCCGCCGCGCAGACGACGATGTCGTGCGCAGGCGAGTCGGCGCGCGAGCGCTGGACGGCGCCGATGACATCGCCCTCGTACGGAAGTTTCGTCCCGAGGTCGCGCTCCCCGGTGATCCGCGCGATGTCCGCGCGCCAGTCGTTCGCTGTCTGCCGCGCGCGCTGCGTCCAGGCCACGTCGGCGGACCAGCCCGAAAGCGCGTTCGACAACGCCGGCAGTGCCGTGCCCGCGTCGGCGCAAAGTTCGATACCGCGCCACTTCTGCGCATCGAAGCGATTGACGTTGACGCTGATCAGTTGCGCACCGGCGAACATCGAGTGCGAGCCGGTCGTGAAGTCCGAGAGGCGCGTGCCCACAGCGACGATCACGTCCGCGTCGCGCGCGAGCGCGTTCGCCGCCGGCGATCCGGTGACGCCGATCGAACCCTGCTGCAGCGCGTGATCCCACGCCAGCGCGCCCTTGCCGGCCTGCGTCTCCGCGACCGGAATGCCGTGCGTGTCGGCGAACGCGCGCAACGCATCCGTTGCGTTCGCGTAGAGGACGCCACCGCCGGCGACGATCAGCGGCCGTTTCGCGCCGCGCAACCGCGTGGCCGCCGCGGCGAGCTCCGCATCGATCGGCGGCGGTCCGTCGAAGCGGATCCGCGCCGGTGCGAAGAAGTCCGCCGGATAGTCGAACGCCATCGCCTGCACGTCCTGCGGCAGCGCGAGCGTCGCCGGACCGCAGAGCGCCGGGTCGGTCAGCGCGCGAATCGCGCGCGGCAGCGCGGTCAACAGCTGCGCCGGGTGCATGATCCGGTCGAAGTAGCGCGATACCGGGCGAAAGCAGTCGTTCGCCGACACGGTGCCGTCCTGGAAATCCTCGACCTGCTGCAGCACCGGGTCGGGTGCGCGCGTGACGAAGACGTCACCCGGCAGCAGCAGCACCGGCAGGCGGTTGACGTGCGCCAGCGCCGCGCCGGTGACCATGTTCGTGGCGCCCGGCCCGATCGATGTCGTGCACGCCATCATCCGCCGGCGCATGTTCGCCTTTGCATACGCGATCGCCGCATGCGTCATCGCCTGCTCGTTGTGCGCGCGATAGGTCGGCAGCACGTCGCGCTGCGCGAACAGTGCCTCGCCGATGCCGGCGACGTTGCCGTGGCCGAAGATCGCGAACACGCCCCCGAAAAGCGGCGTGTCGCCATCGCCTTCGACGCGCAGCGCCGCCAGATAGCGGACGAGCGCCTGCGCCATCGTCAGGCGAAGGTGGGCGCTCATGGCGCCGGTCGCAACAACGTCGAGGTTCCGCCGCGGCATTCGGCCCAGCTACCGTGCACGGTCGTCGCCTCGCGCGATTCCTGCCACGCGTCGATCAGCGCTTCGAAGTTGGCGCGGATTGCATCGATGAGCGCCGCGTCGTCGAGCGCGCCGGCGAGCCACTGCGTCGCCGGTTGCTGGAATACGGTACGGCCCACCGCGAACCCCCGGCACGTCGTGCTGCGGCGCGCGTCGTCGAAGCCTTTCGCAAGCGTCTCAATGCCCGCGTTGAGCCCCAGCAGCACGACTCCGCGGCAATACGGGTCGCGCTCGCCGATCAGCGCGTCGATCGACGACCACTGCGCTGCGTCCATCGGCTCGAGTTTCCACCATTCGGGGTAGATGTCGAGGTTGTAGAGCCGCTTCAGCGCGCGGTAGACGGTGTCGGGCTCGCGGGGCATCGACTTCGGCGGAATGATCTCCAGCAGCAGCTCGTGGCCGCTCGCCTGCACGGCGTCGTAGAGCGCGCGTATCTGCGCTTCCTGCTCGAGCCGGTTGCCGATCACGTCGTCCGGGTGATACTGGACGAGGCATTTGACGACATGCTCGTGCGGCCAGCTCTGCAGCGTCGTGCCGATCGAGCGCCCGCGATCGAACACGACCGGATTGGAGCCGGGGAGCTCGACCGGCCGGCCGATCCACCAGCCGCGGCCGGTCGCGGCGTTGAGCGCGTCCTGGCCATAGCGGTCGTCGCAGAGCACGCCGATGCGCCCGTGCAGACCGCGCGCGGCTTCGACCTGACCCACTGCTTCGACGAACAGCGCCTTCAGCCGCGGAATCCGCGCCTCGTCGGCGCCCGTCTGCTGCGCGAGATCGAAGAACTGGTTGCGATGATCGAACGCGAATGCGAGCACCTCGTCGTGCGGCGGCCGCGGAGCCGTCACCCGATGGAGCCGCGTCAGCGTCGCGTCCTGGTCGGGACGCGGAATCCGCTCCGCGTTCGCGATGAAATAGTCGAGCTCGACGCGAGTGGGCATCGCCGGCGCGCAGCCGTGGCGCGAGACGACGAGCGCGCCGCACGCGTTCGCATAGCGCGCACATGCGGCGTAGTCCTCGCCGCGCACCCATCCCGACAGGAAGCCCGACGAGAACGCGTCGCCGGCGCCGAGCACGTTCAGCACGTCGACGCGCACGCCGGTGCCGTTGAACGCGTCGTCGAGCGACGCGGGAATCGCCCCTTCGATGACCGCGCATCCCAGCGGACCGCGCTTGACGACGAGCACAGCATGCGAGCATTCGCGCACGGCGGCGAGCGAGCGCATGATGTCGTCGCTGCCGCCGGCGATGTTGAACTCCTCGATCGTCCCGATGACGAGGTCGAAGCGCGGCAGCATCTGCTGCAGGTGGCGCGTCACGGTGTCGGACGCGATGTAGCGCGTCTCGCCGTCGCCGCGCTTGGTCAGCCCCCACAGCACCGGCCGGTAATCGATGTCGAGCACCGTGCGCACGTCGTGCGCCTGCGCATGATCGAGCGCGCGGTTGCTGATGCCGTTGATGTATTGCGTCGAGAAATGCGTGCCGGTGATCAGCAGCGCGCGGCTTTGCGCGATGTACGCCGCGTCGATCTCGGCGTCGCCGATCGCCATGTCGGCGCAGTCCTCGCGCAGGAAGATCAGCGGGAACGTGTCCTTGTCCTTTATGCCGAGGACGACAGCCGCGGTCAGCCGCGACGGATCGACGCCGACGTGGCTGACGTCGCAGCCTTCCTTCGCGATCGTCTCGACGAGAAAACGGCCCATCGCGTCGTCGCCGACGCGCGATATCAGCCCGGCGTCGAGACCCAGCCGCGCGCAGCCGAACGCCGTGTTGGCCGACGATCCGCCGAGATACTTCGCGAAGCTCGTCACGTCCTCGAGCCGCGCGCCGATCTGCTGCGCGTAGAAATCGACGCCGAAGCGGCCGAGACAAAGAATGTCGCGCGGCCGTCGCTCCGCAAAGCGAGTCCGGTTCTGCATGGAGTCCAGTATATGCAATTCCCGAAAACACACCCGGCGCGGATTTGCGCAGCGCAGGGCCTCGCGCCGGCGCCGATGCTAAGCTCGCCGCGTGGTCACGGAGCGCCTAGCCCCGCGCGATTTCGCGCTCATTCTCGTCGTCGTCGCGATGTGGGGATTCTCGTTCGTGCCGATCAAGGTCGGCCTGCGGGAAGTGCCTCCGTTCGCGCTGGCCGCGATACGCTTTTTCTTCGCCGCCGTGCCGCTCGTGCTGTTCATTCGACGGCCGCGGATGCCCGCCGGCTTCGTCGTCGCTTACGGCCTCGCGATCGGTTTCTTCCAGTTCGGACTGCTGTTTCTCGGCATGCAGCTCGGCATGCCCGCGGGCCTGTCGTCGCTGGTGATCCAGGTGCAGGTGTTCTTCACGATCGGCCTCGGCATCGCGTTCCTCGGCGACCGGTTGCATGCCGAGAACGTCGTCGGCGCGGCGGTCGCCGCTGCCGGCGTCGTGCTGCTCGCCGTCTACAAGATCCAGGGCGGCGCGGCGTCGACGTTCACGGGCCTCCTGCTCGTGCTCGTCGCGGCGTTCGCATGGGGTGTGGGCAACATCGTCGCCAAGCGCGCAGCCGCCCGGCACGAGGCCGACATGTTCGCGCTCGTCGTCTGGTCGAGTCTCGTGCCGCCCGTGCCGCTGCTCGTGGCGTCGTACCTGTTCGAAGGGGGGCCCGCGATGGTACATGCGATCGCGTCGGCGAGCATGCTCGCCTGGGGTTGCGTGATTTTCCTCGCGTATGCGGCGACGCTGTTCGGCTTCGCATCGTGGGCGCGGCTGCTGCACCGCTACCCGACGGCACTGGTCGCGCCGTTCGGATTGCTGATACCCGTGTCGGGACTCGCGAGCGGCGCGCTGTTCCTCGGCGAGTCGCTTGCGCCGCTGCAAGCCGCCGGCGTGGGGCTCGTGTTCGTCGGCCTGGCCGTCAATGTGTACGGCGGCCGGTGGCGCGCGCGTGCCTCCCCTCCGCCGCCGCGCCTGACGCTGTAACCGTTACGCGGCGCCGCGCAAATATTGCACGCCGCGCGATGCAGGCAAGGCCTCCGGCGACGTCGCTCCGGCAGACGCCGACCCGATAGTCAGCGCTTGCGCGGCCTGATGGCGCCGTTGAGGCCGCGATGCCTTTCGATCGTCTCGCTCGCCTCGACGTCCTCGTCGGGACGATCGTCGGATTCGATGTCGTTCGCCTCGCGCTCGATACCGGATTCGTCGATCGATTCGACACCGTCACCATCATGCTCCGTCAGCGTCTCGTCGACGGCTTCGGTCGAATCGCGGCCCGCCGCGCCACGCTCGCCGGTGCCATTGCGATCGGTGTCGCTGTCGAGGTCCGCATCGCCGATGTCCGGACCGGCCGTGGCACCCGCCGCGTCGATGTCCGGGTCCGACGTCGTGCCGCGTTGCAGCGGCAATCCGTCGTCGCGATTGAGGCCGGGTCCGCCGACGATGTCGCTGCCGCTGTCGGTCGAATCGCTCGGGCCCAGCGCGCCGGTACCATGTCCTTTGCGAACGACAGGATTGCTCTCGCCCGTCGTGTTCAATGAGCTGCGTGCCATATCCGTCTCCTGGTCGATAGACTGATTCGACGCAAGGCATGTGCCATCGAACGACCGGTCGATAGCAGGCGTTGTCGGGCGCAACGAACCGCCGCACGCGCGACACCCATTGCACTTATACTTTGCCGGTCGAAGGTCCGCGGCCGACAAGGGGGCTCGATGCTCGCAAAATCCATGGTGCTGTCGCTCGTCTTCATCACATCGGTCACGACTGGCGCATTCGGCGCCGACATCGGCCAGATCAAGGTGTCCAAGGGCAGCGTGTCGATCGAGCGCGCCGGCCAGTCACTGCGCGGCGATGCGGGTACGCGGCTGGAGGGCTCCGACGTCGTCAAGACCGGCGACGATGGATCGGTCGGCATCACGATGACCGACAACTCGCTGCTTTCCGCCGGTCCGAACAGCGTGCTGGCACTCGACCGTTACGAATTCGATTCGACGACGAACGCCGGCCGCTTCGATGCGTCGTTGCAACGCGGCACGCTCGCCGTCGTATCCGGCCGGCTCGCCAAGCAATCGCCCGACGCGATGACCGTGCGCACGCCGTCGGCGACACTCGGCGTGCGGGGCACCGAATTCGTCGTCACCGTGCGATGATGGGCAGCGCACGCGCCGCGTACATCGTCGCCGCGTTTGCGATCGGCGTCGCCGGCTGCGCGACGCGCAGCGAGCGCATCATCCTGCTGCCGGAGCAGGACGGCCGAGCCACGGCAGTGGTCGTCAAGCAGGGCGGTCGCGAAGTGAAGCTCGATCAGCCGTACGCGGCAGCACAGTTGTCATACGCCGATCCGTGGTCGTATCGCGCGAGCGACGCCGAAGTGCAGGCGACATTCAAGGACGCGCTCGCCGCGCAACCGGGCCGCGCCGCGCACTTCACGCTGTACTTCATCGAGAATTCGCCCGAGCTGACCGAGGACTCGAAGACGGTCTTCGAAAGCGTATTCGCCGACCTGAAGCAGCGCAAGGTGGCGGACGTCGTCGTCGTCGGACACACGGATGCCGTCGGCAGCGATGCGTTCAACGACGACCTTGCGCGCAAGCGCGCCGACACCATTCGCGCTGCGCTGCTCGCTCGCGGCCTCGCGCCAACCGACGTCGTCGCCATCGGTCGCGGCAAGCGCGAGCTGCTCGTGCCAACTGCGGATGGCGTGGCGGAGCCGCGCAACCGGCGCGTCGAGATCGTCGTCCGCTGACGTCGTATCGGCGTCAGTTCGCACCGGGCCCGCGCCACTGCAGCGCGAGCACCGTCTTGTCGTCCGATTGCACGGCATCTCCGACGAATGCGGCGACATCGCGCGCCAGCGCGTCGACGGCCTCGCGCGCGGTGCGCGCGGATGCGAGCGTGCGCTCGACACGCTCGGGACCGTAGAGCGCGCCGGTGGCGTCGGCCGCTTCGGTGAGGCCATCGCTGACGATGCACAGCACGTCGCCTTCGCGCATCCGCCGATGCCCCGGTCTGTAGACAAAATCGTCGACGACGCAAAGCGGCGGGCCGTCGCCGTCGCACAGCCGTGCGACGCCGGCGGTGCCCGGCGACAGCAGCCACGGATTTTCCTGGCCTGCGTTGCAGTACTCGAGCTCGCCCGTATGGACATCGAGCACGCCGACGAACGCGGTGACGAACAGTGCCGCCGGGTTGTCGCGCGACACCTCGGTGTTCATCTGCGCGAGCAGCGTGCCGAGATCGGCGCCGCGGTCGCGCAGCATCGTGCTCTTGCACAGCGCCTTGCTGACGGCCATGAAGATGCTCGCCGGCAGGCCTTTCCCCGACACGTCACCGAGGAGGAAGAACAGCCGCCGCTCGTCGAGCCGGTAGAAATCGTAGAGGTCGCCACCGACGTCGAGCGCCGGCACCATCGACGCGGCGAGATCGACGCGCGCGTCCTGCAACGATTCGGCGCGCGGCAGCGTGTCGAGCTGGATCCGCTGTGCGGCCTGCATCTCGCCGGCCACGCGCGCACTCTCCTCCCGCTGCCGCTGGACGACTTCCTGCAGCGCCTTGCGGTTGCGCGTCGCCGAGGCGAGCGTCATCGCGACGAGCGTGCCGAACAGCAGCACGATCGCGAGCGCAGGCGTCGCGGCGTCGAACAGCAGACGTTGCGTACGAAACGACGCGTAAGCGGCGAAGACGACGATCGCCACCAGTGCGAGCGCGATCGGCGCCACGTAGCGGATGGGCCATTGCGGCGTCATCCACACGAGCAGCGCGCCCAGCAGCAGCACGACCAGCGCCTCGATCAGCGGGGCCGTGGGCGGGCGGACGAGAAATGCGTTCTCCGCCATGTTCTCCAGCAGCTGCGCGTGGATCTCGACGCCCGGGACCTTCTCGCCGACGGGCGTCCAGACATAGTCGCCGATCGCAAGTGCCGTCACGCCGACCAGCACCATCGACCCGTGCAGCCGCTCGGTTCCGCCGCTGCCGCTCAGGACGTCCACGGCCGACACGAAGCGGTTCTGGTCGTGATGCGAAAAATTGAGGCGCACGGCGCCGTCGCGCTCGGTGACGAACCGCTTGTCGCCGACGATCACGCTGTCGGCGGCGCCGTCCGCCGTCAGGAGCCGAATGCCGCGCGCCCGCGACGCGACCCGCCACATCTCCAGCGCAAACGCCGGCGCGAGCGTGCCGTTCACGTTCGCGACCAGCGGCACGCGCCGTATCGTTCCCTGCAAGTCCGGGACCGAGATCATGCCCCAGCCGGATGCGGCGTCGTTGAGCGTCGCGAGACTCGATATGGCGCCCGGATAGCTCCAGAGCGCCTCGCGCCCGCGTTCGGCGGCCTCGGGGTTTCCGCTCGCGTCGCGCACCGGGATGGGGAAGACGTGCATGTTCGTCGCCGACGCGCCGGCCGCCTCCGAGAGGACGACGACCGTCGGGGCGGCCTTGAACGCGCTCGCGAGCTCCGCGTCGTACGACGGCAGCGTCCCGATCTCCTGCAGCAGCGCGACGTCCATGTCGACGTGCGCGAGCGCACGCTCGGGCGACAGCGGATCAGGGTCCGGCATGACGAGGTCGACGCCGATCACGACGGGCGTGTAGGCATTCACCTGATGCACGAGCTGCGCGAGCACCCTGCGCGGCCACGGCCACGGCCCGAGCGCCTTGACGCTCCGGTCGTCGATCTCGACGATCGTCACGGGGGTGAGTCCCATCGCGCGTGGCGACACTCGCTGAAGCGCGTCGAACCACGTTTGCTGCAGCGGCAGCGTGCGCGCGAGGTCGAGTGCGAACGCGACTGCAAGCGCCGCGACGATGACGGCGCCCGCCGTGCGTAGCCTTGCCGTCCGGAGTCGGGGCGTCTCCGGCGCAAGGGAACCTCTCACAAATTCAGTTCCAGCCCGTCGTACGCCGCCGACACGCGCAGCGGCTGCCCGGTGCGCGTGATTTCCTCGTAGCGCTGCGTTTCCTCCAGCATCGTCGCGAGCGCCGCATCGGCGAGCGCCGGCTCGTGATGGAACAGGCACAGCTGCCGTGCCTCGGCGAGCTGGCACAGCTCGACGCCGACGATGTTGCTCGAATGGCCCCAGTCCGCCTTGACCGAGATCGCCTCGGCCAGCGAGTACATCGCGTCGAACACGACGATGTCGGCCTTGCGGAAGAATTTTGCGAAGCCGGCGCTTTCGTCCGGATCTTCGAACGTATGCTCGGAGTCCGTCGAGTAGACGACGGTGCGGCCATCGCGCTCGAAGCGATAGCCGTACGAATCGCCCGCATGGTGCTGGCGCTTGACGGTGACGCGCATGCCGGCGACGTCGTGCGTTTGTCCCGGCTCGAGGTATACGAACCGGATGTCGGCGTTGAACACGGAGAAGTTGACCGGGAACGACGGCGGTTCCATTTGCCTGCGCAGCGCGGCTTCGAGATCGCGGTGCGCGCCGTAGAAGACGAGCCGGTTGCCGGGGATGTAGGCCGGACCGAAAAACGGCAGGCCCATGATGTGATCCCAGTGCACGTGCGACACGAACAGGTGATAGGTTTGCGGTGACGCGGGGCCGTGTCGCGCGATCGCCGCCTGGCCGAACGGCCGCAGCCCGCTCCCGAGGTCGCAGACGACGTATTCGGGCGCGCCCGTCTCGATCTCGACGCAGGCGGTGTGACCTCCGAACGTGCCCGATATCGAGAACGGCAGCGCGTCGACGTAGCGCTCGATGTCAGCGTCGGATTCGAACGTGCGGCCCGAGCCGCCGCGCAGCGCTGCGATGATCTTCGCGCGGACGGTCGGCGCCGTCAGCGCCACAGGCAACGAGCCGCGCGTGCCCCAGAAACGAATGCGCTTCATGGAATCGCGCCGCTTCAGCCCGCGTCGTATGCGCCAAGCGCCGCGGGCGCAATCGCGGCCAACGCGTCGCGCACGGCGGGAAACACCTCGAGCACCTTGTCGAAGCGGCTGATGGCGAAAATCTCCGCGACGACCGGCTGCAAGCCCGCAACGGCAATGCGAGCGTGCCGGCTGCGCATCTGCTTGGCGGCGATCATCAGCACGCGCAACCCTACGCTGCTGATGTACGGGACGCCGCCGAAGTCGAGCACGAGACCCGACACGTCGGGCTTGGCCCACAGCGGTGACAGCGCCGCTTCCAGCGCGGTCGACCCGGCCAGGTCGGCGCGTCCGACGGGCGCTGCGACGACGACGTTTCCGAACGAGCGGCTGGTGACGTCCAAGGGCGGCGATCCGTGGCCTCGGTGGGAGGCAGGCGGCGCGATTATACGGCCGCCGGGATCAACGTGGCTCGGCGCATTGCGGCGGCGCTTGACGCGTCGGCCTCGATCACGTGTACTCGGATCCGCACACCTGACTGGCGGACGGATCGATGAACGAGTGGGATGTCATCGCGCGGACCGTTGCGGCGTTGCTCGCGGGCGGCGCGATCGGCATCGAGCGCAACTTCCACGGGCGCGCCGCGGGGCTTCGCACGTACGCGCTCGTGTGCTTCGGCTCGGCGCTGCTCGTCGCCGCCACGCAATACGAGTTCAACGCCGCCACGCACGGCGCCGGCGAGGTGACGCGGGTCATCCAGGGGATCGTCACCGGCATCGGCTTTCTGGGCGCCGGCGTCATCGTCAAGGAAGGCTTCTCGGTCCGCGGGCTGACGACGGCGGCGTCGATCTGGGTTGCCGCGGCGATCGGCGTCGTCATCGGTGCGGGGTCCTACCTGACCGGCGCCGAAGCCA
>Ga0068855_100008744_pt1 | contig 12245 bp, 11 predicted proteins | sample KBSCornC52_FD_66592 | JGI IMG/M metagenome (GOLD analysis project Ga0068855, IMG submission 66592) | Corn rhizosphere microbial communities from Kellogg Biological Station, Michigan, USA - KBS Corn C5-2 | ecosystem: Host-associated > Plants > Roots > Rhizosphere > Soil ...
TCCCCCGTCAGCTTCTTCCACGCCGCCCGAATCGCCTCCACCTTCGCGCGATTTTCGGCCGTATCGGGATAGTCAATAATCAGCACCTTCGAGCGCTCGCGCTCGGTCTGCGTCTGGCCCTTGCCGCGCCATTGCCCGTAGACGTCCTGCACGCTCAGTCCGTCAGGAAAGCGCGGCGTGACCTCGCGATCGAGGAAGTCGCGCCATTTGGTTTCGCTGATTCCCTGCTCCGGATGATCCGCCGGCCCCAGCCCGAAGTACAGCCTGGTGTCTACCCAGCGATTGGCTTTTGCAGGATGGGCGGCGTCGCCCTGCAGTGTGGGTGCCGTGGCCGCTGGAGGGGGCGAACCGGGATGCACACAACCGCCGAGCAGGCAGGCGAGCAGGGCGGCAGAAAGGGCCGCGCGGGGCGGCAGACTACTTCTCCACGTCCACGCCACGCCAGAACGCCACAGAGCCCCTGATCTTGCGGGCGGCCGGTTTGGGGTCGGGGTAGTACCAGGCGGCGTCGGGATTATCCTGCCCGTCGATCAGCAGGCTCATGTAGCGCGCCTGTCCCTTCCAGGGGCACGTGCTGGTGGTGGAACTGGGCCGGAAATACTCCCGCTTGAGACTCGATTCGGGAAAGTAAACGTTCCCCTCCACTGTCTCCGTCTGATCGCTTTCGGCAATTACCTTGCCGTTCCAAATCGCTCGCGCCATTGACTTTCCAGTGTAAACACAGTTTTCCGTCGCCGAAGTGGAACTTGTCCCTCCGGCGACGGCAATCGATACGACACTAGCAGAAAACGGCCTGAATTGCGATGTCCTGGCCGAACGTTCCTACTTCGCTTCGGCGATCGAGTCGATGTGAACGCTCTTGGCGCTCTCGTCGACCGTTGCGGTAACGGCCACGTGGCTGCCGTAGTACTGCTTCACCGCATCGGGGTTGTCGATCTTGAACACTGCCTTGTCCTTTTCGGACACGAACACCGGCTGCATGCCGCCGTCGACGCACTTCTTCACGCAGGCAGCGCCGCTTCCCGTGTGCTTGGCGCCGCACATGGAGTCGGAAATCCAGCCGCTAATTTTGGTTGAACCGGCGGCATTGGCCGCTACGGCAGAAAACGTGGCAGCCACAACGAGTGCAGCGAGAATCTTCTTCATTTTTGGACCTCCGGAAGTTGGGGAATCTGAACCGCTTACAATCATCCTCCAGCCGGCGTGGATTAGGCAAGCAGACGAACGTGGTCGGCCACTGCCGGATGCAGACCGGACTCCCGGCTTGTTGATCCGGTCAAACCAGACTTCTGGAGCGCAAAGTGGGAACTATGGTTTTGCCGGATAGGCGTATTGGCTAGCCGTTGCCTGCTTCAAGCGTGCCCGTACGGTTTCAACGTTCTTCAAGGTGGCTTCGTACCGCGCGGCGGCAGCGGGAAACCGCCTCACAAGGTCGGACGTCCGCGTCATGAACATCGGGTTGCGTTCCCGAATTCCGTCAATGACGGGCACGAACTTGGCCAGCAGGAAAAAGCCTTCCGCGTTGCAATCGACAAATAGCTCCGCCGATACGGTCCCGTGCAGCACCAGTGACGCGGCCATCTCCCAGTAGGTCACCACCTGGCGCACGTACGCACTGTGGGGGTCAGCGGGGTTCATGGCCACAGCAAAATAGTCGTCAGCGGTGGCGGGCCAGAACTCGCCGATAACCCATGCGCGCGCCTTTCGCATGACATCTTCACGCCGTAGATCGTAAAGCTTGAGAATGATCTCCGCATCGCCGGGGGTGGCAAGCGAACTCTGCTGTTCCATCCGTTCCATCCTGTATCTCCGTGCCATCGTAGCAGTTTTGAGCATGCGTTCTCTCTTAGGCAAAGGCAGAGTCTGTACCATGAGCCCGGGGCGCCAGTTGCCAGTTTTCCAATGCGTTCATTTACGCCGGCAAGAGCTCGCGCTTCTTCTCAGCCCCTTCGGCAATTGGCCCGTGCGTCTCTGCCGTGGGCGGAGGCGGCGCGTCGCCGATGCGCTTGGAGTAGTGGCACGTGCCCGCTCCTTGCGGCTCCGGCTCGGCAGTCTTCCTGGCGCGCTTCTTTGGCGCGGGCGCCTCTTCCTTGCCCGCCTTCTTGTTCGGACATTCCAGGTAAACGCCGCTCTTGAGCGTCTTCTCAAGAAGATAAGGGCTGCCGCATTCGGGACACTTCTCCGGCACCGGCTTGTAATTCGACGTGAAGTCGCACTTGGGATAATTCGTGCATCCCCAGAAGATATTACCGCGCTTGGCCTTGCGCTCGGCAATATCGCCCGTGCCGCACTTGGGGCACTTCATGCCCTCAATAATGTTCTGCTTCACGTATTTGCACTTGGGATATCCCGAGCACGATACGAACTCACCATACGCGCCCTGGCGCAACACCAGGTCCTTGCCGCATTGGGGACACTTCTCGCCCGTCGGCTGCGGAGCGCTCTGCTTCTGCTGCTGCTTCGACGTGAGCTTGCGGAACGTGCGGCACGGCGGATCTGCGTTGTAGTCCGGGCATGCCATGAACATCCCGAACGGCCCGCGCCGCAGCACCATCACCTTGCCGCAGTTCTCGCAGTATTCGTCCTGCTCGGCGGCGTTCTCCGCCTCAGGCGTATTCAGGTCCGGCTTGTTGGCCGTGTTCTCCTTGGTGAACGTGCAACTGTTCTTGTCCTTCTTGTTGTACGCCGAGCAAGCATAGAAGCTGCCGAACTTGCCCCACTTCAACAGAAGAGGCGATCCGCACAGGTCGCACTTCTCCGTCGTCGGCTGCTCCATCCGCTTAATGTTTTCCATGTGCTTCTCGGCGTCTTTCAGCTCTTCCTCAAAGTAGCCGTAGAAGCCCTTGAGCAGGTCCGTCCACTTTTCCTTGCCTTCTTCAATGTCGTCGAGCTCTTCTTCCAGCCGCGCCGTGTACTGCGGATCGAAGATGTAGGGGAAGTTCTTGACCAGCAGGTCGCACACCACCATTCCAATCTCGGTGGGAAAGAATCGTCCGCCGATCTTGGTCACGTACTCGCGATCCTGAATGGTCGAGATGATCGATGCATAGGTCGACGGGCGTCCGATCCCGCGCTCCTCGAGCACCTTCACCAGCGAGGCTTCGTTGTAGCGCGGCGGAGGCGATGTGAAATGCTGCTCGTCGCTTAACCGCTCGAGCGTCAGCGTCTTTACGCCATCCAGATTGGGCAGCTTGTTTTTCGCCTCATCCTCGTCATCGCCGCTCTTGTCTTCGGCCACCTCATAAACCTTGAGGAAGCCGTCGAAGCGCACCACGGAACCGCTCACGCGGAAGTCATAGGTCTTGCCGTTCTTCTTCGACACCGCCGCAATCTTCGCGGTCGTCACGTCGAAGATCGCCGGAGTCATCTGCGAAGCGACGAAGCGCTGCCAGATCAGCCGGTACAGCTTCAACTGCTCGTCGCTCAGGTATTTCGCAACGGATTCCGGCGTGCGCGAGGCATCGGTCGGACGAATCGCTTCGTGCGCATCCTGCGCGTCTTTTTTCCCTTTGTACGAGTTCGGCGTAACGGGGAGATATTGCGCGCCAAGGTTCTTGGTAATCCACTCGCGCGCGCTCTCTTTCGCCTCAGGTGACACACGGGGCGAATCGGTACGCATATAGGTAATCAGGCCCACGGGGCCTTCCGCGCCTATTTCCACACCTTCATACAAGCGCTGCGCCACGCCCATCGTGCGGCGCACGTTGAAGCCAAGCTTGCTGGCGGCGTCACGCTGCAACTGGCTGGTAATGAACGGAGCCAGAGGCCGGCGCTGCTGCTGCCGCGATTCCACCGAAACCACCGACCAACTCGCATCCTGCAGGGCCGCGACGACCTGGTCCATCGACTGCTTGTCCGGGAGCGCGTTCGCGAGGAACTGGTCCTTGCCTTCCTTATCTTTACCGTTGGCTACGCGGACCGGCTCGCCGTTTACGCCAATAAAACGCGCCTTGAAGCTTCCGTCCGCCTGCTTCTCCGGGTGAAGATACGCGTCGAGCGTCCAGTACTCCACCGGTTTGAATGCACCAATTTCCCGCTCGCGCTCCACGATGAGCCGCACCGCAACGGTCTGCACCCGCCCCGCCGACAGCCCGCGCCGCACCTTGTCCCACAGCAGGGGAGAAATCTGGTACCCCACCAGCCGGTCAAGCACGCGTCGCGTCTGCTGCGCGTCCACCAGGTTTTGATCGACTTCCCGCGCATGCTGGAACGCGTCCTGCACCGCCTTTTTTGTGATCTCGTTGAACGTGACGCGGCGGATCTTCTGGCTCTCCTGGGGCGACGTGCCCAACTGGATCTGCAAGTGATATGCGATTGCTTCGCCTTCGCGATCCGGGTCAGGCGCCAGGAAAATATGGTCCGCCTTCGACGCGGCCTTCTTCAGTTGCCCGACGACCTTCTCTTTGCCTGGAGACACGATCAGGGTCGGCGCAAACGTCCGCTTCTTCAGTTCCACGCCGATGTCGTTTTTGGGCAGGTCCATGATGTGCCCCACCGACGCGAGCACTTCAAAGTCCTTGCCAAGATATTTCCCGATCGTCTTTGCCTTGGCGGGCGATTCGACGATCACTAATGATTTGCTCATTGCCATCCTTATTACTACAACCCCGTCGGGGCTGTTTGACTCGCCTTAGGGGATTTCGTCTCTCTTGTGATTACGCTTGACGCCCGAAGGTTTCAAATCGCTCACATTCGATGGGGCCCCGGGCCGCTCACTTCCTTCATTTGGCCGTGAAACTTGGAAACTATCACGGAACACGGTTTCGTTTCTACTCCCGCTACACTTTCCAACTCCGTCCGATCCACGCACAGATCGGCGCAAGACCTTGTCCGCATGCGACATCCCGCACGTTCCGCAACTCACTTTAACGATCAAAATATAGATGGACGAGAGATGCCCATCAGAACACGCGTACACGTTTATCGCCCTGCAACTGCCGCACGCACACTGCCATTTCCCGCTCGAGCAGAGCCGAAAGCAGCTCTGAACATGCCAGTTGCGTTTCGAGCCGCATGGTGCAGTTTGAACCCGAAGCAGCTTCGCTCAGCCTCGATCGAGTTCGCCAAAGAGTTCGCTGATAACGACGCGGATCGCTGTGTTCGGCACGGTCAATTCGTCGCTCCGCACCGGATGCAGACCGCTCTCCGACGCGGTAAAGGCTACGCGGCGCTCCGGATCGAAGATCCAGATGTGCTCCACGCCAAACGCAACGTAATCTGCAATTCGCGCCTGAAACCGGCTCAACCGATCTTCCGGCGAAAGAATCTCAATCGCGATCAGCGGGGGGCCAGCGGCTCATCGTAATCGGATACAGGCAGCGTAGCCATGGCTCCAGTATGCTCCGAATCGGCCAGAATCCCAACCGCGCGGTTCCAATTCCTCATCCCATCACACGCACGTAGTTCTTACCGGGAAGCTGCCGAATCCGCCCCGCCATTTCCAGCTCGAAAAGCGCCGTAAACACTTCGGAAGAGGTCAGTTGCGTTTCCAGGTGCTCGAGAATTTCGTCCATTTGCAGCGAGGCGTCGGCGCGGAGCACATCCAACACGATCGCTTCTTCCGGACGCATCGCGGGGTCAGGCAACAGAGATGCGCCACCCTGCGGTCGGGATTCAACACCGGCCTTCGCTTCCAGGTCGAGCCGCACCTGTGAAGGCAGATCTTCCCACACATCCTCCCAGGTGCCCACCAGCTTCGCACCCTGCTTTATCAACGTATTGGGTGTCCACGAATTCTTATTGGTCACGTTCCCCGGGACGGCAAAAAGATCCCGATTCTGCTCCTCTGCGCATCGCGCCGTTACGCGGGTGCCGGAGTTCTCGCTTGCCTCCACCACCAGCACGCCCACGCTCAGGCCGCTGATGATCCGGTTCCGCCGGGGAAAATTCTGCGGAGCAGGAAACGTCCCCATCGGCATCTCGCTCACGATCGCCCCGCCCAGCGCAAGAATGTCCTCGGCGAGCTTCTTGTTTTCCTTGGGATAGACCACGTCGATCCCGGTGCCCCATACCGCTGTGGTCGGTGTGCGTGCCTGCAGCGCCCCTTTGTGCGCGCAGGTATCGATGCCGCGGGCCATCCCGCTCACGATGAACAGCCCGCGCGCACTCAGATCGCGGGCTATCATTTCGGCAATTCCTGACCCGTAAGGCGATGGATGGCGCGTGCCCACGATGGCCAACGATGGCCGCGCCAACAGCGACACGTCGCCCCGCACCCAAAGCACCGGGGGCGCGTCGTAAATCTCGCGCAGCCGCGCCGGATACGCCTGGCACCCGAACGTCAGAATAGTCGCGCCCTGTGCCGCCACCGCGTTCCACTCGGCCTCCGCAGCCCGCCGTGCCTTGCCGTCGAATACGAACTGAGCCGCCGGCGCGGGCAGTTGCAGCGCTTCCAACTCCGTCAATGACAGGGCGAACAGCCTTGCCGGATCGCCCAGCAAACGCATCGCCTCCTGGATGCGCCGCACTCCCACACCCGGCGTCAGAGCCAGCGCCAGCCACGCCAGCCGGCTTTCTTCTGCGGCTGCCAACCCTCCAGCCCTGATCCCTGCGTCCGTTGTCGCCATCCCATCGCACCATACCGCATCGGAAACCGCACCGAGTGTGACACTGCTCACACTTCACAGGACAGCAAAACGTACCCATTCAGGATTGCTGGTAAAAATTGCGAATGCCGCCTCTGGTTTTCTTTCAAGAGCGCTCGCCGCGAGTCTAGTGGTGCGCGCAATTTAGACTTAGGTTGTGGCTTCTCTCGATCAGCCCCGCATTCGCATCGCCGCCATCCGATTTCTCAATCCCGCTCCCCTGATGTGGGACTTCGAGCACCCGCCCGAATCCGCGCGACTCGCCCGGCGCTACCACATCGACTGGATGCTTCCCTCGGAGTGTGCCGATCGCCTCGCTTCGGGGGTGGCCGATATCGGCCTGGTGCCGATTGCCTCGCTCGCAGCAACGCCGGGCCTGCGGATATTGCCAGGCTGCACCATTGCCTCGAAGGACCATGTGCGTTCGCTGCTGCTGGTGCGCCGGGCCGGCCAGCCGCTCGAGGCTATTCGTACCGTCGCCGCCGACACCGCGAGCCGCACGACCATTGCGTACTCGCGCATCCTGTTTCGCATGTGGAAGAACCCCGAAGCGGAGTTCGTCCCGATGGCGGCAGACCTCGATGCCATGCTCGCCCGCGCCGATGCCGCCATTGTGATTGGCGACCCGGCGCTGTTCGCACTGGAGGAGAAGGCCAATCGATTCGAGCGGACCGGCGAAGAGCTGGTGTATCACGACCTGGCCCATGAGTGGCGCGCGCTTACCGGGCTGCCGTTCGTTTCCGCCGTATGGTGTGCGGCGCGGGGCAGCGTACTGGATGAAAGCGTGGCAACGGACTTCGTCCGCTCGCGCGATCGGGGCATGGCCAACATTGAGGTGCTGGCACGGGAATGGTCAGGCCGACTGCCACTGCCGGAGAGCACCATCCGCCGCTACCTGAGCGAGAACATTCACTACATCCTCGACGACGAGTGCGTGGCCGGGATGGAAGGATTCTTCCGCTCCGCGGCGGAGGCGGGCGTGTTGCCTCCATACGAGTTGCCGCTTCGAGAATTGCTGTTGTCGTAGCAGCATTCGCGGGCGCAAACACCGCCCTTCGCGTCGCGAAAAAGCCGGAGCCGCAGGTACCAGACGAGGAGCTAGTCTCTGAATTCTTCGTTGTCCGCCTCGAGCGTGCGGGCAGTATCGTAGGCTGTTTTGGCTCCAGCCTGATCTCCCTTGGAGTCGCGAAGGCGACCGGGAAAGAACCACGCGCGAGCGCATTTGGGATCGATGTCAATTGCGCGCTGCAGCTCTCTGGCCGCCTCTTCTTGCTTTGCCATGAACAAGAGTTGTGCCCCTTGATCGGCATGCGCGACCGGGCTGCCGGGAACGTTGGCCGCGACTTCACGGAATTTCTTCAGGGCGTCGTCGTGCCTGCCGGCACTTTCGAGCGTGTGGGCCAGTTCCAGGTGATAGGTGAACGAAGTGGGCGCGAGGGCGAACGCGCGGTTCAGTTCCGCGAGGGCTTCATCGTACTGCTTGAGGGCACCGAGCGCCCGGGCCATCTCATAGCGGATATCAGGATTCTTCTTCCGCTTTGCCTCAAGCGGACGCAGAAGAGCGAGCGCATCGGCCGGCTTGTGCTCTTGATTGAGCGTCGAACCCAGCCACGTGAGCGAGTCGACGTCGTCGGGGTTGAGCCGCACGGCATCCCGTAAAGCGGCCTCGGCTTGTGGAAAGCGCTTGTCGCGGTATAGCGCGCGGCCGAACTTCTGGTGAAGAAGGAAGCGCGAGGAGTCGCGCTGGATAGCCTCGGGTCTTTTAAACTGAAGCGGAACTGCGGTGGTGGGGACGCGGGAGGCGACGGTTGGCGAGAGCTTCGTATGACGTAATCGTGCTGGGGCTGGGAGCGATGGGAAGCGCTGCGGCGTATCACCTGGCGTTGCGCGGCGTTCGCGTACTCGGGATCGAGCAGTTCACTTCGCCCCACGACAAAGGCTCGTCGCACGGCTCATCGCGGATTATCCGGCAGGCGTACCACGAAAGCCCGGATTACATTCCGCTGGTTCTGCGCGCTTACGAGCTTTGGCGCAAGCTGGAGGCCGATGCGAACACGCCGCTACTGCACATTACCGGAGGACTCACGCTGGGCGCGGCGGACGGGCAGATGGTGCCGCGGACGATCGCGGCGGCTCGCGAGCATTCGATTCCGTTCGAAACACTCGACGGCGCGGAGGTGCGACGGAGGTTCCCGGCGATTACGCCTCTGGAAAGCGATGTCGGAGTGCTGGAACCGAATGCCGGATATCTGATCCCGGAGGCCTGCATCCGAGCACATTTGAAGATGGCGGCTGAGTCGGGTGCGCAGATCCATTTTGAAGAGCGCGTGCTGGCGTGGAGCGCGGCCGCGGACCGCGTTGAGGTGCGCACAGATAAGGGAGTCTACGAAGCGGGACACCTGGTGATCACCGCGGGGCCGTGGGCAAACCGGGCGCTTGCGGATTTGTTCCCGCTGCGCGTGACCCGACAGGTGATGGCCTGGATCGCGCCGGTTGGTGGCGTGGCGCCATTTGTGCCGGAGCGGTTTCCGGTATTCCTGATGGAATATTCCAACGGACCGGCGGGGTACGGGTTTCCCGCGATCGATGGGCCGGATGGCGGCATGAAGGTAGCCATCCACGGCAGCGATGCCGTGTGCACGCCGGAGACGGTGGATCGCGCCATTCACCCGTTGGACCTGGAGCGCATCCAGACCAAGCTTGCAGTACGCATTCCGGCGCTGCGGGGCGAGGTGCTGCGGGCCCAGACCTGCCTCTACACCACGACGCCGGACGAGCATTTCGTAATCGGCCCGCACCCACGCCTGAGGAACTGCACGGTGGCGTGCGGGTTCTCAGGGCACGGCTTCAAGTTTGCGAGCGTGGTGGGCGAGGTGCTGGCCGATCTGGCGACCGCCGGCGCCACAGCCCACCCGATCGGAATATTCGATCCCGCAAGGTGGATTGGCTGAATACGTCGCGAACTCGCAGGGCTACTTGAACTGGTGAACCACGTCCATGATGTAGTAGCCGGCAATGTAAATCGACATGACGCCAAGCATGCCAAGGATCAGAGTGCCAAGAGGCTTTGTCTTCTCCAGCCGGGCGACGATGGCCTGCTGCTCTGCGAGGACGTGACTCGACGATTCCTGAAGGACGAGCTGATCATCCTCATTGCGGCTCATCCTGGACACGTAAACCTTGAAGCCTAGAAAGACGAGAAACAGAGCACCCCAAACAGCCCACATCCATGGAACAAATGGCATGACTCACCCCAGGTAAAGAATTGGTTTCTGCGCACAATCCGCGCGAATATCGCAACTCTGTGCAACAGGCCTTCGGAAGGGATCATACAAACGAGCAGGGCGATGAGCGCGTGATGGCAATCACCGTACCTGAGGGCGTTGCCTGAAATGTCGATTCATCACAGGCATTCGAGGCGCGGCTGCCGTCTGGGCCCAATCACCAGCCGTGGCTGCAGCTACATTGCCGCGCCGCCCAAGCCTTCCTGCTGTGCGCGAATACTGGCAGGGTGAATCTGCAAATACGAAAGCTTCGCGGGAACGACTACCGGAGTCGTTGCCGTGACTGCTTGATGGGTGGGAGGAGAGCCCCTGTTGCTGGCTCAAATCAGATCGAAGAGTCTGGAAGTGTTGAGTTAGATCTCCCAGCGCAGCAGCGCGGCGCCCACGGTGAATCCAGCGCCGACGGCGGCAATCAGGGCGAGGTCGCCCTTCTTGAGCTTGCCTTGCTCGACGGCGGTTTCCATGGCCAGCGGAATGGTACCGGCCGAGGTATTGCCGTACTTTTCGATGTTGATGATGACGCGTTCGGGGTCCATACCGAGCCGGTCGGCCGTGGAGGTGATGATGCGCTTGTTGGCCTGGTGCGGGATGAAGCAGCCAAGGTCCTTGCCGGTGATCCCGTTGCGCTCGAGAAGCGTTGTAGTAGCCTCGGCCATTTTGCGCACGGCGAATTTGTAGACAGCCGGGCCATCCTGGTGGATGAAGTGCATTTTCTTATCGATGGTCTCGTGCGTAGGCGGGCATAGGCTGCCGCCGGCGGGCAGGTTGAGGCTGACGCCGCCAGCGCCGTCAATCTCATGCACATAGTCGATCATGCCCAGTTCGCCTTCTTCACAGGGCTCGATGAGCACAGCGCCGCCGCCGTCGCCGAAGAGGACGCAGGTGGCGCGATCGGTGTAGTCGGTCATGCGGGTGTTGGCGTCGGCGCCGCAAACCAGGACCATTTTGTGCGCGCCGCTTTCAACCATTTTGACGCCAGCCTGGAGCGCGAAGACGAATCCAGAGCAGCCGCCGGACACGTCGAATCCCCAGGCGTGGGGCGCGCCAATCTTATGCTGGACAAGACAGGCGGTGGAGGGGAACATCATGTCGGGCGTGACGGTGCCGACAATGATGCATTCGACCGCCTCAGGACCAATGCCGCGCGCAGCCAGCGCCTTTTTGGCGGCTTCCGTGCAGATGTCGCTGACGCCCTTGCCTTTTTCGAGGATGTGGCGCTCGCGGATGCCGGTGCGCTCCATGATCCACTGATCGGTGGTTTCCACCATCTTTTCGAAATCTTGATTGGTAAGCACCTGGGGAGGAACGTAGGTTCCGAGCGCGGTAATCTTTGCGCGACGGCCCACCACGGGACGCACGGTGAGAGTCAAATCCATTCTCCTTACAACCAGCAGTGCGCGCGGCTCCTGCCGCCCGCCACAATCATAAAAGGCGCCGCGCGCGCCCGGGACGGGCTAATGCGGCTGCGGATAAAACTCCAATTGCGTGCGCCCGATATCCGCGGAGGATGACAGGGCTAAGTCCCCCGCCGTTTTTGGCTACTTACGGCGCAATTGAAGTTGCACCCTCACGCGTTTTGGATCGCCCAAAAAAGTACCGGGTGACCTACTGCGCCCGTACTAGCCCGTTACCGTTGCTTCCTTCCGGACCTGGCGGGTTTGGCGGGATTACGTCGCGTAGGACCCGGCACTTATGGATTTTAGCACTTTGCACCGGCAACAAAAATTCGCCTAACTGAACCCACTTTCGACTTGTCCCATGTTGTGATCGGGATATACTTCCGGCAACTGCTCCAATTCACTTCCGAGGTGATTTCATGCGCCGATTTCTGCTCTGGCCCGCTATCGCGCTCTGCCTTCTGCCCTGCCTGAATGCCCAGGACAACGGTGCGCCGCTGCCCAAGCCTGCGCCGCAGATGGCGCCGATTCCCAACGCTGCAGACCGCACGGTGACCAGGAAGGAGTCGGAGAATGTCAACGCGGTTCTGACAGAGGCCCGCAAGGCCACTGCGGAGAAGCGCTATTCCGACTCCGAGAAGCTGGTGCTCCCGCTCACGCAGGAGAATCCGGCGATGATTCTGCCCTGGGTGGAGTTGGGCACAGCCGAGCTCGGCCTCAAGAAATACGCCGACGCGGAGAACAGCTTCAAGATGGCGTTGGGGATCGATCCGCAGTCGATGCAACGGGCGCAGAAGGACAAGTTCTACATGCAGCCGGACGCACCGGGGGTGGTGGCCGCGTCGGCAACGCGCGCCAGCCGCAACACGGTGGGCGGAACGGTTACTACCGGGGATACGCGCACCCCTGAAATTCAGGGCGTGGGCTGGGCCAGCCTGGGAGAAGTGTATGCGCACGAGGGCAAGATTGCCGAGGCGCAG
>Ga0068855_100008747_pt1 | contig 12243 bp, 12 predicted proteins | sample KBSCornC52_FD_66592 | JGI IMG/M metagenome (GOLD analysis project Ga0068855, IMG submission 66592) | Corn rhizosphere microbial communities from Kellogg Biological Station, Michigan, USA - KBS Corn C5-2 | ecosystem: Host-associated > Plants > Roots > Rhizosphere > Soil ...
CCGCGCGATCGGCGTGTATGGTTCCACTGAGTATCGCACGCTGCTGATAGGCCGCAAGCAGCCGCATCACGGCTTAGCGGCCGTCATCGCGGCCTTGCCCGCGCGTTGGGTCAATGCGCTGACGGCTCTCTACTGCATGGCCCGGTCAGGCGCGGACGCCCAGCTCAAGCTGTACGACCTCTTTCGCACCGGTTCAGCCAGCACTTTGACACGCTGGGCCGCTAGACGATTTCGATTTCCGGAAACGGGAATATGAATTTGCCGCCGGCGGCGAGGTAATCTTTCTCGCGCCGCATGATGCCGTCCTTGAAGTGCCAAGGCAGCACGAGAAAATAGTCAGGACGCATAGCCTTGGCTTCCCGCTCGGATACGATCGGAATGCAGCTTCCCGGCGTGACGCGGCCGAACTTATCCGAATTCACTTCGGCGATCACCGGGATGTCGGCCGGCCCGAGCCCACAGAACTGCAGAACCACGTTGCCCTTGGTGGATGCGCCGTAGCCCAGCACTTTCTTGCCGTCTCCGATCAGGCCGCGGATCAGGCGGGTGAGATCCTCGCGGTGGCGGAACACACGTTCCTCAAAGTCGCGAAACGGCTTTGGGGTATTCAAACCCATGCGATCTTCCTGACCCAGCATCCAGTCGACCACAGACCGGTTGGCGCGCAGAGACTTGTTGCCCGGCTTGGCAGCGGTCACCGCAAAGCTGCCGCCGTTTACATTGTTCATTGTCACGTCGAACGTCTTCAGCCCCGCGGCGGCCAGAATCCTTTCGACGACACGCAGCGAATAATATTCAAGGTGTTCGTGGCAGATCGTGTCGTAAGAGTTGAGCCTAAGCATCGAGGGCATGTAGCTCTGCTCGAAATGCCAGATGCCGTCATCGGCCAGCACGGATGCGACTTCCTGCGCGAATTTGATCGGTTGCTCCAAGTCGTAGAACATCGCAATTGATGTGACGATCTTGGCCGGTTGCCGGGCCATCGACCAATATGCTTTGGCACTGAAGAAATCCGGCACCAGCTGCGTGCCCACCGGATAGAAGGCGGCGAATTTGCTGCCGGTCGGGTCGATCCCCACTCGCAATAAGCCATCGACCGAATAGGCCTTCAGGAGCGTCGCGTCGTTGCTGCCAATATCCAGAACCGTGTCGCCAGCTCGCGGCGAAACCATTCGTTCAAGTTGCCTGACTTTGTGCGTTAGATGGTCCACCATCGACTGATTCAGCCCGGAACGGTAGCCATAATTTTCGCCATACATCTCGGACGGCTGGAACGAGTGTCTCAATTGCAGCAGGCCACTATCGGGAGCCCAAACCAATTCGAGCGGGCCCTCACCCACCGGTTCGCCCGGATTCGGAAACACGCCCGTGAGCGACTGCATCCCGAGATTCAGCACGGAAATCAGGTGGGAACTGCCGCCGACGCGGCAGCGTTCGATGGCCCGATAACCGATCATCTGTCACCCCTTGCTTGACGGCGCCCATCGCGTCGTCCGATGGGCTGCGCAGATCATACGTGAGCCGATGAATCGTCTGGTCGACGCGATCCGGGCTGTGCCCACCGCTATGGCATTACCATGAATCAGTTTACGATCCTGCCGCTCACCAGGAATTGTCCAAACATGCTAAGTTTTGCACAACGGCATTTGGGGGGGTTTCCCAAAATGCACAAAGCCGCGCAGGCCGTCCACAAAGTCGTGCAGCGAGCCGTCTGGGTTGCGCTCGACGCGGGCGAAACGCTCCTCGGCGCAAAAGGTCCCCTCATTCCGCCGCGCCGCCTGATGAACGTCGGGTCTAATGAATTCACCCGCAGCGACTTCAATCGTATCGGGGGCGAATTGTTCGAGCGGCTGGTTGCCATCGGCGGGCTCCAGCCGCATGACAAGGTGCTCGACGTGGGTTGCGGTGTGGGGCGGATCGCGATACCGCTGACGCGATACCTGTCCGTGCAAGGCAGTTACGACGGCTTTGACATCGTGGCCGAGTCCATCGAGCATTGTGCGAAGGCTTACCACTCGCGGTTCAAACAGTTCCATTTCCACCACGCCGATCTGTTCAACACCACCTATAACCCGGGCGGCCGTTACCTTTCGCACGAGTACACGTTTCCTTTCGCGGACCAATCGTTCTCGTTTGTCTTTCTCACCTCGGTGTTCACCCACATGTTGAGCCAGGGAATTGAAAATTACCTGCGCGAGATCAGACGCGTGCTCGCTCCGGGCGGGCGCTGCTTTATTACGTATTTCGTGCTAAACGAGTACTCCGAGCAGACCATCGACTCAGGCAAAGCCGCTCTGGCCTTCACCCATCCGATCGATCATGGCAAGTCAACGCATGTTGACCAACCGGAAGCGGCGGTGGCCTTCGATGAAGCGTATATCCGGCAGATCTACCGCGAAACCGGCCTCGACATTGTCGAGCCCATCCGCTACGGGTGTTGGTCGGGACGAAGCTCCGCCGTGGGCTATCAGGACATCGTCGTCGCCGTCAAACGAGATGCTGACCAGCGCCGCGGCGGGGCGCCGCAAGCGACGCGAATTGCTTGAGAGCGGCATGGCGGCGGCTGGGTGCGAGCCCTCGCACATGAACGACGAATTCATACTCGCGGCAGTGATCAACTGGAACGGGTGGCCCGATACCCTGGCCTGCCTGGACAGCATGAGAGCGGTCATGGGACCTTCGTTTCACCTGCTCATTTGCGATAACGGTTCCACCGATGAATCATGGGAGCGCATTTCAGCTTGGGCCCGTAGCGTGATGCGGCCTGCCAGCGAGCCCCGGTTCGAGCTGGCAGAAGGTGGATACGTGACAACTTTCCGCGGGCTAGGAGTTCCGTCGTCGGCCGGACTGCAGGCGGTTTACGTGATGCGCCTTGCGCGCAACTACGGATATGCCGGTGCTATCAATCGCTGCATTGCATGGGGACGCGACACGCTGGCCCCCGAATGCTACTGGCTGCTGAATAATGATGTTGCGCTCGACCCGCAGGCACTGCGATACCTCGTCGCGGCGGTCCGGGGCCCGGACAACGTCGGCTTATGCGGATCCATATTGTTCGAATGGGCCGCATTTCCCAAGCAAGTGCAGGCGATCGGCGGGATGTTCCATCCGCTGATAGCGACAGGAACCCATTTGAAGCAGCTCCCCGCAGGCACCGATCCGCGGCAGGAGCTTTTTTTCGGCATCGACTATCCTGTGGGCGCGTCTTTGCTGGCGACACGCGAGTTTGTCGAATCGGTAGGGCTGATGGACGAGGATTACTTTCTTTACTACGAAGAGGTGGATTGGGCGTTCAGGGGCCGCGCATGCGGCTTCCGTCCGGCTGTGGCGCTTCGCAGCGAAGTGCGGCACAAGGAAGGCGCAAGCACGAAATCCAGCGGCGGAGCCAGGAACAAGTCGATGCTGTCCGAATACTATGGAGTCGTAAACCGCCTGCGGTTCACCGGCAAGTTCTCGCCCCGCCTCTTTCCCGTGGTCTGGCTCAGCTTGTTCCTGGTCGTCATGGACCGCGTGGTTCATCGTGAATGGGAACGTGCTGCGCTGGTCCTCAGGCTGATGTTTTCCCCAAGCTCGGTGCCCCGTCCGATCCCGAAAGTTCCCAGGTGAGTACCGGCCCGATCCCCGCGCGAATCGCCTGCGTCCATGAATGGCTGGCGGAGTGGGGCGGCTCCGAAGATTGCGTGCGCCTGATCCTGGAGTGCTATCCGCAAGCCCAGTTCTACGCCACGATCGATTTCCTTTCGGCCGAGGACCGCCCGCGTTTTGGCGAACGCAGCATCCGCACCACATTCCTGCAACGCGCACCTTGGGTCGGAACCCGGTTTTGGAACTATCTTTCCATCACGGGCCTTGCCGTCGAAGGCCACGACGTCAGCGACGCTCAGATGATCATCTCCAGCTCGCATGCTTTCGCCAAAGGCGTGCTGACGCGCGCCGACCAACTTCACGTGAGCTACGTGTATTCGCCGATGCGTTATGCGTGGGACTTGCATCAGCAATATCTGCGCGATTACAAGCTCGATCGGGGTGTGAAGGGCATGCTGGCGCGCTATGTCTTTCATCGCCTGCGGCTTTGGGACCGTCAGACCGCCAACAACGTCGATTTGTTCATGGCGATTTCTGCCCACGTACAACAGCGGATTTGGCGCGCCTACCGCCGGCCCTCCAGGGTCATCTATCCACCGGTCAAGACCGACCGGTACCGGCTTGACGTCCGGAAAGAAGATCACTACGTGACGGTGTCCCGCCTGGTTTCGTACAAGCGTATCGGTCTGATGCTGGAGGCATTTCGCATGATGCCTAACCGCAAGCTGGTGGTCGTGGGCGACGGTCCCGAGATGCCGGCGCTCAAGGCCATCTGTCCGGCCAACGTTACGATGTTGGGGTGGCAACCCGACGAGGTGGTTGAGCGGCAACTCCAGGCCGCGAAGGCATTCATCTTCGCCGCCCACGAAGATTTCGGCATCTCACCGGTCGAGGCTCAGGCTTGCGGCACACCCGTGATCGCCTACGGCGCGGGCGGCTCGCTTGAAACCGTCCGCGCGCTGAACGTCGCGCCGCGTCCGACGGGGCTCTTGTTCCCCGAGCAAACGGCGGCTTCCCTGAAGCAAGGCGTGGAAGCGTTCGAGGCGGCAGGTCCGGTCTTCGATCCCTATGCATGCCGCGAGTGGGCCGAGCAATTCAGTGAGCAGCGATTCAAGCGCGAATTCACAGAGTGCGTCGACCAGGCGTGGAGCTTGTGGCGGCGTAATCCTCAGCGGTTGGAAGATGCGCTCGCCGATGGTCCCGTCGCGCAGGGCGCCAGCACGGGATCTTCCCTGGCGTGAGCGGGAAGATTTCACTTTCCGGCGGCGTCTTGGACGCGCATCTGGGTGCATGGTCCAACGCGCTTGCTTGCTTCGCCTTGTTGTTGTTTCCCTGGATCACCCCCCTCGCCGGCGGCCCTTCTGTTTCCGTCGAGCCGTGGTTGGTCAGCGCCTTGTGCGTCGCGATCGCATCTGTATTGCAGCCGGTGGGCCGATTGCACGTCGATGTGGGTCTCGCGTTGGCGGCACTGGCCGCGTGGGCCGTCATTCGCACGGGGTTGAGTTCCGATACGTTGGCCCTGGCCGCAGCTTGTCTCCTGATGTTCATGGCCGCACAGATCGCCGCTGGCGGAGTTGGCCGGCCCGAGTTCGTGCGCGTGGTGGCGCTGGCCTGGTTGGCGGCCGCGGCGTTGAGCACCGCCATGGCCCTGCTGCAGTTCTTCGGGCAGGCCGAACTGTTCGCGCCCTGGATCAGCGCATCGGCGCTCGGCGAGGCATTCGCCAACCTGCGCCAGCGCAATCAATTCGCCTCACTCACAGTGATCGGGATGGCATCGCTGTTGTGGCTGCGCCCTCACGGCCTGGGCCGATGGCCCGCGTTGGCGGCGATGTGCTGGCTGGCGATTGGCAATGCGGCCACCACGTCGCGAACCGGCTTGACCCAGATGCTGGTACTGGGCGTATTGGCATTCGCCTGGCGAGGTCTCCGCCGTGAACGTGCGGGCTTGTGGCTCGCCGGATTGCTCACTTACACACTCGCCGCAGTCATATTGCCAGCGCTCCTCGAAGCAACGACAGGCATCCCCGGTAACCGGCTGTGGGAGCGCGTTGCTGCCGTGGATGCTTGCAGCAGCCGCACCGTGCTGTGGTCAAACGTCTTGCACCTGATTGCGCAGAGACCTTGGCTTGGCTGGGGCTGGGGCGACTTGGACTACGCGCACTACATGACCTTGTATGACGGCGCGCGCTTCTGCGACATCCTGGACAACGCGCACAACCTGCCGCTGCACCTCGCCGTCGAATTAGGCGTGCCGGCAGCTCTGCTCGCCTGCGGCGGGGTGATATGGGGCGTGGTGCGCAGCAGGCCGTGGGCCGAGACCGATCCAGCCAGGCAGATGGCCTGGGCGGTGCTTGTCGTCATCGCCATTCACAGCATGCTCGAATATCCGCTGTGGTACGGGCCGTTCCAGATCGCATTGGGCTTGTGCTTGGGCCTGTTGTGGCCCGCCTCGGCCGGCTCTGCGAGGCGCGAAACCACATTGGTTGCGAATCGAGTGGTCGCAGTGCTGGTGTGTTTTGGGTGTGCCTATGCGTTCTGGGACTACTGGCGGGTGAGCCAGATCTACTTGCCGCCGGAATCGCGGGCACCGCAATATCGCGAAGATCCTTTGCCACAGATCCGCAACTCCTGGCTGTTTCGCAGCCAAGCGCTGTTCGCGGAGCTGACCATCACGCCGTTGACGCGTGAGAATGCCACGTGGACCCACGACAATGCGCTCGCATTGCTCCACTATTCGCCGGAGCCGCGGGTGATCGAAAAATTGATTGAAAGCGCAGTGATGCTGGGACTCGACGGGGAGGCGATGGTGCACATCGCGCGCATGCGCGCGGCATTCCCGGAGGTCTATGCTGCTTGGGCGCGCAGTCACACTTCGCCGGCCGCGCAGCGCTGAATTCAACCGGGCGCGACGTAATGCCCCGACTTACCCCCCTGCTTTTCCAGCAGGCGCACGCCGGTGATGGTCATGCCGCGATCCACCGCCTTGCACATGTCGTAAATGGTGAGCAGCGCGACCTGCACGGCGGTGAGCGCTTCCATTTCGACGCCGGTGGGCCCCGTCGTTTCCACCGTGGCAGTGCACGCGACAGCCGGTTGGCCGCCGGCACCGGCGCGTTCAACCAGGAATTCGATCGCGACCCGCGTCAAGGCCAAGGGATGGCACAAGGGGATTAGTTCGCTCGTCTTCTTGGCGGCCTGGATGCCGGCGATGCGCGCCACGCCCAGTACGTCGCCCTTTTTGGCGGTGCCACTTTCGATCAAGGCGAGGGTGGCCGGCTGCATCTCGATGCGACCGCCCGCGATCGCGATGCGATGCGATGCCGGCTTGCCGCCGACATCCACCATATGGGCTTGGCCCTGCGCATCGAAGTGTGTCAAAGAGCTCATTTAAGCTTGCAAATCCATGCGTAAAGATTCATTTACGCCGCGTTCATATTCTTGCAGCATCATACGGCCATGACAAAGCGGAAAGAGCGGCCAAGTGTCGGGGCGACGCTGCGCCGGGCGCTTGCGCTATGCCTCGTGGGGGCGGTGCTGGCCGCGCCGGCGCGGGCGCAACTCCCCACCTTGGGTGACACCAGCGAGATGAACAGCAGCGCCGAGCGCAAGCTGGGCGAGAAGATCGCGCGCGATTTGTATCGCGATCCGGACTACCTCGACGACCCGGTGCTGGACGAATACGTGCTGGACATCTGGACGCGGCTGCTGGCGGCGGCGAAGGCCCGCGGGGAAATCACGCCGGAAATCGACGAGCGCTTCGCCTGGCAGGTGCTGCTGGGCAAGGAACGCATCATCAATGCGTTCACGCTACCGGGCGCGTGGCTCGGGCTGCAACTGGGCCTGGTCAACGTCACCGCCAACAAGGACGAGCTGGCTTCGGTGCTCGCGCACGAACTCAGCCACGTCACCCAGCGCCATATCTCGCGGCTGATGACGCAGCAGAACCGGCAGACGCCGTTGCTGATCGGCGCGATGATCCTGGGCGCGTTGGCGGCCAGCAAGAGTGCGGATGCGGCCAATGCGATGGTCGCCGGCGGACAGGCGCTGGCCATGCAGACCCAGTTGAATTTTTCTCGCGACATGGAGCGCGAGGCCGATCGAATCGGCTTCGGCGTGCTGACGCAAGCCGGGTTCGCGCCGCAAGGCTTCGTCACCATGTTCGATAAGCTGCAGCAGGCCGCACGCCTGAACGACAGCGGCAACTTCCCCTATCTGCGCACTCACCCGATGACCACCGAGCGCGCGGCCGACATGCAGGCGCGCCAGCAGCTGATACCGCGCACCGCGGCGCCCGCCGCGCCGGACCTGGTGCATGCGATGATGGTGGCGCGCTCGCGCGTGTTATCCAGCCCCGGCGTGGACGTCACGCGCAGCTACCTGGCCGAGGTCGATGCGCTTCCGCCAGCCGCCACGCGAGTCCAGCAGGTCAGTGCGCTGTACGCTGCGGCACTGGCGAGCGCCAATCTGCGCGATCTGCCGGCGGCTGCCAAGCTGGCCGACAAACTGGCGCCATTGACGGCAGATGATCCGAAAGCCGCTCGCATTTCCGCCTTGCTCTCGGCCGAAATCGCGCTGAAGGCCGGCGATCCGAAGCCCGCGGCTGCGCTCGGAGATACGGCGCCAAGGACTCGGCCTGAACTGATCATGTCCTCACAGGCGCGCATTGCGACGGGTCGCGCGGCAGAAACTGCGCAGCGCTTGCAGACTTGGGTTGCTTTGCACCCGCGCGATGCGGAGGCCTGGCAGTTGCTCGCCAGGGCGTATTCCACGCAGGGCCAGACGTTGCGCGCCATCCGCGCCGAGGCCGAGGTGCAGGTGGCGCACCTGGACTACCAGGCGGCGATGGATCGCTTCAGGGCTGCGCAGGACCTGGCGCGCAAAGCGCGTACGCCGGCTGACGACATCGAGGCTTCGATCATCGACACCCGCACGCGGCAGGTGGCGTCACTTCTTCGCGAACAAGCCGCCGAGCGCTGAGTCGATCACCAGGCCAATCAGTGAATACAACAGTGATCCAATCAGCGCCGCCACGAAACCGCTGACGTAAAAGCCGTCCAGCAATCCGGCCGCGGCCCAGAACATCAGCGCGTTGATGACAAACAGGAACAGCCCGAGCGTCACCAGCGTGACCGGCAACGTCAGCACCACGAGGACCGGCCGGACCACCGCGTTGAGCAGTCCGATCACCAACGCCGCGATCATCGCGGCGCTGAAGGTCTTGACCTGGACGCCGCTGTAAAGGTAGGCGACGAACAGCAGCGCCGCGGCGCTGAGCAACCATCTGACGAGGAGCTTGAGCATGTTCGCCAGCATAGCACCGCCTTCCTCGGCAACGGCCATGCCGCCGGTATTCATCGGCGCGGCCGTGTGCTTGGGCGGCGGCGCGCCAATGCGGCCGACGCCAGCACGCCGGCGACCGCCACGGCGTACGCGCCCCAGCGCAGCGCGACGTCATCGAAGACTTCTCGCAGCAGCGGCTCGTCGACGATCATCTTGGCGGCGGTGAATGCAAGCACCGCAGCACCGGCCTGAACGATCACCGGGAATCGCTGCACCAGGCGAAGCACCATCGTGCTGCCGAAGACGACGATCGGCACACTGATGAGCAGCCCGATCACCACCAGGGCGAACTCGCCCTGCGCCGCGCCCGCGACGCCCAGTACGTTGTCGATGCCCATCAACGCATCGGCAATCACGATGGTCTTCATCGCTGCCCAAAAGGTGATGGCCCCAGGGCCGTGAGCCGGATCGGCATCCGTGCTGGCCAGCAGCCGGTGCGCGATCCAGAGCAAAGCGATTCCGCCGACCAGCATCAGGCCGGGGACTTGCAGCAGCCAGAGCGCACCCACTGTCATCGCAGAGCGCACGATGATGGCGCCGACGGTGCCCCAGAGGATCGCTCTCGTTTGCAGCTGGCGCGGCAGGTTGCGCGCCGCCAGTGCGATCACGATGGCGTTGTCGCCGGCGAGCACCAAGTCGATGAGGATGATGGCCAACAGCGCGGACCACCAGGATGCCGATAAGAACTCCATGACAAAACTCCGGTTGGATCGATGATTCACCGAATCCGCGAGCGGTCTGAGTGTTGCGGCATTCGCCAACGCACTTCGACCGAACCCGGATCTGGTTCCGTCGAAGGTCTGGCTCGGCATCCGCCATGATGGATGCCCGACAAGCCGGAAGATGTACTTCGTATTGACGACTTGCCGATACCCGGCGCCGATGCGGCATCGGGAGGGAGTTACTCCCCTTCGTGCCCCAATTAGATCATGTCTGAAGCGAATCGTTGGCGCGCTGGGCGCTATCATGCTTTTGCCTTGCCTCCGGTTACATGGCCGCGATCCACATCACCGACATCGAAGCCGCCATCAACTTCTGGCGCGAGAAGAAGCCTTCGCCCGACGGGGTGACGTTGGCGCCCGAGCTGCGTGCGCTCGCCGAGGTCTACGCACTGCTGATCTTCTATCGCGAGGACGAAGCCGACGAATGCGGATTCCCGCCTGCGGCGTACGAAGCCTGGCGAGCGTGGTACGACACGACCCCGGACACACCGTGCATCGCGATCTGCTCCACCAGCCAAGGTGATCCCACCTGCAAGGGCTGCGGGCGAAGCTTCGAAGAAGTGCAGCACTGGCCCGAGATGACTCCGGCCCAAAAACGCCGGGTGTGGCGGCGCATCACGCTGCACGGGGGCGCGTGGCGCTTCAACAAATATGCCGAGCGGGCGGCCGAAGCGGCGACGGCCGGCCGCGGCAACTGAAACAGCGGCGATGCTGCGACTGATCCAGGCGCCGAACATCGCGATCGCCACACTTTGGGTCGACGTGCTGCGTCACGCCGGCATCGACGCGGTCATGCAGCGCTATTTCCTCGGATCAGCCGCCGGCGAACTGCCGCCGGATCAATGCCTGCCTGAAGTCTGGCTGGTGCACGACGAACAGGAAGCGCGCGCGCGCGCCGCCTTGCGCGATCTGCAGAACATTCCGCAGCGCCGCTGGGTCTGCCGCTGCGGTGAACTGGTGGAAGGCGGTTTCGAGCAATGTTGGAGTTGCGGCCAGCCGATGCCGGTGTGAGAACGGCGTGCGACAACCCGCCGCCTTACTTCAAGCGAAGCGGCTCGATATCCACCGTGCTCGCGCCGTCGCTGAACATCAGGGCGCCTTCCTGCACCGTCGCTTGCAATTGCATGCTGCGCTGGGCCAGCGCTGCCAGCGCTTGCGACGCCGCAGCCGGCACCCGAAACACGGACAGGTTATGCAGGCGCGTCAGCTTGGTTTCGATGCCGCGCCACCAGACTTCGGCGGCGTTGGCGAAGCAATAGACGATCACCTGGTCGGCCTTGCCGCTCGCCTTGGCCAGCGGCTTGTCTTCGGGCTGCCCCACCTCGATCCACACGCGGGTGCGGCCGGTGTAATCGCGCAGCCACACGTCGGGGTCATCCGGATTCGACAGCCCGGCGCCGAACGACAAGCTTGCGTCTCCGCCGCAATCGGTCTGGATGCGATGGGCGTTGAGCGCCAGCGCAGTCAGACGGATCATCATTCGCTCGTCGGTCTCGCTGGGATGGCGGGCCAGCGTCAGCGTGTGATCGGCGTAATAGGCGTGGTCGATGTCGGCGATCGACAGGTTCGCCTTGAAGATGGTGGACTTGAGGGCCAAGTGTTGAGCGCCTCAAGCGCGGCGCGCCAGATCGGCGGCCTTGCCTGTATATGAGGCGGGAGTCAGCGCCAGCAGCCGCTCTTTTTCGGCGGGGGGAATTTCAAGTGAGCGGATCAACGCGTGCAGGTCCGCTGCCGTCACGGCGCGGCCGCGAGTGGCCTGCTTCAGCTGCTCGTAGGCCCCCATAACACCGAATCGGCGCATGACTGTCTGGATCGGCTCGGCCAGAACTTCCCAAGCACCGTCGAGGTCGCGCGCAAGTGCTTGCTCGTTGAGTTCGAGCTTGGACAGGCCGATGCCCAGGGAATGATAGGCCAGCGCGGCGTATCCGAGTGCGACGCCCATGTTGCGCAGCACGGTGGAGTCGGTCAGGTCACGCTGCCATCGCGAGATCGGCAGCTTCTCCGAAAGGTGCCGCAGCAAGGCATTGGCCAAGCCCAGGTTGCCCTCGGCGTTCTCGAAGTCGATCGGGTTCACCTTGTGCGGCATGGTCGAGGAGCCGACCTCGCCTTCGCGCAGGCGCTGCTTGAAGTAACCCAGGCTGACGTAGCCCCACACGTCGCGGCACCAGTCGATGAGGATGGTGTTGGCCCGCGCTACCGCATCGAACAGTTCCGCCATGTAGTCGTGCGGTTCGATCTGGATGCTATAGGCCTGGAACGTGAGTCCCAACCCGAGCGGCTCGGGCGTTTCCACCAGCTTGCGGCTGAAAGCCTCCCAATCGAAATCAGGCCAGGCTGACAGGTGCGCGTTGTAGTTGCCTACCGCGCCGTTCATCTTGGCCAGCAGCTTCACGCCGGCGATCTTGTCGCGCGCCGCAACCAGCCGCACCACCACATTGGCAACTTCCTTGCCGACTGTGGTCGGGCTGGCCGGTTGCCCGTGGGTGCGACTGAGCATTGGTACATCGGCATAGGCATGCGCCATCTCGCGCAGCTTTGCCACCAGCGCGTCCAGCGCGGGCAGCATCACCTGCTCACGACCGCCCTTGAGCTGCAG
>Ga0068855_100008748_pt1 | contig 12241 bp, 10 predicted proteins | sample KBSCornC52_FD_66592 | JGI IMG/M metagenome (GOLD analysis project Ga0068855, IMG submission 66592) | Corn rhizosphere microbial communities from Kellogg Biological Station, Michigan, USA - KBS Corn C5-2 | ecosystem: Host-associated > Plants > Roots > Rhizosphere > Soil ...
CGTGCACGCCCTGGCAGCCGACCAGGAAGATCAGGTCCGGCTCGAGCCCGGTGGTCTTGGTGAAGTCCTTCGGCACCGGATAGTTGCCGCAGAAGAGCGGGTGGCGCGTGGGGAAGTTGGGGAAGATCTGCCGGCTCGCGAACACCGGCGCCTCCAGCGCCTCGGCCAGCCGGACCGCCTCCGCCGCCGCGCCGGTGCGCCAGACGTCGTCGCCGAACATCAGCACCGGGCACCGGGCCTCGCCGAGGCGCCGGGCGATCGCGTCGATCGTCTGGGGCCGCGCCGGGCCCGGGCGCTCGATCTCGTAGCGCGCGTCCTCGCCGATGGTGGCCTCGAGCCCCTCGGTGTGGAGCAGCTCCGCGCTGATCGAGAGGTAGACCGGCCCCGTCGGCGGCGTGGTCGCCTCCCGCAGCGCCCGGATCGTGGCCACGCTGATGGCCTTGGGGTTGGTGTGCACCTGGTAGGCGCAGCGCGCCTCCTTGGTGATGGGCCGCATCGACTCCGCCTGGCTGAGCCCGGGGAACGGGGCGAGCCCGCGGTAGTCCTGCAGCTCGGAGGCCCAGTCTCCCGCGATCACCAGCAGGGACGAGCCCGCCACCTGGGCGTTGAAGAGCTGGCCCGCGAGCTGGTAGGAGCCGCCCATCACGTGCGCGATGACCACGCCCACCTTGCCGCTCACCCGGTGGTAGCCGTCGGCCATCGCGGCCACCAGGCCCTCGTGCTTGCCGACCACCAACCGGTTGTCGCCATCCTCGGCGATGGCGGCGAAGAGCCCGGTCTCCGCGGAGCCCGGGTTGGTGAAGAGGTACTCGACGCCCGCGTCCTTGAGCGTCTGCAGCAGCAGCATGCCGCCGGTGCCGGTGATGGTCTTCCGCATGATTGGTCGGTCCCCCTAGGGTCGACGAGAGATGCCCTCGAGGCGATCGAGGGCCCGCTTCCACGCCACGATGAGCTCGAAGAACGGCCGGCGCCAGCGGTGCAACGGCACCGGCCGGAGCGGGCTCTCGGGGAAGACCGGCGCGCCGCGGCCGAGCACGCGGTCGGCCAGCACCTTCCCCATGACCGTCGCCATCGCCACCCCGCGCCCGTTGTAGCCGAGGGCGGCGTGAACGCCCGGGGCCAGCTCGTGCAGATGCGGCAGGTGGTCCAGCGTGACCGCGACCTTGCCGCCCCAGACGAACTCCCACTCGCACGCGCGCAGCGCGGGATAGAGCTCGAGCGCGCTGCCGATGATGGTCGCGTAGTCGGACCGGTCGGCCGACTCGCGCATGGCCCCACGGCCACCCATCACCATGCGCCCGGCCGCGTCGAGCCGGAAGTACCGGAGGAGCCGCCGCGAATCGGATACCGCCTGCCCCTTGGGAAGGATCGTCTGGCGCAGATCGTCGGAGAGAGGCCGCGTCGCCGCGATGTAGCTGTAGACGGGGATCACGGTGCGGGCGAGTCTCGGCCACGGGCCGTGCGCTCCCACGAGGTCCGTGTAGCCGTTGGTCCCGATGATCACCCGGGCCGCTCGCACGGAGCCGCTCGGGGTGGACACCACCCACGCGTCGCCGTCACGCCGCGGCGTCCTCGCCGGCGACCGCTCGTGAACGCGCGCCCCCGCCTGCCGGGCGGCGCGGGCGAGTCCGCGGGTGTAGCTGAGCGGCTGCACGACCCCGCCCCGGTGATCGACGAAGCCGCCGAGGTAGGCATCGGTCCCGGTGAGCTCGGCGATCCGGACGCGATCGACCTCCTCGACCGGCGCGCCGCACCGGCCCCAGTCCTGGGCGGTCAGGATGGCAGCCCGCAGCGCCGCCCGGGAATGGCAGGCCTTGAGCCAGCCGTCCTGACGCGCATCGCACTCGATGCGGTGACGCCGCACGAGGTCGAAGACGAGGTCCGCCGCGCCGCCGACCAGCTCGGTCAGCCGCGCGCCCCGCTCCGTCACGAACGTCGCCGCGAGCTCGCGCGGATCGAGCTTCAGTCCGGGAATCACCTGGCCTCCGTTGCGCCCGGACGCGCCCGAGCCGACCAGGCCGGCCTCGAGCAGCGCCACGGACGCGCCCCCCTCGGCGGCGTGGAGCGCCGCCGAGAGCCCGGTGAATCCCCCCCCGATGACGCAGACGTCGGCCCGCTCCTCTCCGCGGAGCGGCGCGTGGGCGGCCGCCGGCGTGCCGGTAGCCGCCCACAGCGAGCGGGGATGCTCCGACGTCACGAGCTCCCTCAGCGGGTGGCCGCCGCGGCCTCCGGCATCTTGTCCACCTTCACGGTGGGGTGCACCGCCGGCGAGTAGATCTCCAGAATTTCGAGGTCGTCGGTGCACTCGAGCTCGTTGTGCACGATGCCCGCGGGCTGCAGCACGCAGTCGCCCGGTCCGAAGGTGCGCTCGCCGACGCCCTCGTAGACGAACTTGATCGTGCCCTTGAGCACGTAGAACATCTGGAAGTCGCACTCGTGCCGGTGGAGCCCGGTGGTGTGCAGGTCGTGGGTGTCGCCGCCCTGCTTCACGCGGACGATGTGGGCGCGCATCTTGCCGTGGGTGGCGTCCGCGATGCCGAGGTCGCGGTACTCCATGAAGCTGCGGAGGCCGGGCTGGTAGACGGCGTCCTTGGCGTAGCTGGCGCTGAACTTCTGCTTGGGGTCGCTCATGTCAGATCTCTCCTCTCGGGATCAGACGGTGCGCTGCAGGAAGCCGGTGGTCAGTGGCCACGTGAGGTCGGCGTAGTAGGGCTGGAAGCCCGGGTTGTCGGGATGCCGGAAGCCGTGCTGGGCGTCGGAGAAGAAGTGCCACTCCACGAGCTTGCCGTTGGCGAGGAAGGCCTGCCAGAGCGGGCCCTGGATGGCCGGCGTGGCGATGTAGTCCTGGCCGGCCGCGAACACGAGGCTCGCGCACTGGAGCGTCTTCGCGAGGTGGAAGGCGTGCCGTGGGCGGTGCCCGGTCTCGGGCTCGTCGCGCACCGAGGGGTAGTAGAGCACGATGGCCTTCACCGACGGGTGATCGGCCGCGAACGGGATCAGCAGGCGCCCGCCCATGCAGTGGCCGATGCAGCCGGTGCGCGCCGGGTCGGTCCCCATGCGGTCGATCAGGTAGCGCCAGGCCTCGTCCATCTTGCCCAGGAACTCGTCGTCGCCGTGCTTGGCCTGCAGATCCGCGCCCATGCCGATGTGGGTGGTGCCCGCGATGCCGAACATGTTGAAGAGATCGGGGGCGAGCACGTCGAAGCCGAGGCACGCCAGCCGATAGGCGTCGATCTTGTAGTCCGCGGTCACCCCGTGGGCGTGGTGGACCATCAGGATGCCCGGCCGCTTGCCCGGCGCGTCGGGATGCGCCATGTACCCCGGAATGCCGTCCTGCTCCTGCGTGACCATCCGCGCCACGACGTTCATGGCCGCACCACGTCGTTCATGTCCGCTCCTTGATCGAGACCCGCCAGTGGATCCGGTCTTCTTCCGGCGGATAGTCGCCCGCCGCCTTGTGGTACGAGCACCGGTTGTCCCAGATCACCACGTCGCCCTTCCGCCACTTGTGCGTATAGCAGCCCTCGGGCCGGATCATGCGCTCGGTCAGCTCGTCGATCAACGCGTCGCTCTCCGCCGGCTCGAGCCCGTCGATGGAGAGGATCTTGCCCGGATCGAAGTAGAGGCCCCGGCGGCCCGTCTCCGGATGCGGGCGGACGATCGGGTGGCGGACCGGGATCCAGTCGCGGTCCTCCGGGTTCAGCAGCGCCGTCGCCTTCTTGCGCCCGCCGTAGGTGAAGGCGCCCGTGCGCCCCTCCAGGCGCTCCTTGAGCCGCGCGGGCAACGCGTCGTACGCCGCGTACATGCTGGCGAAGTGAGTGTCGCCGCCACGGCTCGGCACCGCGAGCGCGTAGAGCTGGGTGGCCTTGAAGGGCTCGGCGTCGTAGGCGCCGTCGGTGTGCCAGCCCTCCGCGCCGCGGCGGTAGATCGCCAGGTCGAGCGTCCCATCGGCGCCGAACTTGTTCGCGCCGAGCAGCGTGATCTCGGGCCGCTCCGGATGCCGCGTCATCTTCGAGGGATGCGGCACGACCTCGCCGAAGCGCCGGCTGTAGGCCAGGAAGTCGTCGATCTCGAGCGTCTGCTCCGGCACCACCGCCACGTTGTGGTCGAGCCACGCCCGGTAGATCCGGGCGAAGCCGGCGTCGTCGAGCCGGCGCAGGTCCACGCCGCGGATCTCGACGCCGATCTGCGGGCCGAGCGGGCGGACCTCGATGGCGGCCGCCGTCATCCCCGCCCCGCGCCGCCCGGTCCCGCCAGCGCCGCCTTCACTCGCTCCGGGCGGAACGGGATCGTGCGGAGACGCACGCCCGTCGCGTCGAACACCGCGTTGGCCAGCGCCGCACCGACGGGCGTGGACGCGGCCTCGCCCGCGCCGAGGGGCGGCTGGTCCAGCCGCTGGATCACCTCCAGCTCGAGCCTCGGCACCTCCGGGAACGTGAGGATCGGGTAGCTCGCCCAGTCCACCGTGGTCACCCGGTCACGGTCGTAGGCGATCTCCTCGTGGAGCGCGCGCGACAGCGTCTGCAGGATGTTGCCCTCGAGCTGCGCCCGCACGCAGTCGGGATTGATCACGAGCCCGCAGTCCTGCGCGGCCACCACCCGGGTCACGCGGATCCTGCCGGTGGCGCGCTCCACCGCGACCTCCATCCCCATGGCCACGATGGTCTCCTCGTGCTTGTAGTGCACGTAGGCGAGCCCGCGCCCGGTCATCACCGCCGCGGCGCGGCGGTCCACCCGTCTGGGCGACGGGCGCGGCTGCCACCCCATGCGCGCGGCCACCTTCCGCAGCACCTCGATGCCACGTGGGTTGGTCAGGCGTCTCAGGCGGAACTCGAGCGGGTCCACGCGGGTCAGCGCCGCGATCTCGTCGGTGAACGACTCCACCGCGAAGGTGTTGGCGATCTTGCCCGGCGCCCGCAGCGGCGAGGTGCGGAGCGGCGCGTCGGCCACCCAGTGCACGACCGCGTTCAGGTTCGCCATCGTGTAGGGCGGGTCGATGTTCTGGTAGATGAGCCCGGTGGAGCGGCCCTGGGTCTGCGCGATCCCCGCCGAGTCCAGCGAGATCAGCGGGATGTTGGGGAGGTTGGCGGTGGCGATGGGCAGCCACGCCTGCGTCTCCCACGCCGCGATCTCGCCGTCCTTGTCGACGGCGGCGCGCAGGTCCAGCATCTGGGCCGGGCCCTTGGGATCGAGCCCGTGCTCCTCCTGGCGGCTCCACTGCACGCGCACCGGCCGTCCCACCGCGCGGGAGAGCAGCAGCGCCTCCAGCGCCGCGTCGTCCGCGCCGTTGGCCCCGTAGGAGCCCGCCCCGTCCAGGTAGATGACGCGCACCTTCGCCCGGTCGACCCCGAGCACGCGCGCGAACGTGTTCTGCAGCCCGTGCACGTTCTGCGACGAGCTCCACACGGTGACGCGATCCGCGCGCACGTCGGCCACCCCGCACGAGGGGCCGATCGAGCCGTGGGTCTGCATGGGCCACCGGTAGGAGGCGCTGAGGGTGCGCGTGCCGGCGGGCGGCGCGGTGAGCCCGGAGAGATCGCCGCGCTTGGCCACCTCCTGGTCGCGCTCGATCTTGCCGGCGCGCATCAGGTCGAACTCGTGCGCGTGGTCGGTGAGGCCGGGGCCCCCGCTCCACTGGGCCTTGATCGCCCGCGCGGCCCGGAGCGCATCCCACTCGCGCTCCGCCACCACCGCCAGGAAGCTCTGGACGCGCACCACGCGTGCGCCGCCGACGCCGGCGATCGACGACTCGTCCACGCTCTCGAGCGTGGCCCCGAGCGCGGGCGGGTGGATGACGCGCGCGTGCAGCATGCTCGGCAGCACCAGGTCTTGCAGGTAGCGATGGTGGCCGGTCACCTTCTCCGGCACGTCGGGCCGGGGGAGCGACTGGCCGATGAAGCGGAAGCGGTCGTGCGGCTTGAGCGGGGCCTGCGCGTCGATCTTCAGATCGAAGGTGCGACCGCCGATCAGCTCGCCGAAAGCCACCGAGCCGGCTCCATCCCTGGCGCGCACCACCCCGTCCGCCAGCTCCAGCTCGGCGGCGGGCCGTCCAAGGCGCGTCGCGGCCATGCCCAGCAGGGCCTGCCGCGCGGTGGCGGCGGCGCGACGGATCTGGACGCCGCCCCGGGCCACGCCGTAGCTGCCGCCGGTGCCGCCCTGGTTCGGCGTGAGCGCGGTGTCGCCCTCGATCATCGCGATGCGATCCGGCGCCAGATCGAGCTCCTCGCCCACCATCTGGCGGATGGCGATGCGAGAGCCGGTGCCGAGGTCCACCCGGCCCACGAAGATCGTGACGGTGCCGTCGCCCCGCACCGCGAGGTAGGAGTCGACCGCGTCGGGGGTCAGCGACTTGCCGAGGAAGCGGTCCGCGTCGGGGATCGACTGGGCGTGCGCGGGCGCGACCGCGCCGAGCCCGTCGCCGCCCAGGCGGACGATGAGGGCTCCGCCCGCCGCGAGGCCGGTGGCGAGGAAGGCGCGGCGCGAGAGCCGGGCCGCCATCTCAGCGCGCTCCCGGCGTGCGGCCCGATGCCCGCAGCACCGCGCGAATGACCCGCGCGTGGCTGCCGCAGCGGCAGAGGTTGCCGGCCAGCGCCTCGCGCACCTGCGGCTCGGTGGGGCGCGGCGTCCGGGCGAGGAGGGCGCGCGCGCTCATCACCATGCCCGCGGTGCAGTAGCCGCACTGGGCGGCCTGCTCGGCGATGAACGCGGCCTGCAATGGATCGGGACGCTCCGGCGAGCCGAGCCCCTCGATCGTGACCACCTCGGAGCCGGCCACCGAGCGGGCGGGTGCGATGCAGGAGCGCACCGCGCGACCGTCCACCAGCACCGTGCACGCCCCGCACTGGGCCAGCCCGCAGCCGAAGTGGGTGCCGGTCAGGGCCAGATCGTTCCGCAGCACGTACAGCAGCGGGGTGTCGGGATCGTCGGTCTCGACCTCCCGGGCCGTCCCGTTCACCTTGAGCGTCAGCTTGGCCATGTGCCCGCCTCCCGGATCATCATGCGCCCGCGGGCAACTAGTTACCGCGCCGGCCGGCGCGCGCGAGCCACTGCTGGTCGCGCGGCGAGGCACGGCGGGCGAGGCGGCGAGAGATCAGGCGGGTGGCGTCGTCCCACCGCTGGAGCGCCAGGTAGCACTGCACCATCGTCTCCTCGTAGATCTCCCACTGGGCGTGGCTGCCCCCGATGCGGTGCATCTCGGCCTCGACCGGCTCGAAGTGGCGCAGGGCACCCGCGTGGTCGCCCGCCGCGAAGGCGGCGGTGCCCAGCACGAGGGGCAGCACCACGCGGGCCGCGATCGGGTGGCCCTTGGCTCCGAGCGCGCGGAGGCCGTCCGCCTGCCGGTCCAGCGCGGCCTGGTCGCCGCACGCCGCGTAGGCGAAGGCGGCGTGCACCTCGCCGAAGAGGAAGCCGGGACGCGAGACCTTCTCGGCCAGGTCGGCGAGGGCGCGCCACGGCAGCGCGCCCCCCTCCGCGTCGAGCTTCAACCGCCAGAGCAGCGCGGTGCCGTCGGTCATGGCCGAGCGGGGGTTGCTCGAGGGCAGGATCTCGCGCTCGAAGATCTCCATCGCGTGCGCGTGGCGGCCGGCGTGCAGCGCGAACATCGCCTGGTGCCAGGCCATGTGGCAGTGGAACGAGGCGCGCCGGTCGTAGCCCGCCATCCACTCGTCGAGGAAGGCGGCGCCCGCCTCGCAGTCGAGGGTCTCGAGCGAGATGTGGGCGAGGTTGTGCGCCGCGTGAGCGTTCCGAGGGTACTTCTGCAGGGAAGCCTCCGAGAGCCGGCGCGACTCGTCGAAGCGGTCCACCTCGTGATAGGTGAAGGCGAGCGCGGACTGGTACCACCAGTCGTCACCGTAGGCGGGGGCCAGGCGCTCCATGAACGCGACCCGATACTCCTCTCGGTCGGCGGCGCCGGCCAGGGCGATCGCGCTGCTCACCTGGTTCACCAGCACCGCGTCGCGCGGGAAATCCTTCACGTGCTCGTCGGCCAGCGCGAAGCCCCGCGCGCTCTCGCCGCCCACGAAGGCGTCGAGGGCCTCCACGTGCTGGCGCTCACGCCTCGACGCGCCGCCCACCGTCTCCCGCGCGCGGGCCATCGCGGCGCGCGCGGCGGCGGCGTCGCCCGCGACGAGGGCCAGCAAGGCCCGGCCGGTGTGCGCCACCGCGAGGCCGGGGTCGGCCTCCACCGCCTGGGCGAGCCGCGTCTCGCCCTCGGGGCCATAGGCCAGCAGGTGGTCCATGCCGTCCTGGAAGCGCTCGAAGGCGACGGACGAGTCGGTGGTGACGGTCAGGCCGTAACGGTCGGTGAACGCCATGGCAAGGGTCCTCAGACGAGCAGGGTCAGGGGCTCCTCGATCAGGTCCGCGAGCGCGCCCAGGAAGCGGGCGCCGCGAGCGCCGTCGAGAGCCCGATGGTCGCAGGAGAGGGTGAGCACCATCGTCGGCTGCACCGCGGGCTTGCCGTCCACGGGGATCACGCGATCGGTGATGCGCCCCACGGCCAGGATCGCGGCCTGGGGCGGGTTGACGATGGCGCTGAACGCGTCCACGCCGTACATGCCGAGGTTGCTGATCGTGAAGACGCCGCCCTGGATATCGGCCGGCCGCAGCTTGCCGGCCTGCGCGCGCGCCACCAGGTCCTCGCGCCGCGCCGCGATCTCCTTGAGGCCGAGGGTGTCGGCCCGATGGATCACCGGCACCACGAGTCCGTCCTCCAGCGCGACCGCGAGGCCCACGTTGACGTCCGGGTGCCGCTCGATCACGCCGTCCCTCCACGAGACCGCCACGCGCGGATGCTGCACGATGGCCGCCGCCACCAGCTTGATCAGGAGGTCCGTGTACGTGATGCGAACGCCGGTCTGGGCGCGCGCCTTGTCGAGCCACGCCCCGAGCCGCGCGACGGTGACCTCGCGCACCAGGAAGAAGTGCGGCGCGCTGGTCCACGACGCGGCCATCCGCTCCGCCATCACCCGCCACACCGTTCCCACCTTCTCCTGGGACGCAGCGTCCTCCACTCCCCTCCGAGGAATCCCGCCCCCCTCTCCCGCGGCGACACCCTCTCCCCTCTGGGGAGAGGGCAGGGTGAGGAGCGCGGAGGTGAGGGGCGCGGAGGTGAGGGGCCCGGAGGTGGGGGGCGCGGAGGTGAGGGGCCCGGAGGTGGGGGGCGCGGAGGTGAGGGGCCCGGTGCCAGTGGGCTCCGCCGCCGCCGGCACATCCATCGCCAGCACCGCCCCCTCGGGCCCCGATCCCTTCAGCGCGCGCAGATCGATCCCGCGCTCCGCGGCGAACCGCCGCGCCTTGGGCGACGCCGCGACGATCGTCCCCGGCCCGCCGTTGCCCGCCGTGGCGACGGTCCGCCGGCTCTCCACGTACGCGAGGACGTCGGCCTTCTCGATCTTGCCGCTCGCGGTGCGGACGTGCGCGAGGTCGACGTTGTGCGCCTCGGCGACTTTGCGGGCGAGTGGGGAGGCCTTGATGCGGTCAGACGTGGGCCCCTCACCCTGCCCTCTCCCCTGAGGGGAGAGGGTGGGAACGGCGCCGCTCCCCTGAGGGGAGAGGGTGGGAACGGCGCCGCTCCCCTGAGGGGCGAGGGTGCCGGAACGGCCCCCCTGAGGGGAGAGGGTGGGAGAGGCGGAGTCGGCGATGATGGCGATGGTGTGGCCGACCGGGACCACGTCTCCTTCTTGCGCGGTGACGTCTTGCAGGATGCCGGAGGCGGGGGCCTCCAGCTCGACCGTGACCTTGTCGGTCTCGATCTCGGCGATCGGCTCGCCCTTGCGGACCATGTCGCCGGGCGCCTTGATCCAGCGCAGGAGCTTGCCGGTCTCCTGCGCCAGCTCCAGCGCCGGCATGATGACGTTGGCGGGCATCGGTCTAGGCTCGCCCCTCACCCTGCCCTCTCCCCGGAGGGGAGAGGGTGGAGATCGTCGTGCCCGGAGGGGAGAGGGGGATCAGCGGCGACACAACGCCCTCGCGGCCTCGAAGACGGTCTGCTCCGACGGGACCGTGAGGTCCTCGAGCACCGGTGAGAACGGCACCGGCACGTCCATGGCACCCATACGCTTGACCGGAGCATCCAAGTAGTAGAAGGCGCCTTCTCCGATCACGGAGGCGATCTCGGCGGTCACCCCGTAGCGCTCGTAGCCCTCGTCCACCACCAGCGCGCGAGAGGTCTTCCTCGCCGAGTCGATCAGGGCCTGCTTGTCGAGCGGCCACGTGGTGCGCGGATCGATCACCTCCGCGCTGATCCCGACATCCTCCAGAAGCTTTGCGGCCCCCAGAGACACCGGGACCATGCTGCTGGTGGCCACGATCGTGACGTCGCGGCCCGCGCGCTTCACCTCCGCGACCCCGAACGGGATCGTGTAGTCGCCCTCGGGCACCGGGCCCTTCACCCGGTACATCATCTTGTCCTCGAAGATCACCACCGGGCTGTCGTCGCGGATGGCGGTCTTCATGAGCCCCTTGGCCTCGTAGGGCCCGGAGGGCAGCGCCACCTTGAGGCCGGGCACGTGGCTCACCCACGCGTGGAGCGACTGCGAGTGCTGCGCGGCGGAGCGGCGGGTGGCCCCGAGCGTGGTGCGGAAGACGATCGGCACCTTGATCTTGCCGCCCGACATGTAGTGGGCCTTCGCGGCCTGGTTGACCATCTGGTCCATGGTGAGGGTGATGAAATCGCCGAACATCACGTCCACCACCGGTCGCATGCCGGTCATGGCCGCGCCCACCCCGATGCCCGCGTAGCCCGGCTCCGAGATCGGGGTGTCGATCACGCGGTCGGTGCCGAACTCCTGCACCAGCCCCACCAGGGTCTTGAACGGATGGCCGGCCTCGGCCACGTCCTCCCCGATGAGGAACACGCGCGGGTCGCGCCGCATCTCCTCCGCGATGGCTTCCTTGACCGCCTCGCCGTACGTCAGCTCTCGCTCGCTCATGCCTCTCTCCTGACCGTTCTGTTCCGCAGCTATTCGATGACGCGGTCCGCCCGGACCAGCAGGGCCTGCGGCACGGTCAGCCCCATGCGCCGCGCGGTCCCCGCGTTGATCCGCAGCGAGATCCGGCTCACCTGCTCGATCGGCAGCCGGCTCGCATCGGCTCCTTTCAGGATCTTGTCCACGAACGTGGCCATGCCCTTGAAGCTCTCGAACACCCCGGCTCCATAGCTTGCGAGTCCGCCCACGTCGGTGAACTCGTCCCAGCCGAACAGGGCCGGGATCCGCGCGTGGGTCGCGAAGTCCGCGATCTCCTGCCGGCGCGCGAGGGTGAGCGAGTCCGGGAACACCAGCATGGCGTCCGGCCGACTGGCCCGGATCTCGCCCAGCACGCGGGTCAGGTCCGCCGGCGTCCGGGCCAGATGGCGCGTGATGGTCGCGCCCACCCGGCGAGCGGCCTCCTCGGTCACCCGGTACTCGGCGAGCTCGCCCGCGTGCTCGGGATTCGAGAGCAGGGCCATCCGGGTGGCCTGCGGCACCAGCTCCTTGAGCACCTCGACCCGCTTGGCCGACAGCTCCAGCGCCATGAACGTGATGCCGGTCATGTTGCGCCCCGGGCGGCCCAGGCTGTCCGCGAACCCGGCCGCCACCGGATCGCCGCTGTAGGCGAACACCACCGGCACCTTCGCGGCGGCGCCCTTCAGATAGCCGACGGTCGGGCCGCGCGAGGCCAGCACGTCGAGGCGCTCGGCCAGGAGCTCGTCCACCAGTGCGGGGATCTTCGTGAAGTCACCGTTCGCGAAGCGCGGGCTCACCACGAAGGTCTTGCCCTCGGCGTGACCGAGCTCGACGAGCCCGACACGCAGCCGGTCGAGCCCCACGTCCGGCCGGCCGATGTAGGACACCCAGCCGATCCGGCCCGGGGTGGCCGTGGCGGGGCGCTGGGCCCATGCGCGCGAGGCGAAGAGCGCGGCCAGGCCGGGGGCCAGCGCGAGCACGCGCCGCCGGGACACGCCACCGCGGACCGGTCCCGCCTGCGCCATGGCCCTCCCGCCGCCGCGGACCCCGGTGGCCGTCATCGGCTGCCTATCCTATCCCAATCATCCCGCCTCGGCATGAGGACCGGAGGGCCGGCGCGGAACCTTCGCGGCGGAGCTCGGTTATACTGCCGCAACCATTCACCCTCCGGAGGGGACCACCATGAAACGCGCCGCAACGACGCTCGCCCTATCGCTGATCGTCTCGATGATCGTGGTGGCCTGCGCCTCGATGTCGGGCGGAGGTCGGGACCTGGTGGCCCGCGGCGTCCAGGCC
>Ga0068855_100008750_pt1 | contig 12241 bp, 12 predicted proteins | sample KBSCornC52_FD_66592 | JGI IMG/M metagenome (GOLD analysis project Ga0068855, IMG submission 66592) | Corn rhizosphere microbial communities from Kellogg Biological Station, Michigan, USA - KBS Corn C5-2 | ecosystem: Host-associated > Plants > Roots > Rhizosphere > Soil ...
AAGAAATCCGAACCGTCTTGCTGGATTACGGCCGCTATCTCGACACTCGTGATTTCGCGGCCTACTCCCGCCTCTTTGCCAAGGACGGAGAATGGGTGGGCGGATTCGGCACCGTCAAGGGACCCGCCGCGATCCAGGCCTTCATGGAAAAGAACATCCCTGGCCCGAATCGGGGCAATACGTTCCATATTCTGTCCAATTTCGAGATCGAGGTCCACGGAGACGCGGCCAGCGCCCGATCCCGCTGGACCTTTGTGACTGCGGGGGCGGATAAAAAGCCCGTAATCGCCCAGGCAGGGCGCTATGACGATACCCTGGTTCGCGAGAACGGGCACTGGCGATTCAAGCGCCGAACCGCTGCGTACGATCTTCCCCTGTCGGATACCGGACCCTCTAAATAGGCTTATCTTATAGTAAACAGATGACTTACAGATTTAATGACTTTCCTGCCGTCTGCCTTACCCTTAATGCCGATGCCTAATGTGTTGTAACCTAGCAAAGAACCGGTGCGCCATTTTCTTTGTAGATATTGGACTTTGAACACGGCCGGTAACACTGGGAACGGTGGCGGCGGCCATGCTGGTTGAGTTCGAACTCATTGAGAGGGCTCGAAGCGGCGATGACAGCGCGTTTAACCAAGTCGTGCAGGCCTACCGAAAACGGATCCTGGGGACAATTGCGAGGCTCATCGGCAGGCCGGAGGATGTGGAAGATGTTGGGCAGGAAGTGTTCCTCCGCCTATATTTTTCGCTGGATCAGTTAAGGACGGCAGAAGTTTTCGAACCGTGGCTGTACCGTCTAACGGTGAACGCGGCGTATGATTATTTGCGCCGGCAGCGGCGGCGGCAGGAAAGCCGGATGTCGGATTTGAGCGAGCAGCAGGTCTTAATGGCCGATGCTGCCGCGGGTGGGAAGCAGAACGCGGAAGAAAAGCGTCGGACGAACATACGGGAAACTGTGGACGCCTTACTCGGAAAGATTTCCGAGGAAGATCGGATCCTGTTAACGCTTAAGGAAGTAGAAGGGCTATCTCTCAAGGAGCTGGAGAAGATATACCGGGTTAATGAAAACGCTCTAAAAGTACGATTGTTCCGGGCAAGGCAACGGGTTCTAAAGGCTTACGAGGCTGGAGAGTCTGAGACGGGTAAGTAGAAGTCTGATGTCCGGAGGTATAGAATGGATCGCATGAAAGACAAGCTCGACGCGTTGTGGGTTGAGTATCGGGAAGCTACGCCAGATCCCGATTGCAGCCCTGACTTTATGCCTCACCTGTGGCAGAAGATCGAAGCGCGTCGCGTTGAAACCACATCCGTTTTTCGGCGGCTAGCTCAGATTTGCGTGATGGCGACCGTCGCCCTAGCGCTGGTCATGAGCGCCGTGCTGATTCCTCACACCAGCAATGACGAGGCGTTCTACACCGGAACCTACGTCGACGTCCTCGCCGCGGAGCATTCCAATGATTACGTGGAGGCCCTGCCGGCGGGAGACTTCCGATGAACTTTTCCCGCAAGAGTATCGCTCTGTACGTGGGGCTGGTGTTCTTAAGCGGCGGAGTGCTGGGTGTTTTCGGCGATCGCCTCTACACGGTCACCACTGTTACCAAGGCTAAGAACACGAAGCTGACTCCCGAAGAGTACCGGCGGGGGTATCTAGGGTTCATGCAAAAGCGCCTGAGTTTGACCGATCAGCAGGTTAATAAGCTCGGCTTGATTGTCGATGAAACGCGCGTGCGCATGAACGAAATCCAGGAGCGCGCGGTTCCGGAACGTCAAGAAATTCAAAAGGCGCAAACCGAGAAGATTCGCGAGCTGCTGACGCCCACACAGCAATCGGAATACGAAGTCATGCTCAAGGAACGCCGCGAGAAGATGAAAAAAGGCGGTCCGAGGGGCGGTCCTGGCGGATTCTAGCCGCTCAGCCCTGTTTTGCTGCGTCGCCTGCTTCCTTTTACAACCGTTCTCATGGTTCTGGCCGCTCTGTGGACCGGCTGGACGCTGTATTCCCGCCAGCAGAGCGCCGCGGAAGCGGAACGCCAATCCAAACAAAAGCAGGCCGATGCAAATAGTAAACTGCTGGCGGCATTCGGCGGCGATCAACTGACTATTCTTGGGTTCAACGCGGCAGCCACGGAGGCTCCCGTGGGCGGACGCGTGGTGTTGTGCTACGGCGTCTCGAACGCTACGGCAGTGAAGATCGAGCCCGGCGTCGAGCCACTTAAGCCCGCGCTTTCGCACTGCTTGAACGTGTTTCCAAAGAAGACTACTACTTATGTACTTAACGCGGAAGATGGAAAAGGAAACCGTAAGAGCGCGTCGCTAACAATACGAGTCCGATAAGCGGACTACACTGCCGGTGCGGGCTGCTTTTTGCGGGCTTCTTTCGCGGCGGCAGCGGCTTCCTTGGTGGCGGCGGCGGCGTCCCGGACCTTCTGATACTTCTTCGTGAAACGGTCGACGCGGCCCTCCGTGTCGATCAGCTTCTGCTTGCCGGTAAAGAAAGGATGGCAGCTCGAGCAGATTTCCACGCGGATGTCGCCCTTGTGAGCCGAGCGCGTCCGGAAGGTGTGCCCGCAGGCGCAAATGACGTTGATTTCTTCGTAGGCGGGGTGAATTCCAGCTTTCATGGGAAGTTCCATTCTAACATAAAGCCCCGCCCACGACCTGGAAGGGCCGCGGCGGGGCTTTTCGATTACTGTCAGGACTCTCTTCGCGTGAAGGGGCCGGTCCACAGGAGCAGCGGCCTCGACACTGATCGAAACCTGAACATTAGTGGGTCGACTTTAAGAGTCGGCCACCTCACGCGTGGTTTGAGTGCTGTTTTTACTACTGCCAGATATCATTAGACTGGACCACCTCCTTCCTCAGTGATGCCTTCATCTTAAGACCTCTTTTGAAAAGTGTCAAGCTAAAGACAGCCTGAGATGGAACAACTTATTTTGACCTCGAAGCAGGGCGAAACCGGCGTGATCGCCATCGATAATCCTCCTGTGAACGCGCTCAGTTCGGCTGTGCTGGAAGGCCTGAAAACGGCCATCCACGCATTGGAGCAGGACGCGGAAGTGCGTGCCATCGTCATGATTGGACGCGGGCGGACCTTCGTGGCGGGGGCCGACATCCACCAATTCGTCGAATTCCTCGCGGGCCGTGGCGAGATGCTGGCGTTCCATCCCACTTTCACGGCGATTGAGAACTGCTCGAAGCCGGTGGTAATGGCGATCCATGGTACGGCGCTCGGCGGCGGGCTGGAACTGGCGATGGCGGGGCACTACCGCGTGGCGGCTTCGGATGCGCAGGTGGGGCAGCCGGAGGTAAAGATCGGCCTGATCCCGGGTGCGGGCGGAACCCAGCGACTTCCGCGGCTCGCGGGCGTGGCGAAGGCTGCCGAGATATGCGCGTTCGGCGAGCCGATTTCGGCAAAAGAAGCCCTGGCGGCCGGCATCCTCGACAAGCTGATCGACGGAGACCTGCTCGAAGGCGCGATCCGTTTTGCGCGCACAGTAACGGCTCCCAAGCGGACGTGCGATCTGCCGGTGACGCCGGCTGATATCTCCGCAGTTCGCAAGAAACTTCGGGACTCCTTGATTGCCCCGGAACTGGCATTGGATGCTGTTGAGGCGGCGATGACGCTGCCGTTCGCCGAGGGCATCCGAAGAGAGGCCGAGCTCTTCGAGCGCTGCCTGCATTCGGATCAATGCAAAGGCCTGATCCACGCGTTTTTTGCCGAGCGGGCCGTCGCGAAGATTCCCGACATTCCCAAAGACACGGCGCTTTACACGATCCGGAACGCGGGCGTAATTGGGGCAGGCACCATGGGGGGCGGGATCGCTATGGCTCTTGCCAATTCTGGCACCCCAGTTCTTTTAAAAGATACCGAGCAGGCGGCACTCGATCGCGGCATGGCGGTCATCCGCAAGAATTACGAACGATCGGTGAAAAGCGGACGGCTTACGATCGAGGCCGCCGAGGAGCGTATCGCCCGAATTACGCCCCAGGTCGGATGGGAAGGCTTCGACCACGCGGACATCGTCATAGAAGCGGTGTTTGAATCGCTGGCGCTGAAGAAGCAAGTGTTCGCCGAGGTCGACAAGATCGCCAAGCCCCAGTGCGTGCTGGCGACCAATACGTCCACCCTCGATATCGATTCGATCGCGGCGGCCACCTCCCGGCCGCAGATGGTCATCGGCATGCACTTTTTCAGTCCCGCGAACGTGATGCGCCTAGTGGAGATCGTGCGCGGCTCGGCGACTTCGAAATCTGTCGTGGCGACCGGAATGAGCGTGGCGAAGACTCTGAAGAAGGTCGGCGTAGTGGTGCGAAACGGATTCGGATTCGTCGGCAACCGCATGATGTTTCCCTACATGGAACAAGCCCAGTTGCTGGTAGAAGAAGGCGCTACGCCCGAACAAGTGGATCGCGCGTTGACTAATTTCGGAATGGCGATGGGGCCATTGGCAGTTGCCGATTTGAGTGGCATCGATGTGTTCTGGCGAATCCAGCAGGAATTTCCGAAGGCGGCTGGCCGGGCGAGCGGCATCGACAAGTTGTATGCGGCGGGACGCCTTGGTCAAAAAACCGGAGCTGGCTTTTATCGTTATGACGAGAATCGCAAGCCCGCGCCGGATCCTGATGTAGTCGCGCTGCTGCAAAAACAGAATCGCGCGATTTCCGATCAGGAGATCGTCGAGCGGTGCGTCTACGCTCTGATCAATGAGGGGGCCAAGGTGCTGGAAGAAGGCATCGCTCTGCGGGCCGTGGATATCGACGTTATCTATCTGACCGGATATGGCTTCCCGGCGTATCGCGGCGGACCGATGTTTTACGCGGATACGGTGGGACTCAAGAAAATCTGCGAAGGTGTGCGAGAGTTCGAATGGAAGCCGGCGGCGCTGCTGGAGCGGCTGGCGGCCGAAGGCAAAATATTCTCCGATCGCTCCTGAACTCTTACTTTTTGTCGTTCTTCACGAACCACTCCACCCACTTGTTGGGCGGAAAGATAAAAAGGGCGATCAAGATCACGATGATAAAGAACACGAACAACAGAACGGCAAGAGCCATGTTGTCTCCATCTTATACTGAGCGTATGAAGTACTGTTATGCCGACAGCCCGATCGGTCCACTCTTGATCGCGGGCGACCACGAATCTGTTCATTTGATTGCGTTCGCCAAGAATGGAAAACCGCAGCGTCCCGAAGCCGGGTGGGCGCAATCGTCTACCGGTGCGCTGGCCGAGACAGTGCGCCAGTTACGGGAATATTTCGCCGGAAAGCGCACAGACTTCGATCTGCCTCTGGCGCTCGAAGGCACCGCCTTTCAGCGCAAAGTGTGGCGCAAGCTGCAGGAGATCCCCTACGGCGAGACGATTTCCTACGGCGAGCTGGCCAAGCGCGTCGGCAATCCCAAGGCATCGCGCGCGGTGGGTTCGGCGAACGGAAAGAATCGCATTCCGATCGTAATTCCGTGCCATCGGGTGATCGCGGGGGACGGCACTCTGGGAGGTTTCGGCGGCGGTCTTCCGACCAAGGAGAAGCTGCTCGCGCTGGAATCTACCCGGCAAATGGCCGCTACGCGGTAATCGGTCCATCGCCGCGGGATAGAGCGGTAACCATCGGTTCCTTTAGCCGATCCGCTGCTAGGACGGCGGAATCCAGGGATAGTTTATAGACTACGGCGGCCAGGGCGGCATCCGCGGCCAGGACAGCGAAGAAGGCGGCCTCGCTCGCGAAGGCGTAGCGGGCAAGGTACGCCAGGCCCACCGGCAGAAACGCGACGGGATAAATCAGGAATAGGACCGCCTGTACGCGTCCGGCAGTGCCTGAGCGGAATGACGCAGCGGGATTCATCGCGCGCGGCTGGCGGATGGAGAGCTGGTTTCCCGCCGCCAGAAGAAAGACGCTGATCACCGCGGCCACTCCGAAGGATTCCGCCAGGTTGATGGGCTTCAGGGGCATCCCTAACAATCCGCACACCAGGGCGATCATGCCGATTTCCAGAGTGATGAAGAACAGCGCGCTAAGATTCTTGCCGATCATCACGCGTGTGAACGATACAGGCGCCAGAAAATAGAATTGCGCTGCTGAGCGGTCGAAGCCGAAGAAGTTCCAGAAGCACGCCTCACTCAAGAGCAGCAATGAGTACACGCTGACCACGGTCAGATAATTACCGCTGAGAAACGATTGCGAGGCCCCCTGGCGGCCCAGCGCGACCGGCAGCCAGATCAGTAATCCGAAGGTGAATCCCATCAGGAACACCAGGCGGAAACGCGGCGAACGGCTCAGGAAGCGTACTTCTTTTTCGATCAGCGCGCCCAACGGATCGCGCAGCAGCATGGACGGGAGGCGGAAGAACCATTCGGCGAATCCAGACGTTTTGGATCCGCTGGACGAGCGAGAGGCGGCCGCCTGTGCATCGAAATTGATGGTCCGGCGGAACTGCCAGTAGCTGAATAACCCGGCGGCAGCCAGCCACGCAAGAACGATCGCCAAAGATTTCAGAGTGTCGCGTCCCTGCGAGAAGTGCGCGGCTGCGGTCCAAGGCCAGAAGAGCGATGATTCTTTGGCCATGATGGCGCGGAAGCGCCCCTGGAATCCACGGCCTCGGGTCAGTAGAAGTTGCGGCAGCGCCGCACACAGGATCAGCAGAAAGAATGCTGCTTCGCGAACGCGGCGGCGCGCCAGAATCCGCGCGATGGTGTCGCGCGAGCCGACGCCCAGCACCAGGTTGAACGCCACAAACGCGACCAAGCCGAACACGCCCCAAGCCGGAGTCTCGGGATTGCGCAGCAGCCCGATCGCAGCGCCTAGCAACACCAGAACCACTTCGATTGCAGCCGTGATCCGCAGCATCACCTCCAAACCGAAGAGCTGCGAAACCGGGATCGGGTAGGCCTGCAGCTTGCGCAGGTCGAGCGAGGCTCCGGATGCGGCCATCAGCACCGGCACCACCTGCCAGTAAAGAAAGATGAGCAGCAGAATACCCGCCAGCGTGCTGCCGATCATCGCGGAGCTGGTGAGCAGCATGACGGAGAGGCTCACCACCAGCCACACGCCGTACCAGATCGCACCGACCAGGGCGGTCCAGGCGATGCCCCGCCGGGGAAAGAAGTTGCGGGTGGCGCGCCACTGGGCCCAGAGAATGGCGCCGGCCTGATTCATGATGGATTACAACCAGTCCAACGTATCGCGCATCGTAACCACGCCTACGGCGCGAACGAAGGCGTCTTCCAGAGTCGCCGACCCGCCGCGCAACTCTTCCATCGACCCTTCCTGCACCAACTTGCCGTCATTGATGATGGCGACGCGGTCGCACAAGCGTTCCACTACCTCCAGAACGTGCGAGGTCAGGAAGATGGTCGCGCCATGGCGGACCTGCTCGAGCAGGATGTCCTTCATGAGCCGCGCGCCGACGGCGTCCACACCTTCGAACGGTTCGTCCATCAGGAACAATTGCGGACGATGGATGAGCGCGGCCGCCATCGCCACGCGCTTCCTCATCCCTTTGGAGTACTCGGCAATCAGCTTGCGGGCCGAATCGCCCAGCTCGAAGAGATCCAGCAGTTCCTTACTGCGTTCCTTCGCGATGGGGCGCTCCAGTCCGTAGATGCGTCCGACGAATTCGATGAACTCGCCGCCGGTGAGATGGTCGAACAGCAGCGTTTCATCGGGGACCAGGCCGATTTGCCGCTTGATAGCCAGGCTTTCTTCGGGCATCGGCAAGCCCAGCAGGCGGATGGATCCGGAAGTCGGCGGAGCTAAGCCCATCAGCATCTTGATGGTGGTGGTTTTGCCGGCCCCGTTGGGGCCCAGGAATCCGAAAAAACAGCCGCGGGGCACGGTCAGGGTAAGCCCGTCCACGGCGGCTTTCTGGTCGTACATCTTCCGGAGATCGTGAACCTCGATCGCTGCGGCCGTATCCCGGGAAACGTCGGACATGCGTCCCTTCTATGGTAACGCCCGCCTGCCGTAGCTATTCGGCGCCGAACGCTAGCAGCACATTGCCGCCCATGCCGCCGCGCGCAGGATAGCCGGACACCGTGAACAGCATGCCCTCGGCGACCACTGGTCCGGCGACGTCGATGGCGCCGCCGTGTCCTGCCACTCCGTTGACGGTTTTAAACTCGCGGGCCGTATCGAAATCCCACGCGATGTGGCCGTCCGAAGTGGAATAGGCCCGCAAGTGGCCGTCTTCCGATCCCGAGAATACTGCCCCTGGAATCGCCGAGATGGCGGCGGATTGCGCGGGACTGCAGGGCCTCCGGTCCCCGCAGCCGGGCGGGGGAGTCTGCCAAATTCGCTCCCCGTTGTCCACGCGGAAAGCGAAAATTCCCCCGCCCTTGTTCGGATCGAGCTGGTAGCTGCGGTCATTGCTGCCAGGTTTGCGCGTCACTTCGAAGCGGATATCGGAGAGGGCGACGTACACAATGCGGCCATCGGTAGCGGCGCCCCACTCGATGCCGCCCACCGTACCGCCTTCGCCGATCTTTCCTTTCCATAGCTCCTTGCCGCGCTGGTCAGGATCGACGCCATAGATCACTGCGGACTTCTGCGGCAAAAGCAGAACGCGCTTTCCGTTCTGCAGCGGAACCAAAATAGCGGACGCTGCAAAATCCCAATCGGGACCTTCGGTATCCGGACAGTTCACTTTGCCGGGAAGCTGGCAGGAACTGTTCCAGGAATCCTTGGCGGTGAATTGCTTCGACCACAGAATTTCGCCTGTGGATAATTTCAACGCCACCACGGCATCGCTAAGAGCGGTGGGCGGATCGGAATAATTGTCTCCGGTGGTCACATACATCGTGTCTTTGTCCGGATCGAGCGTGGGAGCGGTCCACACACCGACGCCCGATGGCCCGAACGCCACCGCGCCCTGCTTGGTCTTCGCGCGCTGCTTGGCGACGTCGGGAATCATGTAACGCTTCCAGAGCGTTTTCCCGGTGGCCGCGTCCAAGGCTTGTTCGCTGCCTCGAAATGTACAGCACGGATATGTGGAGGAAACCGACAAGGCTTCCTCGCGGGATGCCGAGCCGACGTACAGGCGTCCTTGATAGAACACGGGCGTGGCGGTTACGGTGGAGGCTGGATGCTCGTCGGGGCGCATACTCCAAAGTTGTTTCCCGGTGGTCCCATCGAGCGCGTACACGTAGCCCGCTGAATCGCCGAAAAAGATCGTAGGCTTGCCGGCGATTTCGCCCGTGGCGATACCCGAGCGAACCTGCGATTGCACCATGGTGGTCCAATGCACGCAGCCCGTGGCTGCGTCCAGAGCATAGACGCTGCCGTCCTGGCTGCCGACGAAAATCCTTCCGCCGTAGACCGCGGGCTGCGATCGCAGCGTGGATGTGTCCGAAAACGCGAAGGCCCATTTCAGAGCCAGCCGAGGCAGGGCATCTGCCGCCAGGCCCCCGGTATTTGCAGGTTGAAATCGAGTATTGGTGAGGCCGCCGCCCCAACTGGTCCAACCTGAAGTTTGTTTCCACGGGGCGTTCGCAGGGCACGGATTTGCGATTTCCTCGCGGCGGCGTTCGACTGTGACGGCCGTGCCGAGGAAGGTCGCGATCTTCAGACGTTCGTCGCCGGAAAGAGGAGCAGCTTGCGCTTTCATGATGCCACTTTCAAGAGTCCGCAGGATTGCAGCGGGCGTCATGGTTTTTAGCGCCGCGATCTGCGGCACGCGAGCTTCGGCTCCAGCCGCCGCCTGATGGCAGGAGGCGCAGTTTTTCTGAAAGAGCTGTTCAGCGTACGGATCGGCGCCGAACGCGACCATCGATACAATCACGGAAAGGTAAAAATATTTCACTCTGCGCTCCCGGCGCCCGATTGGCACCGAGGGAGTATATCAGGACTTATGGAGAAGGGGAATCGGCTACGCGCTTTGAATTAAGCGAGGTTGAGAACTTTCGCCGTCACGTTCTTTTCCTGCTCGATCTTTTTCTGCAGGAGCATGATGGCGTAGATCAATTGTTCCGGCCGCGGCGGACAGCCGGGGACGTAGACGTCCACTGGAATGACCTGATTCACAGGCACCAGCGCGTAGTTGGAGAACACGCCAGTAGAGGTCGCGCAGGCACCCATGGAGATCACCCACTTGGGCTCGGGCATCTGTTCGTACAGGCGGCGGATCACCGGAGCCATCTTATTGGACACGCGCCCGGCGATGATCATCAGGTCGCTCTGCCGTGGCGAGCCGCGCATAACCTCGGCGCCGAACCGGGAAATATCGTAGCGCGAGGCGATCATGGACATCATCTCGATCGCGCAGCAGGCCAAGCCAAAGCTCATCGGCCAGATGGCGTTCTTGCGTGCCCAGTTGATCACTTTATCGAGCGACGTGGTGAGGATCGATTGCCCAAATTCGTCTAATGGCTCGGGTTCATCGTCCACGCGCGCGAATAGCGCAGGCGGCTGGCTTAACTGAAATTTGGGCTCTTCCACAAGCAACATTATCTCATGGGAGATTACACTGGAGGTTGGCCTCCGACCGCGAAGCTTTGGAGCGCGCCGCCGCGGGCTGGGGCGTCGAGCTCGAATATACAGACACTTGGGGCCGTACCCACTCGGCTTCAGACGAAACTCTGCGGGCAACGCTGGCCGCTTTGGGGGTTCCCTCGGAGAGTGGCGAGGAGTTGGAGCGCGCCGCCACCGAACGAGACCTCAAGCGATGGTCGCGGGCTTTCGATCCTGCGGTTGTGGTCTATCAGGATTCCGACGCGATTCCACTGCGGATTCCTGCCGCTCGCGCCGGCGCTTCCGTGAAGGTCGAGTTCGGCTGGGAGAACGGCGATTTGGAGCATCACTGGTTCTGGCTGCCGGAGCTTCAGGAACTTGAGCGTGTCTCTATTGCCGGGCAGGAGTTCGTTTCCAAACGCATACCCCTGCCGACCATGCGCCTGGGCTATCACCATCTGCGCATTTACTGGATGAAAAAACCGGAGCAGGAGGCTTTTGAGGACTCCCGCTTGATTGTTTGCCCGCGTAGAGCACGCGTAGTGGAAGGCCGTATGGCGGGAGTCGGCCTAAGTCTGTACGGCTTGCGGTCGTCGCGCAACTGGGGATGCGGCGATATCACGGATCTGCGCGCAGCAATCGATGTGCTGGCTCCCGCGGGCGCTGCGTTCATCGCGCTAAATCCGCTGCACGCGATTCCCAACAGGCAGCCGTATAACACCAGTCCTTATTTGCCGCACTGCTCGCTGTATCGAAATTTTCTGTACCTGGATGTGGAGCGTGTGCCGGGCTTTCTGCCCCAAGATACCCCTCTTTATCAGGAGATTGACCCGCTGCGCGCGTCCGATCTGGTCGAATACGAACGCGTAGCCGCCATCAAGCTGCGGGCCTTGCGAAAGGCGTTTGCACGATTTCAAGAGTCCGGTAAAACCGCCGAGCTGGACGAGTTTGTGAAGACCGAGGGTGTGCTCCTGGACGATTTCGCGGTGTTCAGCGTACTGGACGAGCACATCCATCGCCAGCATCCCGACGTCTGGGTGTGGAAGGATTGGCCGGCGCAGTATCACGATCCACACTCGGAGGCGGTGAAGGCGTTTGCCGAACAGCATCGCGACGAAGTGTTGTTCTACAAGTTCCTGCAGTGGCAACTGGATCGCCAGCTGGCCGAAGCGCAGGAGCATGCACTCGCGCGGGGCATGAAGATCGGGCTGTATCACGATCTAGCGCTGGCGACAGACAGGTTCGGCGCGGACTTGTGGATGAATGCGAGTTTCTATGGGGCCGGCGCACGGGTGGGAGCACCTCCGGATGCGCTCGCGCCGAGCGGACAGGACTGGGGATTTCCGCCACCCAATCGCGAAGCGCATCGCGAAAACGGCTATGAGCTGTTTGCACAATCCATCCGCAAGAACGCGCGTCACGGCGGGGCGTTACGCATCGACCACGTGATGCGATTCTTCCGTTTGTTTTGGATCCCGGATGAGCTGACGGCTGCACAGGGCGCGTATGTGCGCGATTTCGCCGAGGACTTGCTCGGCATCCTCGCGCTCGAAAGCGTGCGCGGCGGGTTCGTCGTGATTGGCGAAGATCTGGGCACAGTGGAATGGTCCGTGCGCCATAAGTTAGGCGACATGGGCATCCTGGGGTATCGGCTGCTATGGTTCGAGAAGAACCCCGACGGAAGTTTCCGCATGCCCAATGAGTATCCGCCGCAGGCAGCCGTTTCTACCACGACCCACGACCTGCCGACGCTGGCTGGATTCAGGCAGGGCCGCGACATTGAAGCGCGCCGCGCGGCAGGCC
>Ga0068855_100008751_pt1 | contig 12240 bp, 14 predicted proteins | sample KBSCornC52_FD_66592 | JGI IMG/M metagenome (GOLD analysis project Ga0068855, IMG submission 66592) | Corn rhizosphere microbial communities from Kellogg Biological Station, Michigan, USA - KBS Corn C5-2 | ecosystem: Host-associated > Plants > Roots > Rhizosphere > Soil ...
TGCATTGGAATGCGGGAAATTACAAATCCCGGTAAAAGAAACTAAACCAACATATAGTTTAGGACTCAGTTGGAATATCTGTTACATTTTATTTTTAATTCCGGTAATAAAATCATGGATAGCAATTGTTCTAATAATAATATGGATTTTATATTGGATAAAAGTGAATCAATATCGGAAACTGATTATCGAAAATCAAAATACTTTTCTGTTGGATGCAGAAAGAAATATTTTCTATGGGGATAAAGTTGTTTAAAAAATAGATTTTCTTTATCGAAAAAGAGAAAGGTTTATTGGAATTGGTAAGATTGGATTAAAAAGGGAATATGGATAATTTTTACATGGAAGAGTTCAATTAAATGGGAGAAAGTAACACTCATGCACAGGTCCGGAGACGTGCGCCAGAGCGGAAATTATTTTTCGTTTTCTAAAAAAAACTACATTTGGTTTCTATTTCAAAATAAACAACTGCTATGAATAAAAAATTATTCGCCACATTCCTTCTGTTTTTTTTCATCATACAGGCAAATGCACAACTGGGTGTAATGAAGCTGGTAGGAAACGGCACAAAGGATTATAAAATGGGTTTTGGTGCATTTATCAAAACAGGATTTCCGGTCACCGAAGGCAACGATGCTACGCTGGAAATAGGAGCTAATATTTTTCCAATTGATGATCGTTATGGTACCGTAATGTGTCCTTTAAAAGTTGGGTACCGATATACACTCGATGGAAGCGGCAAAGGGTTTTATGTGGAGCCACAAGTTGGCTATGATATATATGGAGTAACGTCATTAGAGGGGAAAGATGGCCAAGATGTAAATTTAAAATACCACGGAGTAATATTTGCAGCAGGTACAGGCTACCTGTTCTATATATCCGATGTATCTTTTGATGTAAATCTTCGTTATGAAACAGTGATTGCACATGGGGGGTCCAATAATATGGTTAGCCTTGGAATATCAAAATCTTTTGGATTTGGAAGAAGAGATACAGAATATTAATCTTTTACCAACTAACAATTATTAATTATGAAATATTATTTAATAGGAACTATATTGATGGTAGTTTTCTCATCCTGCTTAAAACAATCGATTCCTGATGCCATGCTGCGTTCAACAAAAGGAACTACTGCAACATTAAGCTACAAAATCAATGGTAATGCTGTGAACATCAGCGTTGACGATGCTGATAACCAAAGCGTCTACTCGGGCTATACGTTAAGCGTGACCAAAAATGCCGGTTATTATTTACTTGCCGGATCAGGAATTACAGGTGAAATTACTTTGAGTCTCTTTACAGATAGCCTAAGAACTGGAAACTACAAATATATCAGTGGATACGGACCGATGTTTGTTACCGATTATAATAATACGAATGAATACGTATATGCGCCGTATGATAGTACGAGTGTTAATATTACCTCTTACCATAATGGGCATATAGATGGAAATTTTTCCGGTATGCTTACGCCTATGATCCAGGCCGGCAATCCTTACGATACATTTGGTACACCCAGTTCTGTATCCATCACAGATGGCTCATTTAAGAATGTTCCCGTATTTTATTGATTGCAGGGACATTCTGACAGCACGAAAATCATTCATTTTTCTTTCGAATAAAGAAATGTACAATCAAAGGATTCATGATCTGCATGAAAATCCGGAAAGAGCAGGATTTGTAAAGCATCCAATAGACTGGAAACATAGTAGCGCAATTGATTATTACACTGAGAAAGAGAAAGGTTTATTGGAATTGATAAGATTGGATTAAACAGGGAATATGGATAATTTTTACATGAAAGAGTTCAATTAAATGGCACAAAGTAACGCTCATGCACAGATCTGGAGCCCTGCGGCAGAGCGGAAAGATTTTGAATTCTCATTGTATTTCCCGCATTGTTCGTTGGACTATTGGATTTGTTTTGGGTCGGTAATAATAATTTCCGGCCTGTTTTTATATAACACGATCTTTCCCGTAATTGTTACATTTTTGCCAGTATAACTTGTTTCGGGAGCTACATTAAATTGTCTCCTTATATCACCCCATATCACAAGAGTTAAAGGCGCCTTAGGATAATTCCCGTCGACATATAAAAATGTTGGTGTACGTTGAGATGATTCAAAATATTTTCCGCCATAAATCTTTGCTACCAATTTAACTGAATCACCAATGTGGTTTTTGACGTCTTGAATTTTTATTTCTGTTTGAGCAATGGCAGTAAGAGTTATAGAAGTCAGAACTGATAAAATTAGATACTTCATATGAGTATTTTAAAACTTTCCGATTAAATCTGTTTCTTTTCTATCTGCAAGAAAAGTAACTTCCCATACAGCTTCTGCTTGTTCCATTTTATCTAATGTATCAAATTTATTAAGCGTCATTAATAACAATTTAAAACTTATCATTTGAAACAGAATCTATTATTAAAATTATAAATTTATTTTTATATCATGAAATCTTCTCTTTCCGATCTTCCCCCTGCTGCTGTTGACGTCCGCGCCTACAGTTACCGTTGCCTTTCGCCAAACTGCAATTCAGACCTCATATAATTAAAGCTCCAACTGGCCCAGCGCTGATATCTTGGAAAACTACAGGGGGAAAACGAGATGACATCCACTCCGGAAACACAAATTAACCAAAAGAGGAAATGGAGATATTAGTTTGTTTACTGGCACAAGCCTTGTGGTGAAATCAAACATCCGACATCAAACAGCAGATTTTTGATTTACTTTTAATTAGTCATGCGCCTCATTCAATTTTTAAATTATTTTTTATGATTGAAGTTATTCAAGGCCTGCCCCCTTTCGTTGCTGCGTTTAAAGCAAATGATGTGATCACCGGCAAAGATTATGATGAGATCATCAATCCAATAGTAGAAAAGATATACAAGGAACATGGAAAAATAAATTATCTCCTTGTAATCAATACGCCCCTTAGCAATTATACGCTAGAAGCATGGATCAAAGACGCCCTGCTTGGTTTTATTTACTTCACGCAGTGGAAAAAGATCGCCATCGTGACTGAACAAAAAGCCATAAAAACCTTCACTGACATTTTCGGCAACCTCATTCCCGGCCAAACAAAAGGCTTTATGATGGATCAATTGCCAAAAGCAAAAGAATGGATTTCCCGACCGGAAAAGTAGCAGGTTCATATTTCATCCCCCGTTGGTGTTCCAATCATCGGCTCACCACGGTTGGTGTTACGCTTAGCGTTTGAAGCATTTGCCTCACGAACGGCAAAAACTAATGGAATCATCGCTCTTCTCTATACTTAATACATTTCCTTCCCATCCCGATAGCCATCGGAAGATATTTTCTGTCTTTGGTATTTACTTGAAAATGGGAGACCCCCAGAGGGGGAAACAGGATAGAAACTACATAAAAATATTGACTTCAGGAATAATAACATCTAAACAAATTAACAGCGACTTTTAACTGCCGCCAACACGAACCGTGTATAAAACCTAATCCCCGGTTCGTGGCACAAGAAACTGAATGCGTCAGTTTGGATTAAAAGTGCTTCGACAAGCTCAGCATGACACTGCTTCGACAAGCTCAGCATGACAGCGCTTCGACAGCCAGGACGAAGGCCGGTTATTTCGAACCGCTTTTTTTTTATTCACTAATCCTGATCAAAAGATTATAGCATCAATCAGGATGGTTCACAAAAGCAGATCCATAAAAGGATCTAAAAAAAGGAGGCCCCTGTAGAAACAAGGGCCGTTACCAAAACTAACTGCTTATGAGAAGTACAAATGTAACCTCAGCCCCTTGATTTCTGATAAAAGAAATGATAAAATGGATCTTTTGTTAATATTGACGGATCTTTTGTTAATATCGACATCGTTTAATACACAACCGAAACGCGCCCACCTGGGGGCCAGAAGTTTATTTTACTATTGCTCTTACCCTAAGCATCCGTATTTGATTTACCGGCTTCATACCGTTCTTTCAAGAATTCGTTTTCAAGCGTCAATTCCTTTAGCTGTATCAGTAGAAGTGGCTGTTTCTTTTCAAGCAATCACGGCATTTAACGATAAGTACGCCATTTCATGTTCGCGGTCGGTGAAGCGATCGCTGCATTTCAAAGCGCAACACCAACTGCGCTGTTCGTATTCGGTAACAGCAATAAGGGAAAAGAACGCTTGCACCAGCATGGGCAAACACCTCTCAACCACATGTTCAATCATTACTTCTTCATCTTATCCGTGCCACCCATTTTATCATGCATTTCCATCATTTCCTTACTAACCTGTTCATCATCTGTAAATCCCCAATGTTCCATCATTTTGTTGTCTTTCAGTTTCACCACATCAACTGCTTTTTCGTCAATACTTTTTCCGGGCATGCCCATGGAGGAATCTGCAGGGGTACCGGTAACATGCACCAGCGTAAAAATGTAATCGCCATTTGTTGCGCTGGTAATTACATCAAGCTTAAGATCTTTTACGTGGTTATGCATATCAGCAAGCATTTTCACAATATTATCCCTTCCTTTTATATCAGTTCCCTGGGGGCCGTCATGATCAATGGCATCGCTTGCAATTAACGTGTCTATTGAACTGACATCTCCTGTTTCAATTGCCTTATAAACTTTATTGTTATTGGCAATGTTTACATCATTTTGGGAGCCGGTATTAGCTGCAGGAGTAGTGGAAGTGGAATGATTGCAGGAAATTAAAAAACACACAATAACCGATAAACCGGATAAGATCTTTTTCATTTGTTTAAATTTTTAGATGATAAATTGATTGGTTGGTGTGGCAATCAATAGGCGGAGTCTTACGGAGGGTCGGAGAACAAAGCTAAAAGTTTTTTCTATAATAAAGAAAATTATTAACCCATCTGGCGCACGTCTCGCCACCTGCGCCTGTAGGTCCAGCCGCAAAAAAGACACAAAACTGGTTGTTTCATAAACCCGTGTAAAATTTTTTTATAAGGTTTTTCCTTCTACCTGTTAGTAAGCGCCATGCTATCGCATCTTATCTTAATATTTTTTATGATTTAAATTTAAATTCTTAAATTACAAACAGTTTCCGGCTTTTGTTTTCCGAATAAGAAGGGTGAGGTTCAACAGTGGTTTCAATATGACGGCTGACCGGCTTCACAGGAACATAAACATCAGCTACATGCCCCAAGCCCAAAACCGTGTGCGTTATTCTGACGAACAATAATTACTTTAATAAACAAACAACAGAAGCATGAACTTAAATTGGAATTTAATTTTCAGACTTTCTTTATTTGGGTTGGCAATGGCTTTTGCGACCGTTTATTTTATACCGTCAAACATTGAACCATTTTGCTGGCTGGCAATTTTTATTATTTGTGCCTACCTTATTGCTAAAAATTGCACTTCAAAATATTTTTTGCACGGGCTCTTCGTCAGTTTGCTAAATGCGGTTTGGATTACGGCTGCACACATTCTTTTATTCCGGACTTACATGAGTAATCATCCAAAAGAAGCAGCCATGATGGCAAAAATGCCACTGCCAGGCTCACCAAGATTAATGATGCTGATGACAGGCCTTGTTGTCGGACTAGCATCAGGAATCGTGTTAGGGTTGTTTTCATTGATTGCTTCTAAAATCATGAAGAAGAAATAATTAATTAAAAAAAAACAAAAAAAAGCAAAATGGAAAAATTCATGTTATTATTCAGAGGCGGTGAGAACCATGCCTCCAATGCCCAGGAATCACAGGCAGCCGCAGACAATATGCAGGAATGGATGAATTGGATGGGCGATCTTGGACAAAAAGGAATTCTCGTTGGTGCTGAACCTTTACAGCCAACTGGCAAACAAGTAACCGGGAAAAATAAGACGGTAACTGACGGGCCCTATGAAGAAGCGAATGAAACAGTTGGTGGTTATTTAATCGTAAATGCAAAAGATATTGACGAAGCAGTTGAAATTTCAAAAGGTTGCCCGATATTTAATGAAAACGGGAAAGTGGAAGTGCGTCCTCTTCAGAAAATGCAAATGCCTTCATGACAAAAGCGGAAAGTTTTTTTAATGATCTTGCCCAACAAATTCCCGATGTAAAACCCGGGAAAATGTTTGGTGCTTTGTGCTTGAAAACCCCGAACGGGAAATCCGCGGCTATGTTTTGGAAAGATCATATTGTTGTAAAACTAAGTGGTGACATTTTGCGGGAAGCATTAAGTTTGGAAGGCACACAACTTTTTGAACCGATGGAAGGAAAACCGATGAAAGAGTGGGTTCAAATTCCATTTACATATAAAGACAAGTGGGAAAAATTTGCTTTAATTTCTGCAGACAATGTACGAACATTAGAAGGGAAAATTCCCCGGAAGAAAAAGTAGTAAGATGACGATGAAAAGCAGAAACGTACGGCATTATACAATGAGAAATTTTAAAACATTCACACTCATTTTTGTTTTTGCTGGCTTTTCTATTGTAAAAGCACAGCAAACTGATTCCATCACTCAAAAGCTGGATGAATATTTAAATTCGGCGAATAAGTTCCATAAGTTCAATGGATCAGCATTAATTGTGCAGCACGGAACTATTCTTTTGCAAAGAAGTTATGGATATAAAAATTTCCGTAGGCATGTTCCTGATGATGATAATACCATCTACCAGATCGGTTCGATAACCAAACAATTTACAGCAACCGTTATTTTAAAATTGCAGGAAGAAGGAAAGCTTTCTGTTGTGGATAAGCTGAGCATATATTTTCCTGAATTCCAATATGCCGATGGCATTACACTTGAAAACCTGCTGACACACACGTCGGGCATTTATAATTATACTAATGATATTGACGCCGGCGATTCGGATATCGTTTGCAATCCCATCAAAAAAACGCAGGTCACTGATATCGTTTTCAAACATAAACCGGCTTTTAAACCCGGAACACAATTTCGATACAGTAATTCCAATTATTATTTACTTGGATTAATTATTGAAAAAGTTTCCGGTAAGTCATATGAACAGAATGTTCGTGATCTTATTTTCTCACCGCTACAAATGAATCATTCGTTATTCGATTTCAAACATTCAGCAGATACCAATATTGCGACGGGTTATAAAATAATTAATGATACCAGTGATGTTGAAGCCTCAGCGTGGCGCTGGGATTCAACAGTAAGTTATGCAGCAGGAGCGATATTCAGTACCACAGGCGATTTGTACAAATGGGCGAAGGTAATTGCTAATAAAGAAATTCTTTCTCTTGATTCATGGAAAGCTGCACTTACGCCTCATTTGCAGGATTACGGGTATGGCTTTTTTATCGATTCACTGTATGGCCATAAAGCGATTATGCATGGCGGCGGTATTCCCGGATTTACCGCTTACTTATGTTATTATCCGGATGAAGATGTAACGATTATTTTATTGAACAATCAAGGCTGGTTTAACGAAGCATTGGATAATATAAACGCCGGCGTTTCTGCAATTATTTTTGATAAACCGTATGAACTATTTCACAAACTGGCTTTTATAAAACTTCCGGAAGGTGTGTTGAAAAAATATACCGGGCGATATGATTTTGACAAGAGACATCATGTATATATCACCCTGGAAAATGGCACACTTCAAATGGAAGCGCCGCAGGCGGCTTACCAAAATCTCCTTTATTTGCGCACGATGAAAGTAACTTCTATTTAAAAATTATTGATGCAAGAATTGAATTTGTAAAAGATGCATCCGGAAATATTTCTGAATTGATTGCCCATTCTAACGGCAAGAACGAAGTATGCAAAAAAGTAAATTAACTATTTTTTTTCGTTTACTCGTAACCGTTATAACGTCCCACAACAGGAATCTTTAAAATTCTTCGTTTACAGTAAAAACAAAAAAACGGGCGTTAATAATACCGCCTGCAGCTGTTGGCGTCCGCGCCAACAGCTGACTAACATTAGACTGAATTTAAAATTCCAGAAATCTTACCATTGAAAATTTGTGCCAATGCCGTTTGAACCTTAGACCTTCAATTCGCTATTGCTTATAGCTGACGCGCTCATTTCCCTAAAACTTGCATGGCGCAATAATGTAAATAATTTGTAGCAAGATTGCACTTTCCGCTAACCGGATTAAATGTGTTTCGTGTGCCACGAACCACGGCGCGAGCTTTGACAGGCTCAGCATGACAGCGCTTCGACAAGCTCAGCCTAATTTGTAGTAAGATTGCACTTCCACTGACCGGATTAAAATGTGTTTCGTGTGCCCGAACCACGGCGCGAGCTTTGACAGCGCTTCGACAAGCTCAGCATGACAGCACTTAATAATCTTCAAACAGCAAAATTAAGAACAGTGTCCGCCTGAGCTTGTCGAAGGCGTGCTTCGATAAGCTCAGCATGACAGTGCTTCGACAAGCTGAGCATGACAGCGTAAATAATTGGTAGCAAGATTGCACTTCCCACTAACCGGATTAAAATGTGTTTCATGTGCCACGAATCACGGCGGGAAACCACTTTCGATCGCGAAACTTATATTTTCCTTTTTCTTCTACACCTCAATACCAGCCTTTTTTTTACCGGTTCTAAATTATCAGAAAATTGGAATCGTTATCGGGAACGATTGCACAAAAATACCTCTATTGTTTTCGATATTGTATGGTAATTATACTTACTCTTGCTAAGCTATTTTTTTAAATCTTTAACAAAACCCCCGATTGAAGTGTAGCACAATAAGGTTATAACACCTTTTAATATTTAACACTCACAGTTTTTCAAACAGTGATCGAATTTTATCCGGAGATATGAATAATAACCTTATACCGGTTTAGTGCAAATATTAAACGGCTTTTAAAAAATCATTTTTTATCCATTAAATAAGCTTGGTTATGAAAAGTAAAATTTTTTCTTTACTCTTTCTGATTTTTTCTGTTGCTGTGGCGAGGTCACAAAATAAAATGGTTACCGGCAAAGTAACCTCGGATGCGGGAGAAATGCTATCCGGCGTCACTGTTTCACTTAAAGGAACACAAAAAGCGACTGCCACCAATTCTTCAGGCGAATACTCGATCTCGGTTCCATCCACAGGCAAAGAAGTATTAATTTTTAGCTTCGTTGGTAAAGATTCCAAAGAGATTACCGTAGGAGATAGAACGACTATTAATGTTTCGCTTACGAACAGTACCTCAACCTTGAATGATGTAGTAGTTATAGGTTATGGTACCGTAAAAAGAAAAGATCTGACCGGCGCAGTTGCATCTGTTTCCGGAAAAGAAATAGCGACTGCACCGGTTGCAAATGTGGCACAAGCCATGCAAGGGAAATTGCCGGGGGTGAGTATTGTTTCCCAGGATGGCCGGCCGGGTGCGGATGTGGCTATACGTGTCAGGGGAGGAGGTTCGATATCGCAGAGCAACCAGCCCCTGATCCTTATTGACGGAGTTCCGGGGACATTGAGTGACATTCCTGCCGACCAGGTGCAAAGTATTGATGTATTGAAAGATGCTTCATCTACTGCAATTTATGGCTCGCGGGGAGCGAACGGTGTAGTTCTCGTTACGACAAAAGGAGCAAAAGCGGGAAAAACAACTGTTAGTTTAAATAGTTACGTGAAATTTAATACACCTACAAAATATATGAAAGCACTGGATCCCTACGATTATTTGAAATATGTATGGGCCAATGCTGCTGCAAATGGCAGTGCATTTCAGACACCCTTTGAGCAATTGTACGGTCTTGGGGCGAATACGGGTAACAATGCGGGAGGAATTGATAGTTACAAAAACTTGGGCTCAGACGATATCCAAAAGCAGGTATACAACAATTCTACATCCTGGAACCACGGGCTGACGTTGACAGGCGGAACAGACAGAACAAAAATGCTGTTCTCCGCCAATTATATAGATGACGAAGGAATGAAGATAAATTCCTATTTCAAACGTGCGAACGTAGCGTTTAAAGTTGCTCAAAAAATATTTGACAACGTTACATTCAGCCTTGATACACGTTATACAAATACCCAGAATATGGACGATGAAGGGACAACCAACGGTTACGGATCTTTGCTCTCCTCTGCTTATACTTTCCGTCCTATTGCAACATCTCATATTTTAGGCGATTTGAATGCGCTCACTCAAGGCAATATTGAACAATATGGGAAAAACGTGATGTGGGACAATTACAATCCAGCTGCGCGTATAGGCGATTATTTTCCTCTTTCCCTGGGTCAGAATTTCCAGGGAATTGCGTCGTTAGACTGGAAAGTGATCAAAGGGTTAACATACCACACTGATTTCAGTCTGAACACCACATGGGGGCAGCAAAAATACTGGTCCGGAGCTATTTACAATAACTATATTGATGATGCAACCGGTGAACAACTTTACGCAGGTGACGCTACCTATGGCAAGTCTGATAGTTGGGGATTGCGCTGGTCAAACACATTGAACTATGACTTCAGCATCAACAATTCTAATCAACTTAATATATTAGCAGGCCAGGAGGTTTACAATTCGGGTGGAACCGGTATCTCAATCCAGGCGAATCATTTCCCTGCAAATTTTGACAAGCAAACAGCATTTGCCCAGATCAATCAATATAATCAGACCGTAGGCTCCAGCTCGTTTTCTTCAAGTGTAAGTACGCCCAACCGCATTAATTCCTACTTCGGGCGTGTAAATTATTCTTTGCTGGACAAGTATTTATTTACCGTAACGTTTCGTGCAGACGGTTCGTCTAAATTCGCACCTACTAACCGTTGGGGATATTTCCCGGCCGGAGCCTTTGCATGGAAATTATCAGACGAACCTTTTATGAAAAGCGTTCGGTGGTTGGATAATTTAAAGCTTCGCGCCTCTTATGGAGAAGTGGGTAATAATGGAATAAACTCCAATCTATGGTCGCAGTCGTGGGGATCTGTAACCGATCAAAGATATCAATATGCGATTGACAGAGCGCGCCAGTCTGCTTACGATCTGGCTTCTTCAACGCTGGCAAATCCAAACCTGAAATGGGAGACAACTATCACACGCGATATCGGAACAGACTTTAATTTATTTAAGAGCCGGTTGTCGGGAACCGTTGATGTGTACTGGAACACGACCAAAGATCTCCTTATGTTAACCACCATCCCCGGAATTACCGGTTTCACTTCCACCTATGCGAACATTGGACAAACAAGTAACAAAGGAGTAGAGGTGTCACTTTCCGGTACAATTTACGAAAGCAAAAACTGGAGAGTAACTGCAGGCGGCAACATTAACTTCAACAAGGGTAATGTAGATAAACTTGCGCCAAATGTGACTGGCCTTTATGGTACAGTTTGGGGCGGTACAGCAGCTACTTATCCCGTAAATGATTATATCCTGTTGCAAGGCCATCCTGTTGGACTGGTTCGCGGACTTACTTACGACGGTTTTTATACTCCTGCTGATTTTGATTACAACAATGGAACGTACACTTTAAAAAAAGGCATCCCCGATATTGGTAGCTGGATAACCGTAATACACGGACTTACTGCTAATGACCGGCCATCGGGTCAGAACGCTTATCCGGGACTTCCAAAGTATAAAGATTTGAATGGCGATGGTATCATAGACGATAAGGATCTTTCTGTTATCGGGAATATGAATCCCATCCATACCGGTGGTTTTAATCTTAGCGCAACTTATAAAAGTATTGATTTCGGAGCCTACTTCAATTGGAGCTATGGTAATCAAATCTACAATGCAAATAAACTGGCTACTTTATATGGTCCAAAGGAAGCAGGAGTTTATCAGAATAAGCTGGACATTATGAAGAACGCCTACAAGATTTATGATGTGCAAAATGGACAACTAGTACGATTAACTACGCCGGATCAGTTAAACGCCGCAAACGCTAACGCATCTTTACCTTTAGCATACAATGAAGTAATCGGAGTCTCAACACTGGGTATTGAAGATGGTTCGTACCTGAGATTAAATACGCTTGTTTTGGGATACACATTACCTAAGTCGATCACGTCGAAAGCGAAAATAAATAATCTGCGCATATACGGCAGTATCTATAATTTGCTTACCATTACTGGGTATTCCGGACTTGATCCGGAAGTAAATGTAGACCCTTCCCATAACAGCGCCGTCTATCCAACCACTGGTTTGGATTTTGGCACATACCCGCGGGCGCGCTCCTTTGTAGTCGGCGTAAATCTTAGCTTCTAAAAATTAAAAATTACTATGATGAGAAGATTAATAAATTATATAGCAGTACTCGCACTGTGTATCACTTTTACACAATGCAAAAAAAATTTTTTGGATGCATCGTCTCCGTCCAATGT
>Ga0068855_100008753_pt1 | contig 12238 bp, 10 predicted proteins | sample KBSCornC52_FD_66592 | JGI IMG/M metagenome (GOLD analysis project Ga0068855, IMG submission 66592) | Corn rhizosphere microbial communities from Kellogg Biological Station, Michigan, USA - KBS Corn C5-2 | ecosystem: Host-associated > Plants > Roots > Rhizosphere > Soil ...
GATTCGTGCTGACGAACACCCGGTCCTGGGCGTCGATCGCGATGTAGCAGGGCTCCTTAATTCGGCCGGAGAGAGCGCCGGTCAGCTTCCACGTGTCGTCCGGCTGCCGCTCGAAGATGGCCACCCGATTCTTCGTCGAATCCGCGACGTAGAGGCGGCCCCTGCTATCGAAGGCGGGCTTCATCGGCTGGAAGAGGTCTCCCGCGCCGATAGTCTGCACGAACCTGCCGTCCGGCGTGAACTCCTGGATGCGGTCGTTTCCACTGTCGGCGACGAAGATGTGGCCGCGCGAATCGGCCGCGATGCCCATTGGCTTGCGGAATCGGCCCGGCTCGGACCCTTCTTCCTTGCGATAGTCGACCACGAGGTTCAGATCCCGGTCCTGCACGCGGAATCCGGGATTTGGGTCGTAGCCATCGCCCCACTTGGCGCTCAGCAGGCGGCCCTCCTTATCGAGTGCCAGGTCGAACGAGCCTTCGAAGTGGTAGTGCACGCTCCCGACGAGCCCTACCGTCGAGCCGTCAGGCTTCTGGAGGACCGCCTGGCCGTACGCGGCGTCGCGTATATAGCGCTTGCCGTCCGGCCGCACCGCGATCCCCCAGGGGCGGAGGAATCGCATCGCTCCCGCGGGTCGGGTCATCGCGCTCTCGCGCTCCTGCGCGTCGACCGCGGTCACTGCAAATCTGTGGAGCGCGCCGCCCGTCATTTTCAGAGTGCACGTCCTCGCGGAGGCGGGCAGGGACGCGCTGACGCGATACTGGTACTCGTCGGGGAGGGCTGTGTAGACGCGGTAGGACACGGCGGCGGGAACTGCGTTCCACGACAGCGTCACGTTGTCCTGGCGCGTCGTGGCACTGAGGTGCGCCGGTGGTTTCGGCGCGCCGGGCGAGGGTATGCGGGTCCTGCGCGTATAGACTGCAACGTCCTTAATGTCCTTCCTCCCGCGGAACCAGGCGAGGTTCATCTCGGCGATGTCGAGCCAGGAGTACTCGGTCTGTCCCCTCCCCTCGATTCGGATGAAGTAGACATCTCCAGGCCCCACGACGTTTATCTGGCCGAATGGGTTCGCGTGCTGCGTAAATCCGCGGTCTGTCGTGACTTCCGGGGCAGCGAGGTTCGGGAGTTGGAAGTTCCCACGAATATCGGTCATGCCGGAGAAAATCGGTTTGCCATGATATGCCGAGTCGGTGTCCTGCCAGAAAGTCAATTTCGCGCCTGGGACGGCCTTGCCCGTCCTGTCGAGAATGCGCAGGACGTTCCGCGCCGGAATCGCAAAGTAGTAGTCGCCGTAGAAGCCGCGCCTGCGATCCCGCTGCGAGATGAGGGCGGCCATGCAGAGCGGCGAGAACGTCGTCGGGCCGTGGCCGTGCATCATGTAGCCGGCCATCGACGACTTGTGCGCGATGAGGAGCGGATCGCCGGATTCGTCCGCGACTTCGTTCAGGTAGCCGGGACGGTCGAGCGCGTATTCGTCGGTCAGGCCGAGTTGGTGTCCCCACTCATGAATCAGCCCCCAGTCAGCGTTCGCGGCCCACTCGGTACAGTCCGGGCGGCGGCCGAATGACCAGGCGCCATCATAGCCCGCGGCGAGCGGCGCGACGCCCTGCCCCAGCACACGGTCCCACGCGCCCTCGACGTTGTCCACGACGACCACCCGGTCGCACCGAACCCGCGGCCGCCAGCCATCCTTCTGCTCGACCGGAGACGAACTGATCGCGAACAGATGGTTCATCCGGTCGATATGCCACTGCGCCCAGTCCTCGAACGAGCGCGTGCCGAGGAAGTTGCGGAGCTTGTTGAACGAATCGTACGTGACGCGGTCCACGGCCCAGATGAGCGTCCAGGCGTCGGTGGCGTCTTCGCGGCTGTTGTTGTGGAGAGACTGATCGCGGACCTTGAAGAGCGGATCCGCTATGAATCGGACCGTGTGCCGGCCAGGCTTCCACGCCCACTGGACGGAGGCAGTCACCTCTGTGCCCGGAGGCTGAAGGCCTGTCGTCATGCCGTGGCCGATTTCTCTGCCGTCAATCAGCCATGCGCATTCGTAAGGAGGAGCGTCGGCCGCGCCGCGGTTCTGCACATGCGCAGTGAACGTGACCTTCTCCCCGGCCGCAGGCTGGCGCTTGATCGCCGCAGCCTGCGCTGTCGTGAGCGGCTTGCGGGTTCGTGAGTCGATGAGGGTTGGGACGCCCTTGCGGCCGGGCAGATCGTAGTCCGGCTGGTAGCCCGGATACCGCGGCGTCCGCTCGATGTAGAGCACGTCGATGTCGGGGAGTCGGTCCGGCGTCTGCGCCCGCGCCGTCGAGGCGTCCGCAGAAAGCAACAGAGCGACCAGGGACGAGAGCAGGCGGAAGAGACGATATTGCAAGCGCATGTGGAATCCTGGGCCGTCGGAACTGTGGTGAGAGTTCGACCTGAAGAGACATGAAACCTGCCTGATTCGACGGACGAAGGGATCGGGCTTCGGGCGGCGAATACGGTCTGGTGTACCGGTGTGCGGAGGTGACGAGATGGAATGCAGCCTGGCAGACAACAAATGCGTGCCGTGCCGCGGGGGCGTCCCTGCCCTCACTCCCGAAGAGATCACGCCACTCATGGCGCAGCTCCAGGGATGGCAGCTCGAAGAGAACAAGAAGCTGATCAAGTCGTACCCGTTCAAGAACTTCGTGGAGGCGATGGCCTTCGCGAACGCGATTACGCCGGTGGCGGAGGAGGAGGGCCATCATCCCGACCTCTACGTCCGCTGGGGCGAGGTGCGCGTCTACCTCTGGACCCACAAGATCGACGGCCTGACATCGAGCGACTTCTACATGGCGGCGAAGATCGACCGGGTGCGGGAGGGGATGGATGCGTGATTATGTGATGAGGTGATTATGTGATGGGGTGATTATGTGATGGGGTGATTAAGTGGTGGGTCGGGGCACTTGACGTCATTCAGGCCCATGACGTCATTCTGAACGGAGTGAAGAATCCGGCGGTCGTGGCCGTGAGGGGAATGCGCCGGATTCCTCGGTCGCTTAGGCTCTCTCGGAATGACGTCAAGTGCCACGACCCGCAACCCAGTCGCCTCATCACATCATCACATCATCACATCATCAGGAGTGCAGAATGGAACTCAGCATCTCCGGGCGCGTGGCGATGGTGGCCGCGGCGAGCAAGGGAATTGGGAAAGCGATTGCGATTGGGCTTGCGGAGGAGGGCTGCCGGCTCTCCGTCTGCTCGCGTAGCGCGGAGACGCTGGAGGCGGCGCGCCAGGACCTGCTCGCGTACATCGGGCCGCAGGACGTGCTTACGGTGCAGGCGGATGTATCGAGCGCCGAGGACCTGCGGGTCTGGTACGAGCGGACGATTGAGCGGTACAAGACGGTCGACATCCTCGTGACGAACACCGGCGGACCGCCCGCCGCGAAGTTCATGGAGCTGACGGACACGCAGTGGGAATCGGGAGTCGAATCGACGCTGATGAATGTGGTGAGGCTCTGCCGGATGGTGATTCCGACGATGGCGGAGAAGGGCTGGGGCCGAATCATTCACGTTACTTCGCTTGTGGCAAAGCAGCCGGCGGACGATCTCACCATTTCCAGCACGCTCCGGACGGGGCTCTCGGCGCTCACGAGGACGCTGGCGAATCAGGTCGGGCCAGACGGGATTACGGTGAACGCGGTGCTGCCGGGGAACACGCTGACGGATCGCGCGTACCATCTTGCCGGTCTCCGCGCAAAGGCGCAGGGAATCACGGAGGAGGAGGCGCTGGAGCAGACCGCCGCGAAGGTCCCGCTCCGCCGCCTTGCGGAACCGCGCGAGATCGCCGACGCGGTGGTCTATCTGGCCTCGGAGCGCGCCTCCTACATCACGGGCGTCTCGCTCCTCGTGGACGGCGGCGTCGTGCAGTCGCCGATATAGCGGGGATCCAATCCCCGCCCTACGAAACAAATGCCGCCTACGCGGCATTGCATGAAGCCGCGAAGGCGGCTTTCGTGTCGCAGAGAGGGGATTCATCCCCGGAGGTAAGTATGCAGCTTGGAATGATCGGGTTGGGACGAATGGGCGCGAACATGTCGCAGCGGCTGCTGGACGGCGGCCACGCGATGGTGGTGTATGACCGGAGCGCCGAATCCGTACAGAGGATGGCGGCAGTCGGGTGTTTGGGCGTGTCGTCGCTGGCTGAGATGGTTCAGAAGCTCGACACGCCGCGCGCGATTTGGATCATGGTACCGTCGGGCGCGCCGACCGAGCAGACGATCGAGGACCTGCGCGCCCTCGTTCAGCCGGGGGACATCCTGATCGACGGTGGCAACTCAAATTTCAAGGATTCGAAGCGGCGTGCCGCCTCCCTGGCGGAACAGGGAATCCACTTCCTCGACGCGGGAACGAGCGGCGGCGTCTGGGGACTGGAGAACGGCTACTGCCTGATGGTCGGCGGACCGAGGGAGGCGTACGACCGCGTCGAGCCACTGCTGACAACGCTCGCGCCGCCGGACGGGTGCCGCTGGGTTGGTCCCTCCGGCGCGGGTCACTTCGCCAAGATGGTACACAACGGCATCGAGTACGGCATGCTCCAGGCGTACGGCGAGGGGTTCGACATCCTCTACTCGTCCGAGTACGACTTCAACCTTCAGGAGATATCTCACCTCTGGAATCAGGGCAGCGTCGTCCGCTCGTGGCTGCTGGAGCTGGCGGAGCTCGCATTCGCGAAGGAGGGTAATGATCTCGCCGCCATCCGCGGATTCGTGGAGGATTCGGGCGAGGGTCGCTGGACCGTGATGGAGGCGATCGACAAGAACGTTCCCGCCCCGGTGCTCACCCTCTCGCTGCTCGCGCGGTTCATGTCCCGCGACGAGAACTGCTACTCCGCGAAGGTCATCGCCGCGCTCCGAAACGAGTTCGGCGGCCACGCGGTGAAGAGAGAAGTCTGAACTCGGATTGCGCAGATTACGCAGGTTTCACGTATTACGAGCGGCCGCGCAGGAAGTAATCCGCGAAATCCGGTAAATCCGTGTAATCCGAGTTCAGACAGAAGGGGAACAGGGTTTGACTGATACAGCAACACCGGTCGCCGCGGCGCATGTCGAAGGACCGATGCCGGCCGGGCCGCTCCTGCGGAAGCCGGAGGAGTCGGTCGCGTTCGTCATCTTTGGGGCGAGCGGCGATCTTACTCACCGCAAGTTGATTCCCGCGCTCTACAACCTGGCGGTTGCGGGGCTTTTGCCGGAGGGGTTCGCGGTCGTCGGCTACGCGTTCACGCCGATGACGGAGGAATCGTTCCGCAATGAGCTGCGCGAGTGGGTGATGAACTCGCCGGAGGCCAGCGTCTTCCGGCCGGACGTGTGGGACCGATTCGCGGAGGGGCTCCACTATGTCACGGGCGATTTCGAGAAGCCGGATGGCTACCAGGCGCTCGCGGACAAGCTGAGCCACCTCGACACCGAGCATGAGTGCTGCGGCAACCGGCTCTTCTACTGCGCGACGCCGCCCAGCTTTTACGGGATCATCGCGAAGAACCTCGGCAAGTTCGGGCTGCTCACGAAGGGTGATGGGAAGGACGGGAGCGGCTGGACCCGAATCATCATCGAGAAGCCATTCGGGACCAGCCTTACGAGCGCGCGCGAGCTGAATGACACCGTCCATCGGGTCTTTCACGAGGACCAGGTCTACCGAATCGACCACTATCTGGGCAAGGAGACGGTCCAGAACATCATGGCGTTCCGGTTCGCCAACTCGATCATCGAGCCCATCTGGAACCGCCGCTACGTGGACCACGTGCAGATCACGGCCGCCGAATCGCTGGGGGTCGAGCACCGAGGGCGGTACTACGAGGAAGCCGGGTGCCTCCGCGACATGTTCCAGAACCACCTGATGCAGCTCATGGCGCTGGTGGCTATGGACCCGCCCGTCCGTTATGACGGCCGCTCCGTGCGGGACCGGAAGGCGGACGTTCTTCGCGCCATCGTGCCGCTCGATCCTGAGCAGCTCGGCGACGTCGCGGTCCGCGGTCAATATGGCCCCGGCGAGATCGGCGGCGTGCAGGTGCCCGGCTACCGGCAGGAGGAGCTGGTCGCCCCCGATTCGACCACCGATACCTTCGTCGCGCTCAAGCTCGTCGTCGACACATGGCGCTGGGCCGACGTGCCCTTCTATCTCCGCTCCGGCAAGCGTATGCCGAAGAAGTTGACGGAGATCGCCATCCAGTTCAAGCGGGTGCCGCACATGTTCTTCCGCCTCGGGCCGGACGACCAGATTGAGCCGAACGTGCTGACGATTCGGGTCCAGCCCGACGAGGGAATCTCCCTGAAGCTGGGAGCGAAGCAGCCCGGTCCGGAGATGCACATCCGGCAGGTGCAGATGGACTTCTCCTACAGCGACGCCTTCGGAATCAACCCGGCGACCGCCTACGAGACGCTGCTGCTGGACGCGATGGAGGGCGACCCCACCCTTTTCAACCGCAGCGACGCGGTCGAGCTGAGCTGGGAGGTCCTCTCGCCGCTGCTGGAGACCTGGCAGGCGACGCGCGGCTACACCCACTTCCCCAACTACCCGGCCGGCACGTGGGGCCCTCCCGCCGCCGATGCGCTCCTCGCCAAAGAGGGCCGCGCCTGGAAGAACGAGTGAATCACTCCTGAATGATGCCATCGATGCTGTCAAGGGCGGCAGAGTTGCCCTGAAGGCACGATTCGCGGCATCGCAGACGGGCGAATAAACCGCCAACGAAGGCTAATCGCTTCGTAGACAGAGTGTGCTGCGGTTTATTCGCCCCTACGCATGCGTTATCGCTCTGGAGTGGGCGCTCAAAATCGTTCAGTTGTTAAGGTGCGCAAGTCACGCGATTCCGCTCCTGCTTACTACTCGATGGGAGCTTTTTGGTCACGCGTCCGATATTATCGTGGGCTCGGAAAACGGTTGACGGCCGGATTGGGTACCGGGACGGCGCTCTTGTACTCCGATGGGACTTGTCTTGTACTCCGGTGAGACTTGTCTTGTACGCCAGCTGCCCATTGGGAGCCGTTCACGACTGTGATTGTGAGCCAGCACGCCTCTGAGAAGGCGTGACGCATAGCAGATGTGCGTCTGCTAATCTGTTAGGCGAATCTGGCGGGCGGAAAGTTCCCGGGTCGGTAGAAATATTTCTGCACTTGTTGACGAAGGCCAAACACGGACTGGATAGACCGGTCGCAGCGGTCTGGTCCATTCGCCGCCGGTTAAGTTGGCGTTTCGCCCCACAATGGTTGCGGACGACTGGCCCAGCTGTGACAACGTTCCTGTGCAAGCGGAGCATGAAACGTGTTCGCTGTATGCTCGTAATGGTCGTGACAGGCGGCTGGCGGGAGACGAGATGATCGTGAACAAGATTCTGCTCAGAGGGGGCTCGATTTCCTGCTGGCACGAGATGCGCACGACCGAGATAAATCGCGATCTGCTTCGTGCTGCGGAGGACGCGCTGGCGATGCTGCGACAAGGTGTGGCTTCCGTGGCCAGTCCGATTCCAAGTGGCGTCGAAATGACTGTGGCCCTGGGCTTACCGTCACTCGGTGAGAAGCACCGTCGGCGGATGCAGGATGACTGGCAGCAACACAATCCGGAAGCTGACCCGGCAGAATATGAGTTGATTCGGCGGCATGTGGACGAGCATTTGAGACGAACTGAGTTCTACATCGAGCATGAGGGGAGGAACTACGGCTACACGCTTATTCCGGCGGACTGCGATGAGGACGACCCCGGCCTCTTTGGCGCAGTCGCCGGTTCGAGCCTGGCCAACAATTCAATCGGGCGTCCGCGAACCGAAAAGGAAATGGATACTCGCCGTGACCGACATCGTGCCGTTGTGCGGGAGATGGTTGCTCTGAAGCCGGCATACATTGTAGAGACTCTGAGCGCAGATCCGCCGTCCGTGTTTGGCGACCATTTCGCCGCGGCCATGCTGCTTTCGGACGCCAGCCGAGCCGGAAAGAACGACTGAGGTCGAAGCGTGCGCCCGTATCGCCGCCGGCTATTGGATGGACCGCACACGACGCGCAAGCCAGATTGGGCAATCCTCGGCCTCCTCAGCCTGCTGCTAATCGTCTTTACGGCTGCCAGGGTCCTCCACTGGGCGAGACGTATGCGCTACCATGCTGACGACGTCGCTGGAGCAGCGTCGCACCGGGGTGTGGCGCGGGTCGTGTCTGTCACTTATATGCAAGGCAATGTCGCGGCGCCGGAGAGAGCGCCGGTCTACGTCGTCGAGTTCCGCGACCGGCAGTTTACGATTAAGGGGCGTACAATCGCAAGGCCCGGCGACAACGTATCCATCGAATATCGTGAAGGCCGGAGCGGAGAGATATACGTAGAGGAGATTGGTGAACCGGTGCGCGCAGGCTCCGGTTGAGCGTCGAGGTCAGGTAATGCGTCCCCATCCACACGATCTGCCCGTGGCAGCGAAGGTCGGCATCTGGTCAAACACCCTGTTGATCCTCGGGTCCGTACTTGTGGTGCTGATCGTTCTCATTACCGTGTTCGGTGCGGCAATGGTCATCGATAGACGGAATCTGGAAAGACTGAGCCGGTTTCCTGTCGTGCATGGTCGAGCGCGCGTAACCAGGGTGACCTTTACGCCAGGCAGATCGAGCCTCTGGCAATACTTGCAACTTTCGATTGGAGATAAGCAGGCAGTGGTGAAGTCGCAGGCAACCGTTGTGGCCGGCGACACGGTCCGCGTAACGTATCGCGAGGACGAGGCAGGCGACGTCGTGATTCAATCCATCGATGGCGTCGAGGAGAAGCGACGCCGGCCGTAGTCTGATCTCGGATTTAGCGGATTACGCAGATTTCACGGATTACGGGCTCGCTCGTCAGAACGGTCATTCGCGGAGTCGGCTATGTTCCGGTTCAGCAACTTATTGAACGTGCATGCGGTCCACGACCTTGTCCACGCCGCGGATGCCGTTTACCGTTTGGACGATTCGGCGGCGCTCCTGGATGTTGCGGACGTGGCCGCTGAGGGTGACGACGCCGTCCTGCGCATCGACGTGGAGGCCGCTCATGTCCACGCCCTTGCGGAGTGAGAGGACCGTATTCACCTTCGCGGCGAGGCTCGCACTTCCGAGCGCCTGGCCGGTGTGCCGCGAAATCGACCGTGCGTCCTGCGCCAGGTTGCCAGCGTCCCGCTGGTTGCATCCGCCTGCCACCATGACGAGCAGCACCGCGGGCAGAATCCACCTCTTCATGCCCTCAATACCTCCGTGTTCTCATACCGTATACGAAGACGACCGATGAAGGAGCGCACGATGCGAATCCACGTCCTCGCGGCGACGCTGCTTGTCGTCTCCACGATCTCCGCGGCTGCGCAGCAGAAGCCGAATACGCTGACCCGCGACGAAATTGAGAAGGGCCGGCTGCTCCTCTTCGACGGCGCGAAAAATTGGGGATTGGCGCCGATTTCACGGACACGCGGCCGGTGGACGAGGCCAACGGACGGAAGGGCGCGCGCAAGGCGCCGGGCATCCTCTCGGTCCAGGGCCACGACCCCACGACCGACCTCTCGTTCCGCAACACCCGCGTCGCCGAGTTGCCAAAATCGGTCGTCGGGTCATTGGGTCGTTGCGTTGACCGGCGACGGGCACTTGGCGTCATTCTGAACGGGTTGAAGAATCCGGCGGTGGTGGCCGCGAGGAGAGAAGCGCCGGAGTCCTCGGTCGCTTAGGCTCTCTCGGAATGACGTCAAAGGCAACGTCCAGGCGACCCAGCGACCCAGCGACCCAATGACCCAGCGACCCGCCGTCAATGCGTCCACTGGTAGGCGGAGAGGCGGCGCGCGCCGATAGCCATGGGGAGGAGGGCGCAGGTGAGTGTGAGGGCGCCGAAGAGGGTTGCGCCAAAGATGTAGATAACCATTGCGCGTTCGGTTACCTGGGAGGCCAGGAGGAACGTGGCGAGCAGGATGATGGCGGAGACGAAGAGGTAGCCGACTGTCGAAAAGAAGCCGAGGATGAGCGCCCATGCGCTGACCCTGTGGGCGGGATTCTCGTAGACGAATCGCGGGAGGCAGGCGCTCAGGCCGACCCCCATTCCGCAGAGGGCCATCGACATCGCCGTGATGATGACGCACTGGAAACCGACTAACGCATAGTCTGCGTGGAAGACGAAACCGTTGAAGAGGGTGAGCGCGCAGGAAATCCCCGACGAGACGAATACGCACGTCAGGAATTTGCCCCAGAGAACGCCGCTGGACTGATTCGGGGACGTGAGCAGCATCCAGAACGCGCGGCTCTCGACTCCGATGGAGCTCAGGGACAGAATCGACGATTGCATGAAGAGGATGAATCCCGTCATGCCGATGGAGATGTAGTAGAGCTCGGTGGGCGAGGTCATCCCGCGCAGGTGCTCCTGCATGGCGAGCGCGAACGGCACGAAGAAAAGCACGACGGGCATGCCGAGCTGGCCGAGCAGGACGCTGTCGCGCGCAATGAAGCGCAGGTCCTTCGTCATCAGCGCGAACACCGGGAAGCCGATGAGGCGGCGCAGGCCGGGACGGTCGTTTCCCGGACCGTTCCGCACGAGCGGGGCCGGGCCACCTTCATCATATCCCTCCAGCGAGCCGGTCACCAGCAGCCTCTCGCCCAGCAGCGTGCAGAGCGCGAAGAGCGCAACGACGACAATGGAAATCAAGCCGACTCCTCGGATCGCCTCCGCAAAGTGCCCCTGCCCCACAGAAATCAGAGCCGTGGCGAACCACCCGGACGGGCTGGCGTGCGCGGACGGCGAGGAGGTGAGCAGGGTCGACGTGAGCCTGTCCGCCTGAAACGCGCCGTTCTGGAAGCCGTACGCCCGCCGAATCGGCAGGCGATTCACCTGCACGACGATGGTGAGGCAGACGATGGCGGCCATCGTGAGGTTCACGACCGCGATGGCCTTGCGCACGCGGTGCATCCCGAACATCGAGAGCGAAGCCAGCAGCACGAGGGCAGTGGCGAGGGCCGGCACGAAAACGAAGAGCAGAGTGAGCAGGACGACGAAGAGCCACCACACGCCGCCAATCCCCATCGTCGCCGCGCAGCTCGCGATGGCGGGAATCCCGATGACGGTGAACTGGAGTGAGTTCGTCACGGTCGCGTCGAGCAGCTTGGCGGCGACGACGGCGCGCGGCTTGACCGGAGAGGCGAGGAGCAGCAGGTAGTCACTGGACTGGAGAAGGGTGGACGCGACGAACGGGACCGCACCGGCGAGCAGGAAGAGGAAGAGGAAATAGAAGATTTCGATGACCAGCTCCTGCGTGGCTTTTTCGCTGACGGAGAGGCCGAGAAAGACCTTGAATCCAAGGAACACGGCCACGAACAGGACCGCGCCGACGGCCGTCAGTCCCGCCGTGAGCAGGACGCTGCGTGTCGCGGTCTGTCGCGCCACGTTAAAGAAGCTGAGCAGGCGTATCTTGAGGAGCAGGCTGAACATGGGTTAGGGACTCGTGATGCGTGATGCGAGACTCGTGATGCGTGATGCGTGAGCCGTACAGTCTCGTTCGCGCACCGTGACAACGCGGTATTGGATCCGCGACCCGCCTGCACCGTTCACGCATCCCGCGTCACGCATCACGAGTCTCGCATCACAATTCCTATTCTTCCACGCGAAGCCAGTTTTCCACATGACTGACAGACGGAAGAGCGGCGATACCCTCCAGCGCGGAGCGCATGTTCGATTCCTTCACGCGATGCGTCACCCAAACGATCTCCGCCTCCTCGTTGGCCGCCATCTTCTGCACCACGGATTCGATCGAGACATCATGATCGCCGAGCACGCCCGCGATGGACGCGAGGACGCGGGGCTTGTCCCCCACCAGCATCCGGAGGTAGTACTTCGTCTCCGTCTCGCTCATGGGGAGCATGGTGCGATCCTCGAAGCAGCTCGTGAGGACGCGGCCGGTCGCGCCGGCGCGGATGTTGCGGCCCACGTCCACAATATCTCCGACGACGGCGCTGCCCGTCGGCATCATGCCCGCGCCGCGCCCGTAGAACATTACGTCGCCAACGGCGTCGCCGCGCACATAGATGGCGTTATAGACGTCGTTTGTGGAGGCAAGCGGGTGCGTGAAGGGGAGAAGCGCGGGGTGGACGCGAACCTGCATCGAGTCGTCGCCAACGCGCACCGCGATTCCAAGCAGCTTGATCACATAGCCGAGCTCGCGCGCGCACTCGATGTCGCGCTTCGTGATGTGCGTGATGCCCTCCACGTAGACGTCGCTGACGTGGACCCTGCAGTTGAACGCGATACT
>Ga0068855_100008755_pt1 | contig 12237 bp, 7 predicted proteins | sample KBSCornC52_FD_66592 | JGI IMG/M metagenome (GOLD analysis project Ga0068855, IMG submission 66592) | Corn rhizosphere microbial communities from Kellogg Biological Station, Michigan, USA - KBS Corn C5-2 | ecosystem: Host-associated > Plants > Roots > Rhizosphere > Soil ...
TTCGGGCTGCTGGGGCCGAACGGGGCGGGCAAGACGACGCTGCTTCGCATCCTCGCGACGATTCTCGCACCGACCTCCGGGACGGCTGAGATCGGCGGCTACGATATTGTTAAGGATCCGGCGAAAGTTCGCGGGCAGATCGGCTATCTCAGCGGGTCTGCGGGGCTGTACGAGCGCCTGACGGGCCGGCAGCTGCTTCACTATTTCGCGACGCTGTATGGCCTGGACAACACGAGCGCAAAGCAGCGGATCGGCGGCCTTATCGAAGAGCTTGAGATGGCTTCGTACATAGACGGCCGCTGCGACAAGTACTCCACCGGGCAGAAGCAGCGCGTTTCGATCGCCCGTGCGGTCGTTCATAATCCACCGGTGCTTTTCTTCGACGAGCCAACGAACGGCCTCGATCTCATCGCGGCGCGAACGGTGATCAACTACATTAAGGAGCGCAGGACGGCCGGCAAGTGCGTGGTCTTCTCGACGCACATCATGAGCGAGGTTGAGGCGCTCTGCGACCGGATCGCGATTATCTACGACGGCAAGGTGCAGGCTATCGGCACGATGGACGACCTGCGCCAACAGACCGGCAAGCAGCTGTTTGAAGAGGTATTCATGCATATTGTGCGCCCGGAGGAGGGTTGATCTATGTGGAGGGCCATCTTCCGCAAGGAGCTTGCAGAGGTTTTTGGAGACGCGCGGACGCGATTCAACGTGGTCTTTGGGCCCCTGATCTTCACGCCGCTGCTGCTGGCATTGATCGGGACGGTTGCCCGGAACCAGGCTGCCGAGGCGCAGAAGGAAAAGGTGGAAGTGGGCGTCGTGGGACTGCAGAAGGCGCCGTCCGTGGCCACAGCGGTTCCACCGAGCAAAGCGAAGGGCATTCGGTTCGTAGCGGTCGCCTCGGTGGAGGAGATCGAGCAGCAGATCCGAAGCCGCAAATTGAAGGTGGGATTGGTCGTCGGCGATAGCGCCGAACAGCACATGCAGAGCGAGACGCCGGCTCCATTGACTGTCGTTGTGGATCCGGGCAATGAATCCTCCACCCAGGCCGCCGACCGCCTGAGGGACTACCTGCGCGATTGCGCTCAGCTCGACGTCGCGCGAAGATTAAAACAGAAAGGTATCTCCGTTCAGGCAGTGAAGCCGTTCGCGATCGCGGACCGCGAGCTCAAGGGCAGCGCCAGGAGCATGGTGCTGCTCGCGGGTATCCTGCCGTACATTCTCTCGATGTCCGCCATCATGGGCGGGCTGGTGGCCGCATCCAGCGCGGTCGCCGGCGAGAAAGAGCGCGGGACGCTCGAAACCCTGCTCGTGACACCTGTTTCGCGGAAGGACATCGCGCTCGGGAAGTTCCTTGCAGTCACCTGCACGGCGCTGGTCTCGTCGACGCTTTCGCTGGTGGGTATGCTCTGGCCGTTCTATGTCAAGTTGAAGATGTTCTCCTGGATTGCATCTCAGGGGCTTTCGTTCAAGCCCGCCGCGATCGTGGCATTGCTGCTCGTGCAGATCCCGCTCGCGCTGTTCGGAGCCGGGCTACTCCTCGCGCTCTCGACCTATGCGAGGAACCAGAAGGAGATGCAGACTTACAGCGTGCCGATCGTTCTGCTTGGCACGGTGGGCTCGATGCTCTCCCTGCTGCTGAAGGCAGACGGCCCGCTGGTCTGGGCGGTCGTCCCCATCACGAACGCAGCCCTCGTGCTGAAACAGGCGTTACAGGGAATTGTAAATCCGCCATTTATCGCAATCGCGTGCGGCACTTCTTTACTCTATGCCGGAGTTGCTGTGCTGCTGGCGGCTCAGCTGTTCAGGAGAGAGTCCGTTCTAACTCGGTTTTAGGCGGCAAATTCATGCGTCTTATGGGTCGTATAGGTCATATATGACCGATGCGACCTGTTCAGCCGATTCTACCATAACGCCCATTCAACCAACTAAACCACCGCCCACTCTAAAGAAACGCCTGGCCCTGTTGGCCAGCTGGCTGTTCGGCATTCTGGCCGTGGCCGCGGGCGTGCTTGGCTTGTGGTACTACCGGTTCGTCAACCGGGCGCAGCCTGCGCCGGTGCGGCGGGCGATCTTCGAGGGCGTCACCTATGTACGTGAAGTAATGCCGCGGCCGCACCCACTGGTGATCCACACGATCGAGGTCGACCTTACGAACCCGAATATCAGCTTCCTTGTGACGCCCGGCGACCCCGCTGCAGCGCGGCCGCTACGCGCGCGAAAGACCTCCACTTTCCTCAAGGAGTTCGGAGTCCAGGTTGCGGTCAACGGAGACTATTTCTTTCCATTTTCATCCCGCGGACCGTTCAGCTACTACCCACATGAGGGCGATCCCGTAGAGCTGGAGGGCTATGCCTGGTCGCGAGGCGTGCAGTATTCCAAAGGCGGCGAGCGCCATCAGTTTCCGGTGCTGTACATCTCGAAAGACCGTAAGATGAGCTTCCATAAGCCGGACTGGCCGATCGAAAATGCCATCTCGGGGATCTGCATGCTCGTACGCGACGGTACTGCTTCAGTCCCGTTTCCTGATAAACATAAGCTGGAGCCGTGTACCGCAGCAGTGCTCAGCCGGGACGGGAAGACGTTTCGCATCTTCGTGGTGGAGGGCCGCCAGCCGGGCTATAGCGAAGGGTTGACGCTCTATCAGTTTGCCAGGCTGATACAGGAGCGCGGAGGCTGGAACGCGATCGATCTCGACGGCGGCGGCTCCGAGACACTGGTGATGGAAGGAAAGGACCATCAGCCGGTGGTCCTCAACAGCACGATCGATCATCGAATTCCCGGCTGGGAGCGCCCGGTAGCAAACCATCTGGGGATCTACTCCAGGCGACTCCCGGCGGAGGGGGCGAAACCGGCCGCGATCGGCGTGCCGAAGCGCAGAACGGAATCCGCCACAATGTGAATCGTATCCGGACGGCGTGAACGCAGCATTAACGAACAATTCCACACGATGTGATATGCCGCCTTCGAGGGGGTTCCTTGCGGCCTACTGGACAGAGGAAATCAGGGTTCGATTATTGAACAAACCTGGCAGCGTCCGGCAGCAATTTGGATGGTGCAATATGTACGCTTCGCGGTAACACCCGAGCTCGTCTGAGGGAATGAAATGCTTCGAGAACCATGGCGTTTGGAGCTGCTGGGAAGAACTGAGCTCCGCTATGGCGAGGCGGTGTACGATCGCTTTCGTGAACGCAAGATCGTCTCTCTCTTGGCCGTGCTCTGTTTGAGTGAGACCCACACTGTAGGCCGCGACCAGCTCATCGAGATCCTCTGGCCCGACGAGAGCCCGGATCTCTCCCGCAACCGCTTCCGCGTTACCCTCTATCGCGTTCGGCAATTGATCGAGCCGCCCGGCGTCGAGCCTGGATCGGTCGTCGTGCTCGCTCAGAACAGCGTGTCGCTTCGTATGGAGGCGATCACGTGCGATGCTCGCGATTTCCTGAACAAAATCACGCTGGCCGAGACGGCCGGGAATCCTGACGAGGAGATTCGCGCGTTGGAACGTGCGGTCGCTCTCTATCGTGGCGACCTCATGCCTGGCTTCGATGACCCGTGGGCAGAGAACCAGCGCGAGCGTCTCGCGAACACCCGATATCACGCGTTGAGAAAGCTGACGCGTGGTATGATGGGCCGTTCCGCCGGGTTTGACCGCGCACTCCCGCATGCCCGCGTCGCCGTGAGTATTGAACCCTACGACGAAGAGGCGCACTGCGACCTGATACGGCTGTACGGTGCAACCGGGCAGTTTTCTCAGGCGATCGCGCAGTATGAGGCGCTCGAAGCGCTGCTGAAGCGCGATCTTGATGCCAAGCCCTCGCCTCAGGCGCGCCGGCTCGCTCGCATGCTGAGCGAGCGAATCGGTCATGCGGTTCGCTCCGATGCACGCGGCGCAAACCCCGAGGACTTCCTGGTTGGGGCGGATGGGCCCGCGGAAAGCGAGTCCGGGCCGGCCGGAGATCTTAGCGCCAACCAGCAGCCTCCATCTTCTACTCCGGCGACCGACGAGCCAAAGGTCGCAGCCCGGCTTCCTGTGTATCTCTCGAGATACTTCGGACGGCAGGAAACGATCGAGGCCGTCACAGAGCTGCTTTCTCTCGAGAGCATGACACGAATCGTGTCGCTGTTGGGACCGGGCGGCGCCGGCAAGACAAGGCTCTCCCTTGAAGTGGCAAAACGACTTCTCACGGCCTATTCCAATCGCGCGCATTTCGTGGCGCTCGCGGACCTCTTCTCCGTGCAGCAGGTGCCAGACGCGATATTGACCGCAATCGCGCTCACGCCCGACCCCAGCCGAGACAGCCTTTCCCAGGTGATCGAAGCGCTGCAGCGCGCTCCAGCCCTCTTAATCTTCGACAATGCCGAGCACCTGCTGCCGGACCTGCGCGATCTGCTATTGGCGCTGCTAAAGGCTATTCCAACAGTCCGGTGCGTTGTCTCAACGCGGCGCAGCATTGCAATCGAGGGCGCGCAAGAGATACAAATTGGCACGCTGACGGTGCCGGGAGAGGGCGCAGACGCATCGGTTCTCCCCGGATGTTCCGCCGTTGCGTTGTTTCTCGATCGCGCGCGAGCGGTCCGGTCCGATTTCGGGATCACCGAAAGCAATGCGCGTGACATCGGCAAGCTGTGCCGCTTTCTGGAAGGCATGCCGCTCTCGATCGAGTTGGCAGCCGCGCGGCTTCGCGTGATGAGCGTGAAAGAGATGGTCTCGCAGATGAGCGCTTCGCTGAATTGGCTGGTCGATCCACGCGGAAGCAAAGAGACCCGACATAGGTCGCTGCGTACGTCCATCGAATGGAGCTGCCGGCTGCTCGCGCCGCCCCACCGTGAGGCGCTGAACGTACTTGCGTTGTTCGCAGGAGGGTTTCGGGCGGAGGCGGCGATGCATCTCTGCTCCAGCATCGACGATCCCGGAATCGCCACGCTGGACATGTTGGACGAGCTTACCAGCGCATCTCTGATCTCGACAGCCGAAGACGCGGCCGGGATCACCTGGTTTCGAATGGTGGAGGCGCTACGGGGCTTTGCTTTGGAGCAGCTGGCGCGCAGCGGATGCGAGCAAAGCGCCCGGCTGCGCCACCTGAATTGGTGCCTCGGGCTGGCCGGTCAGGCCGGAACGCTGGCTGCTTCCGATCCTTCGATGAAGGAGCTGGATGCCAACTGGCGCTCCGCGCTCGAATTCGGACTCTCAGAATCCGAGCCTCCGGAGATTCAGGCCGCCGGGATACAGCTTGCGGAAGCTCTCACTCCCTATTGGCTCGCGAGGGGCTCTCTCACAGAAGGTCGCGATTGGCTGCGCCGGTCTCTGCATCTCTCCATCGGCGATGAGATGCGGATGCGGTTGTCGTCGGCGCAAGCAATCCTGGCAGTGCCGCAGGGTGACTACGCCGAAGCGGAACAGATGGCGGCCGAGGCGATTGCACTGGCGTCGAAACTGGGCGATTCCCGCCACATCGCGATCAACCAGTCCACACTCGGGCAGATTGCGTTCCGGCAGGGCAGATACCCAGAATCGACCGAACGGAGCGAAAAGGCTCTCGAATTGCACCGGGCGCTCGGTGATACGGGCGCATGCATCGAGTGCCTCAAGGCCCTGGGGATGACCGCCTGGTACGAATCGAACCATCGCCTGGCCCAGGTTCGGATCGAGGAGGGGCTGTATCTCGCGCGGGAGCTCGGAAACCGACATGCGATCGCGGATGCGCTCCTGAAATTGGGAAATATCGCGCGAGACGAGGGAGACCGCGCCAAAGCCCGACCTCTGCTCGATGAAGCCCTGCTGATTTTTCGAGAGCTCGATGTGCCGCGTGACATCGGGTCTGCCTTACACGATCTCGGTTTGCTGCACATTGCAAGCAACCATGAGACAGCGCGCGCCTACTTTCAGGAAGCCTATCGCTACTTCCACGAGATTGGGATACGGTCCGGCTTCGCGTCCTGTGTGCACAATCTCGGCCAGTTGTTCCTATTGGATGGCCGACTTGCCGAGGCAAAGGAGTACACGGAAGACGCTCTTTCGATCTACCGAAGCCTTGGGGATCGCAGAAACATTTCGGCGTCGCTTCATAATCTCGCAGTTATCACGGAGCGGCAGGGCGACTACGATCGGGCAATGCCGATGCTGCTGGAGGCGGCCGAGTTCGACGAGCAGATTGGCAACCGGCAGGGCCTGGCGGTCAGAGGGATGCAGATCGCGCTCAATCGGCTGTCCGTCGGAGACTTCGATGAAGCGGAGCGGTGGGTTCAGTCGGCGCTAAAGATCGACCTGGAATTGCGCGCCTGGCCTCTCTCCGATTCACTGCTTGCCAGCGGATGGCTCGCATTGGAGAGATCGCACCCGGGACGCGCTCTGCAATTGGCGGCAGCGGCGACCACTTGGCGAGAATCGCTAGTTGCCCCATCGAATCCGGAGTTCATGGAAATCACCGGTCGGATCAGGTCGCGAGCGAATGAAGCCCTTGGCGAACCAGCCGCGGACGCTCTCTGGCGCGAAGGCCTGGCCATGTCACCCGAAGAGGCGCTAGCCGCCCGATCAGAGTGAAGTTGCGCTACCTATGCACGTTCAGCAGCGCAAGCAATTGATATCGGTAAGCAAAGAGGAGCAGTACGACGTAAGCGATCAGACCGATCCGCAGAGCGCGCGGGACGAAATCCGGACTGTGCCGGCGAGCGTACTCGGCGATAACGAGCGGGACGGCGAGGAGCAGCACTTTCAGGCCGATGAACGCGGCGGGGCCGTACTGTGCTAAAATGCCTGCCATAACCGGGTTGCCCTCGGCGGCGCGATGAGTCGCCAGCAGGTAGACCGTTGCCAGCATATCGAAGCAGCCGACAAAGGCGATCGCTCGCGTTTCGGGCAGGACAAACCGAGCAGGTTCACGATCGGTCGGCGATGGCTGTGTCATGGCTGATTTCTTCGCCGGACGCATATGGATTCCCTTTGTAAGGAGAGCGTGATGAATTATATTGCCTATCTTGCCTTGATCGCGTTCGTACTGGCCGTCGTTGGTGTTCAGCCCGCGAATGCCGATGGCGAATTTGCCTTCAAAGAGACCAGCCCCACCGCGATCGAGCTGACAGACAACGGCCAGCCGGTCTACGTCTATAACTTCGGAATGACGCTGGCAAAGGGATTCCCCGAGTCGATGCGCCGGGCGGCTTACCTGCACCCGGTCTACGCCCCGGACGGCACGGTCCTTACAGATGATTTTAACCCGAACCATGCGCACCACCGCGGCATCTTCTGGGCATGGCCGGAGATCACGGTGGATGGCAAGACCGACGATATCTGGACCGTCAAAGGGTTTCACGAGCGTTTTGTGCGATGGGAGAGGCGCGAAACGACCGGTGACGTAGCGAAACTGGCGTTTGAGAATGGCTGGTACGACGGGGAGAAGCGGTTCGTCAAGGAGAATGTCGAGGTCGTAGCGCATCACGCGCAGGGCAACCGGCGCATCCTGGACTTCACGCTCCGCTTCGAAGCCGTGAGATCACCGGTGAAAATCGTGGGGACGCCGGACCAGCAAAAGGGCTTCGGGGGCTTCGCGTTTCGATTTGCGACTCCGGACGGCGGCGGGTCGAAAACGATCATCACGACCGATCAGGGCGTCTCGGCGAAGGATGGTGTGATGTCGCGTCACCCGTGGGCGCAGATCAGCGGCGTTTATAAGGGCAAAGCCGCTGGCGCCCGGATAGAGGATGATCCCGGCAATCCTGGCTACCCTAAGAACGGCTGGCTGATGCGCCACGAGCTCTGCGCCCTGAATGTCTCCTATCCGGGACTCGAGCCACTCATGCTTGAGCCTGGCAAGCCGCTTCAGCTTAAATATCGGGTGATTCTGTTCGCCGGTGAATCGCCGGATTCGACGAAGTAGAATTCCCGCCCGATTGAACCTGTATTATTCATGAAGGCTTGGCGGCGACGGAGCGCCGCCCTCCAGGCGAAAAGCACGTGAATAATTCGGGTGAATTCCGCCTGATCCAATTTGCTATTTCTACCCGCAGGCGCGCCGCGACGTCTCTCATGACTGGCGGCGCGCCGTATGTTTGTGCCCACGGACCGGTGTCACCACGCCGTCCCTGACTGCGTTCAGCCTCCCCGGTCTTGCCCTCACATAACCCCGGTAATTCTACTGATGCCGTTTGAGAATCGTTCACGGAAAAAACTCTTGTCAAGCAATTGTCACGGGTTATGCACGCCAGCGTACAATACGGATTGAACCGACCGCACTGTTGGCTGGAATGGTTGGATGGAAAGCTTGATCGTGTGATCGGCTGGATCCGACGGATCCGGCGGATCTGCCCGAAGAGGCGGAAACCGTTTGCCGGCTCGCCCGAGTGCTCGGTGGAAAAGAGAACACAATGAAATACCTGGCGACGCCGCAGGTTACCCTGGCAGCGATACCGGCTTCGATGTTGCTGTTTCTCGGTATGATAGTGAGTACGGGAGCTCAGACCGCGCCACGCGAGCGCGATTCCTACGAGATGCGGCCAGGCGCTCACGGGCTTCCGGAGCAGGAAGATGCACGGATAAATCCGGGCGTTTCGAGGACATCGCGCGGCGCGCAGACCGGCTTGCCCGATTCGTTCTTCCGCGCGATCAGAAGTTTGTGCCTTCGACTCAATTGCGAGCCTCGCGACCTGCTGGGTGTGATGATGCGCGAAAGCGGGCTGCGGCCGGACGCGTGGAACCGCAGCAGCAACGCCGTTGGCCTGGTACAGTTCCTCCCGTCTACGCTCGCGCGGCTGGAATGGGACGGCACGCCGGAACAGTTCAGAGCCCTCAGCGCAGAAGAGCAGCTTCCTTTCGTTGAAAGATTCCTCCGTGCCTCCAGCAGTTACAACCTGAACTCTGCTGGCCGCATTTATCAGGCGATCTTTATGCCTGCGTCGCTCAGGACGGCGACGAGCGACGATTCGGCGCTGATTGATCGGCGAGGCGTGAACGCAGACCGATACCAGCGAAACCGCGGGCTGGACCTCGATGGCGATGGTCGAATCACTGTCGGCGAGCTGCAGCAGTCGATCGAGGTTGTCTTCAATTCGGCAAAGTGGCAGCCGATCGAGGATCGACTGGCGGAGTTGAGCCGGGGTGGCAGGCCAGCCGCGAATGGTGTTCGCGAGAATGTGGGATCTGAAGTCACCGGCGAAAGCACGATCGCTCCACGCGCATCGCACATACGCGAAATCAGTCCCCGACGCCCATCAAGCGGTCCCGCGCCTGGGATGAGAGTGGACGTGCCGCTAGGCGTGAGGCGCATCGAATCCTTTGTTCGAACGGTCGATCTCAGGACGAAGCAGGGCGTGAAAGAGGGACTTGCGATCCTTGGATTTCGACCCGGGGCTTACGCGCCCTGGTCTGCGCTCCGTGCCTTTCAGGACAGCGTGAGACTGCGTGGGGACGGCTTTGCCGGCGGCAAGACCCGCGCTGCGCTGGCCCTCGCGCTGAACGATCTGGGCGTCCGCACACTCAACTGGTAGAGCAGCTAACGTGAACTCGGAACTTGGAACCGTCCGCTCAGTCTGCCAGACGGCGCCGCCAGGGGTCTTGATCAGGAATCCCCCGCGCCTGGCCTCGTCGAACAGCGGCGATAACTGCGCGATATAAGGGTTGATCCAGACACAGATGCTCAGGCCGAGCCCCTTGAGCCGGCGCAGCATCGCCTGCGGATCAGGAAAGATGCGCTCGTCCCACTGGAAGTCGCACCAACGAAACTCCTTCATCCAGAAACAGTCGAAGTGAAACACGTGGACCGGCAAATCGCGGTCGGCGATCCCGCGAATGAAGCTCGTGACGGTCTCTTCATCGTAGTTCGTGGTGAACGAAGTGCTGAGCCACAGCCCGAACGACCAGGCGGGCGGAAGCGCCGGCCGACCCGTGAGGGCAGAGTATTTGCGCAGGATCTCCTTTGGAGTTGGACCGTAGATCACGATGTACTCGAGGCGCTGGCCGGGAACGCTGAATTGGACTCGTGCGACTTTCTCAGATGCCACCTCGAACGACACCATCTCCGAATGGTTGACAAACACGCCGTAGCCGCGATTTGTGAGGTAGAACGGGACGTTCTTGTAGGCCTGATCGCTGCCTGTACCGCCGTCTTTGTTCCAGGTCTCCACCACCTGGCCGTTCTTGACAAACGCTGTGAACCGCTCTCCCAGCGGCAGCCGCCTGGCGCCGCCTTCAAAGTGTGAAATGCGCACCCGGATGCAATCGGCGAGGGGCGAACTGAGATGTATCGTGAGGAGCGGGCCGTCAAGAGTGTCGCCGCGATGGCGGATCGTCTTCGTGGGAGCGAGAATGTGCACGCCGCCAGCCTCCTCGATCGCCTCGTATAGCTGCGCGGGGTGATGGACTTTCACGCCATTGCGCATCATCCAGTTGCCGTCGGTGAATTACATAAGTTGCTTTCGGTGGAATCTGCGCTGGCTTGGGTGGACCGGGCGGACGAACTGGACAATCTGGCGCCGACGGAGCGGCGCCCTCCAAAAGTCGCCTCATCACCTCATCAGCACTCATTCTGTGAATTGGAGCTGCTTATCTGCCGCCACCTCGTCCATCTGAGTACTCATGCCGTCCGGCCATTTTACTTTGATTGAGCAGGTCGTCTCTTTGCCCAGTCCGACGTGCACCCGCGGGTCCGATGAGGAGAGGAAGGAGCCGTCCGTGTGGCACAGCCGTGTTTGCGTTAAGGGGCCCGCGGTGACCGTTACGATGGCTCCGTAGGCATCACGATTGCACTTTTTACCGATCAACTTGATCGAAAGCCAGTGGCCGGCATTCGCGGTTTCGTTGTGAAGCAGCTGTGGCTTTCCTTCGCTGTCAACGACGAGGGCGTCGACCCGTCCGTCGTTGTCGAAGTCGCCGACCGCGAGTCCACGCCCGACGATGGGCAGCAGGTTTGCCAGGCCGGCTGAGTCAGGCGCCTCCACGAATTTCGTCCCCATCGAGTTGTACAAGAGCTGGGTCGGTTGACGGAAGGTGCGGCCGGGCAGGATATCGGCGACATTGTCGTAAGTATGGCCGTTTGAGATCAGGAGGTCAAGAAAGCCGTCGTTGTCGACATCGAGGAATTTGCAGCCGAATGCGACGTAACCCCGGGTGAAGTGATGTATGCCGAGCGTTGCGCTCGTATCTTGAAACAGCCCGCCGCCATTATTGTGGTAGAGATTCTTGACCTGGCCCTCGAAGGTGGCGACGAAAAGGTCTAGCTTGCCGTCGTTATCGATGTCGCCCCAATCGATGCCCATACCGCCGTGAACGTGCCCGGCATCTGAGGCGGTGCCAGACGCCACTCCGATGTTCGTCATCTTACCGGACTGCAGGCCCTGGAACAGGTCGCCGAGCCGTTCATCATTCGCGACCGCAAGTCCCTGGCCGCCGGACTCGTCGAAATCGGCGAACGCAGCGCCCAGACCACCGCCCGCGGATTTATCGATCCCCCAGGCGGTCGTACGATCCTCGAACCGCTTTCCTCCAACATTGCGATACAGCTTCGGCTTCATCGCGTGATACACTGTCGGCTCGCACGCGAGCTGGTAGTCCTTATTGCCGCGGCCTTTGGCAGTGCACAGCTGAGGATTGGTCTGCGGGCCGAAATCCACATAGTTGCAGATGAGCAGGTCGAGAAAGCCGTCTCCGTCCACGTCGGCCCAGCTGCAGCTGGTTCCCCAGGGCTGTGGAGGAATCCCGGCCGAAACGGACACATCGGTGAACCGCAGGCCGCGCTCGTTGTGAAGCAACGCTCCCGCGTGCCATCCGCTCAAATAGATATCCGGGAATCCATCGTTATCATAGTCGCCGACCGCGCAGCCCAGGAAATGCCCGTGCTGCCGGTCCATTCCCGTTTGGTGAGAGACATCGGTAAAATGCCCCCTGCCATCGCCTTTGTAGAGCGCGGTCGTAGGGCCGACCAGGAGGATATCGAGGTTGCCATCGCCGTCAAAGTCCAGGAAGGCGCAGCCATTTCCTATCATTTGAAGAATATTGAAGGGCCGCTTGCCTTCAATGCGCCATTCGTAATGGAGGCCCGCTTCTTCAGTCGTCGCCCTGAAGGCAACCTTGTTGAGGCGATTCTGGACTTCCGGAGGCAGGGATTGAGTTGAGTAGCGAGTGACCGCGGCGCCGTATTCGGAGGGGATATCCGGCCGGTACCGGGCGTACCAAACAGCGCCGCCTACCAGTGCCAGCAGGAGGATAGGCAGCACTCTCCAAATCCAAATCGGTGTTTTCTGAAGCATTAG
>Ga0068855_100008757_pt1 | contig 12235 bp, 8 predicted proteins | sample KBSCornC52_FD_66592 | JGI IMG/M metagenome (GOLD analysis project Ga0068855, IMG submission 66592) | Corn rhizosphere microbial communities from Kellogg Biological Station, Michigan, USA - KBS Corn C5-2 | ecosystem: Host-associated > Plants > Roots > Rhizosphere > Soil ...
CGCGACGTGGGAACGGCCTCCGCGCTGTCTCGGCCGCACTGACCCCACGGCCGGGTACCAGAAAACACCTGCGCAGTTTCGTGAGCGGTTCCGACGTCTGAACCAACCGACCGTCGTCGGTGCAACACCGGCGAGGCAGCTCTCAGCTCGCATCTCGATCCGCAAGCCTCGATGCGCACCGGGCTCGCGCATCGAGGCCGGTCCCACTCTCGACGTCGCGGTCGTCACTCACCACACTACCGCTCGTACCACCGTACCACCGTACCACCGTTCCACCGTTCCACCGTTCCACCGTTCACACAATCGTCAACTCACGCTGATACTCACGCGGCGTGATCACCGCCTCCCCCGGCGTGATGTACACGTTGACCTCCGACCGCATTCCGACGCGGCCGGGAATGTAGATCCCCGGCTCGATCGAGAACGCGACGCCCGGAACGAGCAGACGCTCCTCACGCGACTCGAGGTTGTCGAGATGCGGGCCGGAGCCATGGAGATCGCGCGGGTCGATGGAGTGGCCGGTGCGATGCGTGAAGTAATCGCCATACCCACGCGACTCGATCACGTGGCGCGCCGCGTCGTCCACGTCCGCGCCCGCGACAGCGTCGCCCGCCTTGGCGCGATCGCGCACCAGGTCGATCGCCGCATCACGTGCATCTTTTACCGCGTTCCAGATCTCTAAATTTTCCTTGCTCGGCTGGCCGATCGACGCCATCCACGTTTGATCGGCATAGGGGCCGGTCACCTGTGTCTCTTTCGCCCACAGATCGATGAGCAGGATGTCGCCCGGCCGGATCAGGCGCGGCGCGTCCGCCGACGGCTCATAGTGCGGATTCGCCGCGTTCGGCCCCGCCGAAACGTTCGGACCGTGATCCGTCTCCAATCCGGCGCGAGTAAATCGATCGCGAATCCACGCCATCAGCTCGTGCTCGGCCAGTGGCTCCGGACCGCGCGCGCGCTCGCCGGCGATCTGTAGCGCCTCGCGCGCGATCGTCGCGATCTCCTCGGCGGCACGCACGTGCGACGCGATGTGCCCGGCGTTCCACGACGCATAGAAGCGACTCACGAGCTCGCCCGACGACACCACCGTCGCGCCAGCCTCGCGGACCATCTCGATCACGCCGGCGGGTACCCGGTCGAGATACGGCACCGCATCGCCCGCAGAGTATTCCATGGCGACCCGTTTGCCGCCGACGTGCTTGGCGAGCAGCGACTCGAGACTCCGCCACGAAGCGTAGATCTCCTTCGTCCACGACTCCGGCCAACGGTGCCACTGTCCCTGCTCGATCGCGTGCGAGATCGCCACCGGCGTTCCACGAGTGGGGACGAACGCGAACACGCGGCGAGTCGTCATTCCCTCGAGCCGCATCAGTCCACCGGCGATCGGATTGAGACCGCGAAAATCGTACAGCAACCATCCGTCGACTCGCGCATCGGCCAATGCGCGTTGCACGTCGGGCAACGTTTCAGGTGTGAGCATGAGCGATCAGGAAAGTCCCGCGGTTCGATCGAACGAGCGCCAGTCGGCGCGCCACTCGCATGTGCCTTCGCCTCGTCCACTGCACCGCACATGCTCGACGGCGCCGATACTTCCAATCAAGAGTAGTAGGAGCTCCCGCAGCGACGATTCGTAGTACGTGCAGCCGATCACCCCCGGAGCCGTGCCGAGCGTGATCGAACGCGGCACGTCGAGCAGCAGAAAGCTGCCGACACGCCGGATGTTGCCGTTCAGGTAGCGTGCCGCGATCTTCCGCGCGCGGCGATATGCCAGCGGTCGCGCCATTGCCGACGGCAAAAGCCGCATCAATTGTCGGGTGACGGGCGAAATCGTGCGATATGACTGGAGCGCGATGTGTCGGCCGGCCGCGCGAAAGATCTCCTCGGCATCGGGACGTCGGCCGATCAGCTTGGCGAGCGCGATCGCCTCGTCTTGGGCCGGCCGGTGGCGCCGGCGCGCTTCTTCAGTGTATCGCTTGATCTGTGCATAAACCGTATCACTCAACCCGAGCCGCTTGTTTCGAAGCTCGTCGACATACTCGGCGTCGGTTTGATCGCTCGGCGTGTCGACATCGCGGACAGCTTCGAGGAGACTGAGTGGCAGCAGCGCATCAACGGTGGCAAGCATGTGGGCCGTGAACGGGACAGGGAGCGAAGGTAGCCGTCGGCCACCTCGCGTTCAAGCGGCGACGCGATGATTGCGCGCGCACTGGCGGGTCGCGGACTGGCAGGTTTGGTCCTCGCCGCACTCGTCGCAGTCGTCGCCCGGCGAGCCCGCTCGCTGACGGCAAGCGGCGCGATCGCCGCGACGGTCATCGGCGCACTTGCTGTCGCGGCTGATTGGACGTGGGGCGCGCTCCTGATCGTCTACTTCGCCGTTTCGACGGCGCTCTCGCGGTTCGGCAAGACATCGAAAGAACGTCGAATTGGGTCGATTGTCGCTAAAAGCGGCCCACGCGATGCAAACCAAGTGCTGGCGAACGGAGCGATGTTCGCGGCCGCGGCGCTCGCCTTCGTCGTCCGACCCGACATCCGCTGGATCACGCTCGGTGCCGGTTCACTCGCCGCTTCGGCGGCGGACACCTGGGCAACGGAAATCGGCACCCTGTACGGCACCAAGGCACGCTCCATTCTTACCTGGCGCGTCGTGCCCGTGGGAACTTCCGGAGGCATCTCGGCGATTGGCACTCTGGCAGCGATTGCCGGCGCCGGGTTCATCGCGTTCGTTACCTCGCTATTGGGCTGGACGCCGATCGTGGCGCGCAACGTCATGGTCGGCGGGGTCGGTGGGGCGCTCCTCGATTCTCTGCTCGGCGCGACGATCCAATCGCGGCGCTGGTGCGACACATGCGAACGTGAGACCGAACGCACATTGCACGACTGTGGAAATCAAACGCGGCGATTGCGTGGAGTCTCGTGGCTCGACAATGACATGGTGAATGTTCTGAGCAACATTGCCGGGGCGTTCATCGCCGTTCTTCTACCGCGATAGAGTCTCTCGAATGTTCGATGCGGAGGTGCTCGTCGTCGGTGGTGGGCCGGCCGGATCATCGGTCGCGACGTTTCTCGCGCGCGCCGGTGTCGACGTCCGTGTCGTCGACCGCGCCCATTTTCCGCGCCCGAAGCCGTGCGCCGAATACTTGAGTCCACAGGCGTCGCGTTTACTCGAGGCGATGGGCGCGCTCGAGCGGGTCGAGCAATCGGGCGCCGCGCAGCTCACCGGCATCAGCGTCCGTGCGCCGAACGGTCGCGTGATCAAGGGTGACTTCGTCGCGACGCACGGATTTCGCGGCTTTCGCGATCGCGGCCTCTCGGTACGACGCGAGCTGCTCGATGCGATTCTGCTCGACTGCGCGCGCGAGGCCGGCGCTGGTGTGAACGAAGGCGTGCGCGTGACCGATATCGTGCGCGATGCATCCCAGCGGGTGGTCGGCGTGCGCACATTGAGCGACGGCATCGCCGGCGAGATTCGCGCGCAGCTCGTGATCGCGGCTGACGGGCTGCGTTCAGTAGTCGCGCGACGTTTGGGGCTCGCGCACGCGTCGCGCTGGCCCAAGCGGCTCGCGCTCGTGACACATTACGCAGGCGTCGCGGACATCGGCGAGCACGGCGAGATGCACGTCGAGCGAGGTGGTTATGTCGGCATCGCCGACGTCGGCAACGGAGTCACAACGGTCGCGTTGGTCGTGCCAGCCTCGCGTGCACGAGAGTTCTCTGAAGATCGCGCCGCCTTTCTCGAGCGTTGGCTGCGCAATGTTCCTCACCTTGCGCCGCGTTTCGCCGGTGCCGAGCGTGTGTCGCCGGTCGTTGCGACGGGACCGTTCGCGTCCCATGCGCGTCGCGCATGGTCGCCCGGAGCCGCGCTCGTCGGTGACGCGGCCGACTTCTTCGATCCGTTCACGGGCGAAGGGATTTACGCGGCGCTGCGTGGCGGCGAGATGCTGGCTGGTTTCGTCGGAGAATCCGCCGCCGCGACGACACCTCTCGCGAGTGACGCGTTGCTGGCGGAGTACGACGCGTCACGGCGACGTGAGTTCGGCGGGAAGTGGCTCGTCGAGCGAGTGATCGGAGCGGTGGTGGGCTCGGCGCCGCTGATCAATCGTGCGGCGCGGAATTTGTCAGCACGGAAGGAGTTCGCGGATTTGTTGATTGGAGTGACGGGTGATTTCGTGCCGGCGCGCGAAGTGATTCGCGCGGGATATGTGTGGCGGGTGTTCGGGTATTGAGGACATCCGCCCGCCAGCGGGGCGAAAGCCACGGATGGATCCCGCGGCCGCCAATCGCGCGTTCGATGCGATGGTGCAGATGAGGAAGATCGATATCGCTGCGATCGAAGCTCGAAGCGGCGCGCCGCAATGCTCCGTTCAATAGATGTGCAGCTTCTCCAGCAGCGCGAGCGTGTCGCCGACGCACTCCAACAAGTCTTTGTTGTGTTTGATCATCTTGCTGCGCATGTACACACGAAGCCATTGCTTGTAGGCAAACAACTCGTAGCGATCAAGCATGTCCGTGACCGACAGGTCGCCCTGAGCGAGAACTCCCGCCAGGAACATCGCGCACTCGAAGCCCAGCGAAATGGATTGGAAGTACGGTGAACCCATCGCCGAATCGCCCACCAGAAAAACCGGCGACTGCGTGAACGAAGGCCCATCGGTCCCCGCCCGGCGCCGTCCGCGACTGGTCGCATTGCGGGCTCGGTACAAGTCCAGCGGTATCCGGATGATCTCCAGGTCTCCGACAATTTCCCCGTTGGTCTCTTGCTTGATCTTGTCGATGAAGCGGTCCATCGACTCCGCCACATGCGGGAAGTTGCCACGAAGCCAATGCCCGTCGAATCGCGATGGCATTCGCTCGTAATCGTCGGCCGAGATGTTGACGATGCCGGTGACGTGGCTGATCCCACCGTCGTGATACGTTCGATTGACCGCCGGAATAAATTTGTACTGTGCGTTCTCGATATTCTTGTAGTACTTGCAGTACTCGTTGCAGTCGTACGGCTGGCCGTACAGAAACGTGATGACGAGCGCGTATTCGAGACGGAGCTTGAACGTGTTTGCGCCGCGAGAAGCCTCCGGGGCGCCAGCGTTCGTCGCCAGTTGATCTCGCAGCACCGAGTTAGTGCCCGTACAATCGATGAGGATGTCTCCGGGCGCGACCATCGACATCGCATCCTGCGCCGTAACAACGGCCGTGTTGCGCTCTACGGGGTGCTCCTGATCTGCATCGATCAAGTCACTGAGAGAACGCTCGATCGCATTGAGCGGACAGAATCCCTGCGTCCAATCGTGCAAGAGAGCCATCAGGTCTGATGAAATCGACCGGCGAAACGCGAGCCCCGCTTCGACCTCTGAAGGATCGAAGATTGCCTCGATGCTCTCTTCGTCGATGTGATCACTGCAGTAGCCCGCGACCGAATCAGCGACGACGAACGACGCGAGCTGCACCATCCGCGTCCGCGTGTAGTCGCGTCGCTTTTCATAGAGGTGCACGGAGAACTGCGTGTTGGATTGCAGCAATGCCGTCATGAGGAGACCGACGGGCCCCGCGCCGAGGATGTGAACACCGACAGGGCGAGGCGGGATCTCCGAGCTCGTCATGCCGTTCTGTTGAAGCATTGTTTTCTTGCTCCCAGCACGACTGCACGCGTGCCCCAGGAGGGTGGAAGGCCGGGCACGATTGAGAACGCCCGCACGAATGTGCGGGCGTTCTGCCACGAGAAGCGTGGCGCTCGGTTACGACTTGAAATTGGGATTGTTGCGCGTCTCGACGTCCGGCAGGGGCACGCATGTGAGATCGCTGTACGTGTTCCCCTTGAGCGTTGTTCCCTTGGTGAATGGGAGATTGTACCGCAACATGTCTCCGTAGCGCTGTCCTTCGTTGAACAGCTGGCGGCGGCGCTCCTCGAGCACGAGATCCGTGAACGCCTGTCCGGTTGGCGGCGGACCGGCCAGCGTCGGGACGCCGTTGGCCGTGCGCACGCGATTGATCGCGTCGAATCCCTGCTGCCCACCGACTGCCTCGGCGTAAATGAGCTGCGCCTCGTTCCACGACGCGATCGGAATCGGAGTACCGCCGAGTTGGGCGATGAACTTCTGCTGTTGAAACAGCGGCGTTATGCCGTCATTGGCTTTCTTGCCAGCGTCCTTCACCTTCACGCGCGGATCAGGCACGTTGCCAGCCACGCCGTTCACGGTAAGGTTGCGATATGGAACGGAGACGGAGAGGTACTCGTTGCGGATCGTCAGATTGTAGATGCGATTCTCGCGCGTTGCCGCGCCACCCTCGGTGAATTCGGCGTTCCGCACGAAACCGGACGGAACGAGAATCGCATCGGCCGCCGCCTCGGGCAACTTCTTGAGGTCGAGGCGCGCGCGAGCTCGCCCGACGCGGGCCATGTTGAGAACACTCTGATCATTGACCGCCGTCGCGCGGGTGATGGCGTCGGTGAAGCGATCCTCCGCGACCGCCCACACCTGCTCACGAGTCATCGCCGGGCCGTTGTCCATCGTCATCTGACACATCCCTTCGCCGAGCAGCAAGTCAGCATAGCCGCTGTACGCGCGCATTTGGGCCATCAAGGACGCACGGCTCGGCACGTCCGCGTCGGCAAATTTATCGAGGCGGTCGAACGCGTCGTCGAGCTGGAAGCGAGCCTGCTGAAGTGGCGTGTAGAAACCCATCGCCGTCGTCGTGCGAGTGTAGTTGCAGCTGCCGGGGGCACCCTTGATCTCGACGACGCCGCGCCACTCCCATGGGTGATTGTCGACGAACCCGTTGGCGTTCAGCTCCTCGCCGCTCAGCATGCTGGTCGTGGCGGCATATTGCATGACACCGCATTGCAGCGTCTGCAGCGCGGCGGCGGCGAGTGCCGGAGCGAGTGCCGGATCCGAAAGGGCTTCGGCCGGAACGCTCCCAGGATTGTCGACAGAGAGCAAACTGTTGCACGCGCCAACGCCGATGAGCGCGAGCCCGAGTACGGCGCGCCGCGCCGAATATACGGCCGAACGAACCGGAGTGACCGGCGTCGACCGATGAGTAAGTATGAATGACATGATTCTCTAGTCTCCTCGGTCGGGGATCAGTAGGTGAGACGGAACGTGGCGACGAAGCTCGCGGTCGGCGGCATGATCGTCTGATAGCCGTTCGACAGGGAGCCCAACGCGCGGATTTCCGGATCCCAGACATGCTGGCCCGCGACATCCACGTAGATCTCGCCGTCGCGCGACGTATTCCAGCCCTGTTCCGCCGTCCACAACATCGAAAGGTTACGACCCGCGATCGTCACCGAGCCGCCCGAAGCGCCGATCTTCCGCACGAGCGACGGCTTGACCGTGTATGACGCCGAGAGCTCACGCAACTTCAGGAAGCCCGCCTGATACGTGCTCGGTGCATCCGCTTCGATGGATCGATACACCTGAAGGAACGGATCATTCTGCTCGATCACGGCTTTGGTCGAGCCCTGATTGTGCAGCGCGCGAATCTCAGTGTCCGACTGCCAATTGCCGCCGTTTCCATCGACGCGGGCGTAGAGCCGCAGATTGTCCCAGAGGGTAACGGTCGTGTTGAAGCCCTGCTGCCACGTCGGCTGAGTGTGGCCCCAGAACACGCGCGGCGCATATTTGACGTTGGGATCCAAGGTGCCGACCGGACACGGGAGATCTGGTCCGCCCTGCTCGAGCCCCGACTTCCCGGTGCCGCCGTCGCAGACCGAGGACAGCACGACGCCCGTCGGACTCAGTTTCGCCGAGCGAACCTTGTACATGAAGAAGTCGGCGATGCCGTAGCCGACGCGGGCCTGCGCCTGTCCGCCTCCACCGACCGTCAAGAATTGCTGACCACCAAGATCGTCGACGCGGTTGCCATTGTTGGCGAGCTGCGTTCCAACTTCCCACGCAACGCGACGGCCCCGCAAAATCCGGACGCTCGCGGCGAGCTCGTTGCCCCATGTCGACAAGCGACCGATGTTGACCACCTGATTCCCAGGGAAGCCGACGGACGGCGGCACGGGCACGTTCACGATCGCGTCGGTCACCTTGCGACCGAAGTGTGTGTAGCTCAGGTCCATCCGCCGATCCAGGAGCGAGGTCTCGAAGCCGAGCTCGAGCTCCGCGCTACGCTCCGGCTTGAGCTGCGGGTTTCCGACCGACGACGGCACGAGGCCCGCCGCGTTTTGATATCCGGTACTGGACGTATAGAGACGCGCCGCGTCGAACGTGCCGGGCTGCGTTCCCGCTGCGCCGTATGCGCCGCGCAACCGCAGGTCGCCGAGTGCGCGTGCGAGGACACCAGCCTTCTCTTTCCAAAGCGGCTCTTCGCTGAGGACCCACGACGCACTCACCTTGGGATAGTACGCGGCGGAGTAATCCTTTCCGAAGGCACTGTTGTCGTCACCGCGAACCGCGGCGGTGAAGAAGAGACGGTTCTGCCAGGCCAGCGCCTCTTGCACGAAGAGACCGACCGTCGCGTTGGCAACGTAGCCTTCTGTCGCGTTTTTCGTCGTCGTGCCCGACACCGTCGTGATCGGCGCCGCCGGGAACGTCGTGCCGCTCGCCGTGATGTTGCTGAGCTCCGAACGATAGGCTTGGAAGCCCATCGTGGTCGTGAAGTCGAGGGCTCGGAGCGAGTACTTGAGATTTCCTGAATAGTCGAGCGTCAGGAAGTTTCGCGACGCGCGCTCGACGTTCTTGAATCCCAGACCGTTGGACCCGTAGAATCCTGCGTTCTCCGCCGTTTCGCGCGGATACAGCGTCCAGTTGTTCTCCGCGTTCACGTCGAGGCCGACGGCGAGACGATGCGTGAACCATGGGAACGGCTCGTACTTCGCCGTCGCGCTCGTGGTCATGCGGTCGACGTCCGCGTGATCCTCGACGTCATCCCACAACGCCGGCGGCGCGAAACCGAAGCCGCCCGTCCCCTGCGCGATGTGACTCCGTCCGCCCCATACGAGATTGCTAAATGGATCGGGGTTGATCGAACCGTTCTGCGCGAGCCGGATGCGGTCGCGGATGTAGCCGAGGCTTCCCTCGATACGAAGCTTCTTATTGGCTTCGATGTCGATGTTGGCGCGCCCGCCGAACTTTTTATCCCAGTTCCAGGAAACGACACCGCCGTCGTCATCGTACGACGTGGAGAGATAGTAGCGCGTGACGTCGTTTCCGCCGTGCAGGTTCCCCGAGTAGCCGTGGTTGTGGCCATCGCTGAAGATTGCGCCTGCGCCGCTGTCGATCGCGTACTGATAGAGATTGAACGGGATGACCTTTCCAGATGTGTCCTTTGACCAGAGCGTCCCCGCCCGGCCCGCGGGATTTGCCAACCAGTTCGTGCCTTGGCGTGTGGTGAAGTCCCAGTGCGGCGCACTGTTCGAGCCGCGCTTGGTGATGATCTGGACGACGCCATTGGAGGCTTCTGTTCCATACAATGTCGCCGCCGCGGGGCCCTTGATGATCTCGATGGACTCGATGTCCTCGGGGTCGATGTCGTTGAGACGACTGGCGCCTGCGCCGCCGCGCTGCGCGGGCCCTTGCGAGGTATTGGCGTCCATGCGCACGCCGTCGATGTACACGATCGGATCGGTGGCGAGCGACAGGCTTCCGACCGAGCGCACGCGGATCTGCGCTCCGGTGCCCACCTGACCCGTCGACGGCAGCACCATGACCCCAGGCGTGCGCGCGCCGATCAGTTGCTCGACGCTGCGCGGCGCGGACGTCTTGAGAACGTCGTTCGCATTGATACTTTCGATGACGTTACCGACGGCTCGCCGTTCGACGGCGCCGCCCGTACCGGTGACGACGACTTGGTCGAGTTGGATGGTGCGTTGCGAGAGTGCGAAGTCGGCGGTGGTCGTCTGCCCTGCTGTGACCGTGACCATGCGATCCCGCGGCGCGTAGCCGAGCATTCGAACACGTACCTGCACACGGCCCACGGGGGCGGCGCCCAGCGTGTATCGGCCCTCGGTGTCGGTCCGCGCGCGGTTCCCTTCACCAGCAGCAACGATTGTTATCTCCACGCCGGGTATCGGGCGTCCACCGACGGTATCCGTTACCTGGCCAGTGATTCTGCCTGTCTGCGCGTGCGCTGCGCGACCGACGAAGAATGCTGCAATCACCAGCGGCATCCATCGAGCTACCTTGCAATGCGACATCGATCCCCCCGGGTGGAGCGAGATGTAGTGGCGCATCGATGCGCCGCAAGAATTCTTCGAGCACGAAGATGCAGTTGGATATTGAATCCAGCAATATGTCGGCGACGACGGGGATCCGGCACGTCGGCACGACGGCACACGGACGGGATCGGGTATGGCACCTGGCGGAACACCTCGACGCGCGGGGTCGGGACGAGAAATTGCCGCAGGGCCAAAGGCATTTAGAGCACTTTTGTTTGAATCATGTGACGCGCCGCCAAATCGCGTGGTTGGATAGATGCCGGAGTTCCGCCCGCTCGCGGTCGTTTGTCATGCTCGACGTTCACGGGCGCGTATCGTCGTGCCGGCGGCGACAGTTTAGTGTTTCCTATCGAGGCGGGAAGGACGCCAGAGCTCTTCGCTCGGGTGGACGGTGCCGACTGTGGCGTCAACCTCCGCCGGTTTGCGACCCCGCGATCTTCGCGCTGATCTGCAAGTCATAGTTGTTCGGCGTGCGCGTATGAAAACTCTTATAGCTCGCCGTATGAATGTCCTTCTCGCGATCGGGAGACGACGCGATCGAACCTGTGTCGACCCGCGCCTGAAGCCCGCGCGCGCACAACTCGGCCGAGACCTTGTCGGGGTCGAACGGCGTGATGCCGAATGAGATGTGGTTCATGACCGCTCGCCGCACCGGCGGCATCACAAACGTCGGCGACGTCGCATTGCCGCCACGAATCAGCAGACCGCCGATCTCCGGCGAGATCGTCGTCTCGTTCTGACTACCCTCATCGCCCAAGCCCTTCCAGCCGAGCAGCGCTTCATAGAACGCGACGGACTCCTTGTAGCTTGTAACCGCGAACGAGATGTGGTCGAGGTACATCGTCTTCCAACCAGTTGCCTCGAACGGCAACGGCGCGTTGAGCTTTCCGTTCGCCGGCGTTCGGCGTCGATTGCGCTTGTTGCCGTTGCTGATCTGCACGTTCATGCCATCGGGATCTTTCACGTGAAAGCTCCGAAAGTCGTCGCCACTGTGATCGGCCACCGGACTGAGACCACGCGCCTTGAGCGCGGCTTCGACCTTGTTTGTGTCCCACGGCTCGATGCCCCAGCAGAAACCATCCCACAGCGCGCCGCCGTTCGGAACCCCTTCCGCTCGGGGAGTCGTGCACGGAGCCATGTGACTTGCATCGGCAGCGCCTCCGCCGCCCCCGCGGCCACGACCGGTGCTGTCGGCACCGCCTCTTCCTCCGCCGGGTCCGCGGTTGCCACCACCGCCGCCTGGTGCACCTCCACGTCCGCCACCTGTCGGGACGTAGCCGCCGCGAATCTTCACGCCGCCCCAATCGCCGATGTCCATGTAAATCTCATTGCCGTCGTTGCTGCGCACCTTCCATCCCATCAGCGCCGCGTAGAATGCCGCCTCACGCTCGGCATCCGTGACGTGCATGTTGAAGTGATCGAGCAAAACAGTCTTCCATCCCGTCGAATCGAACGGCGCTTTGAATGGCGTCTTGTTGCACGCGGCGGTCGTGTCGCGGTCGCGTCCCGCGCATTGACCTTGACCGAACGCGCGCGCGAGCGGTGCGGCCACGGCGGCCATGCCGAGTGCTTGGAGAAGGTGACGGCGTGAAATGGTGCCGCGGTCGTATGCAGAAAAGAGGCGAGTGAGATCGTCCACAGAGGGCTCCTGCGAGTCGGAGGTCGGACGGGACCGTGAGATGTACGCGAGGAGATAATGCGTGTGACTCGGCAAAGAGCAAGATCTCGCCGCGAGTTGGGCGCAGAGCGAACTCTACTCGGGTATGCGGTCGATTGTCGGTACAGAGATCTGGCATGACGGCGGAAGCGATTTCCGCTGGCCAGCCGGCGTTGCATGCCGTAGCTTGTCGCGTCGCCTCGCAAGATCAGACTTGTCTTTGTCACATACGTCCATCTGATCGCAGGCCTGCGCGCCGCCCCGACCTAGCTGAATTGTGACCCAAGCCGCACCCATACCATCCCCGCGAGCCATCAGCGTCCGCCTTGGTCGTTGGTGGCAGTTGAGCCTCGGCGTCGTGTGCATGGCGATGATCGCCAACTTGCAGTACGGCTGGACGCTATTCGTCAACCCCATTC
>Ga0068855_100008758_pt1 | contig 12235 bp, 9 predicted proteins | sample KBSCornC52_FD_66592 | JGI IMG/M metagenome (GOLD analysis project Ga0068855, IMG submission 66592) | Corn rhizosphere microbial communities from Kellogg Biological Station, Michigan, USA - KBS Corn C5-2 | ecosystem: Host-associated > Plants > Roots > Rhizosphere > Soil ...
CCGCACCGCGGCCTCCAGGCCCACGTGGCTCAACTGTGGAGGGTGGAGACGATGCGAGAGACTCTGCACATCACCCGAGAGCGTCGTGAGCATCTCGATCGCTCTTCCGATCTCCACTGCCAGTTCAGGCATGTGGACGTCGACCCGCTGTTTCACGACCTCCAGACGCAGCAAGACGACGATCAACTGTTGGCCAATGTCGTCGTGAAGATCCCGGGCGAGTCGCGTGCGCTCTTCCTCGTGCGCTTCGATCAACCGCTGATTCAGCGTGGACAGCGTCTCTTCGGCCAGCTTCCGTTCGGTAACGTCGACGGCGATACCGGCATAACCCGCGAATGACCCGCCTTTGTCATATCTCGGTACACCCGAAGTCACGATCCATCGATACTCGCCATCGCTGCGATGGAGACGATGCTCCACGTCGAATGGCTGGCGCTGGTCGAACGCCTTCGTATAGGCGTCGCCGCATCGGTCAACGTCGTCGGGGTGGATCAGCTCGATCCATCGATGTCCCGGCGCCACATTCACCGGCCAGCCGGTGAAATCGAGCCAGCGCTGATTGACATACGTCACCTGTTTGTCGACGTCTGACATCCAGATCATGACGGGAGCCGTATTCGCAATCAGACGAAACTGCTCCTGGTCCTCGCCTACCGCGCGTTCGCCTTGCGCTCGCTCGCCCACATCTCGAATGGTCACGCTGAACTCTGGGTGGCCGGCGAGATCGTGCCGAGCGATCCACACCTCGCACCAGAACTCGTGACCATCCGTGCGCACGCCCCGTAATGTCGAGGCCGTCGGACGATGCCCGTCCGCGGCGTTGCGCGCGCGCTCGAAGCACGCGGCGAGTTCGGCGCGGAAACGCGGCGCAACGAACGCCTCGATGCGGCGGCGCAACGCTTCCTGTTCCGGACAGCCGAACATCGTCTTGGCGGCCTCATTGAAGAGGAGGATCTGCCCTTCCTCATCGACAACGATGATCGCGTCGACGGCTGATTGGACGATCGCCGCGGCGCGTTGCCAGCCTTCGAGCGCCGACTCATTCGCGCCTCTCTCGTCGATGTCCTTGTTATGCGATCTCGCCATAGGGATCTGCCATCGTCAACGTATCTCGACCACCGTGTGCGCGGCACAAAGCCGTTTCACCGAATGAGCACTTTCGTCGCGGGCGGTCATCGGGTAGGCGCACTGGAGGTCCATCGGCTGGCTTCTCGCGACGTCGTCCCACAGATGTTCGAGTTGAATGGCGGCGTCGACCTCCCCGTTCGCCCACAGAACGGGCGCGCCTTCGCCGCAACCCACCACCCGGCGGTGATGACCTCCTGCGCGCCGAGCGGCCTCCGCGACCGCCTCGCCGGCGGCATGTTTGAAACGAGTCGGGTCCGGCGTGCCGTCGACCATCACCTTCGACAGCAGTTCGTGGATCTTCACCGGAACGTACAAGCCTTCTCGGATGGCGTGGTCGAGATCGACGTGAGAACGCTGGAGATTGCGACGGAGGCGCTCGAAGTGCGGCTCGGTCACCAACGCAATCACCGCGCAATCCTGGCGCAGTGCGCTGTCGATGAACTGACTGAAGGCGCTGACGAATACCTCGTCGCTCGAATAGAACAGCACATCGTGACGGTGCAAGGCGAGCGCGTCTCCGCGAGCGATACGCTCGAGGCGGCCAACGAATTGTGCGCCCCCCACGATCGCGTCGAACGCGCGCGCCACATCTCGCCGGACGTGCGGCTTGTACACGTACCCGTGGATGCCTCTGCGAAACGCTTCGTCGATCACGTCCGATGACCATTCGTTGGTCACGAGGAGAATCTTGGCGTGAGGAGCCGCCACACGCAACGCGCTCGCGACGGCAAGGCCGCTTATCGTGGGCAACCCGATGTCAAGGGTGACCACATCGGGCTGCAGCGCGGTCGCCTGACGGATGGCATCGTCGCCGTCTGCAGCTTCAGCGACGACTACCACCTCCGGCAATCCGTGCAGCAAGGCGCAGAGTGCGCGGCGGAATGGCTCGTGGTCCTCGATGACGACTGTGCGAACAGCCATATGGTCGAGACGCCGCCATTCTACTCAAAGGGCCCAACGAATGCTGATCTCGATTGCGATCCGGCCACTGGTCTGGAGGCGCCTGAGCGGCGATCTGCCAAGTCATTCGTATCGCAACGCCGCGATGGGATCGAGACGCATCGCGCGGCGGGCCGGCACGTAGCACGCCGTGACCGACACGACGATCATCAACGCGACAATTGACCCGATCGTGACAGGGTCGCGCGCGCTCGTCCGCACCAGCAGGCTCTGCAGCAGCCGGCCGACGGCGAAGGCGCCGGCGACGCCGATTGGGAGCCCGATGGCGAGCTGCCCCAGCGAGCGACGCAACACCAGCCACAGCACGTCGCGGCCCTGCGCGCCAATGGCCATGCGGATGCCGATCTCGGCGGTTCGCTGCGACACCGAATACATCGTGACGGCGTACAAGCCCACCGCGGACAGCACGAGCGCGATCGCGGCGAAGATCGCAAACATCGATCCGAAGGTGCGGAGCGGCCATCGAAGCTGCGCGAGCAGGCCGTCCATCGTCTGGATGTCGGTGAGCGGCAGGTCTTGATCGAGTGCGCGCATCACGTCGCGCACGAGCGGTGCCACTGATCCCGGATCGGACGGCGTCCGTACGACCAGCACCACGTAGCGCTGCGGGTCTGCGCGCATCGGGATGAAGACGACCGGGTCGGGCTCCGGTTCGGTGAAATCGCGCTGCCGCACCGTTGGCACCACCCCGACGATCGTGAGATCCAGCGGCGGCGCCGCATCGTAGACGCGCGGCGGATGGCTGTCCACGAGACGAATGTGTCGCCCCAGCGGATCACCATCAGGGAAGTGCATCGACACGAACCGCTCGTTCACGATCGCATCCTCGTGCCCCGGCGTCCCATCGGCGGCGTCGAACGCGCGGCCGCGCACGATGTGCACGCCGAGCGTGTCGAGATAACCGTTGGTCGTATTGACGACCGTCACCTCGGGTGGTAGTTCGCCAGCCTGTGTCGGACGGCCGTCGATCGTGAGCTGGCGTTCTGCGCCACCGAACATCGGCGGGTTGCTGGTCACGCCGCTCGCCTGAATAGTGCTGACGCCGCGCAGGCGCTCTTCGAGCCGGTCGAACAGCGCGGTCCTGGTGTCGCGATTGGCGTACTTCGTAATCGGCAGGGCGAGGCGCATCGTAAGCAGATGCGACGTGTCGATCCCGAGGTCGGCATGGTACAGCGCCATGAAGCTGCGCATCATGAACCCGGCGCCGGCGAGCAGCACCAGCGTCAGCGCGACCTCGACGACGATCAGCGCGCTCGTCCAGCGGCGGGCGCTCACACCGCCCGTCCCCGAGCGGCCGCCCTCCTTGAGGACCTCGTTGACGTCCGTCTTCGAGACATGCAACGCCGGTGCGAGGCCGAACAGGAGTCCCGTGCCGAGGCAGATGGCTGCGAGGAAGACGAACACGATGGGATCCATCGTGAACTTCATCCAGTACGGCTTGCCGACGCTGGTCGTCAGCACCGCGTCGAGCCCCATGATGCCGATGCGCGCAATGCCGAGACCGAGGACACCGCCCATGAATGCGAGCAGCACGCTTTCGACGAGCAGCTGGCGGATGATCCTGGGGCGCGTCGCGCCGAGCGAAACCCGCACGGCGATCTCGCGCGAGCGCCGCGACGCGCGCGCGAGCAGGAGGTTGGCGACGTTGGCGCACGCGATGAGCAGCACGAAGCCGACCGCGCCCATCAGCGACAGGAAGAGCAGCCGGAGCTGTGGACCCGCCACGCGCTCCGCGTAGGGCACCACGTTCGCCCGGATCTCCTTGTTCGTGTCCGGATAACGACGCGCGAGCTCGGCCGCGATGTTCTCCACCTCCGACGCCGCCTGCGCCGGTGTCACCCCGGGAGCCAGCCGACCGATCGCTTGAAAGCTGCGCAAGTTCCGTTTCGCCGCGCGCACTTCCGGCGCGATCTGCGACAGCGGCATCCAGATCTCGGTATTGAACGGGAACTGCATGTCCGGCGGCATGATGCCGACGACGGTGGCGAGTTCATCGTTGGCGCGGATGGTGCGGCCGACGATCGACGGATCGCCGCCGTAGTGCGACTTCCAGAGAGCATCTCCGATGAGGGCGACCGTCGCGGCGCCCACCCGATCGTCGTCGGGTTCGAACGATCGGCCCGATGCGGGTCGTTGACCGATGAGTGGAAAGAGTTCAGCGGAGACGAACGTGCCGCTGACTTGTTCGGCCGGACGCCCCGGATCGCTCAGACTCATCGGCCCGCCGATGAACACCGAAAAGCTCGAAAACGAGCGAGCGGCACGCCAGTCCTGAAAGTCGAGCAGGGAGACACCACCCGGCCGGCCGCGAGCGTCGCGCGTGCCGAGGGACATGATCTCGTCGGGGCGATCGAAAGGCAGGCCGCGAATGAGCGTGGCGTTGACGAGCGTGAACACGGTCGCGTTCACGCCGATGCCGAGGGCAAGCGCGATCGCGGCGACCGCAGTGAACCAGCGATCCTTCAGCAGCAGCCGAGCAGCGTAGCGCAGATCCTGCCACACGGCGATCACGCCCTCCTCGCTCTTTCGGTTGCGCTACACGCGTTTGCCGGCGGCGGTATCCATCACGATGACGAGCGCCCGCGACGCGATCGAACGCGACATCACATCGGCGAACAGGCTCAGGGTTCCCGCGAGGAGGTAGAAGCCGGCCCAGGCCTGCAGCACGAGGCTGAGCGACGCGATCGAGATGGCCCCGAGCGAGATGCCGCCGAGCAGCACCAGACTGATCGCGAGCGCGATCAGATGCGGCGTCACGCGCGCATGCTGTCGCGCCCGCGCGACGAGGGCAAACCAACCCAACCCGATCACTTGCTGCCACACCCAGTATCGGGAACGGCCGTGGGCCATCTCCTCGAAGAGATCCCCGATCAACGCCTCCCGCCGTCCGGCGCGGTCGGCGCGAGCGAGGAGCCAGAGCGCGAATTGAGGACTGGGCATGTTATCCCTCGTGAACGGGTACGCCTCGCCACAGGACGGTCAAGGCCTTCTTCGCGGCCCTCACCTCCCGCATGCCCGCCGCCGTCATCGAGAAGTAGCGCTTGGCGCGCCCTCCGCGCTCCGGCGTGGGCTGACCGATCGTGGACCGGACCAGCCCCTTTTCTTCGAGCCTCTCGAGCGTGTTGTAGACGCTCGCGAGGATCACCTTCTTGCCCGTACTGTGCGCGATCGCGTTCGCGATCGGGACGCCGTAGGCTTCGTCTCCCTGGCCCAACACGGCCAGCAGGACCAGCAGCTCGAAATGGCCCAACGATTCCCTTGACATATGACCACCTTTTACTACTAAATGGACCTCGAATGCAAGCGTTGGAAGCGCGTCACCTCGTGAAACGGTTCTTCGGCGTCACCGTCGTCAACGATGTGAGCTTCATCGTGAGGCCAGGCGAGGTGGTCGGCTATCTGGGTCCGAACGGGTCGGGCAAGACGACGACCGGCCGGATGCTGACAGGCCTGGTGGACACCTCCGCAGGCCAGGTGCACTTCGATGGCCGCAACATCGCCGACGACCTGGTCGCCTTCCGGCGGCGACTCGGCTACGTGCCGGAAGAACCGCACCTGTACGGCTTCCAGTCTGGACGCGAGTACCTGGAGCTCGTCGCTCGGCTGCGGGAACTGCCGCGGACGACGTTCGAGCCGAAAATCGACGCCTTCATCGAGCTGTTCGGCCTCGCAGATGCCGCTCATCAAAGCATCGCGTCGTACTCGAAAGGGATGAAGCAGAAAGTGCTGATCATCGCCGCCCTGCTCCATGACCCCGACGTGCTGATCTTCGACGAACCCGATTCTGGCCTGGACGTCACGGCCGCCCTGGTGCTTCGCCATCTCGTACGCGCCCTCGCGGCGCGCGGAAAAGCGATCCTTTACAGCTCACACGTCCTCGACGTGGTCGAGAAGCTTTGCGACAGGGTGATCGTGCTGCACCAGGGCCGCATCGTGGCCGACGATTCGGTCTCCAACCTCCGCCAGCTGATGACCAGCGGCTCGCTGGAGGAGGTGTTCAGGCAACTGGTCCTGCGCACGGATCCGGAGCAGACGGCGCGCGACATCGTCGCGGTGATGGCCGGTCATGCGTGAACGGCTCCTCGTCCGGCATTTCCTCCAGCGGTTCCTCGATCACGATCTGATCTCGCCGCAGGCCGATCGTCGTCATCTGCTCACGGTCACTGGCGCCATGGTGATCGTGACGACGCTGTTTCTGTCGGTGTTCATCTCGGTCAAGTATCAGTTCGACATCTTCATGCCGCCGGGGCTGACCGCGTTGTTCGCGCTCGACGACCGATTCTTCTGGTTCTCGTTGTCGACGCTGGTGATGGCGCTCATCGCGGTGGCCGAGTGGGATGCGCTCGCGCTGGACGCACGCGATACGGCGGTGCTGGGTGCGCTGCCGATACCAGGCACGGCCATCGTGCGTGCCAAATTCATCGCCGTGGCGCTGTTCGTCGTTGGCTTCGACGTGGCGCTGATCCTCGCGCCAACCGTGCTCCGCGTCGCCGCTCTGCCCGTGATGCTGCCGGTCACACCCGCCGGCGTGCTGATCCTCGCGGCGGCCCACGCCGCGTGTGGATTGGCGGCCGGGGCATTCGGATTCATCGCGGTGCTCGGCGTCCGCGAAACGCTGAGGGCGCTCGTCGGATTGGCCGGCTTCAGGAAGATCTCCGCGGGACTGCAGGCGCTGTTGGTCGTGTTCCTCGCGACGTCACTGCTGCTGCTACCGGTGTCGTACGGCGCCGTCGCCCGCCGGTGGATGACGAGCGGGCGCGTGACGCCGTTTGCCGTGCCGCCGCTGTGGTTCGTCGGCCTGCACGAGACGCTGGCCGGCCGCGCGATCGATGGGATACCGCGCGCGGTGCCGCCGCCACGCTACGCCGCCGCCGAGCACCAGGCCACGGCGTTGTATCGCAGCCTCTGGCCGCTGTTTCACCGACTCGCGGTCGTCGCGGCGGTCGCGCTCGTCCTCGCCGTCGTGGTCACCGCGATCGCGTGCGCGTGGAACAGTCGGCGGCTGCCCGCACCGCCGAGCGGCGAACGCGGCGGCCCCGGCCGGCTCGGCCGCGCGTTCGTCTGGAGCGCCAGTCATCTCGTGGCACGCGATTCCGCGACGCAAGCGGGATTCTTCTTCACCCTCCAATGCCTGGCGCGCAGCGCGACGCACCGCATCACCATCGCGACGTCGCTGGCGCTCGGATTGGCGCTCGTCATGGTCAATACCGGCGGCATCGACGGACCACGCGCGTCCGCATTGTCCACGGTGCCCATCCACGGACTCGCGGTCCAAACGTGGGTGCTGGCGGCCGTGCTGACCGCCTTTCGCCACGCCGTGCGGGTGCCGGCGGAAGTCGGCGCGAATTGGACCTTCCACTTGGCATGGCCGGGCGACGAACGTCCCTACCTCGCCGGCGTCAAGCGCGCGGGCCTGCTGACGCTGGTCGTCCCGACGCTTGCGTTGCTCTTCGCATGGCACACCATTGCCATGATGCCAAGAGTGGCGCTCGAGCACGTGGCGTGCGGTGCGGCGGTCGCCGTCCTGATGATGGAGGTATTCTTCGTCCGCTATCAGAAACTGCCGTTCGCCTCGGGATACGTCCGAACGGACGATCTGAAGTCGCTCGTGCCCTTGTACGTGGTGGCCGTGTTGCTGCTGTCGCTCACGCTTGCGGCATTCGAGCGCGCCGCGCTCGCGAGCCTGACGGGCAGCGTGGTCTTTTTTGGCGCGCTGCTGGCGGCCATTGTCGGCGTGCATGCCGTCGACGTCCGACGTCGACGGAGGCGCCTACCGATTGATTTGGACGAACCCCTCGGCGGCACGATCCGAGCACTCGAACTGGTTCGTTAGGGAGGGTCGGCCGCCCAACGCGATTCCGGTTCCACCCGATCAACAGGAGCGTTACCGTCGGGCGCACGCCGACCAATTTCGGCGGCGGACAACGGCTACTCGGCGCGGAGCGAGATGATCGGGTCGAGAGAGGCCGCTCGGCGCGCGGGAATCACGGATGCCGCGAGGGCGACGACGAGAATGACCGCCGGGGCGACGATCAGCGCGACCGCGTCCAGGGGACTCACGCCGAACAGCATCGCCCGCATGATGCGGCCGGCCGCGGCTGCTGTGACGAGACCGGTGCTCGCGCCGACCAGCGCGGTGCGGCTGGCCGCTCCCAGCACGTGGCTGACCACTTGTCCGGCGGTGGCGCCCAACGCCAACCTGACGCCGAACTCGTGGGCCTGCTCCGTCACCACCGACGCGAGCAGACCGTACACGCCGACGATCGCGATGAACGCGGTGAGCACCGCGAAGAACGCGAAGAACAGCAAGTTGGCGCGCCACGGCGTCTGCTCGCGCGTGATCTCGTCGCGCATGAGCGCGATGCGGATCGCCCCGTCCGGGTCCACCGAGCGGACCCGCGCGTGAATCGCCGCGATGGCGGCCTCCGCCGCTCCCCGCGTGCGCACGACGATGTCACTGATCCAGAACTCCGCCTGATCGTACGGGACGTAAATATCGAGCGACGGCGAGCGCAGATCGCGGTACCGCACGTCGGCGACGACGCCGACGACGGTCCACCACGGGGGGACTGTGCGTCTTTCGTCGAAGCCATGACCACGCAGTCGCTTGCCGATCGGCGACGTGCCGGGCCATGTCCGGCGGGCGAAGGTCTCGCCGACAATCGCGACCGGAGCGGTTTCCATCCGGTCGTCGTCGGTGAACGTGCGCCCTTCGAGCAGCCGGATGCCCATCGTCTCGAAGTACCCCGGCGTGACAGTCTCGAGGTTCGCCCATGGATTGCGTTTGGCCTCCTCGACGACCTGGCCCTCACGCTGCCACGAGGAGTCGAGCCCGATGGCGCCTTTCAACGGACGACCAGCGACGCCAGCGACCGATTCGACCGACGGCAGCGTGCGAAGCGCATCGAGGACACGTGCATAGAAGCGATGCGCCGTCGTCCTATTGCTCGTCTGCACCGATGGCGCGTGGACATCGATCGCGACGAGCCGATCCGGCCTGAACCCGACGTCGAGACCGGCCAGCCTGGCGACGCTTCGGTACATCAGCGCCGCGCACGTCAGAATGATGACGGCGATCGCGATCTCCCCGACGACGAGGAGACGGCGCGTCCGCCGGTTCTGTGGGGTGGCGGAGCGGCCGCCATCGCGAAGTGCCTGCTCCAGCGGCGACGTTTGCAACGTGAGCAGCGGCACGAGCGCGCACACGGCGGTCACGAACGCGCCGACGCCCACGGTATAGGCGAGCGCACGCGCCCCGATCACGGCCTGTTCGACTCGCGGAAGATCCGACGGCACGATGGCCAGGAGCAGCGGCAGCGCGGCGCGCGCAGCAACGAACGCCGCGGAGCTCGCAAGCGCGGTCAGCAACGCCGCCTCCCACAGCAGATCGCACGCAATCGCGCCGAGCGATGCGCCGAGCGCCATCCGCACGGCGAGCTCGCGCCGCCGCGCCGACATTTGTACCAACAGAAGGCCAGCCACGTTCGCGGCCGCCGCTATCAGCATGAGGACCACGGCGGCAAGCAGCGCCCACAACCGAATCCGGGCGGAACCGATCGCATCGTCGGCGAGCGGCGCCATCGTCGACGCCGTGCGTCCCGTTCGCCCGTACTCTGCCGCCAGCTCGCGCACGATGGGGTCAACGTCCGACTGGGCTGCCGCGACCGAAACGCCAGCTTTGAGACGACCGATGACGAACAGCACGCTGACATCCCGGTTGTCGACGAAGTCGGGTTCGCCAGGAATTGGGAACCGTTCGACGGCCGGCACGATCGCGACCCACGCATCGGGCCGCTCGGGATACGTGAACGCCGGCGGCATGATGCCGACGATCGTGTAAAGGCCGCCCCGGAAGTGAACGGATCGTCCGACCGCGCCGAGATCACCTCCGAACTGCCGCTGCCAGAATCCGTGGCTCAACACGATGGCATGCGCCGCGCCGCGATGGTCGTCCGTCGGCGCCAGCGTGCGACCGAGCGCCGCACGCGCGCCGAGCACGTCGAAGAAGTTGCCGGATACCGCGCGATACGTGACAGGCACCGGTTCGTCCGCCTGCAGCGTGCCCGTCCAATTCGACGACGCGATCGCCGCGAGATCGTCGAAGCTATGGGCGCGCGTCCGCCAGTCGATGAAATCCGGGTACGCGATCTCGGCGCGGCGGCCGGCCTGCACGCCGCCGCCGATCACCAGCCGGTCCTGGTCGGCGAAGGGAAATGGCTGGAACATCACCGCGTCGGCCAGCGCGAACAAGGTGGTGTTCGCCCCGATGCCGAGCGCGAGGAGCGCGATGGCGACGAGCGAGAGCTGGGGCCGCGCCCACAGGGCGCGGAGCGCCTGGCGCAGCGGCATCACGCCAGCATAACCGCTTCGGCTTCCGCTGGGTTATTGAGGCGAATATAACCGCCGCACCCCGAGCCAACGAGAGGTGCTTACAGGTGCAGGCTTTTAGGCCTTTGCGGACAGCTTCGCATACCAGTCGCGCATCTGATCACGATTAGCAGACTTGACGAAGACACCGCCGATTCCAAGGATGCGCCCGCGCCGCTCCGCGTTGACAGCCGGCTTCGACTCTTCCGGTTGCGGAGATTGCATTTGCTGTCCTCCTGAGCAGGCGGTGATAAGCAATACCGAACCGAGCGCGATTGTGCTCCAGGACGCTCCTCGCATGTGCGGAATGTACAAGTAGTCACCTAGCTGGTTGGACTTCCGATTGCTACACTTCTACTACGATGCCTCCGAAGGCGGTTTACTTGCTCGTCGTGGATGGCTTCGCGGATTGGGAGCCGGCCCACGCTGTGGCCGAATTGCGGCGGCACGGCGGATATCGCGTCGAGTGCGTGGGCCTGACGCACGATCCGGTCCATTCGATGGGTGGCGTGACGATCCTGCCCTCGAAAAGTGTTTCCGAGGTCGATGTCTCCGATGCTGCGGTGTTCATTCTGCCGGGCGGAGATCGATGGGAGAATGCGGTTGTCGAGCCTGAGCTCGAGGAACTGCTCGAGCAGCTCGACCGCGCGGCGGTGCCGATCGCGGCGATCTGCGGCGCGACGGTCGCGATCGCCAGGCTGGGCCTTCTCCGAGGGCGACGTCACACCAGCAATGGCCTTGAGTATTTGCGCTCGCACGTGTCCGACTACTCAGAGGCGATCAATTACGTCGAGGCCCCCGCGGTCCGCGACCGGAAACTGATCACCGCCAGCGGCCTGGGCGATGTCGAGTTCGCGCGTGAGCTGTTCGAGGAGCTCGACGTGCTCACCCCGCGAGACCGGTCGCTCTGGGCGCAGATCTTCCGAACCGCAAAGCTGCCACTGGGAGCCGCCGAGTGATGAAGGCGACCGCCCTGCTGGTCGTGATGCCCACCCTCATGGCGCAGACACTCATACGGGTGATCCCATGCCGAATGTCGCCGTCGATCCGGCGCCACGTGACGCGACGCAGTCACTGTGGATCGACACCTCGTCGTTGCTGCCATTGCGGTGGGAACTGTTCAAGCGCGGCAAGCCTACTTCCGGTTTCGACATGACGTACGAGTCGATCGATCTTCGGCCGCCGGCGGGCGTCGACGCACCCGCATGCATTCGCTGGCCGTGACGCCCGTGAGTGCAGCAGACGATCCATTCGTGACTCGCATGCGCTATGTTGATGCGATGCGAATCCTCTCGATGATGGCAGCGGCGGCGGTGGCGATTACGGCGATGACCACCGTCACTCACGCGGCCCCGAATCAGGCGGCGCCGAACGCCGCCGTCTGTGCGCTGTTCAGCGTCGCCGACGCGCAACGGATCATGGGCGGACCGATGAAGCCGAAGCCGAACATGGGCGCGACCGTCTGCATGTACGAGCTGACTGAAGGCTATGGCACCGTCGCGCTGACCGTCGTCAAATCCAATGACAAGGCCGCCGCAGATCGCGCGTGGGCGTCTATCAAGGAGACCCGCCATCTGCAGTCGGGTCAAAAGAACACGAAGCCGGTGGCCGGCATCGGCGGCGAGGCGTGGTTCACCGGCAATGTCGAGAAGGGGAAAATCGGTGTCGCCGCGATCGTTGCGCGCAAGGGAAACGCGCATTTCGCGATCGACGTCATGACCCTCGACTACCGCGCGTCGCCGGAAGCGCTGACCGACGTCGCCAAAACCGTCGCGCAGCG
>Ga0068855_100008764_pt1 | contig 12229 bp, 13 predicted proteins | sample KBSCornC52_FD_66592 | JGI IMG/M metagenome (GOLD analysis project Ga0068855, IMG submission 66592) | Corn rhizosphere microbial communities from Kellogg Biological Station, Michigan, USA - KBS Corn C5-2 | ecosystem: Host-associated > Plants > Roots > Rhizosphere > Soil ...
CCGCAGGTGCTGTCGATGCTCGCGCGCCGCGGGATCGTCGCCACGTTCTTCCTGGTCGGACGCCGACTCGCCGCCGACCCGACCCCCACTGCACGCGTTGCCGGCGCTGGGCATGAATTCGGCAACCACACCTGGGCGCACACCGACGTCACGCATCGCGGCCAGAACTTCATCTACGACAGCCTCGAGCAAACCCATGCGCTCATCGAGCACGTGACCGGCCGCCCGCCGACGTGCTTCCGCCCGCCCTACGGCCGCATCGATAGCGTCGGCCTCGCGGCGTGCGCGCGGCTCGGGTACGACGTGACGCTGTGGTCCGAGCACGTCACCGGCAGCAATGCCAAGGCGGACGTCGACACCGTGCTGCGCAAGGCGACGCCGGGCAGCATCGTGCTCGCGCACGACGGCGGACCGGAGCCGAACGCAACCTTGATGGCGCAGCTCGACCGGCTGGTCGGGGGATTGCTCGACGACGGGTACCGCTTCACCACAGTGAGCGGCCTGCTCGCCTGGCCGACGTCGGCCGGCCCGCCGCCGGAATGAGGAACGGTTGCTCAGGCGCCGGGTGACAGGCCCATTGGTCCGAGATCGGACGTCGCCTCTCGTGGCGCATCCTTCAGTTCCACGAAGATGACGTGGGTCTCCGTGTCGCCGATGTTGTGGCCAGCGTGCTGTTGAGACGGAAGCCATCCGGTGGTGCCGGCCTGGATCTCGACGTCGCGCGTGTCGCCGTTAGCGGAGTACAGGCGACGGCGGAAGGTGCTCAGCGTGTACATCACGCTGTCGGGATGTTCGTGCTGGACAGTTTTGTCGCCCGGCGAGTCGCGGTACTCCAACACCCGCACCCGCTCGTTCTCGAAGACGACCTTGTAATAGTCGGGATTCGTTACGGCCGGGTCGCGGCTCATGCCGGTGAGTATGTCAGACCCGGCGCAGCACCGCGGTTACTCGCCCGAGCACAGTTGCCTCGTCGCCGGGGATCGGCGCGTAGTTGGGGTTGTGCGGCATCAGCCAGACGTGGCCGTCGCGCCGCTTGAAGGTCTTCACGGTGGCCTCGCCCTCGATCATCGCGGCGACGATGTCGCCGTTGTCGGCAACCGGCTGCTGGCGCACGACCACCCAGTCGCCGTCGCAGATCGCGGCGTCGACCATCGAATCTCCCTTGACCTGCAGCAAGAAGAGCTGCCCGTCGCCGACCACTTGGCGGGGGAGCGGGAACACGTCTTCGACCGCCTGCTCGGCGAGGATCGGCCCACCGGCGGCGATGCGGCCGACCAGCGGCACATACGTCGCAGCCGGGCGGGCGTTCCCACCCTCTGTTGGATCGACACCGCCGGTGTCGTCGAAGGCGCCCGAGGTATCGGCCGGGCCCACGGCGTCCGACTTCGCGGTGCCGTGACCTGGCACCCGCACTTCGACGGCGCGCGGACGGTTGGGGTCGCGCCGCAGGAAGCCCTTCTTTTCGAGCGTGGCGAGTTGGTGCGCGACGCTCGAGGTCGACGTGAGGCCGACGGACTCGCCGATCTCGCGCATGCTCGGTGGATAGCCGCGGCGCTCGACCGAGTCTCGGATCACCTCGAGCACCTTGTGCTGGCGCGGCGTCAGCCCCGTTTCGTCGGCCGGACCGTCAGGAAAGTCGGCCACATTCGCGGCCTGCTTGTCGTTTCGCGCCATGCCCGTGCCCTTCGATTGCCGGTGTTCGGGTGATCGCTGCTGCCTGACCGTAGCCCAACTCATGCGGCGCGTTCAAACATTTGTTCGAACGTGTCTTGGTTTTGTCGGCGGGTCGGAGTACAAAGTCGTACAGACGTTCGATCGAACACCCGTTCGAGTCCTCTACTTCCCCGGAGGCTGGCATGACCGCGCTGCACGAGTACCCGTTGCTCGACTTCCCGCCGACCGAGCCGGTCGATCCCGCGATCTTCGAAACTCTTCCGATCAAGCCGGCTGTGCCGTTCGCGCGGCCGGCGCTTCGGCTTGTCGTAAAGCAAAAGCACGAAGGCGGACGACGCGGCGCGCCTGCGGTCCGCCTCAACCGCGGCCCCGCGACGATGCGGCTCACCCGGCGCGGCCGGGTGGTTTCGATGGTGGCGGTCGTCTTGCTGGCGCTGGTCGTCAGTGTCGTGGTGTTCGTGGTCGGTTTGGTGCCGTCATCGGCCAGCCCGGCACCGGCAGCGCCGGGGGCGGGCGCGACGACGGTGACTGTGCAGCCCGGCGACACGCTGTGGGCGATCGCGACGCGGGTGGCTCCGAAGACCGATCCGCGGGTCACGGTGCAGCAGATCGTCGACCGTAACGGCCTGGCGGGGGCGTCGATCGAGGCCGGCCAGGTGCTCGTTCTGCCTTCGTGAGCGGCACGCCGATGGGCGGAGTCACGACTCGCGCGCGACACGCCGTCCGGCCAGCGAAGTTCGATGAATCGCTTGCGCTGCCGGGCCATCCGGCCTAACGTTGCGCCCCTACATCTAGTAGTTACACTGATGTAAGTCGTCCACAGGTTGTGCCCAGGGCGAGGGGGCTTGGGCACAGACTTGGGCGGTTATTGCACAGCTGCATCCACAGCCGGGGTCCGTTGGGAGGTGCCGAAGACATGTTTTGTCCGTTCTGCCGGCACTCCGACTCACGGGTTATCGACAGCCGCGTCGCTGACGACGGTACCGCCATCCGGCGGCGGCGCGCGTGCCCCGAATGCGGGCGCCGGTTCACCACGCTCGAGACTGCCGCGCTCGCCGTCGTGAAGCGGTCCGGCGCCAGCGAGCCGTTCTCCCGGGCGAAGGTTGCGGACGGCGTGCGCAAGGCATGCCAGGGGCGTCCGGTCGACGAAGACGCGCTGGCGCGGCTGGCCCAGCGGGTCGAAGACGACCTGCGCGCCACCGGCTGCAGCGAGATCTCGACGCAGGACGTCGGCCTCGCCGTCCTGGAGCCCCTGCGCGAGCTCGACGAAGTGGCATTCCTGCGGTTCGCCTCCGTCTACCGGGGGTTCGAGTCGCTCGACGACTTCGAGGCCGAGATCGCCCTACTGAAGGCCGAGCAAGATCTACGGCGGGCGCCCGACGAGGCGCCGTCCACGCCCTAAACCGGGCAACCAAACGACCCCCGCCGGAGGGGAAATCCGGCTCTCGATGGTGGTGTTGGTCTAGGTGTGGAGGAGCCAGTCATGACGGAAACGACGAGCGGCACGGCCCAGAGTGCTTCGCGTGGGCGTGGCCCGCGGGGGCTGACGATCGAGCGCGTCTACACCACGCCCGGCGTCCACCCTTATGACGAAGTCAACTGGGAGCGCCGTGACGTCGTCATGACCAACTGGCGTGACGGCTCGATCAACTTCGAGCAGCGCGGCGTCGAGTTCCCTGACTTCTGGTCGGTCAACGCGGCCAACATCGTCACCACCAAGTACTTCCGCGGCGCGGTCGGCACCGACCAGCGCGAGTGGAGCTTGAAGCAGCTGATCGACCGCGTGGTCCTGACCTACGTGAAGTCGGGTCAGGTGAACGGCTACTTCGCCACCGTCGACGACGCCACGATCTTCGAGCACGAGCTCACCTACGCGCTCCTCCACCAGATCTTCAGCTTCAACTCGCCGGTGTGGTTCAACGTCGGCACGTCGGCCCCGCAACAGGTCTCAGCGTGCTTTATCCTCGCAGTTGATGACAAAATGGACAGCATCCTCGACTGGTACAAGGAAGAGGGGCTGATCTTCAAGGGCGGTTCGGGCTCTGGCATCAACCTGTCGCGCATCCGCTCTTCGAAGGAACTGCTGAGCAGCGGCGGCACGGCGTCCGGCCCGGTGTCGTTCATGCGCGGCGCCGACGCGAGCGCCGGCACCATCAAGTCCGGCGGCGCGACACGGCGCGCGGCGAAGATGGTGATTCTGGACGTCGACCACCCTGACGTCGAGGAGTTCATCGAGACGAAGGCGCGCGAAGAAGACAAGATTCGCGTGCTGCGCGACGCCGGGTACGACATGGACCTCGGCGGCCGAGACATGTCGAGCGTGCAGTACCAGAACGCCAACAACTCGGTGCGCGTGAACGAAGAGTTCATGCGCGCGTACGAGAACGGCGCGCCGTTCGGCTTGAAGGCGCGGACGACCGGTGAGGTCATCGAGACCGTTGATGCCAAGGCGTTGATGCGCAAGATGGCGCAGGCGGCGTGGGAGTGCGCCGACCCCGGCATCCAGTACGACGACACCATCAACGACTGGCACACCTGCCCCGAGACCGGCCGCATCACCGCGTCGAACCCGTGCTCCGAGTACCTGCACCTCGACAACTCGTCGTGCAACTTGGCGTCGTTGAACTTGATGAAGTTCTTGAAGGACGACGACACGTTCGACGCCGTCACGTTCGCCAAGGTGGTCGAGTTCGTCATCACGGCGATGGACATCTCGATTTGTTTCGCCGACTTCCCGACCGAGAAGATCGGCGACACGACGCGCAAGTACCGCCAGCTCGGCATCGGCTACGCCAACCTTGGCGCGCTGCTGATGGCGACCGGTCACGCATACGACAGTGACGGCGGTCGCGCACTTGCGGCAGCCATCACGTCCCTGATGACGGGCACAGCCTATAAGCGTTCAGCGGAGCTCGCGGGCATCGTCGGGCCTTACGAGGGCTACGCGCGAAATGCTGAGGCGCACACGCGCGTCATGCGCAAGCACGCCGCGGCGTCCGATGCGATTCGTTCGGTCAACACGATGGATCGCGACGTTGCGCGGCTCGCGTCGAAGGCTTGGCAGGACGGCCTGAAGATCGGCGAGAAGAACGGCTGGCGCAACGCGCAGGCGTCGGTGCTCGCGCCCACCGGCACCATCGGCTTGATGATGGACTGCGACACTACTGGTGTCGAGCCCGACCTCGCGCTGGTGAAGTTCAAGAAGCTGGTCGGCGGCGGTTCGATGCAGATCGTCAACAACACCGTGCCGCGGGCGCTGCGCAAGCTCGGCTACCAGGAAGAGCAGGTCGAGGCGATCGTCGAGTACATCGCCGAGCACGGCCACGTGGTTGATGCTCCTGGGCTTCGTCCCGAGCACTACGAGGTATTCGACTGCGCGATGGGCGAGCGGTCGATCGTCGCGATGGGTCACGTGCGGATGATGGCCGCAGTGCAGCCGTTCATCTCCGGCGCGATTTCGAAGACCGTCAACCTGCCCGAGTCGGCCACCGTCGAGGACGTCGAAGAGGTCTACTACCAGGGCTGGAAGCTCGGCCTGAAGGCGCTGGCCATCTACCGCAACAACTGCAAGGTCGGCCAGCCGCTGTCCGACGCCAAGGAGAAGAAGGCAACGGCGTCCGTTACTGCGGCGGCTCCGGCCGAGTACCGGCCGACCCGCAAGCGGCTGCCGCGCAAGCGCCCGTCGCAGACCGTGTCGTTCTCGGTCGCCGGCGCCGACGGTTACATGACCGCCGGTTCTTACCCGGACGACGGCCTCGGTGAGGTGTTCCTCAAGCTTGGCAAGCAGGGCTCGACCCTCGCCGGTGTCATGGACGCCTTCTCCATCGCGATCTCGATCGCGCTGCAGTACGGTGTGCCGCTCGAGGCGTTCGTCTCGAAGTTCGTCAACATGCGCTTCGAGCCGGCCGGTATGACGGACGACGTCGACGTGCGCATGGCGCAGTCCATCATGGACTACATCTTCCGTCGGTTGGCGTTGGACTACCTGCCGTACGAAAAGCGCGAAGAACTCGGCATTTTCACGGCTGAGGAGCGGGCGCGCGCGGTCGCGGCATCGTACGGCGGGGGAGCGGCTGCAACGTCGGACGACGAAGAGCTTGACGTCGAGGCGCTCGCGCAATCCGCGCCGATTGAGAAGCACGCGTCGGTGTCAGAAGCCGAAGCCGGCGACGTCGCTTCGGCGGCCAGTGCCAAGCGGGCGGACGACGAGGTGCACAGCTCGACCGAGCTGCTGGAGAAGCAGTTGGGTACCGCGGCAGACGCGCCGTTGTGCCTGAACTGCGGCACCAAGATGCGTCCGGCCGGCAGCTGCTACGTCTGCGAAGGCTGCGGCAGCACCAGCGGCTGCAGCTGATGTCGTCGGTCAAATAATGTCCACGCTCACGCGGTCAGCAATGTCCCCGAATCGGTCAGCAATGTCCCCGATTTGGTCACAAGGACATTGCTGGACGCGCAGCGTGGTAAGCAGCGACGGTTCGACGAACTAAGCCCTCGGCTGGCTTGACGCGAGGTGGTACGGAGCAAGTCGAGTGGAGCGTCGGGAGGCCGGCCGCGCCAGAACGCCGAGGCGGGCCGCGCGTTGCGCAGGTCGGGCGGTTGGCCAACCCGCTGATACGTGCACATCACGGGGTCGGCATGCCGACTGTGTGCAGCAGGATGCGTCGCGGCGCGTCGAAGTCGCCTGAAGGTTCTCGGGCGGACATTGATCGCCGCCGTCCGTGGGAACGACAAAGCGCTCAGAGCGCAACGCTCAGAACACACTTGCTTAGTCAGTTAGCTGCGCGGATGGTGACGTCGCCCGTCGCCGCATCGACCACTGCGTACAGTTCGGTGCCGCCGCTCGCCGTGTCCAGCATGGCTGCTGCCGTTTGCCCATTCTCAGGTACGGTCACTCCGCTGCCGCGGTAGGCGACCGTTACCCCGGTCAGATCGCAAGCGGTACGTCGGATGGTGGCTGGCAGGCTGCTCACCGTGACCTGCGCACCGGGATGGCTGCATGCCGTCTGAAAGGCCTGCGGTACAGCCGCCGATTTGGAGGCGTCGTCGTGATGGGACGATCCGCACCCCGTCAGCGCGCCGAGCGCCACTCCCATGGTCAACCCGGCTATGCCACGCATGTGAACCTCCTCGGTGTGCCTGACTTCGACCGGCGACGACACCTTGCTCGGTTCCACCGACGACCAGCGAGCAGTCGCGAGATCGTTTACGCGCCGACGCTGCCTCACCCTGAACCGGGGGGTCACGCGAGGCATTGGTTGCGGACCGCGGGGCGCGTAGCGTGGAAGGTGACCTGACCACTCGACGTCCCGGCTGATCTCGTCGCCGTCGGTGATCGAGATGGCGGGTCTGCGTCCTGCGGAGGTGCGCCATGGCCAAATACCTCTTCCAAGCCGGTTACACCAGCGACTCGTGGAAGACTCAGGTCGCGAAGCCGGGCAGTCCGATTGACCGCGTCACGCCCGTGATCAAGTCCTGCGGTGGGCAGTTGGACTGCATCTACTACGCGTTCGGTGATGACGACGTCGTCGGCGTCATCGACCTGCCGACGCCGGAAGCGGCCGCTGCGTTCGCGCTCGCCATTACGGCCGGCGGGGCGATGAGGTCGTTCAAGACCACACCGTTGCTCACGGTCGAAGAGGGAATCGCGGCGATGAAGAAGGCCGCCGACGTCGGTAAGAAGTACCAGCCGCCGATCGATCTACCTGCCGCCGAGAAGCGCGAACGCGTCAAGGTGTAACTCCTGACATCCCCTAATGGTCTCTCCGCCGAGCGGCACGGGAATCGGCACGTTGCCATTAGAGATCACCACAGTCAGGGGCATCACCAAGCACCGAACCGGTTGCCGAGCGGGTTGATGACGTGTGACGTCGATCTGCGCAGGGATCTGAGCGTGCGCGGCTGCGCCGTCCGCCGTTGGGATAGGGCCTTTACGCCAACAGCTTCTGCACGGGGATCACGGAGGTACGGCTTTCCTGGGGGAGCCAGTTGTCGGTGCCACTCGGGCTTGGTGACGCGCTCGGGCATCCGGGGTCCGGGAAGTAGCTGTCACATTGTGTGTTGCCGTAGTCGACAATGTCTGTCGATGATGTGCTGCCGGCGGTCGCCGGGTAGCCGAGTGCGCCGATGCCCGGCCCTGTAATAGGGCGTACGTACCGACATCGTCGTCTTGCCGGCATGCTGCCCGTAGACGCGGCCACCCCCGGAATCGCAGGTGGTGCACGACCGTACGGAATGTCCTCGTGACTCGTTGGATGGACATTGGATGACCGACGACAGTTGATGTAACGGTCAGAAAATGTCCCCGCTCGCGCGGTCAGTATGTCCCCGAATCGGTCAGCAATGTCCCCGATTCGGTCACGCGGACATTGCTGAGCATGCGGCGTGGCAAGCTGGGCCATTTAATGAAACGGGAAACCCGCGGCCGGCATCTTGGCTCTGGCGGCGCGGGACGCACGTCGAGTTGATCGCTCGCAAGGCGTGCCGCGCCAGAACGCCGAATCGGTGCCTCGGTCGGACCGGCGCGCACTAGCACGTGCTGCGTCGATATGCGCGATGACTTGCCGGTCCTGCGCGCATGGCGTTGCCTCGCCGCCCACGGTGGGTGCTGCAGTTGCTGCCGCGCATACCGACATAGGGCTCGTGGTCGACTGGACACGTGTGGGATAGCGGCGCCTCGGGCTTTGCTGCGGTGTCGCGGCTTTCGTGATGCTGCTGCAAGGCTGCGCGGCATCCGCAGGCGACGGCGGTGGCCGGCCGGAACGATGACGGACGGTCCGATGCAATGTGTCGCTCGCGACGACAAGGACCCAAGCGACGATCGAATGGCCGAGCTCGCGGGGTTGAACCGCGAAGATCCCGTGGGTGCGATCGCATCGTTTGGGTGGCAGCGGCGATCCGGCACCCAGCTCGAGGTGCAGCTGACCAACAAAGTCGTCGGCGAGACCGAGGGGGAGACCACTCGCGTCGCGGAGTCGCTGCAGCGCGGGGAGCCACCCGACGGGGACGCGAGCGACGCTCAGTTCGCCGGTCCGGATCGGGACGAGCACCCGGTCGAGGAACGCGTGGAAGTGGTCCGGCGACGGCGCGTTCGTGTCGGCGGCGTCGGCGAGGCGGGTGGGTGCGCTTCGAACCTTCGCTGGCTGGATGGCTCGCGGACCGGTCGGTCAGAACCTGCGCCGCGAACGCTGAATCTTCCATCGGCGCGGTTAGCGCCGGTCGTCAACATCTCGGCAGCCGCGCCCGGGGCAGGGTCCCAGCTTGTGCCGTGCGCGACGACGTCCGAGCTATTTGCGGGCCACGCCGTCGGCAAGGGTCGCCGCGATGAGTGCTTGGGCCATCCAGGCGAGGACTTCGATCGCTTCGTCGCGGGACAGGTCGGCGATGTCCGTCGTCCACACAATGGCATCGGATCCGAAGAGCGGGGTTAGCGCGGCGGCGAGGCGGCGGCGTGCCGCCGGCGAGACGTCCGAGGGCAGGTCTTTCAGCAGATCGTCGATCCAGCGGCCCCGGTTGGTCAAACCGCGGCGCGGTCGCTGGGTCGCCCGGTCGGGCGCGAGCGAAAGCCGGAGCATGGTGCGCAGCTCGGTCTCGTGGTCGAAGGCCCAGGCCGCGGTGGCCCGCACGAGGTCGGCGGCCCGATCGGCGAGCTGCCCGGACGACGTGGCCTCGTGCGGAGCCCACTCGGCGTCCTGGAGCGGGTCGTCGGACAACGACATAGAAGCGTGCAGCACGACGGCCTCGTTGGTGGGGAAGTAGCGGTAGGCGGTGGCGCGCGAGACCCCGGCGACCTCGGCCACCGCCGGCACGGTCAGCGGTTTTCCACTGCGCAGCAGCTCGCGGGCCGCCTCGCGGAGCAGGCGCCAGGTGCGCTCCCGTGGCCCGGAGGTGGCGTTCGGAGCGGGCTCGTCGTCCACGGCTTCCTCCCCTTGACAGCGTGTCTTCACCGGCCCGATGATACTCACCATCTCGTCTTGAGACACCGTGTCTCATCAGGTTAATCGGCCAACGCCAGCAGGGAGCGCGATCATGACCACCGCGACAGAGTCGGCCCCATACACGCAAGCCGTCCCGACGCTGACCGGGGTGCACCACATTGGTCTCACCGTCCGCGATATCGCCACCAGCGAAGCCTTCTACGCCGAGGTGTTGGGCATGGTGCGCGCGTTCGTCGAGCCGCACAGCGTCGGTGAAGGCTACGCCGTCGTCATGATGCGCCCGGGCACCCACCTCGTGATCGGGCTCGACTACCACCCCGATGCGGACGGTGCGGTGTTCGACCCGCGGCGCACCGGCCTGGATCACCTGTCCATCCGAGTCAACGAGCGCGCTGACGTCGACGCGTGGGCCGCGCATCTCGACGCCATCGGCGTCGAGCACGGGCAAGTGTTCTCGACCGAGGAGCCGCTGCCACACGCGCTGGTGGTCTTTCGCGACCCCGACGGGCTCCCGATCGAGATGTTCTGGCTCGGGGCCTGACATGGGTGGGGAATCGCGCCTGCCGCAACGGGCGGGCGCCCGGCCGCGCACCACCGCCACGTTTCCGCACAGCCAACTCGACCAGCAGCCGACCGACACCCGGCACATCGAGGCTGTCTTTGCCGAGGCGGCGACATGGCCGTCGGTGCGGGAGCAGCCGTCGACGATTTCGGTGGAGGGCAGTCGCGCCCTTGTCGTCGAACCTGGCGCCGAGACCGGGCCAGCCGAGGCGTTCATGGTCGGGCGGGAGTTTTGCCACGTGCACGCCCAAGGCGACCTGAGCCTGCACGCAACATTGCCAGTGTCGCTTGCTGAGGCGGCCGAGCGCGCCGGTTGGGCCGAGCCGCACTTCCTCGTGCGCGCCGGCCAGGCACCACCCACCGTCGTCCTGCTCTACGCGCCACGTGACGAAGCGGAAGGCGACGTGATTTTGCGTCTCGTGCGCACGTCGTACGAGTTCGCCACGACAGGTGCGGCCGTACCCTCGTCGGTCGACAGTTCGCAGGAGGGCTTGTGACCATCCACGTCGTTGGTCCGGACGACGGCGAGCAGGCCGGAGGCGGACCGATCCGCATTCGCATCATCGAGGACGGCTCGCACACAGGGCATCGGCTCGCCTTGTACGAGGCGACCGTGCCACCCGGCCCGGCCGCGCCGCCCCAACACGTTCACCGCGAGCACGACGAAATCTTCATCGTCACGCGAGGCAAGCTCAGGTTCACCTCCGGCGACGACAGCGTCGACGCCAAAGCGGGGTCGTGCGTCACTATCCCACCCGGAACGCCGCACACGTTCGCCAACCCCTTTGACGAACCCGCCGCGTTCATCGGAACACTTTCGCCCGACCGCTACGTTGAGTACTTCCGCGACCTTGGCAAGTTACCCGTCGACGACCACGGACTGCTCAACCCCGCCGACATCGGCAAGGCCATGGCCCGGTACGCAACCGACGTCATCAGGTGATGCCCCCTGGCATTCGCCGATCACGGCGGGACGAGCGTTGCTTCTCCGGCAGGGTCATGAGCAACAGGGTGGCGACGACGAGCGCGACCGCGCCTGGCATTCCGAAGAATGCCGCCTCCCGCGCGATGTCCAGCGAACCGGCCACTTTGCCGACCCCTGCGCTCATGCTCCACTCGACGAACGCGCTCCCCGACGTCCAGTGCAGCCAAGTGCCGTGCGGGTCGGTGATCGCGAGCCGTTGACGTCCGTCCCGGATAAGGCGGAAGCCGTTCGGCGATACGCCATCGTCCGCGCCCTCGGGTTCGGCAATGACGCGAGCGGCTTCGTTCGACAGCCACACCGCGCCGAGCTCGGCGACCGCGCGAGCGAACGCAGCACGTCGGGCCGCGTCGACATAGGCGAGAACCGCGGTGTGGTAGACGACGAGCGTGGCGCCCTTCGGGGCTCCGGCCGCCACCCGGGCCAAGTCGTCAAGCAAGTCGCCGCCGTGCACTCGCGGCCGGACGTGCCGGGCGGTGGCTGCGGCCGAGTCGAGTAGCGCGAGCCGGTGTTCCTCGCCTGGCCACACCAGGCACCGCAACCACTCCAGGTCGGCCTCGTCAGTGACGTCGAGCGGATTGAGGTCGGTACCGGCACGCCATGTGATGGCGGGCGTGCGCTTGGGCAGCGGCGCCGGACCGAATACGTGGCAGGTGATGACGGGTACCCGCGAATCACGCCCGCGGACCTGATGCCCGTCGTAGTCGTAGGAGTACAGGTCGGGCAGCAGTGTCAACCCGGCCGACGCGCCGACCTCAAGCAGCGCCAGCGGGCCCGGCAGCGATGCCCAGCGCCGGCAGCAGGCAGGCGCAACGGGCCGCCCCGTTGGTCTGGGTGCGGCGACGGCGCATGAGGTCCGCCAACTCGCCGCCGCGGTCCTCGACCAGCCTTCGCAGCGTGCCCGGGTCGGCTGGTTGGCCGAGAAGGTGTCGAGCCGCCGCAAACAGCAGGTTGGGTTGCTGCTTTTCGGTCGGCATCGCCGCGAGAAAAGTGAGCAGTGCGCCGCTGGTGGCGACGAACTCGGCGAGCTGCTGGTAGGCCGGCGACCGACCGTGCTGCACTCGTGGCGCACGGTTCC
>Ga0068855_100008765_pt1 | contig 12229 bp, 12 predicted proteins | sample KBSCornC52_FD_66592 | JGI IMG/M metagenome (GOLD analysis project Ga0068855, IMG submission 66592) | Corn rhizosphere microbial communities from Kellogg Biological Station, Michigan, USA - KBS Corn C5-2 | ecosystem: Host-associated > Plants > Roots > Rhizosphere > Soil ...
CCTGGTCTCGTTAGGCCTCGCGATCTTCGCGGTCTATTCGTTTCTCGAGGCAAGGTATCGGGCCGTGACCAAAGGCAGATGAGGCGTTCGAACCGGGCGGATTCGCTAACGCGCGGCGAGAAGTAGATCGCAAAACTCGCGAACCGCGCCGTGTCCTCCGGGTCGCGACAACACGAGCGCCGCCACTTTGAGTATCTCGGGATAGGCGTCGGCGACGGCCACCGGAAGGCCCACGAGCTCAAGGCAACCGAGGTCGTTGACATCGTTCCCGATGTACGCGACCCGACCGGCGTCAAGTCCACGTTCGGCGAGCAAGTCACGAAGCGCCGATCCCTTGTCGGAAGCGCCTTGTATGCAAGGGATTCCGAGCTTCTGACACCGGGCCGCAACGACCGGATTGGTCTCGGTCGAGATCACGATCACGGCCACGCCCGCCCGCGCCAGCGCAGCGATTCCTAGCCCGTCGCTTCGATCACAGCGAACCAACTCGGTGCCGTCTTGACAAACCCAGACACCGTTGTCGGTGAGCACGCCATCGAAGTCGAGGACGATGAGTTCGATGCTGTCGAGCGAAACGTTCACCCGACGCGGCGCAACCTGGCGCGCACCGGTATCTCGCTGTCGTAGACGCACTTAACGCCGTCGCCTAGCGCAGCTTCGACCGTACGGACTGCGGCAACGAGATCCGTGAGCTCGTCGGGTTCGAGCGACGCGGCCTGGTTGCTGCCGAACAGTGACCGGTCGACCGTGATGTGGCGCTCTACCATGCACGCGCCCATCGCGACAGCTGCCGTTGACGCGGCGATTCCGATCTCATGGCCCGAATAGCCGATGGGCACGCCGTAACGCTCGCGCAGCACAGGGATCATGCGCAGGTTCAATTCGCCAGGCCGCGAGGGATAAGTCGAGGTGCAATGCAGCAGGATTAGGTCGTCGGTTCCGAGGACGTCGACCGCGTGGTCGATCTCGGCAATCGTCGACATTCCGGTCGAAAGGACGATGGGTACGCCGTGACCGCGGTGCGCGGAAATCAGGCTGTCGTCGGTAAGTGAAGCTGAGGCGATCTTCAAGAACTCTGGCTGGAGGCTTAGGACGTCGTCAACGCTTTGCTCGTCCCACGCTGACGCGGTCCACCGCAACCCGAAACCGCGCGCGTAGTCGTCGATCTCACGGTGAACCTTGATCGGCAGCTCGAGCCGGTTCCAGACGTCGCGGTTTGTCGTTCCCCACGGACTCTCCCGCGGCTGGCTAAGTTTCGCTTCGTCAAAGACAACTTCAAGCGTGCGCTTCTGACCTTTGACGGCGTCGCAGCCGGCATGTGCGGCTACCCGGACAAGCCGCTTCGCAAGATCGATGTCGCCGTTGTGGTTGATGCCGGCTTCGGCAACGACGAAAACTGGTTGGCCGTCACCGACGAGCCGGTTGCCGATTGCAACAGTACGGGTGCCAGGGCGTCGTCGTACCGCGGAGCTCATCGCAGTCATCAGGTTCATCGTCTCCTAGCTGTCGGCACGGCTTCACACGAAACCGGCATTGTTGAGTTCGGCCTGATCGAGTTGGGCTTGAGCGAAGTGGGCGCCGGGAGGATCGACTCTTCACGTTCGTCACGGTCGAGGAAGGGCGCTAGGTCGTCGAGCGGAGCGCTGACCATGGTGCCGTCGGGCAGCGCGCGCGATGCGGCCTTCGGAGCGAATTGTTGTGCGCGATCGACGACGATTTCGCATACAGTCGGCAGAGCTTTCCCGTAAAGGTCGGCCAGGACGCTCGGCAACTCGTCAGCGCGTTCGACCCGAATGAACGGCAGTCCGTAGGCCTCGGCCACTCGCCCGAAGTCGGGGAAGCTGACCCCGCTCGCCGCGTCGAATCCGATTTCCCCACCGGGGAAGAAATTCTGCTGTGTCTGCCGGATCGAGTGATAGCCACCGTTGTTCAAGACGATCAACGTGATAGGCAACTGGTGGTGCACCAGCGTCTGTAGCTCTTGGATGTTCATCTGCAAGCTGCCGTCACCTGCAATGCAGACGACATGTCTGCCCGGGTTTGCGATCGCCGCTCCCAGTGCGGCAGGTAGATCGTGGCCCATCGATCCGGCACCGGAGTTGCTGTACGCGCGCTGGCCGGTGTGCAGCACTGAGGCTTGCGCACTTCCGACGCCGGCCCAGCCGTCGCCGGAAACGACGATTCCATCCGCAGGGAGCGCCTGGAAAATCGCTTCGATCGCGACGTAGGGATTAACGGGTGATGTCGTCTCGTGATACTGCGGGAGGACGACCGGGTATCGCTCGCGCCGATCGCGACACCAGCGCAACCATTGAAGCTGCGGAGTCGACGGATGCCAGTCGGCAAGTCGCCGAACTAGCGCCGGCATGAACTCGGCAAGATCAGCGTGTATTGGGGTTTCTACGTGAATGCTCGGCTTCGCCATCTCTGCTGCGTCGATATCGACCATCACGACGTGGGCATAGGGCGCCCAGGATTCCCAGTTGTAGCCGATCTGCCGGATCGGTAGCCGGGTGCCAAGAATCACGACCAGGTCAGCATTCTGCACGGCAAAGTTGCCCGCGCGGTCACCAATCGTTCCGGGCCGGCCGATCAGCTGCGGCGTGTCGGCGTCGACGAGATCGTGCGCGTTGAGGCAGGTGACGACCGGAATCCCCAACCGGGAAACAAGTTCGTCGAGTTCACGGTGGGTACCGGCGAGCCTGACCCCGGAGCCCACGTACAGCACCGGGCGGCTGCTTGCCTCCAAGAGCGCGCAAATCGTCTCGATACTCTCAGCAATATCGGCCGTGCCGCGTTGGACTTCGTCGTCCGCTCGCGAATCGTAATGCTGCTCGTCGGCTGCGTCGACTGGCGTGGACTGAACGTCTACAGGCAGTTCGATCCAGACCGGCCCAGGCCTGCCCGTGACGGCGAGATGCAACGCGCGCTGCAGGTGGTAACGAACGGCCAGCGGATCATCAACCGAGACGGCGTATTTGGTGATGCCGCGGACCATTGAGATCGCGTCGATCTCCTGGTCGCCGAACTGCCGTAACGGTAGACCCGTAGAGCGCACCAAAGTCACGCGCTTCATCTGGCCGCCAATTACCACCATGGGCAGCGAATCCAGGTATGCGCCGGCGACACCGTTGATGGCGTTCATCGCGCCGGGGCCTGATGTGACGTTGACGATTGCCGGCCGATCTCCGAGTCGGGCATACCCGTCGGCGGCCATAGCGGCCGCCTGCTCGTGGTGGAAGCAGGTGACATGCAGTTCAGGATGGCGACCGAAGGCGTCGTTGAGATGCATCGCGCCGCCACCACTGACCATGAACACGTCGCGCAGCCCGGCGTCGACGAGGAGATCAGCGACGCGGTCGGCGACCCTGATCGGGCCGCTGCGGAAACTACTCATCCGCGAACCGTCGCAACTGAACTATGCCCGAGTTCTCGATTAGGTGCGACGGTGTTGGCTGGCGCGATGCTGCCGCTTTGGAGGTATTCCCAGAAGTCGGGCCGATTGGCGCGGATCCATGCGAGCGCTTCGTCGTTCATCTTTTGCATCACTGCGAGCCGATCCGTGTCAGGCCCGATGCTCGATCGCATGCCCACGTGATGCACGTATGAGCGCGACACCCAGTTCGTGTAGCCGGCACGCATGAGGTCGTAGCAACCGATATCGTCGTTGTACCATTCGACATCGGGCACCGAAATGACTTCGCACGCCGCCCTCGTCGTGAATGCGCAGAACGGCGACACCCGCCGCGCCTGGAACACGGTGTCCTCGCTGTCGAAACGGGCGAGCCCACCCTGTAGCGTGCCACCGTTCGCACAACGCACGTTCTGTGCTCCTGGGGCCACGTTCGAACGGCACGCCAAAACGCCGATCCGCTGGCCCCGTTCGTACAACGCCTTCGCGTCTTCGAAAAGCAGCCGCAACGAGTCGGGTGCGAGCACGACGTCATCACTGAGGATGACGAAATCAGTGGCGTCGGTCTGCTCGAACGCCCAAAACGTCGCTCGCGACGAGGTCATGCCTGACGGTCTGTGTAAGACCCGGCAACGCGGGTTGCGTGGTAGATCGTCAGGCGGGCAGGGCCCATCCCAGGCGACGACGACCTCGATACCGCGGCCGTATGCCGCCACCGACGCCAGGCAGACTCGAAGATCGTCCCAAGTCTGCTCGCTGGCTGCTCCCGACCGGTACGTCGGAAGTATCACCGCAATGCTCATGTCGTCGTATCGGCGGTCGACCGGTAAATCTGAGAAGGGTTCTCGTTCGGACCTCAAACGCTTGGAGCGGATTTGTACGGTCACACGCCACCGATCATTGACGTTCCCGCGCAGGGCGATCTTGACGGACCTCGATTTCGGCCGTGCCCGGTGTGCAATGGCGACCGCGTCGAGATCTTGCACACCCAACAGCTGGGGTTGCCGGCGGAATTTGACCTTCCCGAAGAGTTCGACCTGGTCTGTTGCGCGAACTGCGGGATGGTGTATTCCGACACCGCGCCCGAGCCTGAGCGGCTGACCGCCTACTACCGCGCGTCGACGTACGTCTTCGGCAACTGGGCCGACAGGGAACGCCCTGCGGCCACCGATGCCGTGCTCGGCTCGCCGTTCGACGTCAGCCGATTGGCGGTCACCATAGATCACCTCGCTGCCGCGATTGGCTCCCACGACAGCAGGATCTTGGACCTCGGTTGCGCGTCGGGACATCTGCTCGCGCTGCTAGCTGAGCGCGGCTTTTCCGACGTCCAGGGAATCGATCCATCGCCGACGGCGGTGGCGACGGCGCAAGCACGCGGTCGGCGAGCGATGGTCGGTGATCTCGACTCGTTACCCGCTGAACTAGGCACATTCGATGTCGTTGTTTTGACGCATGTGTTGGAGCACCTGGGCCGACCTCGCGAGGCTTTGGCGCGATTGCGAGATCTCGTCCGCCCCGGCGGACTTGTCTACGCCGAGGTGCCGGATGCGTCGCGATACGCGGACTTCCTTGTCGAGCCTTTCGTCGACGTCAACGTCGAGCATGTCAATCACTTCTCACCCGAGCACCTTGACGAGCTCATGCACCGCAGCGGTTTCGTCGCAGTCTCCAACGGCCGAAACGACTTCGAGCTCGCCGACGGGTGGCCGTATCCGGCGATCTATGGCGTGTGGCGCAGGGTCGAAGCGCCGACCGGAAGTGGCTTCCCGCCTCGGAGCGAGCATTACGACCGAAACGCGTTACGTGAACGCATCGTGACGTACGTGCAGCGATCGCGGGAGTTGCTTTCCGAGATTGACGGCGTGCTCGCCGAACGGCTCGCTGGACGGCGCCGCATTGCGGTCCGTTGCCTCGGATATCGCGCGTGGAGCTTGCTCGGCGCAACGATGCTACGTGACCTCGACATCGTGGCCTACGTCGACAGCGATCCTGCCAAGCAGCGACTCACCGTTCGCGGCATTCGGGTAACTGGTCCTGATGCGCCACTTGACGACGATATTGCGGTGGTAGTGCTTGCCTACCACGCGGAGGCCGCGGTGGTCGCCGAATACGCCGCGCTTGAGCCTGCTCGTGACGTCATCGTTCTCGGTAGATCGGGCGTCCGCGTACCGGCCATCGCGCGATGACTGCGAGCGTGAGCCGATACGCGAATGACGTCGCCGACGCGGTGCGCGAGCGTCTTGCAGGGCAGACAATTCGCGCATGTCCTGTCTGCAATTCGCGCGTGGCGCGGCCGCTCGTTACCGTGCCACTCGCACTTCCCGACTCACATCCGTTGGGATCGAGCTTCTCGGTGGTGAGCTGCGACGCCTGTGGCACGGGATTCACCGACGCCGATGTTTCACAGGCCGCGTACGACGCGCACTACGCGCACCAGGCGAAGTACGCCGACGACGGCCGCACGAATGCGGGGGAATCCGCGCCCGACACGCCGTGGAACATCAAGCGGCTGAATGCGACCGCTGCTCGGCTCTCGCGTTGGGTGCAGCGCGACGCGCGCCTGGTCGATATCGGATGTGCCACTGGCAGCTTGCTTGTCGCGCTCGCCGAGCAGGGCATGCACGGCGCGATCGGACTTGATCCCTCTCCTGGTTCGGCGGCGGTCGCTGCCGGCCGCGGCGTGACGGTGCTCACGGGAACCTTGGCCGACCTCCCACCCGAACTCGGTGTCGTCGATGTCGTCACGATGAACGGCGTGTTCGAGCATCTGTTGGACGTTGCTGCGGCGGTCAGGGCTGTCACATCGGTACTGCTTCCCGGCGGGCTGCTCTATGTCGAGGTTCCCGACGCGGCCCGCTATTGCCACCCGTACGTCGCGCCGTTCCAGGACTTCAACACCGAGCATGTCAACCATTTCTCGGCTGTGACACTTGACCGGCTGTTGCGCCGGTTCGGGTTCGAACCTCTCTGGCAAGGCGATGCTGACGCGGAGTTGGGACCTGGGTTTGTTTCGGCCACGACGGCCGGGGCCTGGCGCTTCGCTGGTCCTCAGTCGATGCTCGTGCCGGCGTCGCCGCGCCGAGACCAGAGCCGTGACGAGAAGTTGGCGGCCGAGCTCGTTGAATACTCGAATCGAAGCGCGCGCGACATGGCGGCGACCGATCGATTCGTCGACGAACAGCTTGGCGCCGCGGAAGAAGTCGCGGTTTGGGGAATCGGTGAAGTGGCTTACAAGCTGCTCGCGATGCCAGCGTTGGCGAGCCGAAGGATCGTGAACCTCATCGACGGCAATACTGCGCGACATGGCATGAGGATCCGTGGTATCGAGGTCACCGGGCCCGAGGCGCTCACCCACACCGATGCGCCGGTCGTCGTCTCGTCCGTACTCGCGCAAGCATCGATTACGGCCGAGCTGACGAGGCGCGGTTTCACTAACCACGTTGTCGGTCTGGCACGGTGAAACCGCCGCTTCCGCCTCAAGAAATCGATGAGGTCGTTGACGCCTCAGCTGACGATTTCTTGGCACTACGCGGGGCGCGAATTCTTCTCACCGGAGGTACCGGATTCATCGGCGATTGGCTCACCAGTTGTTTATTACGAGCCGACGATCGGTTACGTCTAGGCCTGCGGATCGCATTGCTAACCCGGCGTCCACACTGCTTGCCGGCACGTGTCGCGGATCACTGCGCAGTCGACGTGGTTGTCGGCGACGTCCGACAACTGCCGCCGGTAGGCACGCCCGATCTGGTGATTCACGCAGCGGCATCGTCGTCCGCGAAGTACGGCGTCGGTGACGGCGAGCCGCGGACGATCGCCTCCACCATCGTGCAGGGCACCGAATCGGTGCTGACGGCCGCTCGCGGCGCCCGGCTGCTTTTCTTCAGTTCGGGCGCGGTTTATGGCCGGACGCCGGAGCCGGTGGCCGAGGATCATTCCGGTGCCCCAGACTCGATGGAGCCCGCAACCGCGTACGCCCAGGCCAAGCGGCTCGCCGAGACCTTGTGTGCCGCGGCCACAGCGGCGGGCGACGCGTCGGTGATCGTGGCCCGGCTGTTCGCTTTCGTCGGCCCGGGTCTGCCGCTCGATGCGCATTTCGCCGCAGGAAACCTGATCGGTGATGTGCTCGCGGGGACGCCGCTTGTTGTCACTGGCGACGGTCGCGCGGTACGCAGCTACCTCTACGCAGCCGACCTTGTGAGCTGGGCGATGGCACTGCTGGTACGTGGCGTTGCCGGTCGGGCCTATAACGTCGGATCACCTGATCGTGTGACGATCCGCGAGCTCGCCGGCATTGCCGCAGGGCTGGCGGGTACCGCGACGCCACTTCCAGTGCGCGTTCTACAGCGTGCGACGCCGGGAGTTGCGCCGCACGTCTACGTGCCGTCGGTCGATCGCGCGATGAACGAGTTGGGTGTCAAGGTTTCGACGACGCTGCCGGTGGCGTTGGCGCGTACCGTGGCCTGGCACAGGGACAACGTCAGCGCAGCGGCGACGTCAGCCGCGGGGCTCGCCGGTTTCAGGTGAGTCGGGTGTGGTGGCGCTGTCGTCACGCAGGTCGGCGGCGAGCGCCTCGACGTCTTGGGCGGACGGCGAAGCGGCTGACCGGTTGGCCTGCTGCACCTCGATGAAGACCTCTTCGCGGTGCACCTCGACGTCGCGCGGTGCTTTGATGCCGAGGCGTACGAGGTCAGGACGAACTTCGAGCACGGTCACAATGACGTCCGGCCCGATCATGATGCTCTCGCCAACCCTGCGGCTGAGAACCAGCAACTGGCCCTCCTTCCGTGGCCGGCCAGTGCGCCGATCCTACAAGGTCGAGGGTTGAACGGTCCGAATCAGCTCGCGTGTTGCCGCCGGACGCCGCGCGGCGCGGCGGCCAACGGCTCCTTCAGCGAGTAGCTGCCGGTGGGCAGCGTCACCTGGGTCGCCTGGCGGGTCTTGACGTTCACCACGATCGGTGCGAACAGGTTGGCTGTCGTTTCGGCCAGCGTCGGGCCAACAGTGAGCAGCACCAGCAGCATTGCGTCGTCCGCGCTGGTCAACTCGAGTCGCTCGGCGGCGGCGTCGTCGATCTCGGGGGCGTATCGCGGGAAGAACGGGTATGGCGCGGCGGCGACGAACTCGAGCCCGTCGACATCGAGCGCGACGAGGCGGAAGAGCACTTCGTTGTCGGGCGCGACCCGCACGAGTGCGAAGCGGTGCGCTTCTGGGAAGCCGATGAGGCTGCCACCGAGATCCAGAGTCGGCAAGTCGACGAGCGTGGACGTCATCAGGATTTCCTTACTTCAAGAACGCAGTGAGCGAGAGCTGGAGGACTTGCGACATGGCCGACAGCGACGCCTGATAGCTCGCTTGTTGCATCGTGAAATCGGTGATGGCCTTGGCGGTGTCGACGTCCTCGACTGAGGAGAGGTTGCTCGTCAGGTTGGTCACGAGGTTCGTCGATGACGTGTTCAGTGCGGTGATCCTGTTGTAGGCAGCGCCTTCGGTGGCTTGTGCGCTGGTCATCCTCCCGAGCGCATCCGAAATCGACGACAAGTCGTTGCTCAGGTTGCCCTGGTTGGACTGCAAGTCGCTGCCGATCTGATCGAACATCGAGAAGACGTCGCTACCGGCCGCACCGAATGCTGCGGTGTTGCTGATGTTGACCTGGACCTGGGTGTTGTCGGCGACGGTGCGCATGACGGCACCGGAATCGCCCTGATAGCTAACGACACCATTCGCATCCTGGATGTACGCGGTGTCGTTCGGTGTCGTGCCACCGAATATCGGCCGGCCGAGATACGTGGTGTTCGCCACGCTCATCATTTGCTGTTTGAGGCTCGCCACTTCCGTTGCGATAGCCGCCCGCGAGGTGCTGTTGCCCGACCCGGTGTTCGCCGCTTGAGTGGTGAGTGTCTGCAACCGCTGCAGGATCGAAACGCCTGACTGCAAAGCATTGTCGGCGGTGCCGAGCCAGCTCAAGCCGTCCTGGGCGTTGCGCTGGTACTGGGTGTTGCGTGAGATGTCGGTGCGAAACCGCATCGCCTGGTCGGTGCCGACCGGGTCGTCGGAAGGCTTGTTGATTTGCTTGCCGGAGCTGAGCTGCTGCTCGAGCGTGCTGAGCCGGCTCTGATTACCCTGCAGCCCTGCCAGCATCAACGATGTGACGGCATTTTGGGTCACCCGCATCGTCACGACTTTCTCCTACAGTTCATCGGTTCGCTCATGCCAGCATCCGGTTGATCAAAGTGTCGAGGACCGAATTGATCACCGTGACGTATTGCGCGGCGGCGTTGTACGCCTGTTGGTAGCTGATCAGATTGGTCTGCTCTTCGTCGAGATCGACGCCGGCCGCCGAGTCGCGCGACGTTTGCACTTGCTGGACCACGGCCTGCTGGGTCGACGTTTTCTGCTGTACGCTCTGCGACGCCGATCCGAGCTGGACGATCATCTGCCGGTAGGTGTCGGATGTCGGCTTCAGCGACGTGCTCGCGATGAGCTGCGCATTAGCGCCGTCCAGACTTGGCACCGTGTTGCCATTCGCGTCGACCGTCGGTCCGACCGCCGATGCCGCAACGGTGTTCGGGTCGGAAATCGTCACCGCGATGTTCGCGGCAGTCGTCTTCGTTGGATCGAAGAAATTCCCACCTGCGGCACCATTGAGGTCGTAGCCGAGCGCCTGCTGCGCATTCACCGCCGTCACAAGTGACGAAGCGATCGCATCGAGTTGGTCGCTGTACGACGGAATCGTCGAGTTCAGTGAGGTGAGATACCCACCGACGTCGCCGGTCGTCGCGTTGACCGCAGTGCCGCTGTCGGCCCAGCTCAAACTCACCGGCGTCGCAGCGACCTGGTCGAGTGCGCTCGCGCCACCGACCGTGAGCTGTCGAGCGAGGCTGCCGCTCACGAGCGACGAACCGCCGATCAAAACGTCTGTCGAACCGTCAGCCTGCGGTTTGGTGGTGACGCCGATCATGCTGGCAACGCTTCTGATGAGTGAATCCCGCTGGTCCATCAGGTCGTTCGGCGAGTTGCCTGCGTTCGCCGCCGCCACGATCGCCTTGTTCAGTGCGGCGATATTCGTTGCTGCGTCGTTGATCTGTCCGACCTCGGAGTTGAGCGTCTGCTTAGACGATGCCCATTGCGCATTCAACGCGCTGGAGGAGGTGTTCAGCGCTGACGCGACCGATTGCGCGTCGCCGATCAACGCGGTGCGCGCGCCCGGATCTTTCGGGTTGTTTGCGACGTCGTCCCAGCCGTTGGCAAAGGTAGAAAGCAGGTTCTGGATGCCGGTGGCACCCGGCTCTCCGAAAGAGTTCTCGATATCGGAGTAAGTCTGCTGAGACACGTTCAACGACGACAGTGCGCCGTTTTCGGTGTTCGCTCGCTGTTCGAGGAACGCGTCTTGCAGGCGCTGCACGTCCACGACGGTAACGCCGTTGCCGATCCCGTCAGACTTCGAATACATCGCCGGTTGCACCGAGCCGCCGACGGCTTGCATGTTGGCGCGCTGGCGGGTGTAGCCCGCGGTGTTGGCGTTGGCGATGTTCTGGCCGGTGACTTCGAGCGCCTTGCGTTCAGATTGCAGCGCCGACAGAGCAGTGCTGAGCGATCCGAGCTCGGTGCCCACGCTAGATCGCCTCGTCGAGCAGCCGCCGGCGCCGCGCCGCGCCGTCCCGTTTGCCGGACGACGTGTAGCCGTCGGCCGACGCCCCGGCCAACGTACGCAGGGTTTCTTGAGCCGAGTGATATGCGGTACTGACGAACTCGCGGTTAGCCTCGGCGAGCGACGAAATCTCCTGGGTGAGCGTCAGGAACGCGTTGCGGTGCGACCGGAACAGATCCGACCACGGTGCTGGTGCGGCGTCGGCCAATCCGGAAAGGCTCGGCCCCGGGTCGAGGCCGAGGGAAGCTGCGACGGCGTCCACCTCGATCGACCTGGTGAGCTCGGTGAGCCTGATCTGTTCGAGAACGAGCTCGACCTCGCGCGTGGCTCGGGCGAGCCAGCGCACCTTGCCGGCCGCAAGCAGGAGTTGCTCTTCTTCCAGCTTGAACAGCAAGACGTCGAGCAATTCGCGTTCCCGCCAAAGGATGTCGGAGACCTCGGCGAGGCCCATCGCGACACCTCCTGTCGGCTGGATTGAGTGGTCGGTCGGCTTGTCGGCACACCGCGCCACATGTCGAGATCGCCGATCACATCGGCTGCCGCGCGCGACAGCTGAGAAAAGTGCGACGACTCTTCGGCAGCCGCCGCCTCGTGCCTGTCGGCTGGTTGGCTGCCCGATTTCGTGACCAACGCTACGCCGTTCGGCGTCAAGGCAAGGCGTTCCGGACGGCGATGAATTGACCATGGCGGGCGATGTGAACAAGGGGCACGATGACCGGTGCGCACGCGAGCGTCCGGACGTCGACGCGCTCGTCGAATCGCATCTGCCGCTGGTGACTTACGCGGTCGCCGAAGCGTCGAGTCGGTTGCCGCACCACGTGAATCGCGACGATCTCACGTCTGCCGCCATGATGGCGCTTGTGCAGGCCGCGCGCAGCTTCGATCCCACCCACGGCGTCCCGTTCGCGTTCTTTGCCAAAGCCAGATTGCGCGGGGCGATCATCGACGAGCTACGTGGCCGCGACTGGGTAACCCGTGGCGTGCGGGTGAAGGCGCGCCAGCGTAACCAAGCCGAAGACGAATTGTCGGCGCGATTGGGCCGGTATCCGTCGCCGCGCGAGGTTGCCGATCACCTCGGTTTGTCGCTCGAAGAACTCACCTCGGTCGAGGGCGATGTGCATCGCTCGGTGGTGCTCAGTCTGCAGGGATTCGCCGAGGCGGGCACGCTT
>Ga0068855_100008769_pt1 | contig 12223 bp, 9 predicted proteins | sample KBSCornC52_FD_66592 | JGI IMG/M metagenome (GOLD analysis project Ga0068855, IMG submission 66592) | Corn rhizosphere microbial communities from Kellogg Biological Station, Michigan, USA - KBS Corn C5-2 | ecosystem: Host-associated > Plants > Roots > Rhizosphere > Soil ...
GGCGGCACCAGCGACACCTACGTCGATCTGCCGAACGGTATCATTTCGACTCTGACCGACGCCACGTTCGAAGTCTGGCTCAGCTGGAATGGCGGTGATCCGTGGCAGCGCATCTTCGACTTCGGCAGCACCGCCCAGGGCGAGAACATGCAGGGCGACGGCGCCACCTATTTCTTTCTCGCGGCTAGCTCCAATTGGGGGCCCAATCTGCGCACGGCCTATTCGCTCAGCGGTATTCCGAGCGAGACGGCGGTGCAGTCGACCACGAGCTTACCGGTTGGAAGCAGCGAGCACTTGACGGTCGTCTTCGACGACACGCACAACCTGGTGTCGCTGTACGTCGACGGCGCTTTCAACGCGGGGCTTGGGCTCGACGCCCACCTATCCGCGCTGCAAGACGTGAACAACTGGCTTGGGCGCTCACAATTTTCCGACCCGGCACTGTCTGCAACTTTGGACGAATTTCGCATTTACGGTGCGGCGCTCAGCGCCGACCAAATCTTGCTGAGTCACAAGTCCGGGCCGAACCCGAGCTTCTTGCCTTGATCTAGGCGGTCCTGCGCACGACGAGCACGGTGAGATCATCCGCTTGGCTGCTCATCCAAGCCGTGACATCCGCGAGTAAGGCGTCGCGGATGTGCTCCACGGGCTCTTTTGCGACGCGCTCCAAGCTCGCGGCCAAACGCTCGGACGAGTAGACCTCGCCCGCTTGGTTCATCGCCTCGACGATGCCATCGGTGTACGCGACGAGCACGTCGCCCGGTTCCAGCCGAGCCCGCGTGTCGCTGGTGACGTCACGAATGTCGCGGATTGCGCCGAGCCAGGTACCGCCGGTCGCGAGCCACTCGCTTTCTCCGGTGGCGTGGCGAAAAACCAGGAAATCTTCGTGCGCACCGGCGTAGGTGAGCCCGCCGTCTTCGTCGTAACGCGCCAAGCAGAAGGTCACGAATTCGCTCTGCCCCATGCGCTCGCGGATATTCTCGTACAAGACGAGGTTGATCGTGGGCAGGATTTCGCTCGGTAACCCGCGAGGGTTGGCGCGAACCAAGCCGCTCACCAGGCTCTGCAGCATCAACATCACGAGCCCAGTCGGCAAGCCATGGCCCGCGACGTCACCGATGCCAATCCAGCAACCGCGCTCCATCGGGATCACGTCGTAATAGTCGCCGCCCACCTCACTGGCTGGCCGCATCACCCCGGCGATTTCGAGACCGGGGACGCGCGAACGCTTGGGCAAAATGCCGGTCTGGATGGCCGTAGCGATGGCCATCTCTTTCTCCAAGCGCTCGCGCTCCGCGGCCTGACGCCGCTCGACCTCGGCAATCAGCTCCTTTACCAAGTGCAGGCGCGCAAATACGCTGACGATTTGCAGCCGCAGGTTCTCGTACACGAAGCCCTCGGCGGCGCCGTAAGCGCAGACGAAGAAGCCAAGCGCGACGTCGCTGCCATAGAGCGGCGCGATCAAGCGCTCTCCGTCCAACTTGGCGCGCGGCATATGTCCCGGCCAAAGCAGCCGGCTTTCGAAGGAAAGCCCGGTGCTCGGCAGTTCGAACGCGCCATTATCGTCGAAGCCTGCCATCAAACGCGAACGCTCGACGTTCGCTTCGTACTGGCACACATGCCAGGATTTGATCCCGAGCCCGGGCAGATGCTCCGCCAAAACACGGCTCATCCCCGCGCAATCGACGACGTGACTGAGCGCGTTGCTCACCTGAGTGAAGCGGTACGCAGCATCGATCAGGCGCACCTCGTGGCTCGACGGCGTGCGTTGCGCAACGCTCGAAATCTTCACGCGCCCCGCGTGAAGCAGCACGTCGGCGCGCTGCCACTCGGCCGAGCCCGGCACGAGATCCTTGCGCACGAACGAGCCGAGCGCGGTGATCACGCGATGGACCGCGGCCACGTCGCCCCGCGCCGCCGACATCGCGTCCAAGAGGGCGCGCAATTCGACCAAAAACGCATCCTCTTCGCCGAAGATGTCGTCGACGAAGGCGCGATACAGGGACTCGGCCCAGGCATCACTGGTGACTCCGGAGAGCAGAAAAGCGCGCAGCTCGGCGATCGCCTTCGGCGCGCGGCGCAGCATCGCGTTCAGGCCCGCCACGGCTTGAGTCGGTACCGACGAGGGCCGCGTCGGCAGTACGCGATGCGCGAGGCAGCCGCACGATTCTCGCACCACGAGCTGGCTCGGCAGCACCACGTCGCCGGCGTCGCGTTGCCCGGTAATCTGATCGAGCAGCAAGCCGAACGCGGTGCGTCCGAGCTCGGTCAAGGGCTGGCGCACGGTGGTGAGCGGCGGGTCGAGGTAGCGAGCACTCTCGACGTCGTCGAAACCGAGCACAGCGACCTGATCGGGCACCAGAATGCCGCGCACGGAAAGCCCCTGCAAAACGCCCAGCGCCATGCCGTCGTTTGCGCACACGATGGCTTCCGGCAAAGCCCCGCGCTCATCGACGAGCTGCCGCACGGCGTCGATGCCGCTCTGGATGATGTAATAGCCGTGGCAGACGAGTCGTTCGTCGAGCGCGATGCCGTGCGCCTCCAAAACCTCACAATAGACGCGGTAGCGAGTCTCCGCCTCGTCGCTCATCACCGGCCCACGCACGAACGCAATGCGCTTCAACGAGTGCACCTGGATCAGGTGGGTGATGCCGTCGCGCAGCCCCGACTCGTTCTCCACGCGAACCTGCGAAACCGTGTCGTCTGCGACATCCACGATGCTACAGATCGGGAGCGGCCTGAACCGCGCGAGATAGCGCGCCATGTCGTGGCGGCTCAAGCCGTACGCGAGCGGCATGACCAGGATGCCGTCGAGGTTCGCTGTGCTCGCCAAATCAGTCGCCAGAGGTCGCTCCTCGCCGGACACGTTCTCGAACGTGAAGCGCTCCTGGAACACGAGTAGGCCGACGCCGCGTTCGCGCGCGACCTCGCCGAGCTCGCGCAAAATCGGCTCCGAGTAGGCGTTGGCCACTTCGCCGGTCAAGACGCCAATCGTGATGATCCGAGACTCGGACAGAATACGAGCGTTTTAGGCGACCGGAAACGCGCCGTCAAACGCGCGCGGCGGCCGATGTTGGCGTCGTTTGTGCTCCAAGGCCGGCTGTTCGAGCCCACGCAGAGCCCGCACGTCACTCGCTCCGCGCGTCGAGAAAACGAGGCTGAAGCATGGGGTTGATGGTCACCGATCGCGGTCGCGTGGCGTCCCAGCCTTCGGCGTCGAGGTGCGCTTGTTGGGCCGAGACATCAGCGCGACACCGCTGAGAAAAGCGGAGCGGCGTAAGCTTCTTGCCATGCTCGACCAAGCACAATCACCCGGAAAATCACTGACCCTGCGCTACATCTTCGCGCTCACGTCGGTCGCCTTGCTGTCGATTGGCGGTCAGGTGTTGGTCCAGCTCTCGCTCGCTCGCCAGCACAGTGATGCGCACTTGGTGAACATCGCCGGGCGCCAGCGCATGCTGAGCCAAAAGCTGACGAAATCTGCGCTTGCCCTGGTAGAAGCCCAGGCTCCGGCCGAGCGCGCATCGCGCATCGCCGAGCTTCGCACGACGCTCGAGCTCTGGGAACGGTCGCATTTCGGCCTGCAACTCGGCGATGTGGCGCTCGAGCTGCCCGGCCAAAATAGCCACACCGTCGCCGAGATGTTCGCGCATCTCGAGGCACCTCACCAGAAGATGGTCGCTGCGGTCCGCGCCACCCTATCGAATCCGAGCGAGGCAGAAGAGCGCGAGAGCGCGCGCGCGCTGCTCGACAACGAGCCCGCGTTTCTGAAGGGCATGGACGCGATCGTCTTTCAGTACGACACCGAAGCCAACGCGCGAGTCACGTCATTGAAACACGTCGAATTCGTGTTGCTTCTGCTCACGCTGCTGATTTTGGTGGCAGAGGGCTTGTTCGTGTTCCGGCCCGCCGTACAGCGGCTGCGCCAAGTGATCGAGGATCTGTGGGCGACGGAGGACGAGCTCCGGCGCGAGAAGGCGCTCGCCGAGCGGCGCTTGCTCTCGCAACCCGCGGCGCCGAGCGCGCGCGGAGTCGAGCGGCTGCCGGTCAGAGCCGGAGCGCGTTCTTGATCCGCTCGACTTCGCCCTCACGCGCAACGGTCAGCGCGACCTTGGTCGCGCCGCTACGCGCGAGTAACAGCGAGTGATCGCGGTAGCTCACCTCGAGCGACATGAATTGTCCCGCGCCGATCAGCGAACCGAGGCTGTCTGCGAGCAGCCAGGAGAAGTTGGCGAGCTCCGAGAGCTGCTCCGACTCTCCGCGCGCGAGCTGCGTGCGCCCGCTCTCATCCATGGCCACGAAATCTGCGGCTAGCTCGGCCAACGCTTCGAGTTGTATCGGTTGAGGGGGCGGCGCAGGCCGGGCCGGACCGAGTGAACGCAGCAGCGGCACGCGCGGCGCCGGGCCCGTGAAGTCGGAGAGCCGCGGTGCTTGCCGCACTTCGGGCGCTGGGCGAACGCTCTCGGGAGCGGGGCGAGTCGTCTCCGGCGCCGCTCGGGCGATTTCCGGAGCTGGCAGCTCGGCCGCGCGCTGAAACAGCTCGACCCACGACAAAAATACGCTCTGCTCGGCGGGCCAAGACCTGCTGCACGATTCCCACTGACAGCCGCCCCAGCCGAGCATGCGCAGCGCCGCCTGATCGCCCACGAGCTCGAGCGTCGTAGCGTGCAGGATCATCCCGCGCCGGAAGTACCAATAGCCGACGTCGCCGACGATCGTCGCGCGCACGACTCCGGTGTAGTTCGAAGTGCACGCCTGTTGTACGCGCTCGCGAACCGAGTCCATGTGCACCGCGGACGGTGCGTGCGTGGTTTGTGGCGCCTCACTTTTCATCGTTGGCTCCTTTGCGCAGCGCAAGCTTTTCGCTCGGCGCCTCAGCGACGTCGAGCACGGCAATTTGGATTCGACCGCCGCGGACCCGAATCGGGAACACGTTCAAGCGCACATTCCGATCCTGCAAGCATTCACCCGTCGCCAGCGAAAACCGCTGCTCGTAGATGGGCGAGGCGATGTTCGGCACGTCATCGCGCTCACTCACGACCCCGCGCGCGATCACGAACGCGCCACTGAAGGGATCGAAGTTCGATAGCGCCGAAAATAGCCCGCGCTTGGTGCGCACGACGGCAATGTGCCGGCCCGCGACCAGCACTGGCAATGCCGTTCCCGGCAAAACGTCGTCGATGGCGCAAACATCCCGCCACTCGGGCTGGTGGCGAGCCACTGCGCGTTTCCTTGAATCCCAATCCGGCATTACTCGTGCTGTTACTCCCGCGACGGCGACGACCAGCTTTCGCCGGGTCCCCGAGCTACGCCGCCTCCGTCGAACGAAGCCGAGCGCGCACCCTATGCCTCCACGCCGACCGACGCCGCCGCGCCCGAAAGCGCGGGTGTCTGCAGCTCTTCCTCCAGCGCCTGCGCCGGCTTCTTCTGAGCGTGGTCTTCCAAAAAGCCGATCAGCCGCTCACGCAGCGCGTAGTACGCCGGATCCTCCAGCAAACTCGCGCGATTTCGCGGGCGCTCGAACGGGACATGCAAAATTTCACCGACCGTCGCGTGCGGCCCGTTCGTCATCATCACCACGCGGTCGGAGAGAAACAGCGCTTCGTCCACGTCGTGGGTCACCATCAGCAGGGTTTTGCGATTCTCCCGCCACAGCGTCAAAAGCACCTCGTGCAGCTCGAGCCGCGTCAGCGAATCGAGCATGCCGAATGGCTCGTCGAGCAAGAGCATCTTGGGGGAAAGCGCGAAGGCGCGCGCCAAACCGACGCGTTGCCGCATGCCCTGCGACAGTTCGCTCGGGCGCTTGTGCAGTGAATCGCCCAAATCGACCAGCTCGAGGTAGTGGCTTGCGACTTCGTCGCGCTCCCTTGGTCGCGCCTTGGGCATGACCTGCTCGAGCCCCAGCGTCACGTTTTCGAGCACGCTCATCCAAGGAAACAGGCAAGGCGTTTGGAACACGACCCCGCGATCCGGACCCGGGCTCGTGACCTCTCGCCCGCCCAAAATCACCGTCCCAGAAGAGGCTTGGGCGAGCCCGGCAACCACCGAAAGGACCGTCGACTTACCGCAGCCGGAATGCCCGATCAGCGACACGAACTCGCCTTGCTGAAGGCTGAGGTTGAAATCCTCCACCACCACCAGTGGGCCATCCGGCGTGGCGAAGGACTTTTCGAGCTGCCAGATCTCGAGGTACTTTTTGGTCGCGCGCGTTTCTTCGGTCATGCGCCGAGCTCCACGACGGCGCGTTCGGTCAGCGGCAGCGGCTGCTCTTTGCGTGCGCTCCGGCGCTTCGCGGAACTGCCGAGCAGGTATTGCGTGATCGTGCTGCGCACGTGCTTGAACTCCGGGTGACGATTGAGCGCTTTGTGCTCTCTCGGGCGCGCAATTTCGATCGCCACCGCCGGACCCAAGGTGGCAGAGGGGCCGGCGCTGAGCGGAATGATGCGATCGGCCAGCAAAATCCCTTCGTCGATGTCATTCGTGATGAGGATCACGGTTTTGCCCGTTGCGCGCCAAATGCGCTCGATTTCCGTCTGCAGTACCGCGCGAGTGAGCGCGTCGAGCGCGCCGAGCGGCTCGTCGAGCAGCAACACTTCGGGGTCGATGCTCAGGGCGCGGGCGACTGCGACCCGTTGCCGCATGCCGCCCGAGAGCTGGCCGGGCTTGCGATCTTTGGCGTGTCCGAGATTGACGAGGTTCACGTAGTGCTCGGTGCGCTCGCGCCGAGCCGCCGCAGGCTCGCGCGCAAACACCTGATCGACCGCCAGGGCCACATTTTCGAATACGGTGAGCCACGGCAACAGCGAATAGTTTTGGAACACCACACCGCGATCGGGACCGGGCCCAGTCACGAGCTTGCCGGCCACGCTGACCGAGCCCGCGTCGGGCGTGACGAGGCCCGCCAGCATGGACAGCAGCGTCGTTTTTCCGGACCCGGAGTAACCGACGATCGCCACGAACTCACCACGAGCGATCTCCAAGTTTACGTCCGCGAGCACGGGCACTCGCCCGGACGGCGAATCGAAGCCCTTGCTCACGCCGCGCATTTCGACGAAGGCGCTCATGCTGCCTTGAACCTCCGCTCAATCAACCACATCACCCGGTCGAGCGCGAAGCCGACGACGCCGATGGTGATGATGCACAGGATGATGTGCTCGTAGATGAGCGCGTTGTATTCCTGCCACAGAAAGCCACCGACGCCGGGCGCGCCGGTGAGCATTTCAGCAGCCACGATCACCAGCCAGGCGATGCCGAGACTCAGGCGAAAGCCCGTAAACATATAAGGCAGCGCCGCAGGCAACAGCACGCGAAACAACGTCTTTCGCTTCGACAGCTGAAGCACGCGCGCCACGTTCAAATAATCCTGCGGGATGGAGCGCACACCGAGGGCGGTGTTGAGCACCGTGGGCCACATGGAACACATCGCAATCGTGAAGATGCCGGCCGGCTCCGGCTTTTGAAAAATCACCAGCCCGAGCGGCAGCCAAGCCAGAGGCGAGACCGGCCGCAAGATCTGAATGATCGGATCGAACGAGCTCGTGAACCACTTGGAAACACCGAGCAGCAGCCCGAGCGGGGTGCCGATCAGGATGGCGATTGCGTAACCCTTGGCCACACGGATCAGCGAGTACCAAGTGAAGCGCAAAATCCCCTGATCCAGCTCCCCGCGTTTTTCGAACGGCGCGACGATGTACGGGCGGCTCACTTCCCAGGTGCGGGCGGGCGAAGGCAGCGCGCTCGCCCAGGTCGAGCTCGTGAGCGCCCACAAACCGATCACGAAGAAGATGCCGAGGAGCGGGAGCAGCAGCCCCTTCAGCAGTTTATCAGAGTTACTCTTGGTCATTGCCATTCACGTCGTGGAAAAAGAGCGTCTCGCGAGCCGCAGCCTTCGTCCTGGGTTGATTATCGGAGCGAATTAGGTTTCAGCTTCTCGTCACTTTCGTTTCAGCCTTTGAGCGATTTGATGGCGAAGCCGGCCGCGTAGCCCTCCGGATCTTTCGGGTCGAAGCGCACGCCGTCGAACAAGGTTTCGGGATCCTCGTTCGAGCCGCCGTGGGCGTAGCCGAGCTCCTTCATCGCCTCTTCGTAGATGTCGGAGCGCATGACCTGCTTCGCGACGCCGGCGTAATCCGGTTTACCTTCGACCATGCCCCAGCGCCGGAACTGCGACAGCCACCAAGTGGAGTACTTTGCCTGCGGGTAGTTGCAGTTGCGCTTGCTGAAGATCATGTAGTTTTCGTCTTGCAGCTTGCGACCGTCGCCGTAGTCGTATTCGCCCTTCAGGCGCCCGAGGATGGATTCGGGCGGACAGTTGATATAGGTCGGACGCGAGACGATCGACGCCTGCTCGGGTCGATTGCCGAGATCGTCGAGCCAGACGCTGGCTTCGTGCAGCGCCTTCAGCACTGCTTTGACGGTCTTCGGGTTCTTCTGCGCGAATTCCTCGGTGAACGCGCAGACTTTCTCGGGGTGATCCTTCCACATTTGTTGCGTGGTAATGGCCGTGTAGCCAATCCCGTCCGCGATCGCGCGCGCGCCCCACGGTTCACCCACGCAAAAGCCGTCCATCTTCCCGGTCTTCATGTTGGCGATCATCTGGGGCGGAGGCACCGTCACGAGCGCGACGTCCTTGTCCGGGTCGACTCCACCTGACCCGAGAAAGTAGCGCATCCACATGGCGTGCGTCCCCGGCGGAAAGGTCATGGCAAACGTCAGCGGCGAGCCCTTGGCTTTGGCTGCGTCCACCATCGGCTTGAGCACTTTCGGATCGGCCGCCACCTTACCCTTGTACTCGGCCTTCATCGTGATGGCCTGCCCGTTGCGGCTCAAGAGCCACGGAATGATCATCGGCTTCTTCGGCGACCCGAGCAGGCCCATCGTGGAGGCGATCGGCATCCCGAGCAGCATGTGCGTCGCCTGAATGTCGCCGTTGGAGAGCGAATCACGAATTGCGGCCCAGCTCGCGCCTTTGATGATCGTCGAATTGATGCCGTATTTCTTGAACAGCCCGCGTTCGTGAGCGATCACGATCGGCGAACAATCGGTGAGCGCGATCATGCCGAAGCGCAAATCGGCAGTTTCGGGCTTGTCCGCCTGCCCGATCAGCGTCGGCATGCCGCTTGGGCTAGGCGCTGGGCTAGCTTGAGATTTGCCGCACGCGGGCAGCGCGGCGAGCGTCGCGAGGGCCGCCCCGTCGCGCATGAATTCACGTCGTGTTCGCTTGAAGGTCATGGTTCTTCCTCGTTCAAAACGCGAGCGGCAGATCGAGCTGCACGACTTTGTATTCGGACTTCTTCATCGGATCGTCGATCGGCAGCGTGAGCGAGATACCTGGACGGAACCAGATGCTGTCCGAGAGCTTGAAGTGCAGACGCGGGCCGACCGCGAACGTGGTCGTGTCGCGAATGCTGTCGGTCTTGTCGTTTTTCACCGGGGTGGGCGTGGAGAGCCAACGCTGGTGTCGAATTTCGGCGCCGAGTGAGAGCATCGGCAGCAGGAAGTAACCGGCGTGGAAACCGGTCGTGAAGTTGACGCGCGAGTCGTCCTCGGCACCCGGACCGCGGACTTTGGTGAGCTTGAACACGGTGGCCTCCGCCTGCAGCGTCAACCCGCTCTGCACGAAGGCGAAGTCGATGCCCGGAAAGACCGTGAAGTAGTCCATGGCGAACATGGCATTGTCGAAGGCAGAGCGCGTGGAAATGCCGACCCCGTTGGCGGCCGCCTTGTTGGTGTCCGGATTGGTCCCGCCACCGGTGCCCACCGGCACCGTCACGCCGAGGAATAAGCCGAGTTTGAGGCTCGGGGACAGCTTGATCCCGTACAGGCCGGCGATCACCGGGTTGAGAATGCTGGTCGCCGACTTGGTCGTCGCCGGCAGCTCGGGCGCCGAGTTGTGAACCAAGCCCACGCGGCCGATCAGCGCCAGATCCGGAATGATCTTGTAGCTTCCGAGGAGCGACGTCGCGAGCGCCGAACCGTTCTTATTCGAGACGGGGTTCTTGTAAAACGCATACGACGAGTCGAGCCGCACCACGTTCCCCGGCGCTACGGGCCGGAGCTGCCAGGGCAGCGAATAGGGCGGGGGCTTCGGCTTGGCGGCTGGCGGCGCCTCCGCAGCGACTGGCTCGCTGGCGGGAGCGGGCGTCGTGGTGTCTGCGCTGGGCGCGGGCTCCGCTGCGGCAGCGGGCGCCACCGGCGCTGCCGGTGCTGCGGGCGGTGGCTCGGGCGTGGTGGCCGGCGCGGGCGGAGGAGGCGCTTCTTGGGCCCGCGCCGAATTCGCGAGCGAAAAGAGCATGCCGGCACACGCTGCAGAGGTCGTCAAACGAGAGATGGAGAGGCGATGATGATTCATATTGAGTGCGGGCTCCGAGCGAGCAAAATTAAGAGTCCAGGGAAAAGGCGAGCAGGCACACGCCCGCCTTCGGGTTTACAAGTACGCGACTCACGCCCAATGGGCGTGCGTCAGATCGATGAACTACGGCTGACTCTGCGCGCGAAAACGGCGATTTTTCGTGCGCGAGAGCTGCGCCGAGGCAGCGCGGCAGTGACGCTGAGTGGCTATTATTGATTCGATATCTGCACCGCGGTCATGCACCCACATTGTGCAACCGGTGTGCCATGTGGAAAAATTCCCCGAACCGTGCGCCGCCTGAAACGGCGAAACGATGACGAAATCGCCCGTTGCATTTGTGTCCGACAAATTCGTCGAACGGACGCGGAGCGAGCAACAAATTTGTCGGTGCCAATCCAGGTTTTGGCTGCGTTTCGCTGCGATCGCATACACGGCATTTTCGCCTGCTCGTGCGACGTCACGAAACCGAGCACCGGCAAAAGCGCAGCCAGAGCTCCGACAAATTTGTCGGAGCGCGGCCCGTCCAAGGGGCGTTCCGAGGCGCTGCACGGACCTCGGCGGTCAGCGAGAACCGAAGCACTTCGTGGAAGGCAGCGCGATTTCTTGGAATCGAACCGCAAATAGCCGCCGATGCGGCGGCCAGCGCCGCAGCCGGGCCTATTCGGGCGGCGGCTCGCGCGGTTCCTCGCTCGAAGGCAGATAGACCCAAAAGGTCGAACCCTGCTCGGGCTCCGAGCTCACGTCGACGAAGCCGCCATGTTGGCGAGCGATGCTGTACGCCATCGAAAGCCCGAGGCCGGTGCCGCCTTGGCTGGCCTTGGTCGTAAAGAATGGCGTGAAGAGCTTGGCCTTCACCTGAGCCGTCATGCCGACTCCGGTGTCGCTCACGGAGATCGCCCAGTAGGCGCGGGCCGTCTTTTCGACGCCGGCCGGAAACGCGAGCTCCTCGGCGGCGAGCCGGTCGATGGCGATGCGGAGCGTGCCACCCCAACGCTCCGAGGCCGCGCGCATGACGGTCATGGCGTGCGCGGCATTGATGCACAAATTCAAGAGGATTTGTTGCAACTCGGTGGCGTTGGCGCGTGCCATGGCCCGCGTCGGAAAGTAGCTGACCACGATTTCGGTGCTCGGGTCGAAGCTCCGCTTGCACAGCTCGGTGCTCTCGCGCACGAGCTCGTTCAAATCGACCGGGCTGAGCGACAGCTCTTGCTGCCGCGCCAGCGTCATCAGTTGACGAATGGTCTCGGCCGCGCGCGAGCTCGCGTCCGCCATGGCGCTCAAGTCCTCACGCAGGACCTGCGAGTCGAGCGCTTCGCTCGTCGACAGCTTGGCGCGCCACAGCGACACCATGGCCATGATCACACCGATATTGTTGTTCAGATCGTGAGCGAGGCCGCCCGCCAACATGCCCACGGTGTCCATGCGCTGCGCGCGGCGAAGCTGCTCTTCCTTGTGCTCGATCTCCGTCACGTCGTCGATACGCAGCACGATGTCTCCGAAGGCCTCCTCGGGCAGCGCCAAAAACGACACCGACAGACAATGCTTCCGCTCGCGAACCTGCTCCCAAATCTTGTGCGCTGGAATGCTCGCACCCGCAGGCAACTGACCGACGCGCGCTTCATAGCTGGCGAGCGCCGGCAGCGCGTCCCACAAGCTTTTGCCGAGCAGCTCCTGCGCGCCAAGCTGGGTGAGCTCGCTTGCGGCGCGATTCCAGTGCGCGATCGAGCCCGTGCGGTCGAACGCGAGCAGCGCGGAAGGCAGCGAGTCGAAGATGTAACGCAGGTATTTGCGGGTTGCTCGCAGATCTTCCTCGGCTTTGCGGCGCGCGCTGATGTCGCGCACCGAGACCATGATCCGGCGCTCGCCGTTGAT
>Ga0068855_100008771_pt1 | contig 12223 bp, 11 predicted proteins | sample KBSCornC52_FD_66592 | JGI IMG/M metagenome (GOLD analysis project Ga0068855, IMG submission 66592) | Corn rhizosphere microbial communities from Kellogg Biological Station, Michigan, USA - KBS Corn C5-2 | ecosystem: Host-associated > Plants > Roots > Rhizosphere > Soil ...
GCGCTGCTCGAGGAGATCGAGTCGGTGCTCGCGATCGACTGCGCGCCGATCAGCTGGCCGCTCGGCATGGGCAAGCGCTTTCGCGGCGTGTTTCACCTGGGCAACGACCGGCTGCTGCGGTTCGCGCCCGGCGAGGAGCGCGTGGCCACCGATACCGAGCGCATCGAGGGCCTCGACAATCCGCGGCTCGACGAGCTCTTTCCCGACGAGACGGCCGCGCTGCGCCACGACGTCGACCTCATCCGCAGCGCAAGCACGCCGTTCGACCTCGACACGTTTCTCGCCGGCCGGCAGACGCCCGTGTTCTTCGGCTCCGGCATCAACAATTTCGGCGTCCAGGAGATCCTGCAGGCGCTGATCGAATGGGCGCCGCCGCCTCAGCCCCGGGATGCGACGGCGCGCGTCGTCGAACCGGCCGAAAAGCCGTTCAGCGGGTTCGTGTTCAAGATCCAGGCGAACATGGATCCGCGGCATCGCGACCGGATCGCGTTCTTCCGCGTGTGCTCGGGACGCTACCAGCCGTCGATGAAAGTGCGCCATCTGCGCATCGGTCGCGAGATGAAGCTTGCCAACGCGCTGACGTTCATGGCGAACGAGCGCGTCGCGAGCGAGGACGCCGTCGCCGGCGACATCATCGGCATCCACAACCACGGCCAGCTGCAGATCGGCGACACGCTGTCCGAAGGCGAAGCACTGGCATTTCGCGGCATTCCCTATTTCGCGCCCGAGCTGTTCCGCGTCGCGCGCCCGCGCGATCCGTTCAAGGCAAAGCCGCTGCAGAAGGGCTTGCAGGAGCTCGGCGAGGAAGGCGCGATCCAGGTGTTCACGTCGTCGCATACGAATACCGTGCTGCTCGGTGCCGTCGGGCCTTTGCAGTTCGAGATCGTCGCGCAGCGCCTGGCGAGCGAATACAAGGTCGACGCGATCTACGAGACGGCAGGCATCGCGACGGCGCGCTGGCTGACGTTTCCCGACGACGCGACGCGGCGCAACTTCGAGCGCGAGCAGGCAGCCGCACTCGCGACCGACGTCGACGGGAACCCCGTTTTCCTCGCCACCAACCGATACAACCTGCAGGTGACGGTGGAACGCTGGCCGAAGATCGGCTTCCACGCGACGCGCGAGCACGGCGAGCGGCTCGCGCACGCGTAAGGAACCCAAGTCGCGCCGATTGTCGGCCGGCTCTGCGCGGCTTCCGCAGATTTCCGCTTGTCGTCGTGAACCGATCCGCGCAAGCTTCAGTCGAACGAGGCGAGCATCTCAAGGCGGGAGCACAGCATGGAACGCGTCGAATCGGTTGACCACGACCCGGACTTCGAGCGGCCGATCGACCCGCGGCGAACCCGGCGCGCGCGGCGCAGCCTGCTGTGGCCAATCGCGGCAATCGTCGCCGTCGTGCTCGTCGCGATGCTCGCGTGGCGCTATTTCCACCCGTCCAACCCGGCGCCTGCCCCCGAGCCGGCCGCTCCGCCTGCCGCGAGCGTCGCCCCGCCTGCGCCCTCGTCGCCGCACTATCCGATCGAGGCCGCCAAACCGGCAGCAGCCGAGTCCGCGCCGCTGCCTGCGATCGCCGACAGCGACGCGCCGCTGCAGGACCTGATGGCCTCGCTCTTCGCCGGCGCGCCACTCGACCGCATTTTCCACCTGGAGCAGATCGTGCCGCGCTTCGTCGCGACGATCGACAACCTGCCGCGGCAGACGGTCGCGCTGTCGCGGATGTCGGTCAATCCGATCGGCGGCAACCTCGCAACGACGCAGACGGATGGCCGCATCCTGCTGCGCGCCGACAACGCGTCGCGTTACGACACGTATCTGCGCGTGATGGAGCAGGCCGATACGGCGAAGCTGGTCGATGCTTACGTCCGTTACTACCCGCTGTTCCAGAAGGCGTACGAGGACCTCGGCTATCCGCACGGCTATTTCAACGACCGGCTCGTCGAGGTGATCGACCATCTGCTGGCGACGCCTGAAGTGGCGGCGCCGATCGCCCTTGCGCAACCAAAGGTGCTGTATGAATTCGCCGATCCGTCGCTCGAGCAGCGCTCGGCCGGACAGAAGATCCTGCTGCGGATGGGCACCGTCAACGAAGCGCGCGTGAAGGCGAAGCTGCGCGCGATCCGCAACGGCGTCACGGGACAGTCGCTGCCGCGCTAGCGTTTGCCGCCGGCTCGTCCGTCGCGTCGCCTGCCGGGGCCATGCGCACCCTCGGCTTGTGCCCGTCGCTGAACGCGCGCGCGATGTCCAGCGTCTCGCGCACGCCGACGTCCGGTCCCGAATGGTCGAGAAACTGCCTCGCCGCCCGTCGGCCCTCGCCGAACAGCAGTTCGAGCCACGACCGCGATCGCTCGATCGAAGAACCCCGCTCGAACAGCGCTCGTCGCGGCGGCCCGATTCGATGCAACCGCACGTTCGCGATGCTGCCGGGTCGATCGCTGCGGGCTGCGATCGCCCGCATCGCGCCAATCGCCTGCATCTCCGCGACGAGGCTCGAATTGAATACGATCTCGCCCACGCGCCGCCGGATCGCCACCGCATCCCTGGGCAGCTCGTCGGCAACGTCAGGGGCGAGCTGTACGACGATGATGTCGCTCGATCCGTTGCCGTGGATCATCGGCCACAGCGTCGGGTTGCCGCAGAATCCGCCGTCCCAATAAGGCTCGCCATCGAGCTCGACGGCGTGAAAGAGCTGGGGTACGCACGCGGACGCCAGCAACGCATCGATTGTCAATTCGTTGTTTGCGATGATCCGCGGCAGGCCGGTTCTGACGTTCGTCACCGTCACGAAGACTGCGGGCGATTCCCTGCTGCGAATCGCCTCGATGTCGACGTGCGCCTCGATCGCGTCGCGCAACGGATTGACGTTGAGCGGATTGGTCGTGTACGGCGACAATCCCGCCGACATGAACCACTCGCTGACGGAGGCGCGCAGCGAACGCTGGATTGGCCGCCACAGCTGGCCCACCAGGTCGGCCCCGGCAGGATCGGCAATGCCCATCCAGAACGACCGCAGCGATTTCCGTGCGTCCGCGGGCGAACCCCTGGCCAGCGCGCTCGCCACGATGGCGGCGTTGATCGCACCCGCACTGGTGCCGGAGAACTGCGCAACGCCGATCGTTCGGCTTGCCAGCAGCGCATCGAGGACACCCCAGGTGTACGCACCCCAGGACCCCCCGCCCTGCAGCGCCAGCCCAACCGGGGTTCGACTCGTCGTCAAGCTATTTACGGACATCGCCTGCACCTCGACAAAAGTGCCTCGACACGACGCTCGAGGCCGAGTCGAGCAAGTTACGGCATCGACCTCGGAAATCCATTCACGATTCTGGATGGGCGCCATCAGCGCGGCTTAAGGGCCGCACCGGCAACCGACGTCAGACGCCTGCCTTCGCGAGGATGACGATCGAGACGCCGCGCGCGGTCGCGCGCGCGTCGTCGTTCTGATACGAGTGTGCGACGTTGCCGGGAAATCCCAGCACGTCGCCCTCGCCGAGCTCGAAGCGTTCACCCACGACGAAGATCGACACGCGGCCGCCGAGGCACGTGAAGAATTCGCGTGTGCCGGGCAGGTGCGGCGTGCCGCGCATCGACGCGCCGGGCGCGAAGTCCATCAGCGTCAGCAGCTCCTCCGGAACCGGCTCGGGGACGAGTGCGCGAATCGTCACGCCGCGTCCGCGCGTCTGCGTCGCGACGTCGGCCGAAGACCACCGCCGCACCTTCGCGCGCGGCGCCGCCGTCAACTCGTCGAGCGGCACGGCGAGCGCATTCGCCACTTTGACGAGCACCGTCAGCGAAGGATTGCCGACGCCGGATTCGAGGTTCGCGATCGTCGAGCGGGGAACGGCCGCCGCCTTGGCGAGCGCGTCCTGCGTCAGCGCGCGCGAATGGCGCAGGCTCGCGAGATTGCGGGCCAGGTAGGACGCGATGCGGTCGGGCGAGTCCATCGCGTCGACTATCCGCCAGTGCGATGGACAGTGCGCTTGGGACGGGTGACAGGCATGCCTATTATCGTCACATCACGAACCGGAGAGTCAACCGATGGACGATCATTCAACGGCGGTGCGCTCGCCGCTTTGCAAGTCGCGCATCCTCGTCACCGGCGGCACGTCGGGACTTGGTCGCGCGTTGGTGCGCGACTTCCGTGCGCGCGGTGCGCATGTCGCGTTCGTCGCGCGCACGGCGGCGCGCGTCGAGAAGACCGCAGCCGAGGAGCCGGGCACGCTCGGCATCGTTGCCGACGTCGCGGACAAGCACGCGATCCACGCGATCGCGCTGCAGGTCCTCGGCTGGCACGGCGGCCTCGACGTACTCGTCAACAACGCGTCGAGCCTCGGCCCGGTGCCGCTCGCGCCGCTCGCCGACACCGACTGCGAGGCGCTCGAAGACGCGCTCGCTACGAACGTCGTCGCGCCGTTTCGCCTGACGAAGGCGCTGCTCGGCGCGCTGGCCGCGTCGGCGCGCGAAGGGCGCGGCGCCATCGTCGTCAACGTGTCGAGCGACGCCGCGGTCAACGCGTACGCGAACTGGGGCGCCTACGGCGCGAGCAAGGCGGCGCTGCGGCACCTGTCGCGGATCTGGGACGACGAGCTTCGCGGCGTCGGCGTGCGCTTCCTGTCGATCGACCCCGGCGACATGGATACGCCGCTGCACGCGCTCGCGGTGCCCGACGCGGACCCGCGCGACTTGCTCGCTCCGGAAACCGCCGCGCGGACGATCGTCGACGCCGTCGCCGACGCGCTGCGGGTGCGCGCGACCGTCGGGCGAAACGTCGCGGATCGGGCGCGCGTACAGGCGCCGTCATGATCGCCGCCAGTCGCGCCGTGCAACGGCCGGCGTCCGCGCGCCTGCTCGTCATCGACGCGGCGGGTCGCGTCACGCAGTCGCCGCGCGCACGCTGGCTCGATTTCCTCGAGCGTGGCGATCTCGTCGTCGCAAACGATGCCGCCACGCTGCCCGCGAGCCTTGCCGGCGTGCATGCGCGCACCGGGCAGCCGATCGAAATGAGACTCGCCGCATGGCGCTCGCCAGTCAGCGGCGAGACGGCGGCGTTCGATGCAATCGTATTCGGCAGCGGCGATTATCGAACCCGGACCGAGGATCGTCCGTCGCCACCCGAGCTTGCTTCAGGCGACGAATTCGTCTTCGGCACACTGACCGCTACTGTCGTCGAACTGCTCGATCACCCGCGACTGGTGCGCGTTCATTTCGACGGGTCCGGCGCGGCGTTCCGGCAGCACCTCGCGGCCCGTGGCCGGCCCATTCAGTACGCGCACGTCCGGGAACCTCTCGAGCTCTGGGATGCGTGGACGTCGATCGCCGCCGTACCGGTCGCGTTCGAGCCGCCGTCAGCCGGCTTCGTCATCGCATGGCGGGACGTCGAATCGATGCGCGAGCGCGGCATCGGCTTCGCGACGCTGACGCACGCAGCCGGCCTGTCGTCGACGGGCGATGCGGCGCTCGATCGCCGCTTGCCGCTCGACGAGTGGTACAGGATCCCCGCGACGACCGCTGCTGCAATTGCGAAGGCGCGCGCAGAACGAATGCGCGTCGTCGCGATCGGCACGACGGTCGTGCGCGCCATCGAGCACGCGGCGAGCCAGCCCGGCGGCGTTCGCGCGGCAGAGCGCCAGGCAACGCAGCGGATCGATGCGCAAACGCCACTGCGCATCGTCGATGCGCTCGTCACCGGGACGCACGAGCCCGGAAGCAGCCACCACGAGCTTCTGCGCGCGTTCGCGTCGGACACCGTGCTCGACGCCGCCGCGCGCACGCTCGACCGCGACGGCTATCGCACGCACGAGTTCGGCGATTCGATGCTCGTGTTCGCCGACGGCCGGGCGAAATCGCGCCACGCGGTTCAGGCCTGCGCGAATCCGCTGGTGGCGCGAAGCTCGCGGGAAGCGTTTCCTGTCAGCATCGCGACGAATCGGCGCGCGGCAGCCGGGTCGCGACTCGCAATGCTCGCGGCCGCCGAATACGGCGTCGTCAGCTCGAACGGCGCGGGCAGCGACCCGACCAGCGTCACGCCGGGCGTGTAGAGAATCTCGGTCACCTGCGTGCAGCCGATCGCGCGCTCGCGGCCTGCCGTCGCGGCGAGCGCGGCCATCGCCTGCGCGCCGTTCGCGTAGTCGCGGATGCGCGCGGCGACGTGCGAATAGATGCCCATGTCGCGCAGCATCTGCACGAAGTGGAGGCCCGCCGTCGAGCGCTCGGTGTCGGGGCAATAGAGCGCCGACGCGTCGTCGAACAACGCCCGCAGCGCATCCGCGTCGTGGATCGGCGGCGTCGGCGTACCCGACGCAATGGCGATGCCGGTGGGAACTCGACCGAGCGACGCCTGCGAGTCCGGATCGACGCGCTGCTGCGCCGCGAGCTCGTCGAGCATCGCGGCAGGCAGCAACAGCACGTCGCACGGTGCGCCTTCGATGAATCGCGCGCGAATCGCGCCGGCCGCGTCGAACACGCCGGCCACGTCGATTCCGTCGCGCTCGCGCAGCTCGGCGCCGAGCGCCAGCACGACGGCCTTCGCAGCACCCGCCGACAGGATGTCGAGCGGCGGCGCGCCGGTCACCGGTCCGCGCGCGCGCCCGACAGCTTGACGATGCGCTCCCACTTGACGATGTCGTCGGCCAGGTAACGCGCAAACACGTCGGGCGACATCGTCATCGCCACCGCCCCCTGCTTCGCCCAGTCGGCCTGCACGTCGGGCGCTGCGACGATCTTCGTCACTGCTGCGTTCAGCCGGTTGACGATCGCCGCCGGCGTGCCCTTGGGCGCGATGAGGCCGAGCCAGATCGTCGCGTCGTATCCGGGAACGCCGGCCTCGTTCAGCGTCGGCACGTCGGGCATGACGGCCGAGCGGGCCTTGCCGCTCGTCGCCAGCGCGCGGACCTTGCCTGCCTTCACGTGCTCGTTCATCACGGTCACCGCGTCGAACATCATCTCGACCTGTCCGCCGAGCACGCCGGTGCGCGCGCCCGAGCTCTCCTTGTACGGCACGTGCACGATGTCGAGTCCGGCCGATGCCTTGAAGAGCTCGCCGGCCATGTGATACGGCGTGCCGGGGCCGGACGATGCGTAGTTGAGCTTGCCGGGTTGCGCCTTCGCGAGCGCGATCAGCTCCTGCAATGTCTTCGCCGGAACGGCCGGATTGACGACGAGCACGAGGTCCGAATTATTGATCGGCGCGACGGCCGTGAAATCGCGCATCAGCTGGAACGGCTTGCCCGGCATCAGCGATTCGTTGACCGTGTGCGTGTTCGACATCAGCAGCAGCGTGTAACCGTCCGGCGGGCTCTTGGCGACGATGTCCGTGCCGACGACGGAGCCCCCGCCCGGCCGGTCCTCGACGACGAACGGCTGCCCCATCGCTTCCTGCAGCCGTTGCGCGATGAAGCGCGCGTAGACGTCCGCGGGGCCGCCGGCGGCGAACGGGACGACGATCTTGACGGCGCGGCTCGGATACTCCTGCGCCGACGCGAGCGTCGCGAGCAGCGACATGAGGAGCGCGATCGCAAACCGAAACTTGTGCATGGTCGATCCTCGCGATTCCGGAAAGGACAGGCGCGCATCGTACCGCGGTCCTGGGCGAGCCCTACTCGGCGGTACCGACTTCCTTGAGGAACGACTCGCGGTCCTGCGTGCCGATGTGCTCGGCGACCAGCTGGACGAACTCCTCGGAGTCGCGCGCCTGCCGCGCCGCCTTGTGCGCGACGACCTTGGCGATCGGGCCGAGATAGACGGCGAGCCGCGACGTCGTCTGGTCGATGAATTCCTGTTCGAGCGGCGGCAGCGGGCGCGTGCGTCCGCTGGCGGTGGGTGACGTCGTCGTGCGGCGCGTACGACCTGCAGCCGACGTCGGTTGCGCCGCGTGCGAGCCACTGATTTCGCCGGTCGCCTGATGCGCGAAGCGCTCGCGCTCGCCCGCGTCGTCGATGTGGCCGGCGAGAATCGCATAGAGCTCACGCAGATCGTGGGCTTGCGTAGCCGCCTGGCGGACGAGGATGCGCGCCATGGGGCCCACGACGCGGACCAGCTTGCGCTCCGCCGTCGCGAGCTCGGCGTCGTCCCATGCGTGGGGCTGCGCAGGCTGCAGCGGCACTTCCGCCAGGTTGATCACCGTCGTCTCGCCGCCGGCGCCCGCAGGTGCCGCATCTCCCGCGGCGAGCCGCAAGGCGAAATGAAATGCGCGCGCCTGCTGAAACCGTTCGTCGACGGACTTCGCGAGCGCCGTCGCGATGACGCCGTCCATCGCCACCGGAAGCTTCAGCGGCGATATCTGCGACGGCGGCCGCGGATCCTCATGGCAAATCTTGTACGCGATCGACTCGACGGAGCCTTCGAACGGCCGCACGCCCGTCAGCAACTCGTACAGCACGACGCCGACGCTGAACAGATCCGCGCGGTGGTCGCTCGGCATCCCGCGGCACTGCTCGGGCGCCATGTACGACGGCGTGCCCATCACCATGCCGGTCATCGTCATGTTCGAAGCATCGATGCGCGCGATGCCGAAATCGGCGACCTTGAGCGCGCCCGACGCGGTCAGGATCAGGTTCGCCGGCTTGATGTCGCGATGGACGACCCCCTGCGCGTGCGCGAAGTCCAGCGCCCCCAGCAACTGCACGAGGATCGCGATGACCTGGTGCAGCTCGAACTGCGCCTTGCGGTTCAGGTATTCGCGCAACCCCGTGCCGTCGACGTATTCCATCGCGATGTACGCGACGTTGTCCGCCTCGCCGTACTCGTAGATGCCGACGATGTTCGGATGGTGCAGCCGTCCCGCCGCGCGCGCCTCGTTGCGAAACCTCGCCATGAAATGCGCGGCGAGGTCCGCATCGAGCAGGTCCTTGCGGACCGTCTTGATCGCGACGGTGCGCTCGATGTGCGGATCGCGCGCCTTGTAGACGATGCCCATCGCGCCCTTGCCGAGGACGCTCTCGATCTCGTACTTGCCAAGATGGGTGGGCTCGGGGGCCACGCTCGTCCGTCCTATTCCAGCATCTTCATCGCCTGGACGAGCGAGATCTTCATCCGCGCCAGCGCATCGGTCAGCACGCCGATCTCGTCGCGGCTCCTCGACTTGAACTCGCCGGCGTCGAGGTTGCCGAGGCTCACCTGGTCGGCGATCGCCGCGAGCCGGGTGACGCGACGGATCACCATCAGGTGCAGCATCACGTTCAGCAGCACGAACGTCGCGACGAACACGACGGCGAGCGACAGCATGAACGTGCGGAACGTCTCGTTCGCGCGCCGGATCGGCACGGACATCGGCACCGACACCACTTGCGCGCCGATGACCTCCTGGAACTTCCAGCCGAATCCGTTGGCGCTGCCGTACAGGTCGATCATCGTCTTCGGCGCGACCTCCACGGTGCTGTGACACACGAGGCACGCGGCGCTGGACACGTCGATCGGGCGCGCGAGGTACAGCGCCCGGCCCGTCGGCGTGTCGCGCTCGCCGATCAGTTCCTTGTTGGCCGGCGACTGGCGAAAGACCTGGACGATGTCGGCCTCCCAGTCGCTCGCCCGGTCGCGCGGATTGGTCGGATTCAGCGTCGCCTCCTTGTAGCCGTAATCGGGGTGCCGCTTGCGCATTTCGGCGAACACCTCGGTCGCCGCGTACGCGGGAACCGTCTGCGGCAGGAACGCGTACTTGAGCTGCGTCTCGAGCAGCGGCTTGACCTGCGTGTTCGTGTACGTGCGCGACGCGAGCGCCGCTTCCATCATCAGCCGCGCGTTCTGCACGATCTCCTCGCGCGCATTCGCCTGCACGACGCCGTACGACACATAGCCGGCGATCGCGAAGCCCAGCAGGAAGATGCCGAGCAGCACCAGGTTGAATTTCCAGATCAGCTTCATCGCTTCGATCTCCTCAACGCGCGACCCGCCGTCGCTGCGGACGCGTTCACTTCGCGTCGGTCGTTTCCTTCGGTCGATACTTTTCCGGATGGATGATCCGGTCCCACTCCGGATATGCGGACGGGCGCGCCGCAACGGCCGCGCGAAATGCCGGATCGGCGAGCCTCGGCGTGAATCGCTTGACGAAGCTCTTCCGATTGGCGCCTGCGAGCCAGGGGTCGGCCTCGGCGAGCGAGATCTCGCGCCCTTTGACCGGCGCCTCGGGCGCAACGGTAAACCGGCCGGCGAGCGAGGGCAACGCGTCGCGGAACGGCCGCGGCATCGCCGTCAGAAAGGCCGCGGGCGCGCGGTTCGCGACGACCGGCGCGCGGTCGTCGGCGCGGGTGACGAACTCGCCGACCGTCGCATCGCGCGGCGCGTCCTTGCCGCGAGGCAGCGCGACGCTCGTCGTTCCGGACTCGACGAAGAGCTCGGTGCGGCGCGCGTCGCAACTCGCGACGACGACCGCATCGGTGACGGTGACGGTCAGCATCGCCGTCTTCACGCGCAGTGGCCGGCCTTTCGGAGCGGTCGCCTTCAGCCATCCACGCGCAACGACGATCTCCGCGACGGCGGCAGGCCTGCCGTCGGGCATCGCTATCGACGCCGCATGCATCGATGCCGGTCCCTGCGCGTTCAGCGTTGCGCCCTGCGTCAGTTCGAGCTGCGCCTGTCCCTGCTCGCCGACGTCGATCACGTCGCCTTCGAGCAGTCGGGTGCCGGGTACCAGGCGAAACCACGTCGCGCCCCGAAGCACGCGGACGTCGCCGTCGACGATCGTGTAAATGCCGGAGTCCATCGCGCGCACCGGCAGCGCCGGCAGCGCAAACGCAACGACCATCAGCAGGGCGAGACGACGTAGCTTGATCACTCGTACAACCAGGTGCACCGGCCAAACGATACTAGGCTCCGGCGTCCCGGCCGGTCAACGCGAATATACGGCTCGGGCGGCATTCCCGCCTGGGGCGCTGGCCCCACCTTATACTGCGCGCAATCCGAGGCACGTCTGCACGCCAGAAATCCGCAATGAACGCCCCATCGTCCGAGCTGGCGGTGCTGTTCGCCGACGTCAGCGGCAGCACGCGGCTTTACGAGACGCTCGGCGACGAGCGCGCGCTCGCGGCGGTCGGCCGCTGCCTCGGTCTCGCGAAATCCGCGTGCGATGGCTACGGCGGACGCGTGATCAAGACAATCGGCGACGAGGTGATGGCGACATTCCCGGGCGCCGACGGCGCCGCGCTGGCGGCCGCCGACCTGCAGGCGCGGATCGCCGTGGAGCCGGCACTCGGTTCACAGCGGTTGATGATGCGCATCGGCTTCCATTTCGGACCCGCGCTGGCGGGGATGGACGGCGATGTGTACGGCGATTCGGTCAACGTCGCCGCACGCCTCGTCGGCGTCGCGCACGGCGGTCAGATCATCACGTCGGAGACCACCGCGGCCGCGCTGTCGCCGTGGCTGCGGGCGCGCACGCGCGAGCTGGCCGCGCTGACGCTGAAAGGCAAGCAGCACGACATCAGCGTCTTCGAATTCGTCTGGGAGGATTCTTCCGACGACGTGACGACGCTGTCGACACGCGTGCGCACGACGGCTACGCGGTTGCGCCTGCGCCACGGCGATCGCGAGCTCGTGCTCGGCGAGGAGCGGGGCAGCGTGGCGCTCGGCCGCGACGCACAGAACGACGTCGTCATCGTCGACCGCATGGCGTCGCGGATGCACGCGCGCATCGAGCGTCGTCGCGACCGGTACGTGCTGGTCGACCACAGCAGCAACGGCACGTTCCTGTCGATCGCCGGCGAGCCCGAGATTCCATTGCGCCGGGAGGAGTTCATGCTGCGCGGACACGGCCACATCAGCTTCGGACACGCCTACGCGAAGGACCCGTCGGAAACGGTCGAATTCTTCTGTGGCGGATAACGAAGCGGTGCCGGCGCGGCCCGCCTTGCACGGTGAAGCGGACGCGGCGTTCGACGTCGCGAGCGGCGCAGAAGTCGCCGAACGATTCGACCTTGCGAACCTGCCCGCCGACTATTACGCGAATCCCTACCCGTTCTACCACGCGCTTCGCGAGCATGCGCCGGTCAAGCGGATGCCGGACGGCTCGTGGTTCCTGACGCGCTATCGCGACATCCTGCCGGTCTACCGCGATCCGCACGCATGGAGCTCGGACAAGAAACGCGAATTCGGACCGAAGTACGGTGCGACGCCGCTCTACGAGCATCACACGACCAGCCTCGTGTTCAACGATCCGCCGCTGCATACGCGCGTGCGCCGGGCGATCGTCGGCGCATTGTCGCAGCGGCACATTGCGGCGATGGAGCCGGGGCTCGCC
>Ga0068855_100008775_pt1 | contig 12219 bp, 10 predicted proteins | sample KBSCornC52_FD_66592 | JGI IMG/M metagenome (GOLD analysis project Ga0068855, IMG submission 66592) | Corn rhizosphere microbial communities from Kellogg Biological Station, Michigan, USA - KBS Corn C5-2 | ecosystem: Host-associated > Plants > Roots > Rhizosphere > Soil ...
CGATTTCCGCCTCAACGACGGCGTGGTCCTACCCAAATTCCGGCAGGTTTGCGATCCGGCCCAGCCGACATCGATCGTCAATATCGGTCCGGGGCATCATCGCTTCTCGTTCATGCTCAACCCGGGCGAGACGGCGGAACACGCCACGAAACATGAAGGCGTGTGGTCACGCGTCAGCAAATACCTGAGCAAGGACGACGCCGAGATCATCCGCGTCGCCAATTATGTTTTCCGCTCGCGGCTGGCGGACCAGTGGCGTCATGGGCGGGTGTTTCTGGCCGGTGACGCCGCCCACGAGATGCCGCCGTTCCTGGCGCAAGGTATGTGCTCGGGCATTCGCGACAGTCACAATCTGGCGTGGAAGCTCGATCTTGTCCTGTCAGGCAAGGCCGGCGACGCCTTGCTCGATACCTATCAGGCCGAACGCGAACCCCACGTGCGCTTCATCACCGAAAAGGCCATTGAACTCGGCCGCGTTCAGACCATGCGCGATCCGGTTCTGGCGCGCGTGCGTGACGAGCGGCTGCTGGCCAAGCGAAAAGCGAACCAGGGACCCGACAAGTTGCGCTACCCCGGCCTTTCCGGCGGGCTCATCGCCGGCAACGGCGCGTTCTTTCCGCAAGGCATCGTCGGCGCAGATGGTCGAAAGGGACTGTTTGACGACATCGTCGGCTCCGGCTGGTGCATCGTCGCCGAACCCGGGGTGCTCGACGCACTGCCGGCTTCCCGCCTGGAAGCCTGGAAGGCCTTCGGCGGACGAACCGCTGTGGTTGCCGGACCGAAGACGGTCGGCGCCCTTGAAGATGTTGACGGGACTTACGCCAATTGGTTCGCCGCCCATTCTTGTTCGCTCGCAGTGATCCGTCCGGATTGGTACGTCTACGGCACCGCACGCGATGGCCACGGCCTCATCGAATTGCTCGACCGGCTCGCCCGATTCCTGAAGCACCAAGCGGCGCTTGCTTCCGCGTAAGCGTCCGCACGATTTGGCCGGGACGTTCCCGATCTCCGCTTCCGACTTAAACACGCTGTCCACTTGGTGACGGCGATCGATCAACTGAACAGGAGAGCTACGATGCAAGGCAAGGTCGCGCTAGAGGAGCATTTCGCTCTGCCTGAAACGGTTCAGGACAGTGCGGGTTTTGTACCCGGCGATTACTGGGTCGAACTCAAGGCGCGGCTGCTCGACATGCAGGACCGGCGTCTGCGCGAGATGGACGCCAATGGCATCGAGGTGATGCTACCGTCCCTCAACGCTCCCGCTGTGCAGGCTATACCCGATCGCAAGCGGGCGATCGAGATCGCGCATCGGGCCAATGACTTCCTCGCGGGCGAAGTGGCCAAGCGTCCGGACCGGTTTCAGGGCCTCGCCGCGCTTCCGATGCAGGACCCGGAGGCGGCGACGCGGGAGCTGACCCGCTGCGTGCAAGACCTCGGCTTTCGCGGGGCGCTGGTCAACGGCTTCAGCCAGGTGGACGACGCTTCCAACGCCACCTATTACGACCTGCCGCAGTACCGGCCGTTCTGGGCCGAGGTCGAACGGTTGGACGTTCCCTTCTACCTGCATCCCCGCAACCCGCTGCCCCAGCACGCCCACATCTACGACGGCCATCCCTGGCTGCTTGGTCCGACCTGGGCCTTTGCGCAGGAAACCGCGGTGCATGCACTGCGCCTGATGGCGTCCGGCCTGTTCGATGCGCATCCGAACTTGCGCATCGTCGTCGGCCATCTCGGCGAGGGCCTGCCCTATTCGATCTGGCGCGTCGACAACCGCAACGCCTGGGTCAAGGCGCCGAAGACCTATCCAGCCAAGCGACCGCTCGGCGAATATTTCCGCAAGAATTTCTACATCACCACGTCGGGCAATTTCCGCACCCAAACCCTGATCGACGCCATGCTGGAAATCAGCTCGGACCACATCCTGTTCTCGGCCGACTGGCCATTCGAGAATATCGACCACGCCGCCACCTGGTTCGACTCCTGCACGATATCGGAAGTCGATCGCCTGAAGATCGGCCGCACCAACGCGATGAAGCTGTTCAATCTCGACCGCGCTTGAATCGCGAATGCCCAAGGAAGCGGCCTCAATAGAGCCGTTACGCAATAAACAAATCACACCTGGAGGGGAAAATGACTGCAAGCACGAGTGTCGACGTCAACAACGAACTTGCCGAAGCGAGGGTTAGCCCGCTTCATATCCAGCTCGGCCTCATCATGGCCCTGCTCACGTTCTTCGATGGCTATGACACCTTTAACCCCGCCTATGTGATCCATTTCGTCATGGGCCCGTGGGGCCTTGCGAAGGGACAGGCGGGACTTCTGGTATCCAGCGGCCTGGTCGGCTTTCTGATCGGCGCGGCAGCGCACGGCATAGTCGCCGATCGTTATGGGCGGCGTGTGACGCTGCTCGGCGGCCTTTGGATCACCAGCGCCTTTACGCTGGCGACGCCGATTGTCGGCGATTCCTTCGTGACGTTCTGCGCTGTCCGGGTATTGACGGGGCTCGGCCTCGGCGTGTTGCTGCCGTTGGCAACGACCTACATCAACGAGCTGGCGCCTCGCCGTCTGGCCAACACGTTTTCGCTGTGGGGCGTGGCGCTGGGGTGGGCCGCTGGGGGCACCTTCGCCGGAATCGTCGGCGTGTTCCTGACCCCGGTTTACGGCTGGCAGGTGCTGTACTGGATCGGCGCGCTTTCGATCCCGCTTACCATCATGCTGCATTTCATCCTGCCTGAATCGGTCAAGTTTCTGGCCGCGCGGGGGCGCACCGACGAAATCAAAGCCCTGTTGTCCCGGCTCCGTCCGGAACGGGCCGCCGTCTATGCCAACGCGAGATTGGACGTGCAAACCGCAACAGTGCGGAAAAGCTCGGTCGCCGTCCTGCTCGACCCCGACTATCGACGCAAAACGCTCACGATCTGGACCGCCGCCTTTCTCAGCCTGTTCTGCATTTTCGGTTTAACCGGCTGGATTCCAACGGTCATGATGCAGCGGGGCGAGACTTTCGCGGCGAGCTTCGGCTTCGGCGCGCTGATGCAAGTGATGTCTTTCCTCGGCGGATTGACCTGCGGTCACCTGGCTGACCGGCGCGGTGCGAGCCGCGGCGTGCTTTCGACGTGGTGGGCGATCGGCGGCGCCGCGGTGCTGGCGCTGATTCCGCTCAACATCCAGGTCGTCAACATCGTCGCGGTCGCGGCCGCCGGCTTTTTCATTATCGGCGCGCAGTTCGTGCTGAACAACTTTACGGCCGCCGCCTATGAAACCAACGTTCGCGCCACCGGCGTCGGCATGATGTTGAGCGTCGGGCGGGTCGGCGCCATCCTCGGGCCCTTCGTCGCCGGCGAGTTGCAGCAGATCTTTCAAGGACCGACGGCGATGTTCCTGGCGATTGGAGCCGCGGCCCTGGTGGCCGCCACGGCGATTGCCTCCCTGGCGGCCGACACACGCAGTGCGCTCGATCCGCTCGAGGCCAGCGCACTTCACGGATAGGGCGCGCGCCGCACCACCAAGCGGGCCTCTACGGCCCGCTTCCACCACTCATGGTCGTTCTTGCAGCGCGAGGTACCTCATGCGCCCATTCGTCTACAACGCCCTCCCTGCCCGCGTCGTCTTTGGCCTCGGTACCATCGGCCAGGTCGCAGACGAAGTTCGGCGTCTGGGCTGTCGCCGCGCCTTGATCCTTTCGACGCCGCAGCAGCAGGGTGACGCGGAGCGGCTGGCCTCCCAGATCGGCGATCTCGCGGCAGGCGTGTTTGCCGGCGCGGCCATGCACACACCGGTCGAGGTCACGCAGCAGGCCATGGACCATCTGCGCAACCTCGGCGCGGATTGCACCATCGCGCTCGGCGGTGGCTCCACGATCGGGCTCGGCAAGGCGATCGCGCTTCGGTCAGACGTGCCTCAGATCGCGATCCCGACGACCTATGCCGGATCCGAAGCGACGCCGATCCTCGGTGAAACCGAGCAGGGTCGAAAAACCACGCAGCGCAGCCCCAGGGCCCTGCCGGAGGTGATCGTTTACGATGTCGATCTCACCCTCACGCTCCCGGCCGGATTGACAGCGACGTCGGGCATGAACGCGATGGCCCATGCGGTCGAGGCGCTTTACGCGCAGGATGCCAACCCCGTCACCTCGCTGCTCGCCGAGCAAGCGATCGCCATTCTGGCGCAGGCGCTGCCCCGCATCACCAAGAACCCGCAAGATCGCGCGGCACGTTCCGATGCGCTCTACGGCGCCTGGGCGTGCGGCACCTGTCTGGGATCTGTCGGCATGGCGCTGCATCATAAAATTTGCCACGTGCTCGGAGGCAGTTTTGGACTGCCGCACGCCGAGACCCACACGGTCATGCTGCCTCATGCGGTGGCATTCAATACAGCGAGTGCTCCCGACGCAATGGCCCGCGTAACGCGCGCGCTGGCGTCGACCGAAGCCGCGCAAGGGTTGTTCGACCTCGCAGGTGAACTCGGCGCGCCGCGAAGCCTGCGCGAGATCGGTATGCCCGAGAATGGCCTGGATGAGGCGGCCGATATTGCCGTCATGTCCCCGTATTGGAACCCGCGCCCGATCGAACGCACCCCGATTCGGGCGCTGCTGCAAGACGCCTACGAAGGCCGACGGCCGGACCAAGCGCTCTATCCGACAACGCCGACGGAGACGGTCAATGTATGATCTGAACGAAGACACCATCACCGACGCCGTGCTGGCCCGGTTCGCGGAAACTCCCGACGGGCGATTGAAGCTGCTGGTGCAGGCGCTGGTGCGTCATCTGCATGGCTTCGTGCGGGAGACCGAACCGACCTTCCAGGAGTGGCGCGTCGCCGTCGATTTTCTGACCCGCACCGGCCAGATGTGTTCGGATGTCCGACAGGAGTTCATTCTGCTTTCCGATGTGCTTGGAGTCTCGATGCTGGTCGATGCGATCAACCACCGCCAGCCCGAGGGCGCGACCGAGACAACCGTCCTTGGTCCTTTCCACGTCGTCGGCGCGCCGCAGCCGCCGCATGGCGCGGATATCTCAGCCGGCCTGCCTGGCGAGAAACTTCTGGTCGAGGGCACCGTGGTGGCGGCGTCAGGCGAACCCCTGTCCGAGGCGCTCGTGCAAGTCTGGTCGGCGGATCAGGATGGATTTTATGATGTGCAGCGCACCGATCTGGATGGGTCCGCATTGCGCGCAACGTTCCGCACCGATCGTGCCGGCCGGTTTCACTTCTGGACCTTGATGCCGGCGCACTATCCGATCCCGGCAGACGGCCCGGTGGGTGATCTATTGGGCGCCACGGCCCGTCACCCCTACCGGCCGGCGCATGTGCACTTCATGATTTCGGCCGATGGACACGAACAACTGGTCACGCACATTTTCGCCGAGGGCAGCCTTTATCTCGACAGCGACGCGGTGTTTGGGGTCAAGAGCAGTCTGATCCAGCCGTTCGAGCCGAAGCCGCCGGGCGTAGCGCCGGACGGTCGCGCACTGGATCAACCCTGGCGGCATTTGATCCGTCGCTTCGGGCTCAAGGCCGTCAGTTAGCGGCGTACACCCACCTCCGCTGCGAGGCGACCCTGGCTCCCAGGCACGTTCACGACTCGGCGATTGCGTCCTTTGGGGTGCCGCCCGGCTTGCCGTCGACGCTCCATTCCTTTTCGCTGGCACCCGCCATGGAGCGGACCCGCTCCTCGTCGGCCGCCAGTGCTTGCGCTGTTCCGCTGTAGACGACCGCGCCGTCGTCCAGCACATAGGCCCGGTCGGCGATGGCGAGGCTGACGCGAACATTCTGCTCGACCAGTAGAACGGCAATGCCTTCCTTGCGCATGGCCTGGATGATCTGGAAGACTTCCTTCACGAGCCGCGGAGCCAGTCCCTGGCTCGGCTCGTCGAGCAGCAGCAGCTTGGGATTGAGGAGGAGCGCTCTGGCGATGGAGAGCATTTCCTGCTCGCCACCGGACAACTGGCGGCCGCGATTGTCCCTCCGTTCGGCCAGTCGTGGAAAGGTCTCGAAGACCCGCTTGATCGTCCACGGGCCGGGCCGCTGCATCGGTACCCGCAAATTATCTTCGACAGTCAGGTTTGCGAATATCTTGCGGCCTTCCGGCACATAGCCGACGCCGAGCGACGCGACTTGATAGGTCGACAACTGGCTCGCCTCGGTGCCGAATATCCTGATGCTGCCTTCGCGAGGCGGGGTGAGCGCCATGATACTGCGTAGTGTCGTCGTCTTGCCGGCGCCGTTGCGGCCGAGCAGTGCGACGATCTCGCCCTCGTTCACGGTCAGGCCCACATTGTGCAGAATGTGGCTCTTGCCGTAAAACGTTTGCAGCCCCGTGGCCTCGATCGGCGTCATTCGGCTTCCCCAAGATAAGCTGCCTGCACCGCTTCCGACGCCGCGATCTCCTTCGGCGTTCCCTCGGCGAGCAGACGGCCCTGGTCGAGGACCGTGATGTGATCGGCCAGATGAAACACCACCCGCATGTCATGCTCTATCAGGACGATCGTGTAATTGCTTTCGCGATGCAGGCGGCGGATGAGTGCGGTGATCTCGTAGGTTTCCTGATCGCCCATGCCGGCCGTCGGTTCATCGAGCAGCAGCAGCCGAGGTAGCTGTGCGAGCGCCATCGCTATCTCGGTCGTTCGCTGATCGCCATGCGCGAGTTCGCCGACAAGCCGATCGGCCTTGGCCGTGAGCCCGACCTGCGCCAGCATTTCGGCGGCAACGTCATTGGCGAGCTTCGCACCGGCCTTGCTCCGCACCATATGTAACGTCTGCCCCGCCGCCACCTCGGCTGCCGTAAGCACGTTTTCGTAGACGGTCAGCTCGGGAAAGATTTCCGTGATCTGGAAGGTGCGGCCCATGCCGAGCCCGACCCGCTGGTGCGCGGGAAACCGCGTTACATCGTTTCCCGAGAACAGGATCGAACCCTTGGTGGGAGCAAAATAGCCGCTGATCATGTTGAAGAAAGTCGTCTTGCCCGCGCCGTTCGGGCCGATGATGGCCCGCAGCTCGCCGGGTTTGACGGACATCGAAACGTCGTTCACGGCAACGAGGTTGCCAAATCGCTTGGTGACGTTACGAACCTCGAGCATGCTCATTCCGAACTGCGCTGGCGCCGCATGCCGAGCAAGCCGCGCGGAAAGAACAGCACGACCAGGACGAAGATCGTGCCTACGAAGGACATCCAGTTCACCGTCATCGACGAGATGTAGTCCTGCAGCACGACGAACACGGTCGCGCCCAGTATCGGTCCCCAGAACGTCCGCATACCGCCCATCACGCACATGACCACGAAATAGCCGGACAGGGAGTAGTGCAGCGCCATCGGATCGGCGAAATTATTGAGCAACGCATAGAGCGTGCCGGCAAGCGCGGTAAAGAAACAGGAGATCGAGAACGAGAGCCAGATCTGGCGCTCTACCGGAATGGCCAGAAAGCGCGCACGGCGTTCGTTCTCCCGGATCGCCCGCAAGGTATGACCGAAGGGAGATCGGACCAGCAGGCCGAGCAGGGTCACGGCAATCGCGAACACCGCCAGCAGGAAATAATAGAATTGCGGCCCGCCCGCGGTAATGTCGAGCGTCAGCGGCCCGAACCCGATCGGCTCGCGGTGAAAATCGCGCAGGCCGTCGAAGCCGCCGGTGAAATCGTTCCAGCTATAGGCGAGATAGTACCAGAGCTGGCCGAAGGCGATCGTGCACATTGCAAAATAGACGCCACGTCGACGTACGATCAGCAACCCGAACAGCGTGCCGGCCAACCCGCCGAGCAGCGTTCCGGCGAGCATGGCGATGGGCGTGCTGTGCACGAGATATCGCAGCGTGAGGCCGGCGCCATAGGCGCCGAGCCCGAAATATGCCGCATGGCCGAAGCTCAGCACGCCGGTGAATCCGAGCAGCAGGTTGAGCCCCATCGCCGCGAGGCCGAAAACCAGGACACGCCCGGCGAGCGCCGTATAGCCGCCGAGCAACGGAAGCCAGTAAGGGGCGGCGATCAGAAGCCCCCATATGACGGCGAGCCTGACCCAGTTCGGAACGGCCAGCTGCCGTGACGCGGGCACGGCCGCGGTCGTGACGTCGGCGCTCATGACAGCATTCCTTCCTCGCCCATCAGGCCGCGGGGACGAAGCAGAAGCACGATCATCATGATGGCATAGATCACCGCCTCGCTTGCGGTGGGGAAAAACACGGTGGTCAGGGCCGCCGCCATCCCGATCAGGAGCCCGCCGAACAGCGTGCCGATCAGGCTGCCGACGCCGCCGACGATGATGGCGATGAAGCTCGGCATCAAGAGATCGTCACCCATGTTGGGATTGAGGCCGATCTGTCCGGCGGCCAGCACCCCGCTCAACCCGGCCAGCATGCAGCCGAGGGCGAAATTGAAGGTCCGCAGGAAACTGATATTGACCCCCAGCGAGGCCACGGTTTCAAGGTCGAGCGTGCCTGCCCGGATTCGTACGCCGACCCGCGTGTAGCGCAGGAAGCCGAACAGCCCGAGTACCGTCAAGATGACGACTGTCACCATGAAGATACGGTACCAGGTGATGAAGAACAGCTCGGCGCTGACCGGCCGCGACAGAAAATCGGGCAGGCCCAGCGGCAGACCGTTGGGCCCCCACACATAGCGCGCGATATCCTGCATCACGAACGCAAATCCGAACGTGAGCAGCAGGCTGTAGACCGGATCGCGGTTATAGACACGACGTATCATCAGGCGCTCGATGACGAGGCCGATCAGCCCGGTAAGCAGCGGCGAGACCAACAGCGCTCCCCAATAACCCAGCACCGGCGACAGTGTGAAAGCGAGATAGCCACCGAGCGCCAGGAAATTGCCGTGAGCGAAATTGATGACGTTGCTGAGGTTGAGGATGAGCGACAGGCCAAGCGCCATCAATACATAGAAGGCGCCGATGATAAGACCGTTAGTCACGTTATACAGTATGACCTGCGTCATCCGCCCTCCTGTGCGCGCCAGCAAGCCTCGCCGCAGTTATCCGCGAGTCAGGCCGGCTCCACCATCTTGCAGCCGGTATCCGAGACCGAGCCCGCGGCCTCGTCGCCCGGAACCAGTGCAGAGACGGTGAACACGTCGTCGGGACCGGACTTCGCGGGATGGGCCTCGCCGACAAAGATGTTCGGCATCAGCTCGTGATCGCCGGCCCGGTAACGCACCTTGCCCGGCTGCAACGCCACGTCGGGCGGGAGTTCGAGATCCTCCAGCGCCTTCGCCATTTTCGGGCCTTCCAGCGACTTGGCCTTCTCTGCCGCCAATCGCACCGAATGCATCGACACATAACCGAACCAGTCACGCGCGGAGGGCGTCTTTTTGGTCGCAGCGCGGTAATCGGCGACGAATTTGACCACCTCGGGCACGTTAGGCTGGTTCCACCACCACTCCATGTCCCACCAGCCGGTCTGCGCGTCCGGCGGACATCCCTTGATGCTTTCCAACTCGAACAGCGCGCCGCCGAGCGCCATTTCCTTCTGCATGCCGAACTGCGTGAATTGCTTCATGCAGTTGATCTGTGTCAGCCCGCCCATGTTGTTGAGCAACACGTTCGGCTTGTAGGCCTTCGCCTTGATGAGGGTGGCGGAGAAGTCGGTATTGTTGATGGGCAGCATGTCGCCCTCGAAGGTGCCGCCAGCCTTTTTCAGCGCCTTGACGAAGGCGTCCTGAAGCGTGTGACCGTAGGCATAATCGGGTGTGATAAAGAACCACTTCTTGCCGAACTTCTTCACCAGCTCCGGCGTTATCGCGTTGGCATCCATCGTGGTGGTGTTGCAAACCCGGAACACGTTCCATTTGCAATTCGAACCGGTGATCGGATCGGTATGGCCGCCCGGCACGATATGGAAGATCTTCTTCTCGGTGGTCACCTGCGACATGGCATAGGCAATGCCGGAATTGACGTCGCCCAAGATGACGTTGACCTTGTCGCGGTCGATCAGCTTTCGCGTCTTCTGCACACCGGTGCCGACGTCGTTTGCCGAGTCCTCGACCAGGAGCTGGACCGGGCGGCCCAGAATGCCTCCCTTTTTGTTGATCTCGGCCTCGGCGTATTTTGCACCGTCGACTTCGCTCTGCGCCAGTGCCGAGAGAACACCGGTCAGCGGGTTGACCATTCCGATCCGGACCGGCTCGTCGGCCAGCGACTTGACGACAAACGGCGCGCCAATCACCTGGCTGGCGCCAAGCGCCAGCGCCGATTTGATGAGTGTGCGACGGCCAATTGAGACACGAATTATTGTCATTTCAGGCCTCCTCCCTGTCTGCTGCTTGGTCCGCATGTTATTGTTGCGAAGTGGTGAGGTTGCCATGGCAGCAATTCACGGCACCCCTTGGACTTCGCAAAATACGATCAGGCGCGGCGCGGCATCTTTTCTTGGAGTTGGAGAGACGCACAACGCGATCCTTGCATCAAAAGATGCTTCAGCTCCTGTGGCGCCGCCCATGTTTGAGACTGCCCCACTTTGGTTTTGCCGACAAATGGACAATTGGTCTAACGATCGACGTTGTCATTGGCTTGGTTGCAGCGCATGAAAAACGGGCATTGGTGCATTGCGCCAGCAAGGGCACCGCGAGACACCGCGTGCGGTGAACACGCGACGGAGCGCGATCGCATACCTAGGCCAGCGAAATTCGCGCCTTCAAGCGCGGCATACGCGATTGATCACACCGGCAAATTCGGATCCGGCACCAGCTTCGGATCCGGCTTGTTGACGAGATAGAGCCCGGCAATGACCAGCAGCGCCGCGGCGCCAAAGGCAATGGTCAGCTGGTCCTTCAGGATGAAGTAGGCGGCGACCACGCCGAACAGCGGCGTGATGAAGGTGAAGGCCGACAGCTTGCTCGCCGAATAGGTTTTGACCAGCGCGAACCACAGCACGAAGGTGCAGCCGACCACCCAGAATGCCTGATAGGCCAGCAGCGAAATCGACAGCAGGCTCGGCACACGGGTGATGGTCTCGCCCGATAGAAACGACGCGCTGGCCAGGATCGGGATCGACACCGCGACCTGGTAGCCGAGCGCCTTTTCCGGCGCGGCGTTGCGCAGCTTTGTTCCTTTGGCGATCAGCGTGGTCGCCGCCCACAGCGCGCCACCGGCAACCACCAGGAGATCGCCGAGCAACACCTTGGCATCGACATTCGGCTGCGGCACGCCGATGGCGAGCGCGACGCCGGCGAAACTCAGCGCCAGCCCGCCCCATTGCAGCGCGGACAGCCGCTCGCCGAGAAACTGATAGGAGCCGAGGGCGACGAAAAATGGCGCGGTGTAGAGAAACACCGCCGCGCGCGACGCCGAGGTGAACACCAGGCCGGTAAAGATCAGCACGAATTCGACGCCGAACAGCACGCCCGCCAGCAGGCCGGGAACAAGCGAGCCGTCGCGCTCGAAGAATTTGACGCCGCGAAACCAGCCGACCGCCATCATGACCGGCAGCGCGCAGGCGGATCGAATCAGCGCCTGCATCATCGGCGGCACGTCAGGCAGCGCCAGCTTCACCGCGATCTGGTTGAAACCCCAGCTCAGGCACAGCATCAGCATCAAGGCGATGGCGCCCGGCGTGAGCGCACGCGCGGCGGGAGACTTCAATTGATTGGATGACATCGATCCTCGTGGCCGGCTTGGCGCCGTTTTATTGTTGCAGGCATGATCCCGAAACGTGGGCTTCCGGCTTTCGGATAAAGATCATGCCTCTACATTTTTTGACAGTGGGCGCAGGTACCGGCGATCTCGACGACGGAGAGTTTTGGCGCAAAGCCAGTCGCGCGCGCCGCGGCATTGAGGCTTTGCGCGACGGGAGCGGCCGGAATTTCACCGACCGAGCCGCAATGGTCGCAGATCAGGAACGCGACCATCGAGGTTTCGTCGTGGTCATGCGCGCACGCCAGAAACGCGTTGCGGCTCTCGATGCGGTGGACCAGGCCGTTTTCCATCAGGAAATCGAGTGCGCGGTAGACCGTGATCGGCGCCGGCCGCGGCATCGACTTGGCGAGTTCGTCGATCACCTCATAGGCCCCGAGCGGACGGTGGCTGGACAACAGCGCCTGCAGCACCTGACGCCGGATCGGGGTGAATTTCTGCGCCCGCCGCACGCAAACCTGCTCGGCATGCGTCATCGCATCCGCGGTGCAGCGGCCGTGATCGTGGTCGGGCGCGGGGAAAGTCGGCTTTGCCAGGGTCATCTCATTCATTTTGTAGCATTTTCGCGACCAATCCCAAAGCCCGGCGCT
>Ga0068855_100008776_pt1 | contig 12218 bp, 11 predicted proteins | sample KBSCornC52_FD_66592 | JGI IMG/M metagenome (GOLD analysis project Ga0068855, IMG submission 66592) | Corn rhizosphere microbial communities from Kellogg Biological Station, Michigan, USA - KBS Corn C5-2 | ecosystem: Host-associated > Plants > Roots > Rhizosphere > Soil ...
CTGACTTCAGTAATCTGTCGAAGACACCTCGGTGCCTCAAACAGCTCCGGGTGGAGAGCCGCGGCCAAACTGTAAAGTCCCTCTACAAGCGTTGGCGCCGGAGTGTTCAACAACTCGTCGGGGATGCAGTAGATTTGTCTGCTTCGCGCCGCCGCAGTTTGATCCCAGCCCCTTTGCTCGACAATCTTCTCGAGTGGAACGCGGTCGCCGGCTCCGCACCATGCAGCTACCACGACCTCTGGATCCAGCTCCGCAACTGCCTTGGCAGTAGTTTGCTGTCCCGGATTCCCTATGAATTCTCCGCCGGCGGCTTCCACAAGCTCCGCAACCCAAGGTTGGGATCCAATGATCGGCTTCCCCCATTCCTCGCAGAAAACTCGCGGGCGTCCTTTCCCCACAACTCTAGAGCGAACCTGGTCGATCGCCGCTTGCATCTCTTGAACCACGAGCAATCCCTGCTCGCCCGCTCCAACTACGCCCGCGATTGTGGCGATATCGGAATAAATGTCATTCAACGTCCGCGGCGCTAAACCCAGAAAGCGAATTCCAGCTCTGAGTATTTGCGACACCGCTTCTTCTTGATAAGGCACAGCGGCGATGACCAAATCCGGCGCTGCACCAACGATCTCCTCCGTCCGCGCGCTCCAGGAGTCTGCCACGATGAGCCGTTTTCCATCTCGTACCTCGGGCACAACATCGGCACAGTACCGCGTGCAGGCGACGACGCGCTGGAGTTGCCCCAAGGACCAGAGAATGACGGTCGCACTCGGCTGCAGGCACACGATCCTTTGCGGATTATGCTGGCTCATCAATTCAAATCACCGAAGGTACCCCATTCTATCGCGCATACTCACGGATAGTTGCCGCGTCTAGAATGTCTGTATGTACTCAACTCGGATGCTCGACCATTTCCAGAATCCTCGGAACCCTGGCGATGTCGAAAATCCCGACGTCTCCGTTCAATTGGAAAACCCCGCGTGTGGAGATGTAATGCGGTTGACTCTCAAGGTCGCCGCGGGTCGTGTTTCCGAAATTCGTTTTCGAGCGAAGGGCTGTGTTCCCGCAATGGCCTGCGCTTCTGCGATGACCGAACTCGTAAAGGGAAAGACGATCTCCGAGATAAGTTCGGTATCGCGCGAAGAGCTGATCTCCGAAGTCGGAGGATTACCGGAAGCTTCAGCCCATGCGGTGCAACTCGCCCTCGATGTTCTTGCTCAAGCGCTCCGCGATATTTGAAATGTCACGATAAGGAAACACACTACTACTGGGTCCCCTCAGGAAAATAGACTTGCCAACCCTGTTCGTGTGCGATTTTCTCCAAGTCTGGTGTGGGATTGATCGCGAAAGGGTGCGGCGACATCGCGAGCATCTCTCGATCCCATTGGGAATTTCCAAACGTAGCGTCGGGAACGCGCTTGACTACCGATTGGATCGCTTCCGGTTTTCCAGGACCACTCGGTATGCGAATCAGTTGATCCGTCACGCGCCCGCCAATAACTCTCACTTCCGTAGCAAGAATTCGTTCGCAAGGAATTTTGAAATGCGGCATGGCTGATCGAATAATCCATTGATTGCTAGACGAGACGGCCCATACCTCGCATCCGTTGTCGTGAAGTCTGTGGAGCAGCTCCTGCATCTCTGGAAAGATTCCGCTGACAAGGTTGTCTTCGAAAAAGCGATCCGTGGCCTCTTGGATTACTGCTTCCTCTAGTCCCTTGTGAAGTGTAACCATCTCGCCGCACATTACTTCCTCAGAGACCTTGCCCGCCTTGTAGTCCGCGTGGCGCGCCCGTGCCCATCGAGCTATGTCGTCCGATACCAAACCATTGTCCATCTCCCACGCGAAGAAACTCTCCCCGGCATCGCCCGACCACAGGGTGCCATCGCAATCAAAGGCTGTGAGCATCGGTTCCAGTCGAAGCACGCTATCGATAAAACTTGTCATTCGCACGGACAGGGATTGGGCCATGACAATTCCTTGCGTTCAGAAGTTGGGGGTCTATTTCAAACTGGCGGTGACCAGCGTTGCCAAGGCTGCATAATCCTCAGGCGTATTTACATTCATTGCGACTAGCGGATCACCGACCTCAAAGTACTCGATCTTGTCCTGATGTTCATGCTCGATATCGCGCGCAATCGCACTGCTGTCCGCCTTCAGGAAAGCCTCCATCAATTCACGCCCTGCGATAATTGGATGCCCATGTTTCCCTTTGTACTCTGGGATCACCGCCCATTTCCATCGCTGCGTTGCGCTGATGAAGGAATCTCGCAGAATTTCAATCGTTGCGGTCGGCAACGGAGGCCGGTCCACCAGCGTGATCATCGCTGCGTCGCGGCCGCGGCTCAACACTTCATGTAGCCCAATTTGAAGCGAGCTGAACTGCCCACGTGTCGGATCGGGATTGGTCACGACGAATGCACCGTTCGAATAAACTACAGGCGAGATGTTGGCTTCATTCCTGCCTGCGACTACGAAAACCATGTCGTTGTAGGGAGACAATGACCGAATCGCGGCGGACAAAAATGTCTCAGTCGAGGCTGCTTGGCCTGGGGCCGCCGGCGGCCAGGGCAAAAGCGCTTTGTCTCGCCCCATGCGTGACGATTCACCCGCCGCAAGAATCACTGCACACAGGCTGGGCGATCGGCTCATCATTGGAAGATAGCAGATCGTGTACAAGAATGACGTGAAGCTGGGGAACCGCGGGAACCGGACGCGTAACCTACGACTGCTCTTCTTTTTCCACAAACTGCAGCGGACGATTTGATTCCTCGAGCTTCCTTCCCTTAAACCAACTCATGTGAGGGAGTGCGCGTTCGGCATGACGCCGGACCGCGATGAGCTCGGCCGCAATCGCAACGGCAATCTCCTCAGGCGTAGTCGCACCGATATCGAGCCCGACCGGCGAATGCACACGCTCAAATCGCTGCGCAGGAATGCCTTCCTTACACAGCTCTTCAAAAATGGTGATTGTCTTTCTGCGGGAGCCAATCATTCCCACATACCGCGCAGGGGTTTGCACGGCCCACCGCAGGATCCGCATATCGTCCCGGTGTCCTCGTGTGGCAATTGCGATAAACGACGCCGCGTTTGGTTCAAGCCGAGTCATGGCTTGGTCGAAATCCTCGGCAATCACTTCCTTCGCCTCCGGAAATCTTTCTCGGTTGGCGTAAGCCTCGCGATCGTCCACCACGATGACATCAAAGCCCGCCTTGCTCGCGACCTTCGAGAGATTGAATGACACATGTCCCGCGCCAAATAGATACAGGACGGCAGGTGGCAGCACCGGTTCGATAAAAATGTCCAGACTCCCGCCGCAGACGAGGCCGGTATCGTATTTTGGATCTTGATTCAGATCAAAACTCAGGGTGCGTGGTTTTTCCGAAACCATTACTTCCCGTGCGGCTTGCCACACGTCAGCTTCAACGCAGCCTCCTCCAATGGTGCCTGCGATAGTTCCATCGTCGCGAACCAGCATCTTTGCCGTTTTGAACGAAGGAATCGATCCCCGAACGCTGACAATCGTTGCGACTGCCCCGCATCGCCCAGCCTGCCGCAACTTCACAATTTCTTCGTAGATGTCCATCTGAAGGTGATTATTCAGCAGTCAACATGGCAAGTCAACGAAGCTCAGGTGCGGTACTTCTGAGACGAAGGAGTGAGTGTCCGATCTGCGCGGATCGTGCGCCACCGCAAGCGAGGACCGTTATATAACCTCTCCAAACGTCCATCTGACCACTAGTTATCAATTCGTTAAGACACTGTGTCGCACCAAACCAATTATCATTCTGCTCGGACGGTTGCCGCTCCGTCATGCTAACCTACTCAAAACGCTCGCGGTACAGGCACCAGCATGTTTCGGGAGGAGAGATGTTGCCCAATCGACGCGTCCTCGCCATCCTCGTGGCAGTGTTAACACTCGCCGCCAACGCCTTGGCACAGAAGAACGAGATCTCCGGCCTCATCGGCAGGACCTTCATCCCGACTCAGAGCATCACTGGCGCTACCTGGGAAAATCCAAATCTTCATTTCGGCAACGGGTTGAGCCTGGAAGGGAACTACTCGCGTCATCTTCGCGGGGAAGGGTTTCTGATGCTGCGTTTTGAAGTGCCTGTGGTTTACAACATCAAGGAAAAGCTCAACACGGGCGCCAATGTAATCCCGGAAAGCTATTCTTCGCTCTTCGTGACGCCGTCTTTGAGAGCGAACATCTTTTCAGACACTGCGTTTTCGCCTTGGGTCAGCTTTGGCGGCGGATACGGAAGATTTTTCGTAAGCGATAAACTCCTCTTCGGTGGACCGAATCCGGGAGGCTCAGGCAATACCGGTCTCCTGCAGATGGGAGTAGGGCTCGACGTCAAGGTCCATGGTCCGTGGGGCATTCGCCTGGCCGCGCGCGACTTCTGGTCAGGCCACCCACCGTTACTCGTAGAAACGAATCGCGACCGTCAACACAATTTCTTCGTGGGCGGCGGCGTTACTTGGCAGTTTTAGAGGGCTTGCGATTCGACCGTAGTTCTTCCTCGATTTCGCCATAGAGTTTCGGCAGGAGCGTGGCATCGTGTGCTGATTCTCCGAACCGCGCCGATTCGTATGCGGAAGTGAACGACTCCACTTTGACTCGTAATTCCCGATTTTCGATTTGATTCAAGAACACAAGCGGTGTATCGAACGGACTCTTCTTCCACCCTCGTTTAGCCATCAATCGAGTCATGTGTCGGTACCACAATGCAGCTGCTTCTTGCGGATCCTTATCCGGATTTCGAAGTAGCAATCGCGCCGCAACTGCATCCCATATTCGTTTGCCTCTTGCAGTAATCACCAGGAGCGCTACAAGGATCATGCCACCCAACACCCAGCGTGCCGGGGAATGCGACACTTGGCGCCGCATCCGTCTCGCAGATGCGAGCAGGTGTCGGTACTCGCGAGCCGCCCAGTTCTGTGCATCTTCAAAAACCGCAAGACTGCCGCGCACGGCGTCGCGCCCCAACGCGCGTTGATGAGTGGCGTCATAGTTGACAACCCATTCCCGCCAAAAAGAGCTCGCCGCGTCTACATACAGAAGAAAACGATTCCAGGACGTGTTTGCCGGAGTGCCTCCCGCAGGAGTCGGATCGAAACTAACCCAACCCGAGCCCGGGAAATAGGCCTCCACCCACGCATGAGCGCTACTCGCGCGCACCACATAGTTACCAGTCAGATCGTTAAACTCAGTCGTGCGAAATCCAGTCACAACTCGCGATGGGACATTGATCGTCCGAAGCATGACCGCCATCGCCGAGGCAAAGTATTCGCAATGCCCTTGTTTGCGTTCAAACAGGAAATTAGCCAGCGGATCCCTGGGAACTGTGCGGGGCAGTTGCAGTGTGTACCCAAAACTGGTCCGGAGATACCGTTCGATCGCGACAGCCTTGTCGTAAGAATTATTTTGGCTGGCCGTCAGTTGTTGGGCTAGTTTTGGAATTCGAATGTCCAGCGCCGGCAGCTGTAAATAAGCCATCGCGACGTTGGAAGGAACCACAGGGTCTACCCGCCTCAGCTGGTCGGCTGAAGGTGTGCCGATTTCGGATTCCGCCTCGTAAACAGTGACAGGATGCTCGGCGTCCCGGTTAAACAAGGCGCCCCCGGCATCAATTGCGATGATCCGGTACGCTCCTTCGAGGCTGTTGATCTCCGGCGCCACAAAGAAAACATCGGTGCCGATCGGTTCCATCATGACGCGATACCGAATGTGGCGGCCCGTTGCCCCGGCTTCCAACGCACGGTTTCGGCCGATAACAAATTTTCCTGCTGGAGCCCGGAACGCCACCGTTTTTTCGAATGGGTTCGACCAGCTTCGCCCATCAAACAAACTCAACGAAACTCCGCGCCATTTGAGGTCGTATGCTCCGCTCTTGTCATCGTCAATCTTGATTCGCATCACGACAGAATTCGATTGTTGGATCTGGCCAATGCTGCCGAGTTGAACGCGGTCGCTGAAACCAATCTGTAGATCGTTTGAGGTTGCGTAGGAACTCAAGAATCGCGATGAAACTCGTGGCAGTACAAAAAAAATCGCGGCGCCACCAACCAAAACTCCGACAAGGACAATCGGGGCCATCGCGGCGAGTGAGAATCCCATTCGCCGGTAAGTCTCGGTTCCCGGCGCTTCTTTCGCCGGCACCATCGGTGAGCCGATGGCATGCCGCATTTCCATCAACATGAAGGTGGCAATCGCAATCAGCAGAAAGAATGCAAACGACACGAGGAAGATGCTGTCCACGGTCAGAACGGCGGCCGCAAGCACCATTAAGAACGCGAGAATCGCCAGGGTGTAATGGTCTCGATCTTTCTGCAACGAAAAAAGCCGGACCAGCATTCCAAACAAAACAAGGTGAACCGTTGCGCCAATGAAACTCCCGGATATGAATGTGTAGTCCACCAGGTAGAACACCACATATCCGAGTGTGAGATACGTCGTCCACTTCGCTGGCATAACCGCTTCACGCTGCTTGGCTAGTAAATATCCGCGGACGAACAAAACGAGGGACACCGCCGCCACAGTCGGAAGGTCAAGGCTGCCCGTGCTTGCGAGAGTTCCAAACCCGGTGAGCACGAGTAGATACAACGCTACGTCGAAATAGCGTCGAATCGCTCTCGGCAATGTGACTGTTCCGGAAGTGGCGTGTCCAAACATCCCAGACATGATTGTTAGGCAATTTGCGCGGGAAGGGAAGTGGTCGATTGATTCACCGCATACATTCGTAACACCAAGGCCCCCGTGCTCTCGCGTGCCCGAATGCTAAAATACTTTGGGTCAGGTATCGGTCTCGCGCGACGTATTCCCGCCAACCCCGCCAGGTCCGGAAGGAAGCAACGGTAACGGGCTCTTGCGTGTGCAGTGAGTTCCCGGTGCCTGGCTTTTTTTATAGCCAGACCGCGACCGGCATTGCGCGGCACCGCGTACATTTTCCGAGCGTTCGCTGCATTGAGTTGGACACGCCGCGGCATGCTGCCGCACAATATTAAGTTTTCATCTACCAGTTGGAGAAATCCAGAGTGAGTCAAGTTCTGCGCGCCAAGATCAGCGCTCTCGGCACTTACGTTCCGCCTCGATTGCTAACCAATGCCGACCTCGAACGAATGGTCGAAACCAACAATGAATGGATCATGGAGCGCACAGGGATTCGCGAGCGCCACCTGGTCGACAAGGGAGTAGCTACCAGCGACCTCGCCGTCGAAGCGGCCAAGAAAGCGTTGGCCCAACGCGGCATCTCGGCAAGCGACCTGGACGCCATTATCGTCGCCACGGTTACTCCTGATATGTTTTTTCCGGCTACGGCCTGCTTGGTCCAACACAAACTGGGAGCGAAGAACGTTTGGGGCTTCGACCTTTCCGCGGCATGCTCGGCGTTTGTTTATGCCTTACAAACCGGTGCTCAATTTATTGCCACAGGAGCACACAAAAAGGTCATGGTCATCGGCGCGGATGTGATGTCGTCGATCATCGACTACACCGACCGCGCTACTTGTGTAATTTTTGGGGATGGCGCAGGAGCGGTGATTCTTGAACCTTCTGAAGATGATTCCGTTGGCCTCATCGACTACCTCCACGAGGTGGACGGATCAGGCGGCTGCTCTCTCTATATGCCTGGCGGCGGAAGCCTGAACCCCTCGACGCATGAAACCGTTGATAAGAAAATGCACTATGTACACCAGGATGGGCAGGCGGTGTTCAAGTTCGCGGTCCGGAAGCAGACCGAGCTATGTGAGCGCCTGCTGGAGAGAAACGGGCTTAAGGGAAGCGATATTGACGCCTTCATTCCCCATCAGGCGAATCGACGCATCATCATGGCAAGCGCCGAGCGTCTAGGCCTGAAGCCGGAAAATGTCGTAATCAACATCGATCGCTTTGGGAACACGACGGCCGGGACTATACCGCTCGCCATGGATACCGCACGGCAAGAAGGAAAATTGAAAAAAGGAAGTCTGGTGATGCTGGCATCAGTAGGGGCAGGCTTCACGGTATCAGCCGCCTTGCTGCGCTGGGCTTACTAGGTCGGCAGTCAGCGATACCAAAGAATTTCCTGCGGCCGCATCCGCAAGTCTTCCTGTCAAAGACTCATGCGCTCTTGCGGAATTCCGCAAGCATCGCTGGCTCAATATTGCCGCCACTTATGACTGCGACATTGTTGTTTGTTTTCGGCAGTTCATCTCCGTGGAAAAGATATCCCGCTACCGCGACGGCCCCGCTCGGTTCCGCAACCGTTTGCGGATTCGCCGCCAATCGCCGCGCCGCTGAGTAAATCTCCGCTTCGCTTACGGTGATAATGTCATCGACGAACAACTTCATGTGTTCAAAGTTGATTGGTCCAATACTCTGCGTGCGCAGCCCGTCTGCCAATGTTTGCGATACCTGCTCCGCAGCGAACTGCACGAGCTTCCCGGATTTCAAACTCTCTCTCGCGTCGGCTGCCAGCTCCGGCTCAACTCCTATCACCCGCACATCGGGTTGACTCAACTTGATCGCTGCGGCCACGCCGCTTATCAATCCTCCACCGCCGACTGGGAGAAGCACGGTCTCAACCTCAGGAAGATCCTCGAGGATCTCTAGCCCTATCGTGCCTTGCCCGGCGATGATGTGCTCATCGTTATAGGGTGGCACCATGATGTATCCGTGTTCGGCGGCCAGTTCCTCCGCCTTCTGCATGCGCTCCATGCTTCCAGGACCGACCAGTACAATCTCCGCGCCCAGCGCAGCTGTAGCTTCTCGCTTGATGGCCGGAGCATTTGCTGGCATCACGATCACAGCTTTCACATCGAGTGCGCGGGCCGCGTACGCAACACCTTGGGCGTGATTCCCACTTGAGTATGTAATTACGCCACGGCCGCGTTCTTCCGGCTCGAGTGCTGCGATCTTGTTGTATGCGCCGCGCAGCTTAAAGGCCCCGATTGGCTGCTGATTTTCAGGCTTGATGTAAAGGCGTCTGCGATCTTCTGGTGCGTCTATTTCGCGTATTCGAACCGGCAAAAGCACAGTCCGCACAGCAACTCCGCTCAGGCGGCGGTGAGCGTCCCGAATGTCGGTCAACGTAACGATAAGTCCTCCACTAAAACGCCTGCTAAATTTCCAGGATCACCGGCATAATCAGCGGTCGTTTCTGTGTCTGCTTGGAAATATAGCGCTTCAAATCGGCGCGAATTTTTTCCTTGATCACGCCGTAGTCTGCCTTCTCCTCGTCGCTTGAAGCATCGAGCGTCTGAGTGACGATCTGGCGCGCGCCGCTGATCACCTCGTCTTCTTCGGACGCAAAACCGCGCGTCACGATCTCAGGGCTCGTCTCGACCCGCCCAGTCAATTTGTTGATAGCTATAATGGGCAACACAAAACCGTCTTCGCTCAGGTGGCGGCGGTCTTTGATCACCAGATCTTCGACCACGTCGGTTCGCGATCCCGAATCGATGCACACGCGTCCCACGTTAACGCGGCCCGCTTTGCGAGCGCCCAGTTCGTCGAATTCGAGCACGTCGCCGCTCTCGATTAGGATGACGTTACCCACCGAGCTGTGCATCGACCCGGCCAGTTCCGCATGCAATTTCAATTGACGATACTCGCCGTGAACCGGGATGAAATATCGCGGCTTCACAAGATTGATAATCAGCTTTAGCTCTTCCTGGCTGGCGTGTCCGCTGACATGAATTGGCGGCGACGTTCCATCGTCATAAATCACGTGCGCTTCCCGGCGGAACAAGTGATCGATCATCCGATAAATCGTCTTTTCGTTGCCAGGGATGATTCTCGAAGACAGAACGACCGTGTCTCCCTTTTCGATCTTCGCGTGCTTGTGGTTGTTGACCGCGGCACGTGACAACGCAGACATCGGTTCGCCCTGCGTCCCGCTGATCAGCACGCAAACTTTTTCTGGCGCGAAATTCTTCATTTCGCCCGGATGAATAATCAATCCCTCGGGCACTTCGATGTACCCAAGGTCTTCTGCAATTTCAGCCGAGCTCGTCATCGATCTGCCGATGAACGCGACCTTGCGCCCATGCTGCCACGCCATCTCAACCGCGAGCTTGATTCGATGAATCGACGAAGAGAAACAGGAGATGAACAGACGCCGCTCCGTCCTCGCGAATACCTCATCGAACTTTCGTCGTACGGCACGCTCGCTCGGCGTGTAACCCTTCCGTTCGACGTTCGTAGAATCCTGAAACAGCGCCAGTACGCCCTCTTTGCCGTATTCCGCAAACGAATGAAGATCAAAAAGCCGGTTGTCGGTGGGGGTCGGATCAACCTTGAAGTCGCCCGTGTGGATGATGACGCCGAGCGGAGTATGTATCGCGAGTGCGACGCAATCCACCAGGCTGTGTGTCACCTGGATCGGGTGGACGGTGAAAGGCCCAACTTTGAACCGCTCGTTTGGGCGCATCTCCCTCAGATCGCTGTCATCGAGCAATCCGTGTTCGTCGAGTTTGTCTTCGACGTAGGCGAGCGTGAACTCGGTCCCCCATACAGGTACGTTGAGCTCAGACAGCATCCAGGGAAGCGCGCCGATGTGGTCCTCGTGTCCGTGCGTCAGGATAATTCCGCGTACTCTTTGCCGATTCTCAAGCAAATAGGAAATATCGGGAACGACGATATCCACGCCCAACAGTTCGGCTTCAGGGAACATCAGACCTGCATCGATGACGATAATGTCGTCACCCCATCGGACGGCCATACAGTTCATGCCGAACTCGCCAAGTCCGCCCAGTGGTACTACTTGTAGTTTTCCGGATGCCATTTGGAAGCACTGATGCTAGCACAGCCCTCTAAAGGTCTCATGGCTCGTTCCGCAGGCTGAATACAGTGTTCACCTTCCTCAAATACACCTCGCGGGCTGGCGCAGGGTGCCACGGCTAGGTTAAGGTTTTAACCAGATGGCATTGCAGCATAAATCCTGGCTTCGGCGCCGCGTGGAAGGCGCGTTCACCAAGGCATTCTCGCGAGCGTACGAAACAGTCAAAGTCGATCCAGGACGATTCTTGATTCAAACACGCTCCGCCTATGGTTTGCCCATCACGAGTTTCGAAGGCGTGTACAACGTAGATGTCCGTCGTCTTGACCAGATCGCCGACTCTTTGATCAGGAGCGGAACCAAGGTCGCTGCCGCGCAGGGCGCGGGTTTTGGATTGGGCGGTCTCATCACAATCGTCCCAGACCTGGGAATTCTTGCCGCGGTTACTCTTCGTACGATTCAAAAGCTCAGTCTCATTTATGGTTTTGAATTTAATACTGACGATGAAGTCGCTGAGCTCTGGATCGCAGCCGCCAGCGCCGCGGGCGTCGATATCAGTCGCGAACTGCTCGAAAAAGAAGTTGTCAACAAGTTTGTCCCAAGAGTGATTCAGCGCATCGCCGCCAAAGCTAGCGGGGAGGTAGTCGAGAAGTGGTCAGGCCGGCTTATCCCATTGGCAAGTTCTCTGATCGGTGCCGGATTGAATTATTACTTTGTCCGAGCCTGGGGAGCGCGCGCCAAAACATACTTTCGTCAAAAGCATATGGATCGCCGAAGCACTCTCGCATCGCGTACCGTAATTGAAGGCACCCAGGCGTCACAGCTGCCGCTCGTGATCGACTCTGCAACGCCAACCTTGCTCAAGCCCAACTCCTAGACTTCATGCCTTCATTTGCGTGTTCCGCCATTCTGTTCGACTTGGACGGCGTCCTTGTAGACTCGACTCGCTGTGTTGAACGTCAATGGCGCATTTGGGCCGCAGAACACAATCTGGACCCGTTGAGGCTGCTCGAGGTCGCTCACGGTCGCCGGACGAGTGAAACCATTCAGATCGTGGCGCCTCACCTCAACGCCCAAGCGGAAGTTGACATCGTCGAATCTCGAGAGGCTGAGGATACTGATGGCGTATTGGTCATGCCCGGCGCTCAGCAACTGGTGCGCTCTATCCCCGATAAACATTGGGCAGTCGTGACGTCCGGAACGCGTCTGCTAGCGACGGCTCGACTCAAGCTCGCGGAGATCCCTCTCCCTTCAGTGCTGGTGACGGCAGAAGATGTCACCAACGGCAAACCGAGTCCGGAACCCTATGAGAGGGGTGCACGTCTACTAGGGGCAAGGATCGAAGACTGCGTGGTGATCGAAGATGCGCCCGCTGGGATTGAGTCCGCAAAAAGAGCCGGCGCGCGAGTTATCGCACTGGCGAGTACGTTTCCTCCGTCGGAACTGCGATCTGCCGATGC
>Ga0068855_100008778_pt1 | contig 12215 bp, 12 predicted proteins | sample KBSCornC52_FD_66592 | JGI IMG/M metagenome (GOLD analysis project Ga0068855, IMG submission 66592) | Corn rhizosphere microbial communities from Kellogg Biological Station, Michigan, USA - KBS Corn C5-2 | ecosystem: Host-associated > Plants > Roots > Rhizosphere > Soil ...
CTTAATCGTGCCCACCACATCGCCCAAAGCCGTGCCGCTGCCCAGGCCCACTACTAAACAAGCCGCGAACAGCGCGAAAAATGCGGGTACTTTGAAACGTGTTGTCAGCACCACGATGACCGCGATACCGGCAACCAGCAGCGAAAGGATATAAGGCAATGAATGGCTCATTAGTAAGAGGAAATGATACCCAAGTTATCAAAAAGTTGATTAAGTTGATTGTATTTAATGGTTGCCCTGGTTGATTCCAAAGAGAAACCCCCGTTGTCTCGCACATTGGGGGTTAGTACCGATTGAAAAATCAAAACAGTGGCAATAGTGAGATTTGCCAAAGGATAATCGAAGGTATAGTTAATTGTCGCCGGTAAAAATGATGCCGGACACATTTAGCAAATATTTGATAATGTGTTTGTTAGTTTCCGTCAGCACAGGGCCTTTTTTGAGAGATAAAGAATAATCTCAAATTAAAACAAATGGTGTAATACCATTGTTGCATATCACTACCATTAGTTATGAACCTGGAAAATATTGTATCGCTGCTTCAAAATGTTAAATCGAACGAACTTGCCGGATGTACAAGTTTCGAAGCAATCAGCTATTCTGTTGACCAGGCGCTACTTGAAAGAACCACACAGGGAAATTTTAAGTTATCGCCAAAAGGAGAGGATTTTCTGAACGGGAAAATAATTCTTGAGTCACCCAATGACGCCAAATAGAAAATGCCGGCATTGCGGCGAATATTTTCAGCACCGGTTACCCCGACCCATCCTGGCTAAATATTTGTTTTTTCCCTCCCGGTAAGCCGGTATTGTTGCGGGTTTTGCCTGGCGGAACGATATGTTTGGTGCCGCAATGAAAACTATAGCGCCCGGCCGCAACAGTGAAATCCTGGTTGACCCCGCCGTATGTTCCGCAAACCTATTGCGTTTAAATAGCTGTTAAATAAGACGCTCCTTTACACCGCGGGGGAAGGCGGCAAATTTTTTTCAAGAGGGACTGCTGCTACAGAATAATTTCAATCTTTAAAAATATATTTGTAATATCACCTTTCCGTAGCCTCTCAATAGCTTATGGATCAGGAGATTATCGGCAGGGTACTAAAAAATGCGAAGACAAAGGCGCACATGGGGCCGCAAACATTGAAGCAGTGGATTATTGCCTGCAAAAGGCCCCTGGAAAGGGTACGACTGGGAAACTTTAAGCTCTCGCAAAAAGGCGAAGACTTTTTAAACGGCATTATTAGATTTGGGAGGTAAACCATGGCCATCAGAAAATGCGGGCATTGCGGCAGATATTTTCAGCACCGGTTGCCAAGACCATGGTGGGTTAAATACCTGTTTTTTTTTCTTCCGATCAGTAAGTATTATTGCGGGTTCTGCTTAAAAGAACGCTACGTTTGGGGCCGGGATAAGAAGCGAGGGCCGGGCTATTCTTAAATAACTTCACTTGCAGAAATTCTAAATTTCTTATATTTATATTCCCAACCCTGGTTAATGTGAGAACCCGAGCTATAATCCTGTTCATGATTGTGCTTTCATGCAACGCTTTCGCGCAGCCTGGTTATACGCGCCCACAGGATACGCTCGATACCAAATTGTACACCTACGTCAAAAACACTCCCGACGATGTTACGCAAGACATCGATAAACTGGTACAGTACCTGAAACAGCCTGGCGGCAGTCAGCGCGATGTGGTGAAATCGTTCGCGTATTGGATCATGCAGAATGTCAGCTATGATGTTACCGGATTTTTCAATGGTACGTCCAACTCCGAGGGTATAAGCGGCACACTGCGCGACAAAAAAGGCGTTTGCCAGGATTATGCTGAACTGTTTAAAGCCATGTGCGACCGCTCGGGTATTCCTTGTTATATCGTCAGCGGTTTTGCGAAAGCTTTCAATTACAAACCCGGGGACAAGTTCAACAAATCGAACCACAGCTGGAACATTATCTACCTTGATGGCAATTATACCCAACTCGACCTGACCTGGAGCAGCGGCTACATCCAATATGTGGACGATGCCTGGCGCTACTATATCCACCCGGATATTACGCAATGCTTTAGCAGGCCCGAGGAATTTGTGGAAAGGCACCTGCCCACGGACCCCAAATGGCAACTGTTGCATTACCCGGTTTCGATGGATGCCTTCCTGAAATATGACGACCATAACCTGATGCTGAAGGATTCGTCGCGATTTTTCAATTATGCCGACAGCCTGGGCAATTTCTTTAAACTATCGCAGGAAGAGCAGGAGCTGAAATCTGCCGAGGATGCTTACCACTTTTACCCGGTAATGAGCGACTACGCCTACCATTATTATAACCTTGCGGTAACTTGTTCCAATGCCGCTACAGATGCCTATAATGCCGCGGTTACGGGCTACAATAAATCGGTGGCTCAAGGCGGCGCACCCGCTGCCAACGGTGATTACAACAAAGACGGCGTTCAAAAAGCGATGGACAATTACGCTAAAGCGGTGAAGCTATTGTCTAAGATCAAAGGCTTTGCCGATGACCAGATCAACGCAGACTATCTTTTGCAGAAATGCAATGCGGGGCTTGATGCTTCGACGGAGTTGATGAAGACGTTGAAGTAAGCATTAGTTGAATAAGTTGATCGAGTTGGATCAAGTTGAATAGGTTAATACCCAGATATGACAACTTAATCAACCACTTAACTCAATCTAACCTAATCAACTTTCCTAAATATTCCTTTTAGATTTCTGCCGAGCTCTTTATAATCCAGGCCATAACCTACCACAAATTCAAGTCCTATTTCAAAGCCAACATATTTCAATTCGGGGATACCGGTTTCCAGTGCTTCGGGTTTCAATAAAAGGGTGCAGGCGGTGATCGAGGCTGGTTCGCGCACTTGCAGTTTATCGATGAGGTAATGTAGTGTGTTGCCTGTATCTACAATGTCTTCAACCAAAATAATATCGCGGCCCGTGATGCCGACAGCCAGATCAAAATCGTCGCGCACCTTATGCGTAGTTTTGGTGCCACCGAAGTAAGAAGCGAGTTTGGTGAAGGCCACCTCAACTGGTATTTCGATCTCCTTGATCAGGTCGGCGGTGAACAGGAAGCCGCCGTTCAGCACACCTACCAGCACCGGCGTGCGGCCGGCATAATCGGCGTTGATCTGTGCGCCAATTTCCTTTACGCGGGCATCTATCCTGGCGCTGTTGATCAATAGCTCAAATTCGAGGTCGGCAACACGGGTCTTCATGCGATAAATGTAGAAATTATACGGTAAAATCAGTTAAAGTCCAGTTCTTTTGAAACGCTGATTTTCTTTTACATTTATGTGATGCCAAAACTAACGATCAACCGCCGCCGCGCTTTGCAATTGATGGGCACCGCCGCCGCGACGCCGGTATTGCACCGGGCCGAAAGCAGTGTTCAGCCAAAAAAAGCCAAATTCACTTACTGCCTCAATCTATCAACTATCCACGGGCAAAAGCTGGGTTTTATGGGCGAACTGGAAGTAGCGGCCAAAGCCGGTTACCGTTCGGTGGAGATTTGGATCGATACACTGGGTGAATACCTGGATAAAGGCGGTAAGCTAGCGGAAATTAAAAGCAGGTTGAATGGTCTCGGTTTAAAAGTTGAGAATTGCATTGCCTTTGCCAAATGGGTAGTGGATGATGAGGCTACGCGCAAACAGGCCATGGAGCAGATGAAAACCGAAATGGGCCTTGTTGCGGAAATCGGCTGCAAACGAATAGCCGCCACGGGTATGGGGCTTACCAACGACACGACGATTTCCTTAGATACCATTGCCGAACGTTACCGCACGGTGCTTGACCTGGGGATATCTATGAATGTAATACCGCTGCTCGAAATGTGGGGATCTCAGAAACAACTGAGCATCGCAAGCGAGGTGACCTACAGCGCCATGCAAAGCGGCAGTGCGCAGGCCAAAATATTGCTGGATGTATTCCACCTGTACAAGGGAAATACGCCGCTGGATACGCTGTCCTTCATCAACCCGGATATTAATCCCATCCTGCACATGAACGATTACCCCGCCTCGCCTTCACGGGCCGTGATCACCAATGCCGACCGGGTTTACCCAGGCGACGGCGTAGCGCCCATCAAACGTATCTTACAAATATTGCAGCACCGCGAGGAACCATTGATCCTTTCCGCCGAATTGTTCAATGCCGAATATTACAAACAGGATGCTTTGACCGTAGCGAAAACGGCTCTGACGAAGATGAAGATGGTGGCGGAGGGCGTTTAAATTAATGGTATCTTGCGCAAAACTTTATCATGAAAAGAACATTTATCACCCTCATATTGTCTACGGCAGCCTTCGCGGGTTTCTCTCAAACTTTAAGTTACGGCATAAAAGCGGGTTTCAACCTGTCCTGGCAGACTATAAACAATAATTCCTACCATCTTGTTAACTACCAGGATAAACCGGGTTTTAATGCAGGATTCATTGCTGATATCAATTTTGGAAATATCAGCATTCAGCCCGCGCTTACGTTTACCACAAAGGGCTTTATCAGCCCTATGCAAGTTGTACCGCTATCAAACCAAAACGAGTATGTAGCGCCGCGGGTGACCTACGGACTCGATTACTTACAATTAAATGCGAATGTGGTTTACAACCTTAAGGCATCGTCCATGGTAACATTACAAATGGGGGCGGGTCCTTACTATGCCGATGGTATCTCTGCTCATTACAATAACCGCAGCGTCGATTTTGGCAATAACTATAGGAATCCGGACGCAGGTATTGGTTTCATCGCAGGTGCGAAGATCGGGAAGCATGTTTTGGCTAATGTTAGCTTTGATCTCGGCCTTTCAAACTTATCGGTTGTTGGCGGAAACATTAAAAACCGGGTAGCAGGTGTCTCCCTGGTTTATTTATTACGATAGCTTTTCTTCCGGACTTCCCTTCTTTCCGACTTTCGGACTCAAAATCCTATCTTTGCCCACTTATGATCGATCACCAGGTCCATACCTTGTCCAACGGTATCCGGATTTTATTGAAACATTCGCCTTCGGCTATTACGCATTGCTGTTTCGTGGTGAATGCCGGCTCGCGTGATGAACCGGAACAGAAGGAAGGCCTGGCGCATTTCATCGAACACCTGTTGTTCAAGGAAACCGAAAGGCGCAACACCAGCCAGATACTGAACCGATTGGAGCTCGTCGGCGCCGACCTGAACGCCTATACCACTAAGGAATATACCTGCATCCATGCTTCGCTGCTCAAACAGCATCTGGAGCGTACCATCGACTTGTTCGAGGACATTTTGTTCCATTCCACCTTCCCGCAGGAAGAACTGGAAAAAGAACGCGGCGTGATCCTGGACGAGATCGCCTCCTATCTCGATCAGCCTGAAGAGGCCATACAGGATGATTTTGAGGAGATGCTTTTCAAAGGTCACGCCCTGGGTAAAAACATATTGGGTACGCCCGAAAGTGTTGCCGCTTTAAGCAGGGAGGACATCGCGAATTTCATATCGGCGAATTATAATACTTCCGAAATGGTGTTCGCCGTTTTCGGCGACCATAAGCTGGAAAGGCTGGTCAAACTCGCTGAAAAATATTTCGGGCATATCCCGGCCAATCATACCCAAAAGAACCGCATTAAACCCAACGCAAGCACCGGCGGAAAACTTGCCGTTGCCAGGCCGATCACGCAAACGCATTGCATTATCGGCAACCGGGCCTACCCGGCGGCGCATCATCATAAAACGGGGTTACTGCTGCTGAACAACCTGCTCGGCGGCATCGGCATGAGCAACCGGCTGAACCTGGAGATCCGCGAAAAATACGGTATCGCTTACACCATCGAGTCGAACTATACACCATTATCGGACACCGGCATATTCTCCATCTACTTCGGCACCGATGCCGAAAAGGCGGATAAGGCTGAGCGGCTGGTGTATAAAGAATTAAAAAAACTGAAAGACGCCAAGCTCGGCACACTACAACTGCACCAGGCCAAGCAGAAGTTTACCGGGCAGATCGCCCTCGCAGAGGAAAGCCGCATGGGCCTCATCATTTCGATGGCGAAAAGCCTGCTCGATTTTGATCATGTCGATACGCTGGAGGAGATATTCGCAAAAATTGAAGCCGTAACGGCCGACCAGCTATTAGAGATCAGCAACGAGATTTTTGATAATCATCTGACCACTTTGGTATTTGAGCCGAAGAACTAGCATGGCGTAAATGGTTCCGTACCTACGGCACGGAATACGTTTTATAATGACATTCCTACCGACCTTTGAGCCCGATGGGGTCGGGATAGATAAACCAGCGGCAATGTCGCTGATTTATAGCGGAAGGCGGCCCCATCGGGGCCAAAGGTCGGTAACTAAATAACCAAAAGCCCTTGCATGCCATAGGTATGCAACCGAACCGGATTTTTATAAAAAACAATAAACCCGTACCTTTGTAACAATGAAGCTACCCATTATCGCATACGGAGACCCTATTTTAAAGAAAAAGGCCACTGCCATTGAGCCTGCCGAATACCCGCACGTCCAGCAACTGATCGATGACATGTTCGAGACCATGTACGGCGCGCGGGGGGTGGGCCTGGCTGCTCCGCAGATAGGCTTATCGATGCGATTGTTTGTGGTTGATGCCACCCCGTTTGACGATGATGAGCCTGAACTGAAAGATTTCAAAAAAGCATTCATCAACGCCCAGATGCTGGAAGAAAGCGGCGAGGAATGGGCCTTTAACGAGGGGTGCCTTAGCATACCGGATGTCCGCGAAGATGTGTACCGCAAACCCGTGATCAGGATATCCTATTACGACGAGAACTGGCACCATCATGAGGAAACCTTCAAAGGCATGGCGGCGCGCATCATCCAGCATGAATACGACCATATTGAAGGCAAACTTTTCACCGATAAACTGAGTCCTTTGCGGAAACGACTGATCGAAAAAAAGCTGAACGATATTTCAAAAGGTATCGTGGATGTGGATTATAAAATGAAATTTCCGGCGCAGAAGAAAGGGCGGTAGAAGAGTCAAGAATCAAGAGCAAAGAATCAAGATTTATGTAGCACATTTAAGAGCTGTCTTGGCTCTTGACTCCTGGTTCTTGATTCTAAAAATTAATTCCCCGATGCACGGCTCTTATCCCCGGCTGCAATTTGATTGATGAAAGTTCCCCAGGCTATTGGGTTCAGTAAGGGGTTCACGGTCGAGTGCGCGTTCACCTGGTTAAAATGTTCGTTCTGTCCCCACGCCGATTGTATCTCTTCACCATCGCGCGGTAAGGTATTCGCCAGGCTGGCTACCGATATATGCTCGATATTCTTACGTGCTATTTCCAGGTCGTCATCGGCAATTTTCATCGTCAGGAAATCTTTCCTGAACTCATCCGTCGTCGCCCATGGGAACACCCTGAATGTAGGCAGGTTGATGATCTGCGGTTTTATTTTTACCTGTAACGTGTAGCTTTTGGTAGTTAAATTAGCCGGTATCACGACTTTTACTGCTGCGAACCCGATGCTGGTAAATAACAGCGTATCCTGCTCATGCACCACGAACGAGAAATAGCCGTTGTAGTTGGAGATAAATACCTGGTTGTGATAGCTGGAATTGGTGATGGTAACGTAAGGCACTATTTGTTTGGCACTATCGGCATTATAAACAATACCGGTGAATTGTACCAACGGCTTTTCCTGCTGCTGCGCGAAAGCGCCTGCTGCCGTGAAAACTAACAATATGCCGATAAGGTACTTCATCCTTTTATTTATCTGTCTTTTTATACCGCTGTGCGAAAAATTGGTTTCAAAAATAACTAAACAAAAATAATTTATTTATCCTACCGCGCTAAAATTTAACAATACTTAACATTATCGCAAGTTTTCGGGGAGCACGGCGTCGGGATCATCAATGTCTGTCAGATTGAGCGCCTCAACACCGGTTATCTCGGGAACCGCCTTTTTAATAGCCTCTTCGATGCCCGCTTTCAGCGTCATGATGCTCATCGGGCACGATCCGCATGCACCCAGTAATTTTAATTTCACTACCTTTTCGGGTGTAATTTCCTCTACCGATACATTGCCGCCATCCGTTTCCAAATACGGTCGTATCGTATTCAAAGCTGCCTCCACCTGTTCTAATAAACTCATTTCTACCAGATTAATAGGTAAAATTACTAATTATTTACTAAATTCTTACTATTAGCAGCCGCATTGGCAATAGCCACCTGCTGCGCCACCCGTTTCGCCATCTCGATAAATGCCTTGCTCATCGGATTATCCTCATCCAGTATGACCGGCCTGCCGGCGTCACCTGAATCGCTGATGCTTTTCACCAAAGGCAACTCGCCCAGGAAAGGTACATCCAGTTGTGATGCCAATTTTTGTCCGCCGCCCTGGCCGAAAATATAATACCGGTTTTCGGGCAGTTCGGCTGGGGTAAAGTAGCTCATATTCTCAACGATACCCAAAATCGGCACGTTAATGGCGTTCATCATAAACATGCCAATGCCTTTCTTAGCATCCGCCAGGGCAACATTCTGTGGCGTCGTGACAATCACCGCGCCCGTTACCGGGAAACTTTGCGAAACCGTGATATGGATATCTCCCGTTCCCGGCGGCAGGTCGACCACCAAATAATCCAGTTCGCCCCAATCGGCATCGTTAAACAATTGTTTTACGGCTGTCGACACCATTGGTCCGCGCCATGGCACGGGCTGATTCGGATCGGTAAAGAAACCTATGGATAATAGCTGGATACCATATTTCTCGATCGGCTGAATGCGGCTTTTGCCATCCACATCCCTGGCCTTCGGGCGTGCACCCTCCAGTCCGAACATGATGGGAATGGATGGCCCGTAAATATCCGCGTCTATCAATCCTACCTTCGCACCTGCATATGCCAAACCCAGCGCCAGGTTAACCGCGACAGTTGATTTACCCACGCCACCTTTGCCTGAGGCCACCGCTATGATATTTTTCACGCCCGGCACCCCGGTATTCTTCTGCGTAGTAACCCTCGAGGTCATATTCACATGCACCTCGATATCCTTGCTGATGAAATGGCTGATCGCATTACGGCAGGCGTTTTCTATCATGGCCTTCAGCGGACAGGCCGGTGTGGTGAGTATAACCGAAAAACTCAGTTTATTCCCTTCAATTTTGATATCCTGGATCATGTTCAGGGTCACAAGGTCCTTTTTCAGGTCGGGCTCCTCAACATTGCCAAGGGCCTGTAAAACCTGTTCGCGCGTAAAATCTGCCATAGCACAAACTTACGCAAACCGGGCTGAAGTAATGTCATGATAATGATAAAATGAGGTCACCAATAAACAGCAGGCCTTTGGGAAACATTTTATCTATCCCGGCGTTTGTATCGCATAAGATTTAGTTTAGTTTTGGATAAATTATCTGATGCATCGCCTTAAGCCCAAGTACATCCGCATAGCGGCCATAACTATTATTTCACTTATTATCCTTTTTGCCATCGGGGGTTATATCGCGTATTCCAAACGTGAGGCCATTTTGCAAAAGGAGATCAGCAAAGCGGTATCAAAAGCCAAAAAAGACTATGACCTGGATCTGAAGATCGGGTCTGCACGGTTTATTGGCTTATCAACGGTTGCGCTTTCGGATATTACCATTGTACCCAACCAGCGCGACAGCCTGCTCAGCATCAAGCATTTCCAGGTAAGCGTTAAGCTGATGCCGTTGATATTCGGCGACGTTAAATTATCGGATGTGGTATTGAACGAGGGCCATTTGAATTTGACCATCGTCAATCATGTTAAGAATTTTGATTTCCTTTTCAGGAGGAAAAAAGACACTACCGTTAAAACGAAGGTCGACCTTTCTGACCTGGCCTATAATCTTATGAACCAGGTATTGTACAAAATACCTGACAATCTCGACCTTAAAAACTTTCTGATCACTTTCAGAGATGACAGCGCCTCTGTAAAGCTGATGACCCAAACTGCCCAGATCAAAAGCGGCAAGTTAAGTTCGACCATCAATGTCGACGACGGCGCGGCAATATGGCATTTCGGCGGCATCATGCACCCATCGGATAAGCATATCGAGCTAAGTTTATATGCTGATGGCAAAAAGGTGGAAATACCGGTTATAGAACAACGCTACCATCTCAAAATGAATTTTGATACCATCACTACCCGCCTGCAAAAAGTGGAGAATAGTAGCGGCGTCACCAAAATATACGGCTTCTGGTCGGTACGTAACTTGCTGATCAATCATGCGGCCCTATCGTCAAATGATATCGTTGTGCCCTTCGGATCTATTGATGCTAATGTGTTCGTGGGTAAAAACTATGTTTCGCTGGATAGTTCTTCGCTTATCCATCTCAAAAAGATCACCATAAAACCCTACCTCAAGTACCAGCTTAACCCGGTAAAGACGTACACAATAAAGGTAAATACCGACTGGGAGAACGCGCAGGACATATTTGATTCTTTCCCCGACGGTATGTTCGATTCATTGACCGGGATACGGGCAATCGGCAAGCTAAAATATCATTTGCATTTGTTTTTGGATAGCTCAAACCCCGACCAGGTGCAATTCGAATCAGGTTTGGATAAGCAGGCATTCCATATCACGAAATACGGCAAAATCAATTTGGGTAAGCTCAACTCGGTATTTGTTTATACGCCTTACGAATTTGGCAAGCCCATGCCCGCGCGTATCATTGGCCCGCAAAATCCTGACTTTACACCACTGAACGATATCTCGCCTAACGTGCGCTATGCGTGTATGACTTCTGAAGACCCTTCGTTTTACAGCAATCATGGTTTTGTGATCGAATCTATACGCAGGTCAATAGCCACTGATATCAAGAAGAAACAATTCAAACGCGGGGGCAGTACCATTTCCATGCAGTTGGTGAAAAATACGTTTCTCAGCAGGCAGAAAACGCTGTCGCGCAAGATCGAAGAGATACTCATCGTATGGCTCATCGAAAATGATAATATCATGAGCAAGGACCGGATGCTGGAGGTTTACTTTAACATCGTGGAATGGGGCAGAAACGTTTATGGTATCGGCGAGGCATCGCGCTATTATTTTGGCAAATCGCCGTCAAACCTAACTTTGGGTGAAGGTATTTTCCTCGCCAGCTTGCTGCCGCACCCCAAAACCGGCTTATATTCCTTCCAGCCTGATGGCTCGTTGCGCCCAAGCCTGGTAAACTATTTTAAGCTGATCGGTAATATGATGGCTACCCATGGGTGGACCACACCCGACAGCACCGGGTATGGTTATGCCGATGTGCGGTTGAAAGAAAGCCTGCGCCAGGAAATAGCACCCGTACCAACCTCCGTGGCGGATAGCCTGATGCGACAGTCCAACGACGAGGATGACGATACGCCGATCCTGCAGACGCAGCAGCAACAACCGCAGGCCGAAAAGAAACCAACTTTCATTCAGCGGTTGTTCGGCAAAAAAGATACCACCAAAAAATCCGGCGAAACAGAGATCGATACCGTTGGCAAAACCAAAAAACAGATCCGCCAGGAAAAACGCGCACTGAAAAAGCTCGAAAAGGAGCGCCAAAAAGAACTTCGGGACAAAGGGTTGATGTAGCGTTGAATTATTTAACCCCCGGAAGATTTCCTGATAAAGAGTTTTGATTTGAGTACGATATGTTTGCGCGGGACCACCTGCCCCTTTTTCTCCAAAGCATCGAATAGCAATGTTGCTGCTTTGATACCCATCTCGTAGGCCGGCTGGGTAATCGTTGAAAGCGCAGGGTTTAGCAAAGGGGCTATCTGCAAGCTTGAAAAACTTACCATTTTCAGATCATCCGGCAATGATATTTTCATGTCGTGGCATACATACAGCGTGGCGAACGCAAGCCTTTCAACCGAACTGAATATACCGTCTGGCTTGATCTCTTCCAACACTTGTTTGATGATGGAATAATTGATCTTTTCGTCCTGGCTGCAATCGATCACCAGGTCGTCATTAAAAGGCATGCCGTATTTTTCAAGCGCGTCCACATAACCCTGCATACGCACCTTACCTATGGATATACTTTTATTTACCACGAGGTAGGCTATTCTTTTGCAGCCGGTTCGTATCAGGTGTTCTGTTGCCTCAAAACTGCTGTCATAGTCATTGGTGGTAACTTTGGATACGTCAATATCCTCGTAAACACGGTCGAAGAACACCACAGGGATATTCTTTTGCTCAAGCGCCCTCAGGTAATTGTGATCATTAGCCTCACCGGATACCGACATTATGA
>Ga0068855_100008779_pt1 | contig 12214 bp, 12 predicted proteins | sample KBSCornC52_FD_66592 | JGI IMG/M metagenome (GOLD analysis project Ga0068855, IMG submission 66592) | Corn rhizosphere microbial communities from Kellogg Biological Station, Michigan, USA - KBS Corn C5-2 | ecosystem: Host-associated > Plants > Roots > Rhizosphere > Soil ...
GCTCATACCGAAACCTCCTCGGCGCCGGCGAGCATGCGGTAGAGCACGGCCATGCGCACGGCCACGCCCGCCTGCACCTGCTGCAGCACGACCGACCGGGCACCGTCGGCCGCCGCGGTCGAGATCTCCAGGCCCCGGTTCATCGGCCCCGGGTGAAGCACCGGGACGTCCTCCCCCAGCAGGTCCAGCCGTTCGGGCGACAGGCCGTAGCCGATCGCGTACTCGCGCTCGGTCGGGAAGTACCCGCCGCTCATCCGCTCGCGCTGCACCCGCAGCATCATCACGGCGTCCACGTCCCCGTGCGCCTTGCCGGACAGCACGGCGTCGAGGTCCCAGCTCGTCTCGCACGGCCAGGTCGCGACGCCCGCCGGGAGCAACGTGGGCGGCGCGACCATGGTGACGCGGGCGCCGAGGGTGCGCAGCAGCAGCACGTTCGAGCGGGCCACCCGGCTGTGGGTGATGTCGCCGACGATCGCGACGTGCCGGTCGGCGAGCTCGCCCAGCTTCGCGCGCAGCGTGTACGCGTCCAGCAGCGCCTGGGTCGGGTGTTCGTGGGTGCCGTCGCCGGCGTTCACCACCGCGCAGTCGACCCACTGCGCGATGCGGGCGACCGCGCCCGAGGCGCCGTGCCGCACGACCAGCGCGTCGACGCCCATCGCCTCGACGGTCAGCGCGGTGTCGCGCAGGCTCTCGCCCTTGCTGACGCTCGAGCCCTTGGCGCTGACGTTGATCACGTCGGCCGACAGCCACTTCCCGGCGATCTCGAACGACGAGCGCGTGCGGGTGGAGTCCTCGAAGAACAGGTTGACGATCGTCCGGCCGCGCAGCGGTGGCAGCTTCTTGACCTCGCGGGTCTGCACCGAGTGCATGCGCGCCGCGGCGTCCAGGATCGCCAGCGCCTCGTCGCGGTCCAGGTCGGCCGCCGAAAGCAGGTGCCGCATCAGCTCGTCCCTTCCACCAGCACGGAGTCCTCGCCGTCCACCTCGGTCAGCAGCACCCGAACCTTCTGCTGCGGCGAAGTCGGCAGGTTCTTGCCGACGTAGTCGGCGCGGATCGGCAGCTGCCGGTGCCCGCGGTCGACGAGGGCGGCCAGCTGGACGGCCCGGGGCCGGCCGAGCTCGGTCAGGGCGTCCAGCGCGGCCCGGCACGACCGCCCGGAGAACAGGACGTCGTCGACGATGATCGCCAGGCGCCCGTCGACTCCACCCGCGGGCTCGGTCGTCTCACCCAGGGGCCGGACGCCTCGTAGTCGCAGATCGTCCCGGTAGAGGGTGATGTCCAGGGAGCCGACCGGCAGGGCGACGCCGCTGAACACCTCGATCCGGGCGGCGAGCCGGCGGGCCAGCGGGACGCCCCGGGTCGGGATACCGAGCAGGACGGCGTCGAAGTCGCTCTTGGCGACGTTCTCGATGATCTGATGCGCCATCCGGTCGGTCACCCGGGCGACGTCCGCCGCCGACAGGACGACGGTGGGAGCGGAAAGACCGGGCTCGACGCTCACCGCGCGGGCCCGTCTGGGCACCCGGCCGGCCGGTTCGCGGAGCATTTCCGGTGCATGCGCATGTAGACCTCCTTGTCCGCCTCACGGGACGGCTCCTTAAAGGAGTGGAACGTCTGTCACCCTAGCAGCGCGATCACCGGCGCTCGTGCGGGTATGGTCTGGACACCCCGACGGCACGGACAACGGCCGCCATCTGTACCCAGGCTGGCGACTCTTTGACAGGGCAACAGCCCGCTGACTACGGTCGGCCCAGCCTGTATTGGGGGCCACGCAGGCATCGGAGGCTGGCGTGGGCGGGTTAGGGGACGCGGGGTATTGGCATGACCGACAGACCTATGGATCGACCGGCCGACGACGCTGACGTCGTCGCCAACGAGGGATACGCGAAGGCGCTGGGAACGCGCCTGCGCGCGATCCGGATGCAGCAGCACCTGTCGCTGCACGGGGTCGAGCGCAAGTCCGGCGGCAAGTGGAAGGCCGTCGTCGTCGGCTCCTACGAGCGCGGTGACCGCGCGGTGAGCGTGCAGCGGCTGGCCGAGTTGGCCGACTTCTACGGTGTGCCGGTTTCCGACCTGCTCCCGCCGGACGACAGCCCGTTCGCCAGCTCCGGCGGCGGGAGCGGCACGACACCGCTCAACCGGATCGTCCTGAACCTCGACAAGGTGGCGGCGCTCGCCGACCCGAACGCGGACGTCCTGCGCCGCTTCACCGCATCCATCCAGCGCCAGCGCGGCGACCTCGGGAACCGCACCCTGCCGGTGCGGCACGAGGACCTGCGCACGCTCGCGCTGATGTACGACACCAACATCGAGGCACTGACCGAGCGGCTGGTGCGGTGGCAGGTGCTCGCACCGGAGTCGGTGATCATCGACGGCGAGCCATAACGGCTCACTCGCGTCACACCAACGCGGCGCGGTCCTTCAGCACGCGACCGAGCACCCCGTTGACGAACCGGGGCGACTCGTCGGTCGACAGCGTCTTGGCCAGCTCGACCGCCTCGTCGATGGCGACCGCGTCGGGGACGTCCTCGCGCCACAGCAGCTCGTAGACGCCCAACCGCAGCACGGCGCGGTCGACGTCGGGCATCCGGTCGACCGTCCAGCCCTCGGCGTACTGGGCCAGGATCTCGTCGATGCGGGGACGGTGCTCCTGCACGCCCTCGACCAGCTCGATCGTGTAGTCGTTGACCGGTGGCTCGGCGAGCTGGATGCGGTCGGCCAGCGTCGCCACGGCGTCGTTCCCGCGCAGCTCGGATTCGTAGAGCACGTCGAGCGCGCGTTTGCGGGCCTTGCTGCGGGCGGACACGTCGGTGGCGTCGCGTCAGCCGTTGACGCGGCCCAGGTACCGGCCGTCGCGGGTGTCGACCTTCACCTTCTCGCCGGTCGACAGGAACAGCGGCACCTGGATCTCGGCGCCGGTCTCGAGGGTCGCCGGCTTGGTGCCGCCGGTCGCCCGGTCGCCCTGGACGCCCGGGTCGGTGTGGCTGATCAGCAGCTCGACGCTGGTCGGCAGCTCGACGTACAGCGGCGTGCCGTCGTGGACCGCAATCACGACCTCCGCGTTGTCGAGCAGGTAGTTCGCGCCGTCGCCGACCGTCTCGGCCGGGACGTGCACCTGGTCGTAGGTGTCGCTGTCCATGAACACGAAATCGCTGCCCTCCTTGTACAGGAAGGTCATGCCGCGCTTGTCGACGTTGGCCGTCTCCACCTTGGTGCCGGCGTTGAAGGTGCGGTCGACCACCTTGCCGGAGAGCACGTTCTTCAGCGTGGTGCGGACGAACGCGCCGCCCTTGCCGGGCTTGACGTGCTGGAACTCGACGACGGTCCACAGCTGGCCGTCGATGTTGAGGACCAGGCCGTTCTTGAGGTCGTTGGTGGTTGCCACGACGGTGTACGTCTCCTGTCGAACGTGAAGGCTGCTCCCGAGGTCGACGGGAGCCAACCGTCGAGTCTAGCCGGGCTTGCGCTCGCTCACGTGCAGCCGGATCACCCCGCGAACGACCGCTGTGCCGTCGCTCCGGGTGGCCTCCACGCGCACCGCGATCTCCCCCGGGCCCGTCCAATCGGCCGGGTCGGTGTCGGCGGTTGCGGTGATGGTCGAGTCGGCCAGCGCGAGGTACTCCAGCTCCATGCCCTTCGGGATCCACCGCAGGTGGGGCGGGATCGTCGCCTCGGCCAGCGCGCCCATCGCCATCTCGAGGCCGTTGGCCACCGCGATGACGTGCACGGTCCCGATGTGGTTCTGGACGCCCCACCACTTGCGGATGCGCACCGCGGCGTGGTTCGGGCGCAGGTGCACCAGGGTGGGCTGGATGGTGAGGAAGTAGGGCGCCTTGAGCCCGAAGGCCAGGGAGAACGCCCCCCGGCCGAGGACGGGCACGCGGCTGGCGCGGTCGTACAGTTCGAGCACCTTCATGGACGGCCTCCTCGTAAGTTACCGACGAGTAACCATAGCCGGAAAGTGGTAGCACGGCCGCCGTAGCGTGGGGGACGTCCCATTGCCGACGGCTCGGAGGCCGGTTCGTGGAGTCCTGAGGTCTGACACCGCCCTGTGCGGTGTCGCGATGCCCAGTCACCAGCACTGCCATCGACACCCGCTCCGGGAGACCTCAATGACCCAACCCTCGGCCGTCGTCTGCACGGACCTTTCCTTCAGCTGGCCCGACGGCACGCCCGTGCTCGACGGCCTCAGCGTCACCTTCCCGGCCGGCCGCACCGGCCTCGTCGGCCGCAACGGCGACGGCAAGAGCACCCTGTTGCGGCTGATCGCCGGCGAGCTGCGCCCGAGTGCCGGACGGGTGGTGGCGGCCGGGCCGATCGCGTATCTGCCGCAGCAACTGCCCGCCGGGCCGGCCGGGGCCTCCGTGGCCGACCTCCTCGGCGTGGCCCGGCAGCGGGCCGCCCTTGCGGCGATCACCGCCGGCGACGCCGACCCGCGGCACTTCGCCGCCATCGGCGACGACTGGGACGCCGAGGAGCGGGCGTTCGATGCCCTGCGCCGGCTGGGGCTGCCGGCCGGCGACCCGGGCCTGCTGGACCGGCCGCTGGAGACACTCTCCGGTGGAGAGGCCGTGCTGTGCGGGGTGGCCGGGCTGCTACTGCGCCGCGCCCCGATCAGCCTGCTGGACGAGCCGACCAACAACCTCGACACCGGCGCCCGCGAGCGGTTGTCCGCCGCCGTCGACGCCTGGCCCGGGGTGCTCATCGTGGTCAGCCACGACCGGGCCCTGCTCGAGCGGGTGGACCAGATCGCCGAGCTGCGGGACGGGTCGATCCGGCTGTTCGGCGGCCCGTTCTCGGCCTACCAGGACGTCCTGGCCGCCGAGCAGGAGACCGCCCGCCGGCTCGTGCGAGTGGCGGAGGGCGAGCTCGCGCGGGAGAAACGCCAGTTCGTCGAGGCGCAGGTGAAGCTCGCCCGCCGGCAACGCACCGGCGAGAAGGCCGAGCGCGAGAAGCGGGTGCCGAAGATCATCGCGCACGGGCGGCGGCAGCAGGCCGAGGTGTCGGCCGGCAAGTACCGCAACCTCCACGCCGAGCGGCGCGACGCCGCCCGGCAGGCGCTGACCGAGGCGGAGGCGGCCGTCCGGGACGACGCCCGGATCCGGGTCGACCTGCCGCTGACGGCCGTCCCCGCCGGCCGGGACGTCCTGCGCATCGGCGAGCTCGTGGTGCGCGGGCCGGAACGCATCGCGCTGGTCGGCCCCAACGGGGCCGGCAAGACGACCCTGCTGGAGGCGATCGTCGGGCGGCGCCGCTACCCGCGACCCGGCGTCGGGCGGCCATTGGTGCCGACCGGCTACCTCACGCAGCGCCGCGACGACGGGCTCGAACCGGACGCGACCGTGCTCGAGACGGTGCGGGCGGCGGCTCCGGCGGCTCTGCCCCAGGAAGTGCGCGCACGGCTCGCCCGGTTCCGGCTGCGGGCCGAGCACGTCGACCGCCCGGTCGGTGCGCTGTCCGGTGGCGAGCGGTTCCGGCTCGTCCTGGCCCGGCTGCTGCTGGCCGACCCGGCCCCGCAGCTGCTGATGCTGGACGAGCCGACCAACGACCTCGACCTGGACAGCCTCGAACAGCTGACTGCGGCCCTGGCCGGCTACCGCGGGGCGTTGATCGTCGTCAGCCACGATCAACGGTTCCTCGACGAGATCGGGGTGACGCGAACCTGGACGGTGCAGGACCTCGAGCTGCCCGTCGAAGGCTGACGGTCATTGCCCGTCAGAGCCGGCCCCGCACCGCCAGCCGGTACAGCACGACGAGGGACGGCCCGACGAGGACGGCGGCGGCGAGCGTGACCACGCCGAGTGTCGTCATGGTTGCCGGCGGCGCGGCGGCGTCGGCGATACGCAGGTGCGTGCCGAGTAGGTAGGGGTACTGGCCGACGCCCCAGCCGACGAGGACGGCGGCGACGGCCACGACGCCCAGCGCGCGGGCGACGACCCGGGCGCCGCGCAGCGTCGCGGCTAGGGCCAGCGCGCCGGCCACCGCCGATACGACCAGGGCGGGCCAGCCGACGTGTAGCAGCCGGTCGTAGAGGCGCGGGGCGTCGGCGTGCAGCACGAACGGTCCGCTCAGCGCGGCGGCGCCGGTGAGGACGGCGCTGAGCAGCGCGCGCCGACGCGTCCACTGCTCGAGCTCGGCGTCCCCGAGCCGATCGGCGTCGGCGGCGAGGAACACCGCGGCGAGATAGCCGCAGGTCAGCACGGCCAGCACGCCACCCAGCACACCGGTCGGGCTCAGCCAGCTGGCCATCGGGTCGCCGTGCCCGCCGCTGGGCACCCGGCCCGAAGCGATCGCCCCGGCCACCGCTCCGAAGCAGAACGGCGTGAGGACGGAGGACGTGGCGAACACCGCCCCGTTCACGCGCTGCTCGGCCGTGCGGAACGAGACCTTGCGGAAGGCGAACCCCGAGCCGCGCAGGACGATCCCGAACGCGGCGATGCCCAGCGGCACGTAGAGGGTCGTCGTGATGGCGACGAAGGCGGCCGGGAACCCCGTCCAGAGCACGACGAGGATGAAGATCAGCCAGGTGTGGTTGGCCTCCCAGACCGGGCCGAGGGAGTGGTCGATGAGCGCGCGCGGGCGCGCGCCCCGGCGGGCGCCGCCGGCCGTGAGATCCCACAGGCCGGTGCCGAAGTCGGCGCCACCGAACACGCCGTAGAGCACGACGGCGACGAGCAGGACGCCGGCGATGGTGGTGTTCATCGGGTGCTCGCCGGTACCGGGTCGTCATCGGGCGCGTAAGGCGTGGACGAGTCCGCGCCGGCCGCCCATCGCCGCCGCAGCGCACGCAGCGCGTACCAGGCGCCGACCGTCACGCCGGCGTAGATCGCGATCGCTCCCCCGAACAGCGGCCAGACGTTGCCCGATCGCTGCACGGCGTCACGGGTCAACAACAGGCCGGATACGGTCCACGGCTGCCGGCCGACCTCCGTGACGATCCAGCCGGTTTCCAGCGCGATCACCGCGACGGCGCCGCTGACCGCGACCGCGCGGAGGAACCAGCGGCCCGGGTCGGCCGCGCGGGTTCGCCACCACGACCACGCGAACCACAGCGCCAGGCCCAGCAGCAGAAAGCCCGTCCCAACCATGACGTCGAAGGACAGGTGGACGATCGTGACCAGGCGGTCGGTCGGCCGAACCGCCGGCGGAATGTCCTGCAAGCCGCGGATCCGGGTGTCCGAGCTGAACCCGGACAGCAGCGAGGCGCCGTCCGGGATGGACAGCCCGTAGCGCAGCTCGCCGTCGCGGAAGACACCGCCCAGCACCTCAGGGACGTGCGTCGACGTCCGCGACAGGCCCTCGATGGCCGCGAACTTCGCCGGTTCGGACTTGAAGACCTCGCGGGCGATGACGTCACCCATCACGATCTGCAGTGGGATGGCCACAGCGCCTACGGTCAGCGGGACCAGCAGCCCCATGCGGTGATAGCGATCGCGCCGTCCGCGCAGCATGCCCACCGCGTAGACGCCGGCCACGGCAAACCCGGCCACCACGTACGCCGCCAGCAGCATGTGCAGCGCCTCGTACCAGAACGCGTCGTTGAAGAAGACCCGCCACACGTCGACGTCGACGATCTTGCCGTCGCGCAACGTGATGCCCGAGGGAGCGTTCATCCAGCTGTTCGCCGCGACGACGGAGAACGTCCCGCCGACGCCGGAAAGCACCACCGGCAACCCGCTCCAGAAGTGCGGCCACGGCGGCAGCCGGTCCCAGCCGTAGATGTAGATCGCGACGAAGATCGCCTCGAGGAAGAAGAAGATCCCTTCGACGGCGAACGGGATCCCGTACGCGGCCCCGAAACGGCCCATCAGGCCCGGCCACAGCAGCCCCATCTCGAAGGAGAGGACGGTGCCGGATACGGCGCCGACGGCGAACAGGACGGCGGCGACCTTCGACCAGCGCTGGGCCAGCAGCAAAGCTTCGGCGTCGTCGTGCCGCAGCGCTCGGTAGTTGGCGATCATCGTGATGAACGTGAAGGCCACGCCGAAGGGCACCAGGATGATGTGGAAGCCCAGGGTGAACGCCATCTGCTCCCGGGCGGGCAGCAGCTGCGACGGCTCGGACGCGCTCGCGATCAACCATCCGGCGGCGGCCGGCGCGGCGAGGGGCATCGCGAAACCTCCCGATTCGTCCTCCGGTCAGCTCACCACGCCGTCGAAACGCCGGACGAACTCCCCCACCGCCTCGACGAATCGATCACACTCGTCCGCGCCGATCGAGAGACTGAGCGCCACGAGGCCGCGGCGCGCGAGATACACGCCGCGGTGCAGCATCTCCAGGTGGAACAGCTCGCGCAGCCCCGGCGCCGGGTCGATGTCGGCGGCGTTGGTGATGGCGGTGCGCTGGAAGTGGACGGTCATGATGCTGCCCAGACCCGTCCACTGGACGCCGGCTGCGCTGCCGACGTCGTTCAGCCGGGAACGCAGGTGTTCGCCGCGCTCGAACAGCTCATCGGCGACGGCCGGGGTGAACAGCTCGGTGAGCCCGGCGAGGCCGGCCGCCATGCTGAAGACGTTGTTGTTGAACGTGCCGGCGTGCGGTACCCCGCCGCCGTCGTAGAGATCGAGGACGTCGGCCCGTCCGCCGAACGCGCCGCTGCTGAGCCCACCCCCGACGTACTTGCCGAGCGTCGTGAGGTCCGGCCGCAGCCCGAGCCGGTCCTGCAGCCCACCGCCGGACATCCGCGAGGTCATCACCTCGTCGAGGATCAGCAGCGCGCCGACCTCGCTCGCCCGCCGCTGCAGCAGTTGCAGGAACTCCAGGCGGGCCGGCACGCAGCCGCCGGCGCCGAGCATCGGTTCGACGAGGATCGCGGCGAGGTCGCCGGCGTGCTGCGTGATCAGCTCGTCGGTGCCCGCGACGTCGTTGTAGGTGCCGACGACCCAGCGGTGCGGGACGTCGATCGCCAGTGGGCGACCGTCCGCACCGAAGCTGAGCACCGAGCCGTGGTAGCCACCGGCGAAGACCAGGACGCTCGTGCGGCCGGTGAACGTCGTTGCCGTCGCGAGGGCGAGCAGGTTCGCCTCGGTGCCGGAGTTGGTGAACCGCACCCGCTCGATCGAGTCGAAGCGCTCGCACAGCACGCGCGCGAGCTGGGCCTCGCCGGGGCCGGGTGCGCCGTAACCCCAGCCGGCGTCGAGCGCTCCCTCGATGGCCCGCCGGATGACGGGGTGGTCGTGGCCGTACAGGCCGGCGGTGTACTCACCGAGCAGATCGACGTATTCGTGGCCGTCCAGGTCGGTGATGCGGGCGCCGGCACCGGAGCCGACGGTGAGCGGGAAGGGCGGGTAGTAGACGGTGCTGCGGGTCGTCCCGCCCGGAAAGACGGCCCGAGCGTCCTCGTACGCCGCCGCGCTGGCCGGGTTGGCCGCGACGTAACGCGCGCGAGCATGCTCGAGGGCCTGGTCCAGGTCGGCCGACGTCATCGTCATGGCATGGACGGTAGCGCCACGTATTCGGTTCGGCGGGCGAGCGACCCGTTGGGCAAGATGGGCCGGTGGAACGGCAGATCTTGATCTTCGATGCGGACGACACGTTGTGGGAGAACAACGTCATCTTCGAGCGGGTGGTCGACGACTTCGTCGCCTGGCTGGAGCATCCGACCCTCGAGCCGGACGCGATCCGCGGCATCCTGGCCGAGATCGAGGAAGCCAACATCGTCTCGCACGGCTACGGCAGCCAGAGCTTCCTGCGTTCGCTGGCCGACTGCTTCACCCACCTCATGCAACGGCCGGTCGGGGCGGACGAGCAGGCGCGGTTCGCCGAGTTCGCCGACGCGTTCAGCCACAACCGGGTCGAGCTGATCCGCGACGTGACGGACGTGCTGGACGACCTGGCCACGCGACACGACCTGTACCTGATGACGAAGGGCAAGGCCGAGGAGCAGCAGCGCAAGATCGACGTCTCGGGGCTGGCGCACCACTTCCGGGGCGTGGACATCGTCCCGGTGAAGCAGCCCGAGACGTACCGGCAGATCGTCGCTGCTCGCGGCTTCGACCCGTCCCGGACGTGGATGATCGGCAACTCGCCGAAGTCGGACATCATCGCCGCGCGGGCGGCCGGGTTGCGCGCGGTCTTCGTACCGCATCCCAACACCTGGGCGCACGAGCACGCCGAGCTGGATGCCGATGACCCGCTCATCCTCCAGCTCGATGCGTTCGGGGACCTGGTCAAGCACTTCTGAGCGCGGTGACCAGCCACGCAGCGGCGTCGAACCAGACGCCGTCCGGTCGCTGATGGGCTTCGAGCATGGCGCGCAGGCGATCGAGCGCACGTTGCTCGTCCTGACCGGCGAGCAGCGCGCGGGTGAAGGCGAAGCCGCGCACGAAGTCGAGGGCGTCCTCGACGTCGCTGCCGTACCGGATCGGTTCGCGGACGTCCTCGCACTCAACCTTCGCGAAACCCGCTCGCTCGAGAAGGTGGGTCGTCGCTGCTCGGTCGCCGAGCGAGAAGTGCTCGAGGCCGTCTCCCGTTACGGCTTCGCCGGTCAGCGCGCGGTGGATCTCGGCGTCCCACTCGTTCTGGTCGGCCGGTTGCCAGACCATCATGACGAGCTGCCCGCCCGGGCGCAGCGCATCGTTGATGTTGGCAAAGGCGGCGGACGGGTCGGCGAAGAACATCGTGCCGAAGCGGCTGATCACGAGGTCGAAATGCGCATTCTCAAAGGCGTGGCGTTGCGCGTCGGCGGCTTCGAAGCGGACGTTCGGGATGCCGCGCGCGGCCGCGCGGGCCCGCTCGATCGCCGGGGCCGATACGTCGATGCCGAGCGCACTGCCTTGGTGTGCGGCGCGGGCCGCGCCGCGCGTCGTGCGGCCTTCGCCGCAGCCGATGTCGAGGACGTGCTCGTGCCCCTCGATGTTCCACGCGCGGCGGAACACGGCGTCGAGGCGTTCGAGCTCGAGGTCGTACCGGCTGAGGGCATCGTCGTCGGTCACGTTGGCATCGTCTCGTCCGGGTCCCACCGGAATTGTCGTAGGGGTGTTCTACGTTCGATTCGTGGCTTCGGGGAGCTTCGATCGGGCGGTCGCTGGGTTGTCGGCGGCGGTCGATGAGCTGCTGTCCGCCGACGTCTCGGATCTTGAAGAGGCCGCGCTGGTTGAGGGTCTGCGGGGCTTTGAGGCGCAGCGTCGGCGTCTGGAGGCGGTGGAGTATCGGCTGATCAAGCAGGCCAATGACACGCATCTGCCGGCCTCGTGTGCGACCCGGACGGTGGCCGGGGTGCTGGCGACGGTGTTGCGGATCGACACCCGCGAAGCCCGCCGGCGGGAGACGCGGGCGTTGGACTGCGGCCCGCGGGTCACCCTGACCGGGGAACATCTGGAGCCGGTGTTGCCGCGACTGGCCGCGGCGATCGCCGAGGGCACCGTGTCGCCGGATCAGGTCGATGTGATCGTGCAGGCGATGAGCAAGATCCCCGACTGTGCGCCGGCCGAGGCGTGGCCGATCGTGGAAGGGGTGCTGGTGGCGGCCGCGGAGTTCGAGGCGCCGCGGCAGCTGCGCCGCACCGCCCACGAACTGCTGACCCGCCTGGACCCGGACGGCGAAGCAGAGGCCGAGCAGCACCGCGAACGCGAGCGCCGCTTCACCCTCTCGCTCTTGCCCAACGGCTGGTCGCGCCCGTCCGGGCGGCTCGACCCGCAACTGACCGCCCAGTTGCAGGCGGTGCTGGACGCGTTGGCCGCGCCCCGCCCGGCCGCGGATGGCACGCCGGATCCGCGCTCGCCGGAGCAGCGCCGCCACGACGGGCTGGCCGAGGCGATCGACTGGGTGCTGCGCACCGACCAACAACCCCAGGGGGCCGGCGGGCACGCGCCGATCAGCGTGCTCGCCACCACGACCATGGCCGAACTGACCAAAGCGGCCGGGATGGCCGAGGCCCAAAGCCTGGACCTGAGCGGCCTGGGCGACGACCTCGCTGACCTACTGGCCGCCACGAGCAGCGGCCTGGCGACGTTGGCGCATGGGCAGGCGATCACCGCCGCCACCCTGCTGGCCTGGGCCTGCGAAGCCGAAATCGTGCCGGTGGTGTTCAACGAGAGCGGCGGCGTCCTCTCCTACGGCCGGACCCGCCGCTACGCCACCCCCGGCCAACGCCGCGCACTCGCCGCCCGCGATCGGGGCTGTTCGTTCCCGGGTTGTGATCGGCCGCCGGCCTGGTGTCAGGCCCACCACGTCCTGGAGTGGATCAAGGACGGCGACACCGACCTTGAGAACA
>Ga0068855_100008782_pt1 | contig 12213 bp, 9 predicted proteins | sample KBSCornC52_FD_66592 | JGI IMG/M metagenome (GOLD analysis project Ga0068855, IMG submission 66592) | Corn rhizosphere microbial communities from Kellogg Biological Station, Michigan, USA - KBS Corn C5-2 | ecosystem: Host-associated > Plants > Roots > Rhizosphere > Soil ...
CAGCCTGGAGGCGGAATTCGTGGTGCGGGTATCGCCGCTTCTGCACCAGGCGATCCTGGCGCTGTTCGACGACCACACGACCTCAGAACGCACCGCCCTCCTCATCCAGCTCGCCATGCTGGAACTGCATCAGGCCGAGGATTCCGCGACCTTCATTCCGTTGCCGCACGAACCGCGCTGCCGGCGCGCCGCCGACATCGTGCTGGCGGACCTGACCGGCGACCACGAGATCGAGACGCTGGCGCGTGAGGTCGGCACCTCGGCGCGGACGCTGTCGCGGCTGTTCGCGGCCGAGACCCAGCTCAGCTTCAAGAGCTGGTGCCAGCGCGCCCGAATTGCGGCCGCGATCGAAAAGCTGTCGACCGACGTCAACCTCTCGGTCAAGCAGCTCGCCTCCGACCTAGGTTACGCCAGCGTGCCGGCGTTTTCCCACGCCTTCCGGCAGGTTACCGGCAAGACGCCGACTGAGTTTGCGGAAAAGGTATAGTCGGGGCGTGTAGCAAACGGGTTCGATTCGAGGCCGCCCTGCTTAGGGAAGATCGGAGGTTTGATCGATGGTTGTTTGGACTCCTCTCAAGTTCAACTGCGGACGAGAGATCGCAAACCGGTTTGTCATTGCACCGCTAACGACCGATTCTTCCCACGAAGACGGGACGTCTCCCGAAAACGAACTCGAATTTGTCCGGCGGCGTTCCGCCAGCGGATTCGGGGCTACCATTTCTTCCGCCGCTTACGTCGCGCAAGACGGGCGTTCCTGGCAGGGAATAGGTGCGGCCCATGACGGACACTTGTCCAGTCTCCACCGGCTCGCTGCGGCGATGCGAGCCGCGGGAGGTCTTGCGATCCTGCAGATTTACGACGGTGGCCGCATCGCCAAGCCCGAGTTGATCGGTGAGCAGGTTCTGCGTGCACCTTCCGCCGTTGCATCGCTGCGGCCGGGAGCCAGGACGCCGCGGGCGATGACATCAGATGAGGTAGAAAACCTGATAGCAAGCTTTCGAGAAGCTGCATCCCTCGCCCGGAAAGCCGGTTTCGACGGCGTCGAGATCCACGGAGCCAATCATTACGCGGTTCATCAGTTCTTTTCACCGCGGGCCAATCATCGCACCGATAAGTGGGGAGGCACGCTTTCGAAACGTATGACCTTTCCGCTCGCTGTCGCGCAGGCCGTTCGCGGTGCACTCGGTCCAGAACTGATCGCCGGGTTTCGCGTGACGCCATTCGAGGCCGAGGCGGACGGTTACACGCTGGAGGACGCCAAACAGCTTTGCAACGAACTGGCCGGGCTGAATCTCGACTATATCTCGGTTTCGCTCGATGATTACCGGATGAGCCGACCGGCGCGGGAGACCCGTGTCTATAACGGTCCGGTCGAGAAGGTTGATGCCCCGGCAGAGAATCCGATCACGGCATTTGCCCGCGTTATCGCGGGTCGCAGCGCGGTCATGGCAAGCGGCGGGATCAAGACGTGCGTCGATGCCGAAGGCGCGATCAAATTGGGAGCTGATCTGGTCGCGGTAGGACGTGCGGTGGTGGTTGATCCGGAATGGCTTGCCAAAGTCCGGAGCAACAGCGAAGCATCGATCCTTGCGGGACTGCCGAAGGATGAGTTCGAAATAGCCAAAACTTTGAGCATTCCTCCGCGCATGGTCGAATATCTGTTGAGCCGTCCGGGTTGGATCCCTCGCCTCTAGCTCGGTTATTTAGGACTCGTCATGCGCGGGCTTGACCCGCGTATCCATCTACCTTCGTGAAAAGCCCGTTGAAGCGGGATGGAAAGCCGGGTCAAGCCCGGCCATGACAAGTCATTCGCCGGCAATGACATATTTCCGTGCGATCAGTGCGCTTGATTGGTATCGGCAGAACCCCAAATCACGTGTAGCATCGTCAGCTAAACCGCCGGATCAGACCGCCCCATGGCCAACGCCTTCTTCTCCGACTTGCTTTCGACCATTTCCGAACGCGGCCGCACGCTGCTGCGGCGCGGCGGCTCTTCCAACGGCCGCCCGGACGCTTCCGAACTGCTGGAGCTGTGCGAAGCGCTGCTGTCGGGCCGCGGCGAAGCCTCCGGCATTGCGATTGCCCGCGACGTGTTCGACGGTTACCGCGACCTCGACGCCGCCGGACGGCAGTCGTTCTTCGCAGCGCTCGCCCGCGATTACGGCCCTGATCGCGAAAAGCTGTCGCAGGCGATCGAGAGCTGGCGGGCGCAACCGAGCGACGACGATGCCAGCGACCTGCATTTTGCGTCCGAGCCGCGGCGGCAGGAACTGATCCGCCGGCTCAACCGCGCGCCCGGCGGCACCAGCGAACTGGTGTCGATGCGCGCCGACCTGCTTTCGCTGATGAAGGGCAACAAGGATCTGGCGGTGCTCGACCGTGACGTCGTGCACCTGCTGTCATCCTGGTTCAACAGGGGATTTCTCGTGCTGCGCAGAATAGACTGGTCGACGCCGGCGAATATTCTGGAACAGATCATCCGTTACGAGGCGGTGCACGAAATCCGCGACTGGAACGACCTGCGCCGCCGCATCGATCCGATCGACCGGCGCTGCTACGCCTTCTTCCACCCACAGCTTTCGGACGAGCCGCTGATCTTCGTCGAGGTGGCGTTGACCGAGGCGATCCCGACCGCGATCGCGCCATTGCTGGCCGCCGAGCGGCCGCTGGTGCCGGTCGAGCGCGCCCGTACCGCGGTGTTCTATTCGATCTCCAACACCCAGAAGGGCCTTGGCGGCATTTCGTTCGGCAGCTTCCTGATCAAGCAGGTGGCGGAGGAACTGCGCCGCGAATTGCCCAGGCTCGACAACTTCGTCACACTGTCGCCGGTGCCGGGCTTCATGACCTGGCTGAAGCAGGCCGAGGACGTTCCTGTCAGCGACGAGGAACGGACGCTGCTGGAAAACCTCGACAAGCCAGACTGGTTCGAGGATGCGGAATTGACCGCGCAACTGCGTGGCGTGCTGGAGCCGCTGGCGGCGCATTATTTCCTCAAAGCCCGCACGTCAAAGGGCCGCCTGATCGATTCGGTGGCGCGCTTCCATATCGGCAACGGCGCCCGGCTGGAACGGGTCGACTGGCTCGGCGACCTCTCGCCGAAGGGCCTGCGCGAATCCGCAGGCATCATGGTCAACTATCTCTATCGCCTCGACGACATCGAGAAAAACCACGAGGCCTATGCCAACCAGGGCGAGATCGCGGCTTCGAGTGCGGTGAAGAAGCTGTTGAAGACCGAGGGGCGAAGGCTGCTGGATATGCGGCTGTCGTAGGTTTCTTCCGTCATTGCGCGCGAAGCGAAGCAATCCAGACTTACTTTGTCGAAAGCTGGATTGCTTCGCTTCGCTCGCAATGACGATCAGAACCTCGCCCTTGCCGAAACGCGCACCGTACGGCCCTGCCCCGGCGAGATGTTGTTGTTGCCGTCGGCGGACGCCCAGTATCCCTGGTTGAAGAGATTCTCGACGTTGAGCTGCGCTTTCCAGGTCTCGTTGATCTTGACGTAGACCGCGGCATCGACACGGACGAAGCCCGGCAACCGCACGAAGTCGTCGGAGGCCGCAAAGGAATCCGAGAAGTAGATGACGCCGAGGCCGGCGGACCACATCGGATCGAACTGGTATTTGTTCCACAGCGAGACCTGGTTGAGCGGCACCAGTTGCACCCGGTTGCCCTTAAGGAACGTCGGCGCCGGCGGCGGAATCGCGGTCGATGTCGAGCTGTTGGTGTCGCTGCCGAGCCGTGCGTCGGTATAGGCATAGCCGAGCGTGGCCTGCCAATCCTTGGTGACGTAACCGGTCAGCGCCGTCTCAAAGCCCTTGATGACGTTGCTGCCGCTGATCGCGAACAGGCCGCCGCCGATCGCGAGCGGCACGTTGGTGCGGTTCAACTGATAGATCGCCGCGGTGTATTGCAGTTTCGGAAGGATGTTCCACTTGACGCCGACTTCGGTGTTTTCGAATTTCTGCGGCGGGATCAGCGCCGAGCCGGTATTGAGCGCGCTGAACTGATCGCCCGACGACGGCAGGTAGGAAATGCTGTAAGCGCCGTAGACCGAGAGATTGTCGACCGGCTTCACGATCACGGCGGCGCGCGGCGATATCTTCTCGTCAGTGCGCTGCCGGAAGATGTTGGCGTTCTCGTCGGTGGCCGCCATATCGAAGCGATCATAGCGCGCGCCTGCGATCAACTGCAGCCAGCGCGTGACGTCGATCTGGTCCTGCGCATAGGCGGACTGGATGTTGAGCCGGTAGACGCTGAACGAATCCGGCGTGGTGACGCCGTCCGGATTGCTGGCCGCGGGATGATGGATGAAGTTGATGATTCCGAAATAGGTCGGGTCGAAGGCGTTGCCGGTGTCGACGTTCTTGCCGGTATTGGCGAAGATGCCGGTGTTGCGCAGATCGATGCCGGTCTGTCGGCCGAATTCCGTTCCGAACGCGATGGTGTGATGGATCGGGCCGGTCACGGTCTTGTAGATGAAGTCGGTCTGGTTGAACGCGTTCTCGCGGTTGGTGGTGTGGTTATAGGCGTTGTAGGTGAAGGTCCCTGCCGGCGTCACCGAACTCGCGGGATAGACGTTCTGGTAGCCGCGGTTGTAGTCGGCATAGAGCGACGAGTTCTTCACCGTCAGCCCGTTGCCGAAATCGTGCTCGATCACGGCCATGCCGGTCTGCACGTCGGCCCAGGTGTAGTTGTAGTTCGGGCTGCCGAAAAATCGTTGCGAGTTGCCGTTCGGCGCAAACGGTCCCGTCGGATTGCCGAGCACGCCGGTGCCGATCGAGGGATTGCCGCGGTCGGCGGTCTCGCGGTCGTGGTAGAATTCGTAGCTCAGCTTGATCTTGGTGTCGTCGTCCGGCTTCAGCGTCACCGTCGGGTTGAAGCCGTATCGCTCCAGATGGTTGAAATCGCGAAACCCGTCGGCGCCTTCGTAAAACGTATTCAGGCGCACCGCGACGTTCTCGTTGACGGCCTGGCCGGCGTCGAGCGTGACGCGGCGGTCGCCCCATGAGCCGGTCTGGGCGCCGGCCTCGTAGACCCGGTTGCCGTCGGCTTCCTTGAGCGTGCGGTTGACCACGCCGCCGCCTGCGCCGCGCCCGAACACCAGCGCGGCCGGCCCCTTCAGCACCTCGACGCTCTGGGCATTGTAGATGTCGCGATAATACTGCACGTCGTCGCGAAAACCGTTGACGAAGAAATTGGCACTGGAATCGACGCCGCGGATCACGAGTTCGTCGCGGTTGCCTTCGCCCTGGTGGATCGCGACACCAGGCACATAGCGCGTCAGGTCGGTGATGCTGTGGGTGCTCTGGTCCTGGATGAAATCCTTGGTCAGCACCGAGACGGATTGCGGAACGTTGAGCAGCGGCGTGTTGGTCTTGGTTCCAACCGAGCTGCTGTCGGAGTAATAACCTGATGTGCCGGTGCGGATGTCCTGCGATACGGCAAACGGCTTTGCCGCTGGAACGGCCTCGGGACGCCGCGCGGTTTGCGTCCGGCGGCTCCGCGCAGCACCGTTCGGGCGCGGCGCCGGCGACGGGTTCGAGCGACGCGCGGTTTCGGGTGCGATCACAGTGACCGGCGGCAGCGAGGTCGCGCTCGGCGCTGTTGCTGTCTGTGCGCCCGCGGTCGTGCCCAGGCCGTTCAAGATCAGGTAGCTCGCCGAAACCAGCGCGGGCCAGGCGATCGAGCCGGTGCGGTTCGCGTCAGAAATCTTTGTCATGGTGTCGTCCCCAACGATGTATCGCCTTGGCTGAAGGCGATACATCGTCCTCTAAGGAGGAGAGACGCCGTGCGTCCAGACGACGCGGTCGGAAAAATTTCTGCGCAAGCGCGGAATAAACCCGGGACAGATTGTTTAGACCAAATCCAGCAACTCGAAATTTCAGAGAAAGCCAACAGATCCGGGCGCTTCTCGAATTCGCGCCGCGTTTTCCTGAAGAACGATTGAAGGCTCGGGAAGAGCCATTTTTGAAGCTATTCTAGTTTGAACCGATTCTAAACTCCCGGCGCATCACGCGGCCTCACGCCGCCAGCGCCTTCATCTCCTGGTAGAGATCGGATTTGCCCTCGAAGCCGATGCCCGGCAGATCCGGCATGGTGATGTGGCCGTTCTCGACACGCACGCCGTCGGGGAAGCCGCCATAAGGCTGGAACAGGTCGGGGTAGCTCTCATTGCCGCCGAGCCCGAGGCCGGCGGCGATATTGAGCGACATCTGGTGGCCGCCATGCGGGATGCAGCGGCTCGCCGACCAGCCGTGGGTCTTCAGCATCGCGAGCGTGCGCTGGTATTCGCAGAGACCATAGGACAGCGCGCAATCGAACTGCAGCCAGTCGCGGTCCGGTCGCATGCCACCGTAACGAATCAGATTGCGCGCGTCCTGATGGCTGAACAGGTTTTCACCGGTTGCCATCGGCCCGGGATAGAATTCCGCCAATGCCGCCTGCAGCGCGAAGTCGAGGGGATCGCCGACTTCCTCGTACCAGAACAACGGATACTCCCGCAGCATTTTTGCGTAGGCGATCCCGGTCTCCAGATCAAAGCGGCCGTTGGCATCGACGGCCAACTGCGCCTGGCTGCCGATCTCCTTCAGCACGGCTTCGATGCGCTCACGGTCTTCGGCGATCGGCGCGCCGCCGATCTTCATCTTCACGACATTGTAGCCGCGGTCGAGATAGCCGCGCATTTCCGCTCGGAGCGCCGACAGGTCCTTGCCGGGATAATAGTAGCCGCCGGCCGCGTAAACGAACACGCGTGGATTGGCGGTCAGGCCGTGGCGTTCGGCGAGCAAACGAAACAGCGGCTTGCCCGCGATCTTCGCCACCGCATCCCAGACCGCCATGTCGATGGTGCCGACCGCGACCGAGCGCTCGCCATGGCCGCCCGGCTTCTCGTTCGACATCATCGCCGACCAGACCCTGTCCGGATCGAGATTGTTGCCGCTTGCATCCAGCAGCGTCTTGGAATCAGCCTCCTTCAGCCGCGGCGCGAAGCGCTCGCGGATCAGGCCGCCCTGCCCGTAGCGGCCGTTGGAATTGAAGCCGTAGCCGACCACGCGCTTGCCGTCGCGCACGACGTCGGTGACCACGGCGACAAGGCTCGTCGTCATCTTGGTGAAATCGATATAGGCGTTACGGATCGGCGAGGAGATCGGTTTTGTGATTTCGCAGACGTCGACGATGCGGACCATGGGGTCTGGCTTTCAGTAGCTCTCGTCATTGCGACGAGCGGAGCGACGAAGCAATCCATCTTTCTGCAAAAGAAAGGCTGGATTGCTTCGCTTCGCTCGCAATGACGTTGAGAGAGTTGTGCGCGTCAGCTCGCCGCCTTGTCGCGGAAATACGGTTCGACCGAACCGTGAACCTTGATGGTCAGCGGGTTGCCGTAACGGTCCTTGGCATTGCCGGCGGTGACGCGGACCCAGCCCTCGCTGATGCAGTATTCCTCGACATTGGTCTTTTCGACGCCTTTGAAGCGAATGCCGACATCGCGCGACAGTATCTCTTCATTGTAGTACGGGCTGCTCGGATTGACCGAGAGACGGTCGGGGAATTGGTCGCTCATGGTTTTGCTCGCTTCGTTCAAAGTAAAGCCTCGATTTCTTTTTTCATGCCCTCGGGCGTCGCGGTCGGCGCGTACCGCCCGACCACCTTGCCGGACCGGTCGACCAGGAATTTGGTGAAATTCCACTTGATCGACGATCCGAGCAGGCCGGATTTCTCGGCCCGGAGATACTGATACAAGGGATGGGCGCCGGAGCCGTTGACGTCGATCTTGGCGAACATCGGAAACGTCACGGCATACTTGGTCTCGCAGAATTGCTCGATCTGGCTGGCGTCGCCCGGCTCCTGGGCGCCGAACTGGTTGCAGGGAAAGCCGAGGACCGAAAAGCCCCGCGGGCCGAGTTCCTGCTGCAGCGCCTGCAGGCCCTTGTACTGCGGCGTAAAACCGCATGCGCTGGCGGTATTGACGATGAGGAGCACCTGGCCCTCGAACCGCCTGAGCGGAACGTCCTCGCCTGCGAGCGACTGCGCCGTAAAGTCGTAAATGCCTGGCATCGTGCTCTCTTTGTTGGCCAGCCGGTTCGTCAGCCGGCCGGATCGATCGCCGCGGATGGCGTACCGCCGGCCTCAATCGCCTCGCCCGCCGCGAGAAGGAGATCCTCGCGAAAGCGGCCGGAGACGATCTGAACGCCGACGGGAATCCGTCCGACTAGCCCGGTCGACACCGTTAGCCCGGGCAGGCCCATCAGGGGAATGCCGATCTGCGGCATCTGCGCATGCCAGACCCGAGCAAAGGACGCCTCGTCCTTGCGGTCGAGGTGATCCGGGAACGGCAATTCGCCGGACACCGGCATCAGCAGCACCGGATATTTCTCGAAGAACGCCAGCCATTCGCGCGTCAGCGTCAAGCGTCGCGTCAGCGTTTTCGACAGATCGAACGGAAACACCTTTGACCGGTTGCCGCGCAGGCAGGCCAGCGCGCCGGGATCGCCCTCGCGCTCGGCCGCTTCCAGTTGCGCCTCATAGCCGTCGCCGAGCCACAGCTTGGTATTGAGCTCGGCCGCTTCGCGCAGCGGCGGCGTATTCGATATTTCCTCCACGATCCACCCGGCGCGCTCGAGGCGCTTGCCGGCATCGGCGACCGCGGCCTTCACTTCCGGAACGGGATCAAGACCGTCGGGGTTGAGGCAGATCGCGGCGCGCTTCGGCATCGGCGGGCCCAGCAGGGGTGCTGGCACCCACCAGGGATCGCGTGCGTCCATCGCCGACATTGCCACCAGCGCGATCCTGAGATCGGCAATGGTGCGCGCCAGCGGACCGGACACCGCGCAGAGCTGCGGACCGATGCCGCGTTCAGGCAGCGCGGCGTTGAACGCCGGAATGCGGCCGAGAGTCGTCCGCAGGCCGTGCACGCCGCAGGCATAGGCCGGATAGCGGATCGAGCCGGCGATATCGGTGCCGTGGGCAATATGCCCGATGCCGGCCGCGACCGCGGACGCGGCGCCACCGGACGAGCCGCCCGGCGTAATGCCGGGATCGCGGGGATTCCTGGTGTCGCCATGAACCAGATTGGTGGTGAACCAGCGATAGGAAAAGGCCGGGCAGTTGGTGCGGCCGAGGATGACCGCTCCGGATTTTCGCAAGTTGTCGATCACCGGGCTGTTGCTCTTGGCGATGGTGTCGCGCTGCAGCTTCAGCCCGTTGGTGGTGGCAAAGCCTTGCTGGTCGATATTGACCTTCACCGTGACGGGAACCCCCGCCAGCGGCCCGACCTCCTCGCCCCGGCCGATCGCGGCGTCAACGGCGGATGCCTGCGCCAGCACGTCCGCGGGCCTGTGGTCGATGACGGCGTTGAGTTTCGGATTGACCGCGTCGAGCCGGGCCAATGCGGCCTGTGCCGCCTCCTTGGCCGAGAGCTTTTTCGACTTGATCAAGGCGGCCAGATCTTGGGCCGACAGACGCCAGATATCCTGCATGTGAAACCCCGTTTGACGGGCTCTTGTAGCGCCGACAAGAGGGCAGCGCCAGCGGGCCGGAAATGAGGCTTCAGCGCACGCGCGCGATGTAGTAAGCGAGATCGGCGATCTGCTCCTTGGGCACCGCCCCCATCACGTCGGCCATGCTGCCATCATAGCCGTGACGGCTGTTGTCCTTGTATTCGCCGAGCGTCTTGGCGAGGTAATCCTCGCGCTGGTTGGCGATCCGCGGGACGTTTTCCTTGCCGGAAAAATCGCCGTTATGGCAGGTGTTGCAGAGATATTGCTTCACCAGCGCCTGGCCGCGCTGCATCCGCGCCGGCTCGCCGGCATCAGTTGGCGGCGCGGGCTTTGGAATTTTGGCGATGTAATCGGAAAAATTGCGGAGGTCGTCGTCGGTCAGCGCCTTCGCCATCTCGTTCATCGGCTCGAAGTCGCGCAGCTTCTCGCGAAACATGAAGAGCTGGATCAGCGCATAGGGCGCCTGCTGGCCGCCGAGCGACGGCGTGTTCTCGGTCCCGGATTGGCCTTTTTCGCCGTGACAGCCCTGACACGTGACGAAGCGCTCTTCGAGCGTCTCGGCGCCGGCTGAAAAGGTGATGGAGGCGAGTATCAGGGCCAGAGTTATTTTACGCATTGAGCATTCCCCGGCTCTTCGTCATTCCGGGTCTGGGGCTTGCGCACCAGCCCGGAATGACTACAGACGCATCATTACTTACTTCCCAGCGACCTTCTGCTTGCCGTAGGTGATGCGATAAACGGCGCCGTTCCAGTCGTCGGAGACCAGCATCGAGCCGTCCTTCAATTGCATCACGTCGACGGGGCGGCCGACATACTTGTTGTCCTGGAGGAAGCCGGTGATGAGCGGCTCCATCGACTTCACGGTGCCGTCCTTGTTCAGCTTGACGACGACGACGTCGCCACCCTGCTTGTTCGTTTTATTCCACGAGCCGTGACGCGCGACGATGATCGCGTTCTTGTAGGATTTCGGGAACATGCTGCCTGTGTAGAAGCGCATGCCCAGCGCTGCGACGTGCGGACCCATCAGTCCGACCGGCGCGGTGTAGTCCTTGCAGTCCTTGCCCCAGCCAAGCTCCTGGTCGATGATGTTACCCTGCAGGCAGTAGGGCGCGCCGAAATGTTCGCCCTGCTTGGTGACGCGGTTGAGTTCGTCCTCCGGCACCGTCTCCGACAGCCAATCCCGGCCGTTGTCGGTGAAGTACATCTGCTTGTTCTCGGGATTCCAGTCGAATCCGACCGTGTTGCGCACGCCGCGCACGTAAATCTCGGCGCCGGTGCCATCGAGGTTCATCCGGCGGATCTGGCCGTGGTCTTCGTCATGCAGCACCACGTTGCCGGGCTGTCCGACCGGAACGTAGAGCTTGTTGTCCGGGCCGATGGCGATGAACTTCCAGCCATGGGCTTCGTCCTTTGGAAGCTTGTCGTAGATCATGGTCGGCTTCGGTGGACTGTCCAGATTGTCCTCGACCTTGTCGATCTTGGAAACCTTCGACAGTTCGGCGATGTAGAGCGTGCCGTTCTTGAACGCGACGCCGTTCGGACGATAGAGACCGGAGGCGATCACCTTGACAGACCGCTTGCCGTCCTTGTTCTCGATGCCATAGACCTTGTCGACGAGGCGGCTGCCGACAAACACGGTGCCTTTGTCGCCAAGCGCAAGCGAGCGCGCATTCGCCATGCCAGCGGCATAGACCTCGATGTTGAAGCCGGGTGGCAGCTTGAGTTTCGCGATCGGCAGCTTGTCGGGTGCCCCCGCCAGCGGCGGCGGGGCGACCGGGGCGAGCTTGGCAGCGGCTTCATTGTCCGCAGGCCGTCCGATCAGCGGCGAGCCCGGCGGCAGCGGGGCGGGCGCGGCCGCAGGTGCAGCACCGGCCGCCGGCGCGGCGGGCTGCTGGGCGACGGCACTGAGTGTGAGTGCACCGAAGAAAGCACCGGCCAGCAAAAGGCTGCGCGATGCCGACGAATAGCTCTTCATGAGTTTCTCCCTTGGCGGAAGCCGTTTTCCTCGCGCAGGCAATGATGACGCCGGCGCCGGTGGCTTTCCCGAACGACAGTCTCCGACATTTGTCCGTACATTTGCAATCGGAAACATCTCCGCAAAGCAAGGTTGCGCGGCCGGAATAGACGAGAAGACGCGGTGTAGCCTGCACGTCATTCCGGGATGGTCCGAAGGGCCAGACCCGGAAGTTCGAGATTCCCCGATGTGCATTGCACATCTGAGGTTCGTGCTACGCACGCCCCGGACTGACAAGTCACTGCTGCGTCAATGCTTGGTGATTGGACCGTCCGGGGTGTCGAGCAGAATCGCTTCCGAGAACGGAAATTCCAGCACGATCTCGCCTTCGTCGTCGGTAACCTCGATGGTGGCGTTCAGCAGCGCGCCATCGGCACCCTCGGTCCGTAGCAGCTCCCGGATCATCGCGCGCGCCATTTCCCAGGCGCGGTCGGGATCCCTGAGCAGTTCACCATCGGGATCGGAAATCAGCTCATCGCCGATACGGGTATTGAAGAAATAGCGTGGCATCGCCGCAAACCTGGTTCCGTCGGCGGCCCCGCGACCGGAGGCTGCCATTCTCACAAGTTCTTTATCCGGAGCCGGCGGCGCTCCGTCTGGCAAATCGTCCTTGGCAAAATCGTCATTCGCGGCGGTGCGAACAACCGCGAAATGCTTGATCCCATGCTGTTTTGAGCCGGACCGGCCGCACAACTGCGTGAG
>Ga0068855_100008789_pt1 | contig 12208 bp, 15 predicted proteins | sample KBSCornC52_FD_66592 | JGI IMG/M metagenome (GOLD analysis project Ga0068855, IMG submission 66592) | Corn rhizosphere microbial communities from Kellogg Biological Station, Michigan, USA - KBS Corn C5-2 | ecosystem: Host-associated > Plants > Roots > Rhizosphere > Soil ...
TACGCGAGCGTGCAGGTGGACGACCCGCGCGAGCAGGGCACGCTCTGCGGCCCGCTGATCTCGCAGGAAGGCTTCGACGACATGCAGGAGGCGCTCGACCGGGCGCGCGCCGACGGCGGCACCGTGAGCGGCGGCGAGCGAGTGCTGGCCGACCGCTGGCCGGACGCGTACTACGTGCGGCCCGCGATCGTGCGAATGCCCGGACAGACCGATGTCGTGCGCGAGGAGACGTTCGCGCCGGTGCTGTACGCGATGACGTACTCGGACATGCAGCAGGCGCTGGATCTGCACAACGACGTGCCGCAGGGCCTGTCCTCTTGCATCTTCACCGGCGACCTGCGCGAGGGCGAGCGGTTCCTGGCGCCGGCCGGATCGGATTGCGGGATCGCGAACGTCAACATCGGCCCCAGCGGCGCCGAGATCGGCGGCGCCTTCGGCGGCGAGAAGGAGACCGGCGGCGGCCGCGAGTCGGGGTCCGATGCCTGGAAGGCATACATGCGCCGGCAGACGGCCACGGTCAACTACTCGACCGAGCTGCCGCTGGCGCAGGGCATCGTGTTCGACGCGGGATGATCCGCAGCCGCCGGCCCGACCTGGTCGGCTGGACCACATCGCATCGCCGCAGGGACGACGGCGCCACCGAGTCGACGCAGCGGGCGATCGTGACCGGCCCGGCGGCCGATCACTCCGCCGAAGGCGCCGCGGCGCTGGGCGCCGCCTACTGGCGAGCCGTGGCGCAGACCACGGCCGGCCTGGTCGGCAGGCGCGAGAGCGACGCCGGATCGGAGCTGCGCCTCGGCCGAAGGGGGCCGGTGCTGCTCCGCTTCGGGCCACCCCGGTACGACGTCACCGCCACGGGCGTCTCCGCGGCCTATCCGATCACCGGCGGCCTGCTGGCCCGCCGCCCGTCCGGATCGCTGACGCTCTCGATGGAGGATCGCGACGGCGAGGTCGAGCTGCGGTCAGCCATCGCCGACTACTACCCCACGCTGGCGGCTCGTCCGGGAGCGCCCGCCTGGACAGGCGAGGTCTACAACCAGGTGCAGGCGCGCCTGCACGCCCGCGTCAGCCGCAGCTACTTCCGGCACGTGGCCCGCGGAGCGCCGATATGAGGATCGCGGTGCTCGGTGCGTCCGGCACGGTTGGGTCGGCGCTTGTCCCGGTGCTCGCCCGCGAGCACGAGGTGGTGGCGATCTCGCGGCGACCGCACCCCGGCGGGCACGACGATGTCGCCTGGATGGTGGGCGACGTCATGAACCCGACCAGCATCCACCGGGCGCTGGCCGGTGTGGATGTGGTCTGCTACCTCGTCCACTCGCTGGGTCAGGACGACTTCGCCGCCCGTGACCGCCGCGGCGCGTCCATCGTCGCCCGAGCGGCGGCATCACGAGGGGTGGCGCAGATCGTCTACCTGGGCGGACTGGGCGACGAATCCGACAACCTCTCGGAGCACCTCGAGAGCCGCCGGGAGACGGAACACTGCCTGGCCGAGGGCAGCGTGCCGCTGACGACCATCCGCGCGGGCATGGTGGTGGGGCCAGGAAGCGCGGCGTTCGAAACGATCCTGGCGCTGGTCGACCGGCTGCCGGCGATGGTGTGCCCCCGCTGGGTATCGACGCCGACGCAGCCGATCGCCGCCGACGACGTCGTGCGCTACATCGCGGGCGTCTGCGGGAACAGCGAGGCGATCGGCCAGACGTTCGACGCAGGCGGTCCCGAGGTGATGACGTACCGGGAGATGATCGAGCGCATCGCGGGGCTCCGCCACAAGCATCCCGTGATCGTCGAGGTGCCCTTCCTGACCCCGAGGCTGTCCTCGCTCTGGCTGCGGTTGGTCACTCCGGTCCAGGCCGGCGTCGCGCGTCCGCTGATCGACGGCCTCCGCAACCCGACCGTGGCGCACGACACCCGCCTCCTGGAGCTCGTGCCGTTCCAGCTCACCAGCTTTGACGCAGCCGCCCAGGCCGCGATCACCGCGGCGGCGAACGCTTCCCGGTAGCCGTTCACTAGGATCGGGTCGTGACGACCGCAAGGCACCCCGAGACGCATCTCAGCCATCGCTCCGGGTGGCTGCGGGCGGCGGTGCTGGGCGCGAACGACGGCATCGTCTCGGTGGCCGCGATCATCGTGGGCGTCGCAGCGGCGGGGTCCAGCCGCTCCGCGATCCTCACCGCCGGCATCGCCGGGCTGGTTGCGGGCGCGGCCTCGATGGCGGCCGGGGAATACGTCTCGGTCAGCTCGCAGGCCGATGCCGAACGCGCCGACCTCAGCGTCGAGCGGCGTGAGCTGACCGAGGATCCGGTGGGCGAACGGGACGAGCTGGCCGCGATCTACCGCAGCCGTGGGCTCTCGGCCGCACTCGCCGACCAGGTGGCCGACGAGCTCAGCACCGGCGACGTGCTGTCGGCACACGCGCGGGACGAGCTGGGCATGACCGAGCTGTCGCACGCCCGCCCGTTCCAGGCGGCGGGCGCATCCGCCGCCTCGTTCACCGTCGGGGCCGCGCTGCCGTTACTGGCGGTGATCGTGTCTCCGGCAGGTACGCGCATCGAGCTGACGGTGGCCGCGACGCTGGTGGCGCTGGGGCTGACCGGCTTCATGGGTGCGCGGCTGGGGGGCGCGCCGCCCGGGAGGGGCACGCTGCGCGTGGTGATCTGGGGCGTGGCGGCGATGGCGCTGACCATGGTCGTCGGTCGCCTGGTCGGCACGAACGTCTGAGGGCCAGCCAGGAGCTAGGAGCCCATGCCCATCTGAGGCATGGGACTCATCCCCGGCGTGGTGAGCCCGGGGATCGCATCGGGCGCGACGAGCACCAGCATGCCGAGCCCGAGCAGGATCGCGGCCGTGCCGTAGACTGCGGCGCGCCGCCACGGAACGGTCTTCTCGATCGCGATCAGCCCGGCAACGAACGCCATCCAGACGATGCTCATGACGCCCAGCGCAAACAGCGCGGCCATGAGCGCCCAGCAACAACCGACGCACCAGGCACCGTTCTTCGCACCCATCTGGAAGGCGCCCAAGCGGCCGGCGCGCCACGAGCCGAGCAAGAAGCCCAGCGGGCTCCGGCACTTGCCGAGGCAGACGTCCTTGAGTGGCGTGAACTCGTACACCGCCGCGATGATCAGCGTCGCCCCTGCCACCCACCGGCCGGCCCGATCCCACGACAGCACGTCGCCGGCGACCGCTCCTCCGGCCGCGGCCAGGGCGAACGCGACGGCGCCGGCGGCGGCCCAGGTGACGAGATATCCGGACGCGAACGCCAACGGTGAAACCAGTGCGCGCCGGCCGGTCATGCGGGAATACAGGGCCACCGTCGGGGCGACCGACGGGAACATCATGGCGGCCATCATCACCAGCCACACCGCGAGGAACCAGCCCGCCGTTCCCAGGCCGGTCCAGGGCCCGTTGTCCATCCCGCGCATCTGGTCCGCGGTCCACCACCAGCCGACGCCGGCGATGGCGAACAGCAGCGCGACGAGCCCGAGCCGGGCGCGGGCGGCCGCGAACGCGGGGCCGAGGCCCGCGCCGGAAACACGGTCGGGGGCAGAGACGATCATGCCTTCAGGCTGCCCACGAGAACTCGGAGGTCGAGAGCCCGGTCTTTCCCTCGTACTGGATGCCGAAGGCGTTGATCCGGGAGCGCTTTGCCTCCGCCATCGTCAGGTCGGATCCAACCGGGTGGAACATGCCGGCGAACCGCACCGGCTCACCGGTCTCAACGCCGAACGGCACCACGTCTTCGATCTCGAAGTCAATCACGTCGCCGACGCGCACGCTGTGGCGGACGCCGTCGTCGATCACCTCGATGGCAGCACGCTCAACACCGAGCATCTCGCCCACGAGCGGGGCCAGCCCCGCCATCGGGCCGCCCAGCTGGCCGCCGAAGACCTTGACCAGCTTGTCCAGCTGATCGTCGGTCGCTCGCTCATCGACGAACACGCCGAGCCGCCAGTTCCCCTCAGTCATGACCTTCGGCGTGTCGGCGATGGCAGCAACCTTGAGACCGCCGATGTCGGTGCCCTCGATCTGTCCCTCGCGGATGTTGAAGACGAGCGTCACGCGACAGAAGTCGTAGGTGGCTCCGTGGTCGAATGACAGGTTGCACGGGCACATCAGCTCGCACGAACACGTCTCGACGTAGCTGCCCTTGAGGTTCCAGGACATGCACTCCCTCCAGTCTGGGGACCGGCCATCCTATCCGATCAGGTGACCGTTTGAACCGGCACCTCGAAGAACTCGACCGAGGTGCGTCGCTCGCCCGCCCCCGGGGTCATGGCATTCAATGCCGCGTCTCCACGCTGCATAGCCTGCTCGCTCTCAAACAACGTGATGCCGACGCCCTTGCCGGTCGCGCGGTCGACGAGCATCAGCATCTTCGCGCCCTCCAAGCCTGGCTGCGTCTCGTTGGATTCGACCTCGCTTCGAACCATCCCGATCGCCTGATCGATGTCGGCAGGGTCGCTCTGGAATGTGGCTACGCGCGCGTACATGTCGCCTCCTGTGTCGCCGGACGTTCCGCTCTGATGGTAGCCCCGTCGGGCGGCGATGGCCGAGGACTTCCGGTCATGTTTACGGCCCCCCAAGCCTTGGGAACACCTGCCTGGACTGCGCGCCTCGGCTCCGCCAGATGGCCTTGGGGGATGGCGCGCGTCCGGTGAGGGCGGCAGACCACCCTGGGGGATGGCTGCCGCCCTCACGCTCCCGCAACGACCTGCCGCGAGGCGGCCGAAGGGGCTCGAACGCTCGGCCGCTCAGCCCAGGCGGTCGGACTGGCCGGCGGCCAGGCGCGGCCATTGCGGGATCGGCCGTCCGCCGGGCCGGCCGACGGAGCGGCCCTGCTCATCGATGCGCATCTGCTCGCTGCGCGTGCCGAGGTACGGCCGCGGCCAGCCTTGCGGGGAGTCCTCCCACGGCTCCTGGCGCCCGTAGACGGTTTGGTCGAGCATCGCGTAGGAGCTACCCATCGTCTCGTTTCCCCGGCCGGTCGTCCAGTAGGTCTCGAAGACCTGGTCGCCGTTGCGCAGGTAGCACACGTTCATTCCGAAGTGCCGACCGGCGATCAGCGCGTCGCGCGAGCTCTCGGGCACCGAGTAGAACGGCATCTCCCAGCCCAGGAACTCCCGGTAGCGGTCGCTCTCCGGAAACGGTCCCTGGCAGAAGACGGCGAACGTCACGTCACGCGAGTGCAGGAACGACAGTTCGCGCACCTGAGCGTTGTCCTTCGTACAGCCTTCGCACTGGGCGGCGGCTGGGGCACCGTCGTACCACATCATGTACGACGCGAAGAGTTGCGTACGTCCATCGAACGTGTCGATCAGGCGGACGTCGCCGGCCGCTCCCACCAACGGCGTGGTCGGATCGACCTCGACCATCGGCAGCCGTCGCCGGGCGGCGGCGATCGCGTCACCCTCACGGGTGTGCAGCTTTTCGCGAACGCGGAGCTCGTCGATCTGCTCCTGCCAGGTCTCGCGGTCGACGATCGGCGGCGTTGCACTCATGCTCATCTCCTTCGGCTGCCCAGAACGCCGGAACCCTAGCCCACCGGCCGAGGCTTGCGGCCGTTCAGAATCGCCACAGCCGGCTTGGTTGAGGGATATCCGTCACGGATCAACTCTGTGTCGAATCGCACTTGACGGTTTCCCTGGGCTCGCTGTAGCTTCGACCCGCTCCAACCAACCGACAGGGGGAGGAATCATGCTTCGGAGGCTTCTAACCACGGCCGGCGTGGCCGGAGTCGTGGCATTCGTGGTGGGCGGCGGCGCATTCGCCGTCGCATCGAGCGCCGGCAGTGACGGCCCAGTGAAGACGATCACGGTGATCGAGAAGTCCGGGCCGAGCCACTTCGTCGATGTCGGCAAGAAGGGTTTCAGCATCGGCGATGAGTTCACGATCAACTCCGTGTTCTGGAACACCGCTCAGACGGCGCGGGTCGGTTCCAACCACGGTTACTGCACCGTGATCACGCAACGGCTGTCGCACTGCGTTGGCACGGCCACGCTGATGGGCGGCACAATCGAGTATTCCGCCAACCTGACGGGGACGGCATCCGATTTCCGGGTCGCCGTCAACGGTGGCACGGGTCCCTTCAAGGGTGCCGAGGGCCAGGTCACGATCCACAGCCTCAACTCGGATGGCTCGGTATCGCGAGACGTGATTGAGCTGATCGGATAGCGAGCGACGCGACGGTCGGTGGCGGCCTGGAGCCTCGCGGGGTTCCGGGCCGCCGTCACCTGGACGCGCGGCCGAACTATCCTGATCTAACGGCGGCGACTGATGAGCGAGGCACTGCAGGCCCTCTACGAAGGTGACGTCGCGGGGGCTCGGGGACTCTTGCCCCCCGATTCGGATCTTACGATCTTCGAGGCGGCCGCCTTCGGGCGGGTCGACCGGCTGCGCGAGATCCTGGCCGCCGAACCCTCGCAGGTAAGTGCACTCTCGGTCGAGGGGTTCACTGCTGTAGTGCTTTCCCTAGCTCACTGATAGATAGGGAGAGAGACCGCTGACACTGAGGAACCGCCCGACGGCGCGACCGGGGAGAACCTCGAAGGCGACGCTCAACTTCTCGGCCTTGAATGCGCCGTGAAGCAGGCACCCGATCCCGGTCGAATCAATGAACGTCACGTCGCTCAGATCCACCACCACACGCTCGACCTCGTCCTCAAAGACCCGATCCAGTATGTCAATCAGCTTCGCACACTGGCCGACGTCCAGCTCGCCCTCACATCGAATGACCGTCCGGTCGAATCCCGCGACAGCTATAGCCTTGAACCCCAACATTGTTCGCTCCACAACCTGGCCTCCATCCAACGGATTCCACGGAGCCGTGTTCGGCAAACGAGGGCTGGTGCTCCTCCACCACGCTCGACACGTACTCACATGCGTTCCACGCGGACCGACCGTGTTGGGTGCGAAGATGTCGACGCGATCGAGAACGCCCGCCGGCGAGTACGCGTTTTGTGCGCGACGGCCTGGGTGAGGCGCCTACGCCAATCCGCGCGCCCAGCGCTAGTTCGGCTTTCCTTGGCGGGTGCGAGGGAGCCTCGATTGCGTTTGCCGCCGAAAGTGTGACACTCCAGGTCTGGGTGTGGTTCGGAAAAGCACTGCTCGACTGCCCCGTTCACTCCGCGCTGGCAGCGCCACTTGGGAAGCAGATCGCCCAGCATGACATAGGCTCGGCCGCGGAGACTCGGCCTGTTCGCCGTGACCGATAGACGGTCGACCGCTATCGAGGGCTCGCCGTCGGCTGTAGAGGCATCCGTCGGCGGGCCACCCCAATCGAGTCGGCTGCCGTTGCAAACGAGAGTCGTCTCCGAATCCGGGCCCCACCCTCCCAGTGGCGGGCGGCGCGACCTTAGGGAGGAGCCTTCACCCGCAGGGTGGTGCTGCCCGTACCGCGTTCGGGCTGCCGCTGGCCGTAGGGTCAGCGCATGACGAATCCAGTGATCCTCGCAGTGGACGAAAATCCGGCCGTTCTCACGGCCGTGACAGAGCGGCTCGCCGAGCGGTACTCGTTGCACTACCGCATCGAGACGGCGTCCGATGCCCTCGAGGCTGCAGAGTTGGTGGAGCGACTGGTGGATGAAGGCACCGACGTCGCACTTGTGATCGTCGGCTACTCGGTGGTGCAGGCGATGGACGGGCCGCTCTTCGATCATGTGCGCCGGCGGCTGCCTCACGCGAAGAGGGCGCTGCTCATCTCCCGGAACGTCTGGACTGATCGTCCCCGCGCAGACGCGATTCGCGCCGCGATGGCGCTCGGGCGCATCGATCACTTCGTGCTCGAGCCGGGACGGCCGCCCGACGAGGTGTTCCACGAGGCGATCGGGGGGTTTCTGCTCGAGTGGGCTCGCGAACGGCGGCTTGTGCCCGAGACGGTCCACATCGTCGGTGAGCAGTGGGTGGGGCGGGCCTACGAGCTGCGCGCGGCGGCCGAGCAGTGCGCGATTCCGCATTCGTTCTGTCTTGCGGACTCGAAGGAGGGCCGAGCGCTGCTGGCGAAGGCCGGGCCGGGCGCGAAGCTGCCGCTGATGATTCTGGGCGATGGCACGGCGCTCAACGATCCGACCGACTCCGAGATAGCCGCCGCGGTGGGCGCGCCGTCCGACGTGGAGAGAACGACGTTCGATCTGCTGGTCGTCGGCGCCGGGCCGGCCGGCCTTTCGGCTGCGGTGTACGCGGCGTCCGAGGGGCTGCGTGTCCTTGTGGTCGACGCTGGCGGTGTCGGCGGCCAGGCGCGGTCGAGCTCGCTGATCCGCAACTACCTGGGGTTCGCGCGCGGGGTCAGCGGTGCGCGACTTGCGCTGCAGGCGTACGACCAAGCGGCGCTGTTCGGTGCTCAGTTCCTGTTCTTCCGCGGCGCGTCGCGGCTCGTCGCGTCACCGGAGTTGTTGTCGCTGTCGCTCGAGGATGGGCAATCCATCAGTGCGCGCTCCATGGTGCTGGCGACCGGTGCTAGCTACCGTCGGATGGGGGTTCCGGCGCTCGAAGAACTCACTGGCGCGGGCGTGTTCTACGGCGGCCCGGTAGCGGAGGCGCCAACGCTGACGGGCACCGAGGTGTTCGTCGTAGGCGGCGGAAACTCCGCGGGCCAGGCCGCGCTGCATCTCGCCCGATATGCCAGCCAAGTGACGCTGCTCGTTCGAGCGGCATCGCTCGACTCCGGCATGTCGCATTACCTCGTGCGGGAAGTGGAGGCGGCTCCCAACATCGACGTACGCACGGGCACGACGGTCTCTGGCGGTGGCGGCGAGGCACGGCTTGACCATCTTGTCCTGCAGAAGCTGGCAACCGGCGAGCAGACGACCGTCGCGGCGGACGCGCTATTCGTCATGATCGGGGCTCACCCGCTGACGAAGTGGTTGCCGGCCGGCATCGCCAAGGACGCGCATGGCTTCCTCCTGACCGGGGATGATCTTGGTGACGCCTGGGGACTCACCCGGCGTCCGTTCCCCCAGGAGACCAGCATCCCGCGCGTCTTCGCGGCTGGAGATATCCGGCACGGCTCAGTCAAGCGGGTCGCCGCGGCGGTCGGCGAAGGCGCCACCGCAGTGCAATTCGTCCACCGCGTACTCCAAGCCGATCTCGAGACTCAGCCGCTCCCGAGGGCACACGCCACTGCGTAGCGCGGCAGCACCGACCCCCGCTCGCAGACGCCGCCGCATCGGTCGGCGATATCTTGCGGGTCGCCATGGGCTCCGGGGCATGGCGACCCGTCCCGTCCGAGAGGCTCAGGCGGGGGTGTGGAGCGTGGCGGAGAGGGTGCCTGGGACGTCTGCGGTGGCACCTTCACCGCTGAGCACAATGTTGGTGTAGCTCACCGATTGCAGGAACAGCGTCTGTCCATTTGGACAGCTGAAGTCACCGGGCCCGGGTGGGCTGACGGTGATGGAGCCGGTGGTCTGGCCATTGCGGACCGGGAACTGGCCGCCGTTGGAAACGGGGCCACCCACGGTCTCCTTGTTCCCCGCCTGGGGATGCTTGCCGCCATTGTTGAAGCATTGGTAGACGGCGGTGGCGTCCGCCGAGCACGAGATATTGGCGGTCGTCAGCGTATTGCCGAGACCGGCCTCCTTGAACGCGCATACCAGTTGGCCGCTGCTGTTGATAGTCGCGCTGGCCTTGATGAAGTGGGGGCTGTCGGCCTGCGCCGCTGGCACTGCCAGCAGCCCAGCCGCCACCACGGTCAGCAACACGAGCAGCTTCCTCATGTCCGTCCCCCTTGCTGGAGACGCCCAATAGCGCCGGAGCCTTCCGAGCCACTACCGGACAGTAAGGAACCACCGACCTTACCAGAAAGTGGCATCTGTATCTTGGCCGACAAGTTCGCTGACTGGTCAGACGCGCACTCCCGGCCGACGTTGACTGCTTATCCCCGCAGGGTGGGCGGTCGGTGACGGTCGGAGCCGCTCTCATGGGCCACTCGGCGTCCCTCCACCACGCTCGACACCTCAAACGCCGCCAGCAGCCTAGTAGGGCTTGGCTAAGGGCGGGTGAGGGAAGCGGCTGAAGGGACTCGAACCCTCGACCTTCTGCATGGCAAGCAGACGCTCTAGCCAACTGAGCTACAGCCGCAACGGCGGAGGCCAAGTATACCGCGGCCGTTTCGCCGAGCCGACCTCAGGCGTGCTCGATCTTCTCGCGCTGCTTCACATCCAGCTTCTGTAGGAGCTTCAGCAGCCGCGCGACGTGGTCCTTCTTGTCATCGACGATCCGCTGCACGGCCTCCTTCGCGTCCTCATCCGACAGCGAGAAGGCCTGCTCCTCGAAGCGGTTGATCGCGAGCAGCTCGTCGGCCAGGTTCTCCCTGAGCGTCTGCAGGTCGGCGGTCAGCTCGGTCAGTCGCAACGGTGCTCCTTTGGGTCGCTCGTGTCGGCGCTGACTCTACTCGCCGCGCACCGCCAGCACGCGAAGCAGCTCGTCGACGCGTGCGTCGACCGTCTCCAGCATCGGCGGCACCTGCGCCATCTCGTCCAGCAGGCCATGCTCGGTCACGACGGCGACGAAGTGCGCCCGGGCCGGGATGTCCCCCCGCGACGACAGCTTCTGCGCGGCTGCCAGCCCGGCCGCGGCACCCAGCTCCGCCCACACTCCCTCGCTCTCGCCCAGCACGATCCGCGCCGTCTCCAGCTCGGCATCGGTGACCCTCACCACCAGGCCCTCCGACTCGACCACGGCCTGCAACGTCTGCACGGTGCCGGTGATGCCGCCGAGCGAACGCGCCAGGCTGTGCACGTCGCCGCTGGGAGCCACCCAGTCCTTGCCGCCGGCCAGGGAGCTCGCGACGGCGCCGCCGACCTCGACGGCCACCATCCGCGGGGTCGCGTCCACCACCCCCCACGTCGCCAGATCCCGGAACCCACGCCAGATGCCCTGGATGCCGTCGCCCAGCGCCGACGGCACGGCCACCAGGTCGGGCACCGACCAGCTCAGCTGCTCGGCGATCTCGTAGGCGATCGTGCGATAGCCCTCGGTCGCGATCGGGTCGCTGCCGATCGGGGGCGTGCTGCGGTTGGAAACGGCCCGCCACCCCAGCGACCGCTCGGCGTCGGCCAGCAGTGTCCAGCGCGCCTCCAGCCCGGAGACTCCAACCGCGCGGCCGCCCACCCACTCGATCGCGTCCAGCACGCGGCCGCCCTCCTCGAGCGCGGCGTCGACCAGCGCCACCGAGCGCAGCCCGGCGCGGGCGGCATAGGCGGCCATCGACATCGCCATCGCGTCGCCTCCGGCCGTGCCCACGGTGGCGTCCGCGCCGGCGTGTTGTGAAGCCGCCAGCGCCGAGAAGCGGTCGCGCCAGGAGCCGGTGGGATTGCGCCGCTCGTCCTTGATCATCAGCCGCCGCAGCCCGAGCTCACGGCCCAGCGTGCCGATCGAGACCAGCGGCGTCGATCCCTCGCCGAGCGACACAAGGCGCTCGCGCGGGATCGGCAGCTGCGCCGCGTAGCGGTGCAGTCCGTCGCCGCTGAGCTTGCCAGGCTTCAGCGACTGCATACGCGCGTAGACCGGCGCCACGTTGCTGGGACAGTCCTCGGCAGAACACGATGGGCAGCCGCCGGGCATCTGTACGACCGGGTAGCGTCGCCTGCATCGCAAGCACTCAAGAGCGGTGGGGGCGGCCACGCCGTGAGCATATCCGCTTGACGGCAGGCATCCACAGCCTGTCTACTACAGAGATGATCTACTGCGTGATCCCCCGTGAGCTCGAGGACGAGATGCTCGAGCGCATGACCGAGTACTACCGCGACAACCCCGAGGTCGAGGTGATCATGGATCGCCGCGACGGGGCGTCAAACGACCGCCGACGGGGCGAGAGCGCCACCGCCGACAACCGCCGCATCACGCGCGACCGCCGGCGCCCGCGCGCGGCCGGCACCTTCCCGCGCATCGACGGACCGGCCTAGATTCAGGACGCGAGCGCGACCGTGCCGTCGGGCTCGGCCTGCGCGTTCCACTCGAGGAAGCGGCCGTCGAGCTCGGTCAGCTCCTCGCCGCGGCGCTGCAGCGTCACCGTCTGGGCGCCCAGCATGTCCACGCGGTACTGGTACCAGGACAGGTCCCACGCCACCGTCACGACCACCTCGCGGTGGCTGCGCCGCACCACGCTCACCCTGGGATCTCCGAGCGTGCGCGCGATGCCCGACACGGTGCGCGGATGCGTGCTCTCGTTGAACAGCTCGAGGCTGGCCTCGACGGCGTCGGCCGGGTCCTCCGG